>Ga0315534_1003053_pt1 | contig 10934 bp, 8 predicted proteins | sample SalMarSW160240MG_FD_203094 | JGI IMG/M metagenome (GOLD analysis project Ga0315534, IMG submission 203094) | Salt marsh sediment microbial communities from the Plum Island Ecosystem LTER, Massachusetts, United States - Salt Marsh Sediment SW1602-40 ... | reverse complement strand
CTACCGAGATCTACACCCGACGGTGGTTCAGGGGGGGAAGGAGTGGCTGGTAGCGGAGATGGTGGTGCTTGCATCGGCTCCGGTCTATCGGGCTCAACGCTCGCAGGCATCGGCGCACTTGGTCCTAGTCTATCAGCCAGGCTGGGTTCAGATTCCGGCTCCGGTTCCAGCGAAATCGATTTCTCCGGCGGCCATGCAAGATCGGGTTCGGTGGGGATGGGAACGGCTGCCGATCGCAAGAGATTATCCGCACTGGGGGGTGGAACTGGGGCAGCTTCTGGAATCGCAGGGGCGGGAGCTTGCCCAACTTCTGGCGGGGCGGTCGTGTCCTCGTCTTCCAAGCGTTCGTCAGAAGCGCGTCGCTGGACGGCTTCCAGCATGACCCACTGTTTTAAGGCGAATTGCTGGGTGCGTGGGTAGTGATCGTTGATTTTCCCAAAGAGGACCCGTTCTCCACCTTCCTCGACGACAAAGGCGGATGCGCAGTTATGGCATGAAACGTAGTCCGGGAGGGAGGAGGTGTGATGAACCATCAACCTCGGCTCTCCGCAGATGGGACAACTCATATGAGTTGCGAAATCTTCATTCAGCGACAAACGTGGCGCTGGGGCCATACATTCTCCTAAACCATATGCCGTGGTTTTAGGAATCTATCATATCGGCAAAATGTTCGCAATAATGCAATTGGGGTAGGGTTGTTTGGAACGGTCATCGATCTGCTAACTTTCATCCACCAGTTTTACCGGAAGATCGACTCGTGGGTGGGGTATCTCCACTTGAAGCAGCAATCCACCCTCGGGCTTGTTTTTCAAGTCCAAACGCCCTCCCAGAAGGGCGACTCTCTCGCTGATTCCCAGTAACCCGAAATGTCCCTCCCTCGAAAGCGCAGAGAGATCGAAGTTATCCTGCAGTCCACTACCGTCATCGGATATCGAGATCATCAAGGCACGAACGGACGTGTGCTCAAGCGTGACGTCGATTCTTTCGGCCATGGCATGTTTGCGGACATTGTTGAGACCTTCTTGTACGATGCGGAAGATCGATAATTCGATCGCTTCGGGCAGCCGGCCCAGGTTGCTATCCAGGCTGAGTTTCAAATCGATGCCTGTGCGTTCGCTCCAATCCTGCGTATAGGATTGGAGCGCAGAGCCGAGTCCAAGGCTGTCGATTGTCGGAGGCCGTAAGTCGCTGCAGATTCTGCGCAGGTCGGAGACGAACGTTCGTATGGAATTGCGAATTTGAAGTAAATCCTCTTTCAATTCCGGTCCGACGTCGGCATGCGCTTCACTTTCCTCCAATTGGTAATTAACGCTCAGCAAGTCTTGAATGAGTTGATCGTGTAATTCTCTGGCCAGATGCTTGCGTTCCTGCTCGCGTTCGGTGAGAAGCCGTCGATGCGCATCTTGCAGTGCAATGTTGGCTTGATCCAGCGCCTTAACCTGTTCGGTCATTTGCTCGATGAGACTGCGAATGCGGGTGTCCTGCACCGCAAGATTCTGTTCGAGTAATCTTTGCTGATGGCGTAAATTTTCTGCTTGCTCTCGAGCGCGGTAATAATTATCGAGTGCCCAGATCGCAGGCGTCAGTTGCTGCCGGTTCGTGGTGCCCACCAACGCGGCTACGATCTCCTCACGACTCACCTCGTCGGTCCGGTGCGAAGCTACTTTTCGGCCATGGCGTAATGCAATAACCCGGTCGGTCACGGCGAATAAGTGTTCGAGATCTTTGCTGCAAAAGATGATCGACACATCTTGATCCTGCCATTGACGGATTAGCGAGAGCAGTTTCTTTTGTTGGTGGTAGCTCAGCAATCCGGTGGGCTCGTCCACGACAATTAATTTCGCCGCATGGGTCATCACCTGGGCGATGGACAGCATCTGTCGTTGTTCGCTGGAGAGATTGGCTACTTTTTCGCGCAACGAGGGAAATCGGAAATTGAATTGTTCGAGAATACGTGCCGCTTCATTGTTCATCCTGCGCTGATCGAGGATGTTCAGACGCTGGCCGATGATTGGAAAACGCAATTCTCTGCCCAGGAAAATATTGGCGGTGATATCGAGGTGCTCGGCCAAACGCGGCCGCTGGTGAATGGCCTCAATGCCCAATTTTTGCGCATGAAAGGGCCATTGGATCTTCCGCCCTTCGAAAATCATCGTTCCCGTATCGGGTACAGATAAGCCGGTAATAATGTTGGCCAGCAGGGATTTCCCCGCGCCGCTCCTGCCGACGAGCCCCACGACTTCTCCGGGATAAACTTCGAAGCTTACGTGCTGCAAGACGGGCAGTGTACTGATGCTCTTCGATATGTTATAGACTTTCAACCTTGGTTGCATCTATCGAACCTAAAGTGAACACCTAGTAACCTAACAACCGAACGATCACTCGCGGTTGAAATGAGGTTGGACCATTCATTCTAACGCATTACGTCTTCAATTAGTTCTCGCAGCGAAGCAGCATCGAGGTCTTTTTTGTCGAGAAATGCCACGGCACCGGCCTCTAAACCCAAACGGTGGAACTCACGATCGGGATAGGCACTGATCAGTACCACCCGAGGCAGGGATGAGATTGCTTTTATGCGGCGCGTGCAATGAATACCGTCTTCATCCCCAAGGACGACGTCTATCAACACCAAGTGTGGTGTGATGTGTTGAACCAGGTTCACGGTCTCGTCGATGTTTTCAGCCTCATAGATCATAGCCTGGGCGCAGACTTTGCCAATCATGCGTCGTAATTGATAGCGGTAGCGGGCGTTATCATCGACCAACAACAACGTGACGGTACCTTGTTCGGAGGTATTAACGGTTGGAGGTTCTTGCGTAGCAATTTGCCCCGGTACTCCGAGGATATCAGGGTGATGATTGGCGTATTTTACGGCTTCGAGGCGACTCTGAACGTCAAGCTGACGGTAGATGCGTGTCAGGTGATTCTCAATCGTTTTTATGCTGAGATTCATGCGTTGTGCGATGCTTTGATTGTCGAGCCCTTGTTGTAACAGGCGCAGGATATCGCGCTGGCGAGATGTCAGTGGTGATGTGGGTGCGAACGAGGTTCTTTCTGAAATACGCACCAGTTTATCGATCACTCGGCTCGAGACCCATTTTTCATCGGCCAACACTCGATCGATTGCAAGCTGCAGGTCACCCAGCGATTGATCCTTCATGAGGTAGCCGTCAACCCCAGCCTGCATCAATCCTTGCACATATACATCGTCATCGTAGGCGCTGATCACCAGAATTTTCATCTTCGGATAATCGATGCAAATTTGTTGAATGGCTTCTACGGGCTTAAACTCCGGCATGGTGACATCCAGAAGCAGCAAGTCGGGAGTCTTGTCCCGCAATGCTTCCATCAACGCAGGTCCGTCGCCAACTTCGGCAATTATGCTTACGTGGGAAAGGTCTTTCAAGGCGTTGCGAATGCCCTCACGGACGAGAGCATGATCGTCTGCCAGGAGTGTGCGTACCTTGTTCATTCCATTACTATACCATTATTGCATAGTCCGAGATGCCCTTTGCGGCGCATGAAAAGAGGGGGAAATCCCCTATTTTACATAGGGATGCCCCCTAGCCTCGAAAATATAACTTCGCCTATACTGCATCTATAAGTACGGCCGATCCCACCTTTTTGATTCTTGGTTTTTCGAACGAAGGCGCAGTAAATCTGAAGAGGAGGAAATTTCGGTTGCATGGACGATAAGAAGACCGATTCTTCACTGAGAGCTTTTCCATTACAACAGTTGCTCAGTATCTTCAGTTTTCGGGAATTTAGTATCGCGCTTGCATTCGTTTTGCTATGCTTTTTTTTCTGGTGGCAAAGACCGGAAGCTTTCCTCAAGCTGGCCAATTTAAAAGTGATTATGCGTTTTGTAGCGACGTTTGGCCTGCTGGCAATTGGCGAAATTCTGGTAATCATCACCGACGGCATCGATTTATCTGTGGGATCAATGACCGCACTGACCGGCGTGCTTGCGGCCACGTTAATGGTGAAAGGTGTGGGACCCATACCCCCCTTGCCCATCCTGCCGTCCATCCTGCTTGTGCTTACTTTCGCGGGCCTCGTTGGTAGATGGCATGGCTTCTGTGTCACCAAGCTCCAAATTCCTTCCTTTATCATCACACTGGGGACTTGGTTGGTTGCGCGGGGTATGGCGAAGTTCATCACCCGTGGATATCCGATTGTTTTTCCGCTCGAATTCCCGTTTCTGGAATTGGGACAAGGCGAGATTTTCCAGATACCCGTGATGTTCATCATTTTGGTTGCTGTAGCGGTAATCGCAGCTTTCATCTTGCGCTCCACTACACTCGGCCGGCATATCTATGCCGTTGGGGGAAACATCGAAGCAGCGCGCGTGGCGGGAATCAACGTCGACCGCGTGCGAAGTTTTTGCTACATTAGCAGTGGCGTCATGGCCGGGTTAGTGGGTTTGCTTTTAGCTTCGCGCTTGGGTCAGGGCACACCGACCGTTGGATCTACGTACGAATTGTGGGCTATTGCGGCGACGGTTATCGGAGGAACCAGCCTGCGTGGCGGCGAAGGCACGATCACCGGAGCCATCCTTGGCGCAGCCATCATGGGGGTTATGTTCAATGGCATGGTGATCGTCAATATGTCTCCGTATGTACAAGAAACCGTTTTGGGTGCGGTGTTGGTGATCGCTGTTACCTACGATATGTGGCGACGTAGGCGCAGCACGAACTGAGGAGCGACTCGCATGGATGGGACGGTTGCGCGTGTCGAGATGCGTAGTATTCGTAAGAGCTTCGGAGCCATCCAAGCGCTTCGCGGCGTCGATCTGACCTTGAAGCGCGGAGAGGTCCTCGGTCTGGTGGGCGACAATGCCGCCGGAAAATCCACATTGATGAAGGTGCTCAGCGGTGCCCACATTCCCGATGGCGGGCAGATATATATCGATGGTCACCAAGTGTGGTTTGGGGATCCGGAAGATTCACGATCTTTGGGCATCGAAATGGTCTATCAGGATTTTGCCCTTGTAGACAATTTGGACGTTGCGGCAAACATGTTCCTGGGGCGCGAACACGTTCGCTTTGGATTGGGTCCCGTGCGGCTGCTTGATAAGCGCATGATGGAACAGGAATCGTTGCGGCTAATCGACGATCTCAGGATCGACATTGAGTGTGTAAATTCGAAGGTCAAGCATTTATCGGGAGGACAACGGCAGGCGGTGGCGATCGGCCGTGTGACGGCCTTTGATGCCAAGATTATCATCATGGATGAGCCGACTGCGGCTCTGAATGTCATCTCCGTGGGAAAGGTACTCGAATTAATCGCACAGCTCAAATCTCAGGGATGTTCCATCATTATCATCAGTCATCGGCTTGAAGACATCCATAAAGTCAGCGATCGCGTCATGGTCCTGCGCCATGGACGAAAGGTATGTGATCAACCCATACAAGAGGACATTCATGCATTTCGCGAACGCGTCGTTGCCTACATGATTGGTGCCAGGAATGATTACACCGTCTATCTTGATAAATGAGGTGCCACACGATCGGCGCTGCGAGCAGTGAAATCCATCTCGTTGTAGACTCCGGAATATGTCCCTCAAGAAATTGAATCGCAGACTGGGGCGCGAAAGAAGGAGCGTTATGAAAACCTTGCGCATTCCTGTAATTCTGGGGGTGATTCTGAGCATCATGGCTTCAGCGTGCTCCGTGCTACGTGACAGAATGGGTGCCTCGCAAGCGGATGAGTTCACGGTGGTGGTGATCGGCAAGTCGGTGCATCCCTATTGGAGTAACGTAGAGAAAGGCGTTATGGCTGCAGCGGCTGACCTCGGTTTGAGTTCTGATCACGCGATTTTCTTCGTAACTCCGACGGAGGATGTCACCTCCCAGATTCAGACCATGGAGACGTACATCGCCCAGGGTGTCACCGGCATCGCCATCGCACCCTCCGATCCCAGCGCGCTGGAGCCGGTGATGAGACAAGCGGATGCGGCGGGGATCATCGTGACCACGCTGGACACACCGCCCATCGCAGGCTCCATATCCCTGGTTTATATCGGCACGGATAACTACACCGCGGGTCTTGAGGCGGGGAAAACGATGACGGCGTTGCTGCCCGATGGCGGTGTTGTGGGAATCAGCCGAGGCTCGGATACGGCTTTGAACTCCTTGCAGCGAACGGAGGGGTTTTTAGATGCCGTGGGTGAGGAGATCGTGGTGCTCGAACCCGTAACCGACAGAGAAGACGCGGCGCAAGCGTTGGAATTGGCAAATTCCGTACTGTCTGCGCATCCGGACCTGGCCGGTGCCTTTGGGGTCTATGCCTACAACGGCCCTGCGTGGGCGACGGCGATCAAGGAAGCCGACCGTGTAGGTTTAACCAAGTTGGTTTGCTTCGATGCCACGACGGACATCATCAACGGAATCAAGGAGGGTGTGATCAACGCCACAGTAGCTCAAAGGGAATTTGACATGGGCTATAAATCTGTGCAGTTGATCTACCTTATCGCCACGCAGGGAGAAGCGGCGGCCATAGCGAAAATGGGCGTGGTTGACGGCGTGATCGATACCGGCGTGGACGTCATCACAGCGGAGAATCTGAAGACCTACGAAGCGCTCTTGGATAAAAAAGGTATTCCGCATGAATGGGACACCGTCGACTGGGATGCGCCGACGACGATGGATGACGGCTAGATTCACCTGCACTGTAGAAGCAAGAACATCGAAATAATTAGCGACTCCGCGTTCAAGGCCAGACGCGGAGTCGCTCACTAGAGGGAAGCTCTTCTGTTACCCAAGTAATACCCGGGTCGGTCTAGCGGTTCCTTTTCAGTCTCGCGTCCGCGAATACTGCCAGAACAAGAACGAGACCTTTGACCAGCTGCTGCCATCCCGGGGCTACGTTCAGAATCTGCAATCCGTTGGTCAGGCTGGACATGATCAGAGCGCCGATCAGGGCACCGAGAATGGTGCCCTCACCACCAAGCGGTGATGTGCCACCTAAAATCGCGGCAGCGATAGCATCCAATTCGTAGCCTTCACCAGCGGCAATCGTGCCGTATCCAACGTATGATGCCAGCACGACGCCACCGACGCCGGTGAGAAAACCCATCAGCACGAAAACCTGGAACACGCTTTTCCGGATATTGATACCGGAGAGCCTGGCGGCCTCGCGATTGCCACCGATGGCGTAGGCGTAGCGCCCGAAACGCGTGTTATTGGAAACATAGGCAAGAATAGCTGCGGTAATAAGCAGGAGCATTACTGGAAGTTGTATCCCCTGATATTTGTTGACGATAAACACGTACAAGCCGACGAGTACGGAAAAGAAGAGCGTCATGGAGAAATCCATCGCCAGGCTGGAGAGCTCAAAACCATACTCGTGTTTCTTCCTTCGGCTGCGGAACATGTTGAAAAAGAGAAAGACGATCACCACACCGGCGATGATCCAGCTAACATCTGCGGGAAGGTATCCCTGTGCGATGGTTTCAAGATAGGGTTGATTCGCCGGGATGGTCTTGCCTTCCGTTCGAATCAGGATTGCGCCGCGCATGATAAAGAGTCCACCAAGCGTGACGATGAACGCCGGAATTCCCTGATATGAGATGACATACCCCTCGATAATGCCCCATAATATGCCCAGCAGGATACCGATGGTTACCGACAAAGTAGCCGCCAGCAGCGCCTCGCCGGGAATTAATGCATGCCAGACTCGATACTGCAGGTGAGCCACCATCACGGATATGAATCCCGCGGCTTTCCCTACCGATAGGTCAATGTTGCCGGTGACGATCACCAGGACCATGCCGATGGCAAGGAATGAGGTCACCGTCATCTGGCGGAACAAGTTCGAAAAGTTCTGGGGTTTCAAATATGCACCTTTGGACAAGAATCCAAAAAGCAGCCAAATGACGATGAGCGCTAAGATGATGCTGTAGGTTTGGATGTTCCGCCGAAATTGTTTAAGCAGTTCGTTAGGTAGGTTCATGTGAAAATCCTTCTTCAAGGTTGTGATCGATAACGCCCCCCGTATTATTTCGCCGGCGCACTTTCTGCGATGCCGGTAGCCAGGGCCATGATGCGCTCCTGGCTGGCTTCGGAAATATCGAGTAATCCGTTCGAGCGTCCTTCAAACATGACCAGCACTCGGTCACACATGCCCAATACTTCTTCCAATTCACTGGAAGTCATGATGATCGAAACACCCTTCTCGGCCAATTCGGTCATAAGTTTGTAGATTTCAAACTTCGCGCCGACGTCTACACCCCGGCAGGGATCGTCCATGATGAGTACTTTAGGTTTCGACATCAGCCATTTCGCAATCACGACTTTCTGCTGGTTGCCGCCGGATAAGGTGTTAACGAGAACTTCCAGGCTGGGAGCTTTAATATCCAGGTTTCTCGATTGTTCCATCGTCGCCTGGAGTTCCGCCATGCGATTGATGCGCATGAAGGATGCAAATTGACGCAGATTGGGCAAAGAGATGTTCCTGCGTACGGATTGGATCAGAATCAGGCCCTGCCCTTTGCGATCTTCTGGAACCAGACTCAAGCCTTTTTGGATCGCGTAACTGGCTGCGCTGGGCTTGATCTCTTCGCCGTCCAGAACGATACGACCCTGGGTGATCTTGCCATATTCACCGAAGAGCGTCATGGCCAACTCGGTGCGTCCCGATCCCATCAAACCGGCAATTCCTAATATCTCGCCGCGACGCAGGTCGAACGTAACTCTGTTGAGCACCATTCTGTTGGAATCGTGCGGATCCGTGGCGTGTAAGTCTTCTACTTCCATGATGACGTCGCCGGGTTTGCGCTTGCTGGGCGGGAAGCGTTTGTGCATCTCGCGGCCGACCATCATTTTGACGAGAGCTTCGTGACTCAACTCGGAAGTCGGCAGCGTGTCGACAACTTTCCCGTCACGCAAGATGGTCATGCGGTCTGCAATACGGAAGAATTCATCGAGTTTGTGGGAGATATATATGCAGGTAACGCCGTGCGCTTTCAAAGAGCGGATGATTTCCATTAATTGATCGGTTTCCGCTTCGGTGAGCGCACTCGTGGGTTCGTCCAAAATGAGTACGTTTGCATCGACTGCGAGCGCTTTAGCGATCTCTACCATCTGCTGTTTACCAACGCCGAGGTTTCCGACGATCGCCTGAGGTTCGACGTCGAGATTGTATTTCTTCAAGACCTTTTGCGTATCGGAGTAGAGTTTATTCCAGTTGATGAAACCGTTTTCTCGGGGTTCTTTGCCCAGGTAGACGTTTTCTCCCACGGTCATGCTTGATACAAGTGTCAACTCTTGATAGACGATGGCGATACCCGCCTCATTCGCGCGGCGGATTGCCCGGCTTTCCAACTTGAGTTCCTTGCCTTCGTAGAGAATCGATCCATCGTAAGTGCCGAAGGAATACACGCCGGACAATATTTTCATTAAAGTGGATTTCCCCGCGCCGTTTTCTCCACACAGACCGTGGATTTCCCCTCGCTCGACCTGCAGGGTTACCTCATCGAGCGCCACAACACCCGGAAATCGTTTTGTAACATTCTGGAAATCTAAAATAATGTCGTTTTTCACTTTACGCGCCTTTAGTAGCAATTCTCGTTGATTTAGGTATTGAAGTTGTCGAACTCCGAGCGATTATACCCCGGCTCTCTTTGGAGACCAAAAAGAGCCGGGGCGGTCCTAATCCGAGTTACGGGTTAGGGGCGTGGCGGTAGTTGATCTTCGGGGATGTCGCGATAGACATCATCGTAGCTCTGGAATCCAGAGACTACCACCAGATCGTAAACGTTATCGGCATTCACCTGATAGACATCCAGGAAGGCACAGTTCACTTCGCCGACCAGACTGTCGTCCAAGGTGAGTTCTGCCAGGGTGTACGACTTGAGACCCGGAGGCGTTTCGCCCTTGGCGAATGAAGCAGCCAAGTCGACGGCGAGCGGTGCCAGGTCGCGTACGTCCTTGAGGATCGATACGGTGAGTTCACCCTTGACGATACTGTTGCAGCCGTCCGCGGTGGCGTCCTGACCCGAGATGGGTACGACGCCCGCCAGACCCTGGGCAGACATGGCCTGCAGAGCACCAAGTGCGGTGCCGTCATTGGAAGCGACGACGCCGTCGAACTCGTTGCCGGTGGCGGTGAGGATGTTCTCCATCAGGGCCAGCGCGTTAGCTGCGTCCCAGTTGTCCACCCACTGATCGGCGACGATTTCGATCGTGCCTGCATCCACGTACGGATTCAGGATTTCATCCTGACCCTGGCGGAAGAGGATGGCGTTGTTGTCGGTGGGGCTGCCGCCGAGCTTCACGATCTTGGCGGGGCCGTTGGTATCCACGTCCCAGTTATCGATGTCGAGGGCGGTCATCACGCCCAGCGCTTGTTGTCGGCCTACTTCAACGTTGTTGAAGGAGATGTAGGCGGCGATCTTGGAGGTCTTGATCAAGCGGTCGTAGGCGATGATAGCGACGCCAGCATCGGCTGCTTTGTCAACCGAGGTGACGATGGCATCCCCGTCTTCTGCGACGACGATGATGGCCTTCACGCCCTGTGCGACCATGTTGTCGATCTGATCGTTCTGCAGCTTGACGTCATGGCTGGCTTCGGCGGTCAGGACCTCATAGCCTAGATCTTCGAGTTGTCCTCTCATCAAGGCTTCTTCCGTGCTCCAACGCTCTGTGGCGAAGTCTGAGAACGAAAGGCCGATTTTGATCGCCTCTTCAGCTGCAGGTTCTTCGGCAGCAGGTTCTTCGGCAGCAGGTTCTTCGGCAGCAGGTTCTTCTGCTACAGGGGCTTCAGTGGCTTTCTTTGTCGTGCAGCCAAACAGCATGCCAGCGACTAACACGAGCAAAATAGCCAGAACTACGTAACGAAATGATATGCGGCGCATCTTTCCTCCTATTATTTTTTCTTGGTTGTACAATCGACGTGTAATTTGGTTCGTACTTCTCGTCCTGATTCACCTCCTG
>Ga0315534_1003052_pt1 | contig 10935 bp, 6 predicted proteins | sample SalMarSW160240MG_FD_203094 | JGI IMG/M metagenome (GOLD analysis project Ga0315534, IMG submission 203094) | Salt marsh sediment microbial communities from the Plum Island Ecosystem LTER, Massachusetts, United States - Salt Marsh Sediment SW1602-40 ... | reverse complement strand
AATACCAGGATGACAACCACAGCCAAAACAGGAATGAGATAGAGTGGTTTCCAGATCAGTTCTACAATCATCAATTTCATGGTTTCAGAGGGGAAGAGAAGCGAGAGAAAATAATCCAGGTATAGATTATTACGAAAAAAGAAAAATATTCCCCCGATCATAACCGCCGCATTTACCGACATGATAATCATAAGGAAAAAACTTTGTCCGTAGGCAATTAGACGGCGTTCCTGCAGATCCATAAAAAAACCATGGGGTTTACGGATTGACCGGTTGATATTGCGCCTGAAGTCAAGAAAGGTTCGGTAAGCCACGGCAAATAACAGGAAATTAACCAGACCAAAGATGATAAAGAGATAGCTGCCGAAATTCGTACCGCTTTCCTGATCCAGGTCAGCGGTGGACATTATTCGGGTGTGACGAAGCGCCTGTTTGGCCTCCGGTTTAAAATTTCTTTTTATATCGCAGATACCGATGGCGTTTAAGATAAAATCGTTGCCGGGCCCGGCCTGAAGTGATGGCGTTTCCAGATAATAGTCCGAATAGGTTAGAATAAACTGACCGGTAAACAGGTTTTTGAAATCGGTATATTTTATTCGCTGATAAAGTTCGGTCATCTGGCTCAAATCCTGGATGATGGCGGTGGAATCCACCCGGTAGGAGACCGACTTGGATAATCCGGATATAAAAACCGGAATGTCCGGTTTCAGCAACTGCCGAATTTCAGTCAGGTATTCTTCCTGATGATTTCTTTCCAGAATTTCCAGGCAATAGTAATCAAAAAGATCTTTTTCTATCAGTGACGGATTAAAGGTGCAGGCATAGACGATAAATTGTCTGGATTCAGTGATGGTCTTGTGCATCTCTTTCCAGGCCCGTTTCGATGCTTGGTCTATCTCCCGGCAGTAATTCCCAAAACCAATCCCCACCAGTGAAGGGTGCCGGGCGGTTAGTTTGAGGAAATCTTTCAAATAGGAGTTGATCATCACGTGCTGGCTGGTATCGGTGTGGATACTCATTTTTAGGAAGGGAAAGGGTAGGTCCTGCAGACATAATAATCCCAGTGAATCCGCTAGATCGTAAACCACTTGAAAATGTGGGAAAAATCCAAGCCGGATAGCATTGAAACCCTGGGCGCGGATAAATGCCAGGTCTTCCAGGACCCGCTGGCGGCTCAACAGGCTCCTACCCTGGACATCCTGGTAAATGTAATTCAATCCGTTTAACTCCACCGGCTGATCATTCACCAAAAATTGTTTCCCGGAAAAGTACACTTGCCGAAGAACAACTGGCCGGTTCATCCGGTCTAAAATCTGTTCTCCTTCTTTTAGGGTAAATTGCAAAAAATACCGTTCCGGTTTTTCCGGAGACCAGGGTTGGAGCTGGAGATTTTTTATCTGGAAAGGAAATGTCTGCGATTTAAGCAATGAATCCGATTTAACACTTATTGAAATTGATTTAATCAGATTTTTGGCCTGATATACACTAACCTCCAGCTCCCTTTTATCACTGCCGGATTTTGTCCCGATCAGATGGACGTCGCCAGCCAGAGTTGTCCCCTCCTTCGAAGTCTGAATATCTATTTGTGTGGATTCAATATACAATGGAGGTAAAATTTCCAGGTACACCGGCCCCCCGATGCCGCTTTCAATCCGGGGAAGGTTTATCGGCGTCCAGAAGGGGAGTTGATCCCGGGAAGTACCCCAGGGTCTTATCTTTATATCAAACACATTTCCCTTTTCGTTCAGGAGCTCGGCCGGAACCGGAATTTCCAGGGGAAGAAAATTTTGACTGCCCCGGAAGATAACCTTCTGGTTCAACCGGATCTCAATCCACCCGACCACCTTTTCCAAATGCAACACCGCCGGCTGGCCAACAGATTTACCCAGATCAAATTGTTTACGGAAAATAATTTCTTCCCGGGAATGGAAAACAGAGGGAATATTCACTTTTCCGACCTGATGACCGGAAGAGGGATCGATTACACCATATTCGCCAATCAGGGGAATTACCGTCCTGGCAGGGCTGATCTTTCGGGTACAATAGTCCAGATTCTCCTGTGCAGTCGCCGATGGCTGGGAATAGAAAATAAGCTGATTGCCGGCAGATGCGGCATTCAAAAATAATAGTATTAAGGGAAACAGATAGATTCGTATCACATTCCCTGAGGACATAGCACCTCCTTTGGCTGCCAAATTTTAATAAATATTGTGGTGAAATGCAAAGAGTTGAATAAGTGGAACAAATCCCTCCAAAAGTATTCCCCTGAACACAGAAAATTCAGTTAAACTAAAGCCATAAAAAATGGGATTAAATGATGCATTTTGAGTGTTTATAAACACCTTGACAGTTCAAATGGCGTTTATTATATTCGAAGCCTTGTTCGAAAATTCGTTTAAAATTTAATATGAAAAAACTTTTGACATAAGGAGGATCATTTTTGAAAGAGTATACCGGAGAACAGATCCGCAACATTGGAACGGGCGCCCATGGCGGCGCCGGTAAAACATCCCTGGTAGAAGCCATGCTCTTTACCATGGGAGCCACCACCAGAATGGGGGCCGTTGAACAGGGCAACACCATTTCGGACTACAATGAAGATGAAATCGAACGGCAAATCTCAATCAGCACTGCCCTGCTCCATGCAGAATGGAATAAACACAAAATCAATATTATTGATACACCCGGATTCAGCGACTTTTTCGGTGACGTAATCAGTGGTTTGCGGGTGGTAGAAAATGTACTGCTGCTGGTTTCTGCTGCCTCCGGTATCGAGGTCGGCACCGAGCAAATCTGGAGCCTGGCGGAAAAATACGGGAAACCGGTTACCTTTGTCATCAATAAAATGGACCGGGAAAACGTCAATTTCGATAAACTGGTTGATATGATTCGAGAGCGCTTCGGCCATAATATTATCCCGGCACAATTCCCGCTGGAAACCGGTCACAATTTCTATAAAGTGGTTGACCTGTTAAAGATGAAATTGTATAACTATCCGCAGGATAAATCGGGTAAAGCCACAGTAGAAGAAATACCTGCTGAGGTCAAGACAAAAGCGGAGGAAATGCGCACCAAACTGTTGGAAGCCGTGGCCGAGAGCAGCGACGAACTGTTGGAAAAATTCTTTGAATCCGGTACCCTGTCCGAGGAAGATCTGACCAATGGTTTTAAGAAGGCGGTAATGGATCGTAAGCTGTTCCCGGTATTGTGTACCTCCGCCACCCATAATGTTGGGGTAAGCGGACTGCTGGATTTCGTGGTGGATTACTGTCCTTCCCCGGTTCAGGTGGAAACCATAAAATCAGAAGATGGCAAGGAGAGGAAAACAACCGATTCCGAGCTATTGACCGCATTTATTTTTAAAACCGTGTCCGAAGCCCATGTGGGTGAACTCTCATTTGTCCGGGTTTTTTCCGGAGTCATGAACAGCGGGGCCGAGGTATTGAATGTCACCCAGGGCGCCAGCGAGCGGGTCGGGCAGATTTTTGAGCTTTCCGGTAAAATCAAAAAGAATGTGGACAGTCTGCATGCCGGAGATATTGGCGCATTGGTGAAGCTGAAAGGAACCCACACCGGCGACACACTCTGTGCAAAAAACAATTCCTTCCCCCTGCCGCCTCTGGATCTACCCTATCCTTTGATGACACTGGCCATTCAGCCAAAGTCCAAAGGTGACGAAAGTAAAATTTCCTCAGGATTCCATGCTCTGCACGAAGAAGATCCAACTTTCCAGATGAAGTTCGATCCCGAATTGAAACAGACCATCATTACCGGCCAGGGTGAGATGCATCTGGATATTATCGTTAAGCGCCTCAAACAGAAATTCGGAGTAGAGGTGATCACCAAAGATCCCAAAATTCCTTACCGGGAAACCATTAAGGGGAAAGCCGATGCCAAGTATCGCCATAAAAAGCAGAGTGGTGGCGCCGGGCAGTTTGCCGAAGTCTGGATGCGGATCGAACCCCAACCCCGGGGCGAAGGGGTGGAATTTACCAATTCACTGGTCGGTCAGAATGTGGACCGTACCTACGTACCTTCGGTTGAAAAGGGTGTAAATTCCGCCTGCGAAGAAGGTGTTCTGGCGGGTTACCGGGTGGTGGACCTGAAAGTAGATTTTTATGATGGAAAAATGCACCCGGTGGATTCCAGCGACATTGCTTTCCAGATTGCCGGAAAGGCCGCCTTCAAGGAAGCCGTGCTGCAGGCCAAGCCGGTTCTGCTGGAACCCATCTACGACCTGGAAGTAAAGGTGCCCGAAGATTATATGGGTGATGTGATGGGTGATATTTCCAGCCGAAGGGGTAAAATTTCCGGAGTGGATTCCGAGGGTCATTTCCAGGTGATTAAAGCCAAAGTTCCCCTGGCAGAACTCAATCGTTATTCCAATGCCTTGCGTTCCATGACCCAGGGCCGGGGAATGTTTCAGCAGAAATTCTCCCACTATGAAGAAGTGCCGGGAGACCAGGCGGTAAAAATTATCGAGCAGGCCAAGAAGGAAAAAGAAGAAGAATAAATAGGGACAAACATTGATCATCCTGAAAGCCCTGTGGAGTTTCTCTATGGGGCTTTTGTATAATTTCCGGTTTTGAAATTCAGTTATCCCTGAATATTTTACAGAAAAAGGAAAATGATGGAAAATTTATGGGCTCCCTGGAGAATGGAATATATCATGAAGGCAAAAGATGGCGAAGAAGAACCTTGTATCTTTTGCAGCAGAATTAAGCAGAATAAGGATGAAGAAAATCTGATTCTCCACCGGGGACATTCCGCCTTCATCATCATGAACCGCTTTCCCTACAATAACGGGCATCTCATGGTGGTGCCCAACCGACATAACGGGGATATCCTGAAACTCAAATCCGAAGAGCAGATGGAACTGTCCCAGCTGATCCAGATTTCGGTGAAGATACTGGATGAAGTTATGAAACCTCACGGTTATAACATCGGGATGAATCTGGGGAGAGTGGCCGGAGCCGGGGTGGAAGACCACCTGCATTATCATGTCGTCCCCCGCTGGAATGGCGATACCAATTTCATGCCCATTATCGGGGATACCAAGGTGGTCTCGGAAGCTTTAATCAAATCTTATCAGAAATTGAGGAAAGCCATTCTCGGACTTAACCAGGAGTAAGCATGAACCTAAAAATCCTCCGGAATTTGCGTGGCGTAATTACCGCAAGAAAAGATCTGGAATTTGGTAAGCTGGATATTCAATCCCAGAAATCAATGGTCATTCAGGACAGCGAAATCCAGGACATCATGCCGGAAAATGAGGCGCTCCAGAAGTATCCGCAAGCTGTTCCGATAGACGGAAGACAACTCTGGGCGTTGCCTGGTTATGTGGATCCCCATACTCACCCGGTCTTCTATAAAACCCGGGAGGAGGAATTCGAACTCCGGATCCGGGGAAAATCCTATGAAGAGATTGCCGCGGCAGGTGGTGGTATCCGCAACAGTGTTCGGGCGCTGCGTAAGGCATCTTTTGACGAACTGGCCGAATTAACCTATTACCGGATTAGGGAGTTTCTCGATTACGGAACAACCACCATCGAGGCAAAAAGCGGTTACGGGTTGTCCCTGGAAGATGAACTGAAGAGCCTGCGGGTTTTGAAAAAAGTGGCCGGTCTGTTACCGATGACCATCGTTCCCACCTTTCTGGGTGCCCATGAGGTTCCGGACGAATATCAAAATAACCGGCAGGCCTACATCGATTTGCTGATCAATGAAATGATTCCGGCAGTGGCGGAGGAAAAACTGGCAGTATTTTGTGATATTTTCACCGAAAAAAACGTCTTCAGTATTGCCGAGAGCGAAAAGATACTCCTGGCGGCAAAAGATCATGGTTTAAAGCTAAAGCTGCATGCGGACGAATTGAATCCGCTGGGCGGCGCGGAACTGGCTGCCAGAGTAAACGCCATATCCGCCGATCACCTGCTGATGGTCTCCGATAAGGGTATCCGGGAGATGAAGAACGCCGGAGTGGTTCCGGTACTTTTACCGGGAACGGCTTTCTTCCTGGGCAAACAGAAGTACGCCCCGGCCCGAAAAATGATCGAAGCGGGATTACCGGTAGCCCTGGCCACTGATTTCAACCCCGGCAGTTCGTTTACCCAGAACATGAGCCTGGTCCTTTCCATCGCCTGTACCCAGATGAAAATGACCCCCGCCGAAACCATTGCCGCAGCAACACTGAACAGCGCCCGGGCCATCGATATGGATCACCAAGCCGGCAGTCTGGAAAAGGGGAAAAAAGCGGATATCATGCTGCTGGATATTCCTAATTATCAGTATATCCCTTACCATTATGGGATGAATCATGTAAAAATGGTTTTCCGGCATGGCGAACTGGTGCATCAGAAATAGAAAAGGAGTTTCTATCTTTGCGATCAGTAGTTACATTCCGGCGATGAAAAAGTTACCTCTCCTCCCTTACATTCTACTTGTTCTCCTTCTGGGAATCCAATTTGGGCACAGTCAAACAACCTCCGTTCCCCTTTCCTTCTGGGGTTATGATGCGGTTGAACTGTGGGAGACCCGGGGTCTGATCGAAAACGTGTTTGGAGCAACCCGCCCGTTTACCCGCATCGAGATAGCCGGATATATCAAGGATGTCTGGGAAACCTGGCGGAAAGAACCGGAAAAATTCACCCGGGTGGATTATGATCAGCTCAATGACCTGATGTTCGAATTCCGGGAAGAACTAGATCAGATGAATGTCCCGGTATTGGATGAAACCTGGAAACCGCGCCTGCAAAAACTTTTTAAGCACCGACCCTTCAGCTGGCTTAATAAGCTGATCTACCGGAATTACCGCAATCTGGTCGATTTGCATCACCAGGAGTTCAATCTCTATGCCGACCCGGTCTTAAATTACAGCACCCAGGATAAAATGAGTGAAGGCGGATTGAAGTATAATTTGTTGCGCTGGAGCAATGGTTTACTTTTCCGGGGAAACATGGGATCCTATTTAGGATTTTATTTTAATCTCACCGATAATCACCTTGCCGACGATCGCTGGGATGGCCAGAAAATTCCCTGGGAAGTCTGGCAGGAATCCGGCTGGCCTTTCCTGACCCGGCGGGACAATGGCAACTTTGAATTCGACGAAAATGTTGCCACCATTACTTTTAATTACAAGTATTTTTATCTGGTGCTCGGGCGGGAATATAATCAATGGGGAATCGGGCACAATGGCAATCTGCTTCTTTCCACCAATGCCCAGTTATACGATCAGATAAAATTTGTGGTGCGGTACTGGCGCTTTAAATATACTCACCTCACTGCCTTTATCGAATACATATCCCCGCAAGCCCGATACAGCATGAAAGATCAGCCCCATATCAATGATTACTGGTCCGGTAACCGGCTGGAGCTTTATCTTGGGAAAGGGATAAAATTGGGTTTAAGCGAAGCCATTATTTACGGAGATCGCTCTTTACAGCTCGGCTACCTCAATCCACTCAGTTTTTTTAAGTCGGTGGAACATTATTATGGGGACCGGGATAACGGAGCGCTGGGCATCGATGCGGAATGGCGGATCATTCCCGGGATGAAATTGTTCGGGGAATGGTTTATCGATGATATCACAACCGGTAAACTTGGCACGGACTGGTATGGTAATAAATTTGGCTGGCAGGGAGGTGTCCTGGTGGTCAATCCATGGTTCTTTAAGAATATGGATTTTCTTTACGAATACAGCCGGATAAAACCGTATGTCTACAGCCAGTCTTACCGGGATTACAACAAATATAAACATTACGACACCATTCTTGGCCACTATATTGGCCCCAATTCAGATATCTCCTATTTCCGGGTACGAAAACGTTTTTCCCGCTTCCTGCAGATTGGCGCTTCCTATCAGTATTACCGGCATGGGGCCAATCCGGCGGACCGGAATGTGGGCGGTGATCCGGATTTTCCTCACCGGGCAGAAGATGCTATCGACGCGCCGTTCCTGGATGGCATCCGGTTCAGCCAGAAAAGCTATGGCGTTATGCTACAGTATGAATTTGTCCGAAACCTGTTTCTGAAGATTCACTACAACCGGATGAAATTTAATCAGCAGGATTGGGAGTCGCTGTTTTCCTTCCGGATCTCGCTTAACTTCGGTTTCCGGGATGAGCAGCTACGCCAGATATTCCCGGGGGATTATTAGCGATTTACATCCAACCTGTAACACCGATCCATCAATTTTATCCAATACTTGAAAAATAAAAAAAATGGGTTTAATATCATTTTTCAAAAAGTTAATCTATTGAAGGAAAAATAAAAGGTAAATCATGAGAAAGCTGTTTTCACTTTTCACCTTGTTTCTGGTTTTTAGTCAGGTCTTCGCACAAAATTCCAATGAAATCATTTCCGCCCGGATTATCAGTTCGGTCGATAAAATTAAACCGGGAGACAGTTATCAGATAGCGGTCGAGGTTCAGATAAAAGAACCTTACCACATCAATGCCCAGAAACCCAGTGAGGATTACCTGATCCCCACCACCCTAGAATTGAAATCCGGTGATGGCATCGCCATCGGTCAGTACACCTACCCGGATGCGGAAATGAAAACCTTTGCTTTCTCGGAAAGCCCGCTGGCGGTATATGAAGAAACTATTTACATTTTTACCACCATCAGTGTTTCCCCGGATTACACCGGTAAAGATATACCGCTGAATGGCACAATCGGTTATCAGGCCTGTGACGATCAGACCTGCCAGGCACCAGATGAACTATCATTTTCCGAGGTGCTGCCGGTGGCCGGACCAGGTGAAAAAATAAATCCGATTAATGCGGATATTTTTGCCGCCATGCCCACTGCCGCCCAAGTCAGTGCAGAGAATGTGGAAGAAAGCGGCTTATCCAAAACCCTGGCCCAGAAAGGCTGGTTCTTAACCTTTGCCCTGGTTTTTCTGGGCGGGCTGGCCCTGAACCTCACCCCCTGCGTGTATCCCCTGATACCCATCACCATAAGCTATTTTGGCGGCCAGGCGGAGGGAAAACGGGGAAGCGTGGTAAGCCATGCCATTATCTATGTGCTGGGTATGGCAATTACTTATTCCATTCTGGGAGTGATTGCCGCCCTCACCGGCAGCCTGTTTGGGGCCGCCCTGCAAAACCCGATTGTACTCATTTTTATCGCCCTGGTACTGGTATTGCTTTCTTTGAGTATGTTCGATCTGTATGAAATCCGGATACCGGCTTTTCTATCCAACTTTGCCGGCGGGGCAAGAAAAGGATATTTCGGTACGTTTTTTATGGGACTCACCGTGGGCATTGTAGCTGCACCCTGTATCGGTCCTTTCGTGCTGGCTTTGCTGACTTTTGTGGGCGAACGGGGAGATGTATTCCTGGGATTCTGGCTGTTCTTTGTGCTGGCTTTGGGTCTGGGAATACCGTTTCTGTTCCTGGGTATTTTTTCCGGCAGTATCAACAAAATTCCCCGTTCCGGCGCCTGGATGATCTGGGTCCGGAAAATATTTGGTTTTATCCTTATCGCCATGGCCATCTATTTCCTCAACCCGCTTATTCCCAATACGTTGCTCTATCATTTCTCCCTGGCCTTGACCATGCTGCTGGGTGGTATCTATATGGCCTGGATCGAACCAACAACCTCCACCGGAAAAGTCTTCCCGGTTATCCGAAACCTGATTGGCATTATTTTCTTTGTCATTGCAGTGGTTTTCGGAACACTGGGAATTCAGTCCTACTTTGAGGACAATGTGCAGCAAATACAGGCATTGTCCGGTGAGACTTCTGCTGAACAGATTCAATGGTTCAGCTATTCCGGAGAAAAGCTGGATGAGGCCGTTTCCGCCGGAAAACCGGTGATGATCGATTTTTATGCGGACTGGTGTATTCCCTGCAAGGAACTGGATAAATTCACCTTCTCTGACCCGGATGTGGTTGATATATCGCGGCAGTTTATCATGCTCAAAGTAGATCTGACCAAATCCAATGATCCCCGGGTAAAGGAACTAAAAGATATTTACCAGATAAAAGGAGTACCGACCCTGGTATTTATCGATTCCCAGGGCAACGAACTGACCAAATTACGGGTAGTGGGATTTATGGAAAAAGAGGATTTCCTGCCCATATTGGAGAATGTGTTGGCCGCCGGTTGAGAAGGACTCGGAAGAGAAAGGGAAGATCAGAATTAATGAAGTTTAATATGAATAGTCACCCCAATTTTGTTATGGGAGTTTTATAATTTATGCGCTTTTCAATCATGGCGGTTTTTATTTCGCTGAAACTTTTATGGGGGCGGGTTGCCAATCCCCTGATGCTTCCCAAAAATGCGCTGAAGTTTTTCCCGGTACCCTTAAAAAAGGTTTACAAAGAGTCGCTGGCCAACTATTTTTTCAAAAATTAATATACCCTGTCGAATAATACCAAAACCGAAAATTGATCATCACTTGCCTGGTTTAAGATTTTCCGGAGGATTGGGAGAGGGAAGTTTCTGGAGTGGAAGATTGAACACATAATTTTTCAGGAATATTTCCGAGATAAACCGTTCTCCGGGCTTATCCGCTGTCTGAACCAGCACATCCGCCCTCACGGGTACCCAGTAATCCCCGATTTTTGAAACTTCCACCCTGGTTGCCAGACCGCTGGTAACGGAATCACCTTTCATGATCTGGGTGTCCCACCCGCTGCACAACCACTTATTTTCCTTTTCCACGAATTTCGGATAATTCAGGATTTCTCCGGTGGGTGAATCGATGGCTATTTTCAGCAATCTGCCAGAAGAGAGAAACGTCTTTTTTATCGAAACATTCCCGGATTCATCTTCGGTCTGGTAATCAACCAGTACGGTGTCTCCCTGGAATTTAATGCGGGCACCTTCCGGTACATCGGCAAAGGGAGAGAGAATCAGAAAGTTTATCCAGTCCAGATAAAATCCCTGGAATTGGGTCTTGGTCATCTGAATTTTTTGCATCATCCGTT
>Ga0315534_1003050_pt1 | contig 10939 bp, 10 predicted proteins | sample SalMarSW160240MG_FD_203094 | JGI IMG/M metagenome (GOLD analysis project Ga0315534, IMG submission 203094) | Salt marsh sediment microbial communities from the Plum Island Ecosystem LTER, Massachusetts, United States - Salt Marsh Sediment SW1602-40 ... | reverse complement strand
CTTCTATAATCAGGAAGACCTCTGGCAAATTCCCGATGAGCTATACGGTGATGCTCGGCAAGCAATGAAACCGTACTATATTATTATGAAACTGCCTGAAGCTGATAAAGAGGAGTTTCTTCTAATGCTCCCTTTCACTCCTTCCAAGAAGGATAATATGATTGGCTGGCTGTCTGCCAGAAGTGACCTGCCCAACTACGGAAATCTGTTGGTCTACAAATTATCCAAGGAAAAGCTCGTCTATGGACCTATGCAGATTGAAGCCAGGGTGGACCAGCAAACGGAGATTTCTCGAGAGCTGAGCCTTTGGGGTCAGAGAGGTTCAAGGGTAATCAGAGGCAATCTGCTTGCCATTCCTATTAGTGACTCATTTATCTATGTGGAACCGGTTTACCTGGAAGCAAAGCAGGAAGAGAGCGAAACACCTTCAACAACAGCACCGAAGCCCAGCCCTTTTAGAAAATCCCAAAGGGGAGGAGCTGGAGTTTCTCCAGCACTGGAAAAATCAAGGTCCTCGTCCCTGCCGGAATTAAAAAGGGTTATTGTCGCATTTAGTAATCGTCTTGTTATGGCAGAAAATCTTGATAAGGCCTTAAGGGGTGTATTGGAGGAGAGAATATACCCTGAAGAAGTGGTTTCCCCTCTTATTCCTCAAACTCTGGGCGCTGATAATTTAGGTGAGCTGGCCCTGCAGCATTATAATAAGGCTAAGGATTATTTACGCCAAGGGAACTGGGCTGAATACGGTAGCGAATTAGAAAATTTAGAGAAAGTTCTCAGGGATATGGCAAGGATACCTAAGGAAGAGAAAAAATAATTATATTTATGAAAAAAATATATCAGTAGTTTTCTTTTGCATGCATTTGTTTACCCTGCTCTTAATTTCTTGAGCAATCAATGCGGCCTTTCCCTAACTCATATTTTCTTAAAGAGGGTGGGCTTTTCTTCAGTTCCGAGGCTCCCGGGCTGTTCTTTTCAGCAATGTATCTACGGGGGAGTTTTGCCCCCTCCCCATTTCCCCAACATATTGGGGCCTGCGGTTTCCCTCATAGATACATCACGAAAAGATAACGCCCTTCCGCCAGTCACTTCATAAAAGCCCACTCTCTGGTGTAGACTGATAAAATTATCAGGTTTTATCGAGGTCTCAATCTCCATGAATTGCATTATTTGATACCTCAGGGAGAAGAATTGACTATTTTTTGTGATCTTTAATTGAAGGCCACAGGAATAACAGATCTGTTGATGAAGAATATATATGCTGAACTCCATACAAGAAAGCCCACTATACCCAATTGTTAACCCTAAAAGTATTGCCTTTTTTGGGGCCTCGAACAATCTCTCTGCCATGGGAACAAACCAGTTTAATTCTTTGAGGGATCTCGGCTTTGAGGGGGCCATCTACCCTGTTCATCCCAAGGAGGAGCACGTACAAAATCTCAAGGCCTATAGGAGTGTTCATGATTTGCCAGAAGTTCCAGACCTGGCAGTGCTGGTTGTGCCGACGCAAATTGTATCAGAGCTGTTAGAAGAATGTGGCCAGAAGGGTATCAGGCATGCCATTATAGTCTCCGGTGGTTTCAAAGAGATGGGCAGTGAAGGTGTAAACCGTGAACAGGAGCTCATTGAAATTGCCATTAAATACGGTATTCGCTTTTTAGGACCAAACTGTATAGGTGTGGCGAATCCCTATCAAAAGCTGAATACGACAATCCTACGGTATTTAGGTGATCCAGGATTTATTGGCATGGCCTCCCAGAGCGGCAGTTTTGTTACTCAGATGTTTAACTATATCTCTCACCTCTCCCTTGGGTTCTCTACAGCCTTTAGCGTTGGAAATGAGGCAAATATCGATATTGTTGACTGCATGGAGTATCTTGGAAAATGCCCTAACACCAAGGTGATAGCCCTCTATATTGAAGGCATTCGTCGAGGGAGAGAATTTGTGGAAATGGCTCGATCGATCATACCCTACAAACCCATTGTAGCCCTCTATGTCGGCGGATCTGAGACAGGAAGACGGGCAGGCTTTTCTCACACTGGGGCTCTGGCAGGTTCAGACCAGTTATATGACGGGGTGTTCCACCAGAGTGGAGTTATCAGAGCATACTCTATTGGAGAATTATTTGATATGTGCTGGACTATGGGCTGCCTCCCTGAACCAAAAGGGCCTCGGGTAGTGATCCAAACCCATTCAGGCGGACCTGGTGCAACTGCGGCAGATTCCTGCGGTCGTGAAGGTCTTGAACTCCCGGCACTTTCGCATAATACAATAAAAAAACTATCTCCGTTCATTCCAAATACAGGGAGCATACGCAACCCTGTGGACATTACCTTTACAAAAAACCCTATGGACTACTTTTCTGATATTCCCACAGTGCTTCTTGAGGAAGATAATGCCGATATTCTTCTCATCTATTTTCTGGTGCCTTCGCAGATGGTTAATCGAGCCTTAGAGCATATGGGTTTATCAAAAGATCAAGCAATTGAACAAGGTGCGAAATTGATCAATGCACAATGTAAATCCATTGCTCAACTGCTTGAAATTCATAAAAAACCCATTGTAGGGTATACATATCGCGGCATCCAGGAGGACTTTACAAAGAATCTTATCAAACAGGGACTGCCGGTTTTTCAAGGACCGGAGCGTGCGGTACGGGCTTTAAAGGCCTTAGTTCAGTATTATCGCCTGAGAGAGGAAATTTTAGCCAACAACAGTAGAGTTTAGGAAAGGGAGAAACGCGTAAAGGGTAAGGAAAAAGCTCAAAGCATTTAGAGAACGCCTTTAGGATTGCGGCAGATGACGATCAATAAAGGTTTGAATAGCAACGGGGTAATCAGGATTCAGACTTGAGCTGCTATGATCGGAATTTCTGGCAACAAATAGTTCGGCCCGGCCAGCAGGGAAACTATCCCTCAGCATCCAGGCATGATGAAGTGGAAAGTTTTGGTCTTTTTCGCCGTGAATTATCATAACAGGCAGGTCAATATTAGGGGAAAGGTTGACAGGGCTGATTGAATCGAGGCCATTTGTGTAAAAAATCTCCATCCACAACACTACCATAGGCGCAAAAAGAATTCCGAAAAAACGGTTATAGCTCCGATAAAGGCTGACAAGCGCCTCCCGTGTTTTGGCGTAACAACCTTCCAAGAATAAAAGCTTTATTCTATCAGTATTTCGACTGGCTACAATTACAGACGCTGCTGCACCGACCGAGTGCCCATAAAGAAGCACAGGTTCATTTACCCAGTGAAGTACTGCTTCTATATCCTCGGCAAAGCGGGGCGCATTCATAAAACGATGAGGGCTTGAGTTACCATGGTCACGGGCACTGTGTATGATTGTGGTGAAGCCCATTTTACCGAATATTCTTGCCCTGCCTACCATACGATCTCGATTTCTACTCCACCCGTGGGCCAAAATTACAATACCCCTTGACCTGCCTTTAGGTTCCACACGCCAGACCTCAAGTGAACCCCCATCCTTTGCAGGAATTCGAGTATCTAAGACCTCACCCCAATCGGGTGTTTCATGGACTGGTTTTCTTGGTACTTGGTGAACTAGGTATGTAAAGTACAGTGTCAGAAGGAGATAACCGATACATCCTCCGACTATCATATAAATCAATCTTATTTCCTCTCTTTTTGTGATGTATGGTCTTAAATATATAAATGAACACCATTATTACGTCAACTCAATATATATTGCTAGCGAAAGCATACTATTGTGTGAGATGATGTATCCGTTCAGGTTGTCAGGTTTAAAGTTCAGTGTTACTCATTTGTGTTCTTCATATTGGCTCCCTGCTGTCTGACAAGCAGGTGGCAGTCAGATTTATTACCCTTGAGCCTTGCCTGTCCTGATATGAGAAGGAAGGACGGGAATCAATTCCGATTTTATCGGGAAACCTGCCTAGTTATATTTTTTTGTATATTGTATTGACATTTGAACAATTTGCGATTAAATTTCCGAACTTGAAATCACAGAAATAAAGGTAATTTTTTTCAATAATATCTAACGCTATCAGCTGAGAAGAAATGGAGGAGAAATAAGATGAGAAAGAATACAGTGCTCAACAAAACCCTTTTTATCATTTCTTTTGTCTTAACCCTATGCCTAAGTACGTCCTTTATCTCTTTAGGATTGGCAAAAGAGGATAAGGAGGAAGATAAAAGACCAGAGAGGGGAATATCAATAGCCTTTGAGTATCCAGAGGTCATAATCAATAAAGGAGATGATGTAACAGTAGACATCTTTGTGAAGAACAAGGGTAAAAGAGATGAAAATGTGTACTTTACCATCTCCTCTGCTCCAACTGGATGGAAAACAAAGATTAAAACATACAGTTTTTCTGTGACATCTGTTCATGTGCCTGGGGGAGATGATAAAAATATTCAATTTTTTGCCGAGCCGGACAAGGATACCAAACCAGGGTCATATAAATTTGAGGTCAATGCAAAGACAGAGGATGGGAAACTCAAGGTATCCCATCACCTACAGATTACCTTAAGGAAGGAGAAAGAGAAAGAGAAAGGAAATATAGAGCTTACTACATCCTATCCTGTTTTAAGGGGGCCAAATGATGCAAAGTTTGAGTTTTCTCTTGATATAAAAAATAAAACCGATAAGGAAAATACCTTTAACCTTACTTCCAGGGAGCCAAAAGACTGGCAGATCAATTTCAAACCTCCATATGAGGATAAATACATCTCAAGCCTGAGACTTAAAGATAATGAGAGTAAAAGTTTAAACGTTCAGGTAACCCCTGATCGCTTCTGCAAGGCAGGAGAATACGTCATTCCAGTCGCCATAGGTGCAGGAGACTCTAAAGCGGAGGCAGAATTGAAGGTAATTATTACAGGCACCTATAAACTAGAGGCCGGTACTGCTACAGGACTTTTATCTCTTGAAGCGGAGAAAGGCAAACCTGGCAATATTTCCATATATGTAAAGAACAATGGTTCAGCAACAATCCACAATATCGAGTTTTTATCGATAAAACCAGAAAATTGGAAGGTGGAGTTTGAACCTGAAAAGATAGAGACCTTAGAACCGGGTAGCTTAAAACAGGTTGAGACAAGTGTAGTTCCAGCTCAAGAGGCTCTTGTAGGGGATTATGCAGTTGGCCTGAGCATTAAGGGGGAGAAGAGTTCAGACGACCTCGAAATGAGGGTAACAGTCAAGGCCTCGGCAGCGTGGGGCTGGATAGGAATCGGAATAATTGTTCTTGTGATTTTAGGCCTCTTTGGTCTCTTTGTTTCCCTTGGAAGGAGATAATATGAATCAAAAGGCGATTATTGAAACCCATAACTTGACCAAAACCTATGGTAACCAGGTTGCAGTAAATGATCTTACCTTTAGCATAGAAGAAGGTGAAATATTCGGTTTTCTTGGCCCAAATGGGTCAGGCAAGACAACTACCCTGCTGATGCTCCTTGGGCTTACTGAGCCTACCAAGGGATGGGCAAGGGTAGCAGACTTTAATCCCACTAAAGAGGCTATCAAGGTCAAAAAGATTGTTGGCTATATCCCGGAGAATATTGGTTTCTACGATGATATGAACGCCATAGAAAACCTGCTCTTTATCGCCAGACTCAATAATATCCCTGATGCTGTGAGCTCACCTAAAATAGAAGATGCCCTGGAGAGTGTAGGACTAAAAGAAGAGGCAGAAAAAAAGATAGGAGCGTATTCCCGGGGAATGAGGCAGCGCTTGGGGATTGCCGAGATTTACTTAAAGGAGCCAAGAGTCGTATTTTTAGATGAACCTACATTGGGACTTGATCCTGACGGTACCACAAAGATCATTGAATATATTCAATCATTAAGCAAGGATAAAAATATGACAATTTTTCTCTCCTCCCATGATCTCAAACAGGTGCAAAAGATATCACATAGAATAGGGATCATGATTAATGGGCGGATGATTGCTGTGGGGCCCATTGAAGAACTGGCAAAAGAGAAACTGGGGGTAGGCAGTAAGGAAATCTCTTTAGATGATGTGTATATGAAATATTTCCAGGAGGGCTCCCTATGAAAGGTATCGGTGCAATTGTAAAAAAGGAACTCGCAGATCACTTCAGTAGCTATCGATTCATAATCCTCTTTGCCCTGATTGCCATGGTTAGTCTAATAACGGCATATATGGTGGGCATTGGTCTCAGGGAGGAACTCAGCGGTGTTGCCAAACCAAAGTTCGTATTTTTAATGCTTTTTACCTCAACAGGCCCACTCTTTTCCCTGGTTCAGTTTGTTGCCTTTTTTGGGCCTCTTATAGGGCTTGTGCTTGGTTTCGATGCCATAAATAGAGAGAGGAGTAGCGGGACATTAAGCAAATTAGCCTCTCAGCCTATCTATAGAGATTCTATCATTAATGGCAAATTCTTATCAGGTGTTGCTACTATTTCTATTATGTTGATCTCTATTCTTCTAGTGGTATCAGGCTTGGGGCTGACATTGATTGGGGTTGTGCCTGGTGTCGAGGAGGTGTGGAGGATCTTTATCTATCTGATTATTAGCATATTTTACATTTCTTTCTGGTTAGGTATTAGCATACTCTTTTCCATTCTGTTTCGGGGTATTGCTACATCAGCCTTAGCTACATTAGCTATATGGATCTTTTTCTCATTTTTTATTTCCATGGGTGCTAGTGTAATGGCAAATTCCCTTATCCCGCTTGATAAAAATAGCAGAGAAGATCCTGAAATGGTAATGAGGCATGTGAGGGTTCAGCGAACCATCTCTCTGATCTCTCCAATGCAACTCTATAATGATTCCACTGCTATAATAATCGATCCTACGCGAAAAACAACAAGGTCGCTCGTACTTATGGGGCCGATTGAAAGACTCTCCTCATCAAGATTTGAACGGCCATTGGCCCTTTCCCAGAGTATTTATGTGGTAATTCCCCACATAATCTCTCTGATAGCAATTACCTTTATCTGCTTTGGAGTCTCTTATGCTGTATTTATGAGACAAGAAATCAGATCCACCTGAGCTTACTAAGTGCTTCGATTCGCAAATACTATAACGTATTCTAATGAGTATAATCTTTGCGATTGCTCACTCGCCTCGGCTGAGCTCGTCGCAGGCAGCACTTAGTCCCGCCCTCGGCCATGAGCTCGGGCCGAATGGAGTAAATAAATACGTCATCGAATTTATGAATCGAGGGACTAAGGGTCTTCATAGCTTGAAATATCACCATTTATCCGTCAATCTGCCAGACATATGACAGACAAGACATACGGCCGATAAATGTGAACCACAATCTCTCCATTATTCTTACCAAAAGATAAAAATATTATTATAAAGAAACTAATCATGGTTAATGTATTCTTTTATTTGCAAACAAAACGTTAATAGATTGAGGGGATTGTGCATATGCAAATTACCAAGGAGATATGGCAGGTCGGGGGAGATAGCCTAACAAGCCCAGAGGATGCTGCTATATACATGATATATTTTGAGGATCAGGCTGCCCTGATTGATGCAGGCACTGGCAGAGAGCATAAAAGACTCATAGCAAATATCAAAAAGTGTGATGTTGAAATCTGCCAGATTAAATATCTCTTCTTAACGCACTGCCATTTTGATCATGTTGGAGGTGCCCAAAAGGTGAGAGACGAGTGTAATTGTAAGATTGTGGCACATGAACTGGATGCTGTCTATTTAGAAGAGGGTGATAGTGACGTTACAGCAGCACGTTGGTACGGCAAAGCATTGAAACCTCTAAGGGTAGACTATGCAATCACATCTTTTGAGGAATCATTCTTAGTTGGCAATAGAAGAATAATATCGTTTCATACTCCAGGGCACTCACCAGGCTCAGTTGTATATCTAGTAGAATCAGAGGATAAAAAGATACTCTTCGGCCAGGATGTCCATGGACCTCTCGATCCTTCTCTTTTATCTAATCAAAAGGACTACAAAAACTCTTTACAATTTCTCCTTTCCCTAAAAATAGATATATTATGCGAGGGTCACTTTGGAATATTTGAGGGAGAGAGAGATATCCAGTCTTTTATTCAATCATTTCTTTAAAATTATTGAAACACAAGGCCAGCCTAGGATAGGTATAGTATCCCCACACATTCATATATCTTTCGAGTGGCATTTTCTGTGGAATAATATATAGTACATTACTGAGCTATATCGTTGGATGTATCAATCATTTTCATATATCAAAACTACTTTCATTGGTTATCGATGCCAGTATCCTGCATATTATTTACATCTACGAGACCGCAAACAGGTTAATTGACGGCAATATAAGTGTATAAAGCCAATACAAGGATATACACAGATACTGAGAAAGGAGGAAGAATTATGCGAATAAACCAATATCTTTTCACTTTTTTAATGGCCTTGGTGCTCAGCCTCACTTTCTGCGGATACGCGCAAAGTGAGGAGTATAAAGCAGTCAATCCTTCTGAACTGTCTTTCGGGCTGATGGGTTTCATCAGGGGAGGCGAGACTGGAGAAGGTGGAGCCCGCGTTTTGAGTGGAACTTTTGAAAAGTTCCTCTGTGAAGGCAAAGAAATCGCAGTGATTATAAATAAGGTTGAGGCTGGAATGATTGAAACCAGGGATTATGGAAAAATACTGGTTAGCGTTACCTCTGGAGGCCTGATAGTCCACCTCAAGCCCTCTCAGAAGAAAAAACTTCTCGAAGACGTCCGGCAATGAGTGAAGTAGACCTTCTCGCATAAGCGATCAAACAACCTTCGTGATTTTTAATGCGAGGTTTCATTGCTTAAATACAGTAATTTAAAAGGTAGCAAATCATGGATATGGAAATTTTCCAGAAAATGGAAGCACTAGAGCTGAGGAAATATATTGAATTTCTTCTATGGCACTATAGAGTCATTGATGCTTTCTGGTTTATCAATGTGGCTGAGCGATTTGATCAACCAATTGCTGAAAGAATCAATGAAAAGGTGTGGGGACGTGTTGCCGGCATAGCTGCAAAAGATCTGATCTCGCGATTTGATATAAAAGAAAGAGGTTTGCAAGGCTTTATAAAAGCCCTTAGGTTTTTCCCTTGGTGCATCCTTGTGGGATATCATATTCAAGAAACGGAAAATGAAGTGACCATATCTGTGCCATCTTGCCCTACACAGGAAGCCAGGCTTAGGCGTGGTCTCAACGAGTTTGTATGTAAGGAAATGCACCGTGGGGAATTTACAAGCTTTACCCAGGCAGTGGATGATCGTATTCGGGTTGAATGTCTTTTTGCCCCCCCTGATCCTCATCCCACGGATTTGTTTTGCAAGTGGCGTTTTTTTCTTGAAAAGGATGGAAATGACGAGATAAGCCCATGAATTGAAATCCACTACAGGCGGACAAGAGTTCATTTTCTGCAGCGTGCTGTGTTATATGGTTTTGTTTTGATACCATATAGCTTGTCAGAATATAGCAGAGATCCGGCCAAAGCGGGGCTGCAAGGTGGTTTATTGACATTGCTGCATTACTTATTAAAAATGACTATATTTTTTTATTAAAATACTTGACATTTTCATTCTATTCTTTTATGAATCCAACCTTTACCAAACACGAAAGCAAGGCAAAAGACAAAATGAATATCATATTTCAATACGCTGAGAACATTAGCAAGGCCACAGGGATAAGGATTGATTTTCTGTGGAAGGCCCATAAGGTAGAGAGAAATAAACTACCGGGCCTGATAATGCCTTAGTGTTGTTGAAAAACTTCACTCAACCCGTTATCAGGCTTGCCTGATAACGGGTTTTTTATTGGATATAAAAAGGGAGATAACAAAGGTTGCCAGAGATTTTTTCTCCAATCAAAGCAGGATCATAAATATCTCTGGATACTAAAATTTTTAACGGCAATGTGGATGATAGTATGGCAACAAATTTTAAAATCGATGTTCACAAAAACGATGGAAATCTTCACCTCAAATTAAAGGGTGATTTCGATGGGACGTCCGCCTATGAATTACTCGATATTATGAGAAAGAGGGCTGCCCATAGCTCACGAGTATTTATACACACCAGCAATCTGAGAGATATCCATCCCTTTGGATTGCATGTGTTTCGTTCAAATCTGGATATTCTGAAAGGCCAATCCGTGGAGCTTGTGTTCACAGGGGAAAATGCCTCCCAATTTGAATCTAATTATGCTAAATTTTCCTGAGCTATGATGGAACGCTGGTCACGAAAAAACGGGTACAAACATGTTCTGGCAATCAGCCTCCCGCTGGTGGCCTCAATGGGGTCGCTTACCCTGATGCAGTTCACGGACCGAATGTTTCTGGCCAACTATTCAGCAGATGCCATTACTGCGGCACTACCGGCCGGAATCGCATCGTTTACCTTTATTGCCTTTTTCATGGGCGTTGCCAACTATGTAAATGCATTTATAGCACAATACATGGGAGCCTGTGCCTTTAATAGAGTAGGGGCTTCGGTGTGGCAGGGAATCTATTTTTCCCTTATGGCATCCTGCGTGCTGGCATTACTCTATTTCGTTTCTGGGTCACTCTTTGATCTCATCGGCCACTCACCCCACATACGAAGACTTGAGGTAACCTATTTCAATATACTTACGCTGGGAGCTGGGCTGGTGGTCCTGTCTTCAGCTATGGCCTGTTTTTATACGGGCCGGGGTCTCACCAGGACGGTAATGATGGTCCACATGATTGGGGCAGTAGTCAATATTCCCCTGGACTACTGCCTGATCAATGGTATTGGTTTCTTTCCTGAGCTGGGAATTGTGGGTGCAGCACTGGCCACGGTGACTGCATCAGCCACCATTGTGGGTATCCTGAGTGTGCTTATCTTTAGTCCTGCAAACCGGTCCAAATATGATACCTGGAAGGGCAGGACCTTTGATAGAGAGCTCTTTGGCAGGTTGATGCACTACGGGCTTCCCAGTGGTATCCAGTTTTTTCTGGAGATATTCGGGATTACGTTCTTT
>Ga0315534_1003049_pt1 | contig 10940 bp, 8 predicted proteins | sample SalMarSW160240MG_FD_203094 | JGI IMG/M metagenome (GOLD analysis project Ga0315534, IMG submission 203094) | Salt marsh sediment microbial communities from the Plum Island Ecosystem LTER, Massachusetts, United States - Salt Marsh Sediment SW1602-40 ... | reverse complement strand
GAAAACTTCGGTGCAGGAGGAAATCCCGCTGGGAGAGATTGCGAACTATGTGACGACCGAAACCAACCGGGCGCTCGCTCCGCTCTTTTCCGGCGTACAGGCGCTCGGCCGGCTCGTGCAGATGTTTGTCTATATCGGCGGTCTTTTCCTGCTGTCGGTTCCGATGACGCTGTTTTCCATCGGACTGTTTGCGGTAATCGGCTATCTGCTTCGCGGATTTTTGGCCGAGGTCAAGCGGACCGGCGATGCGATCAGCGACGTCAATGTCCAGATCACCGCCTTTATTGTCGAGCGGCTCCGGCATACCCGCCTTATCCGGCTATCAGCGATGGAAAACGCGGAAGCGGCGGCCTTTGGCGAGCTGAGCCGGCGCCATTCGGACGAGATGGAGCGGCAGCAGATCGTCGGCACGCGATTGGCGCTCATGCCCGAGCCGCTGACGCTCGCCTTTGGCTACCTCGCCATCTTCATCGGCGGACAGGTCCTGGGACTGGGTCTTGTTCCTGTCGTGCGCGGACTGATTGCCGACCACAATAACATCGTGGGCAAATGGCCTTCTGTGCAAAGGGTGGACCGGATCATTACCTTGCTCGACAACGAGCATGAGCCGAAGGGCGGGTCGACTGAGTTCACACACCTCGACGACGGCATCGTCTACGACCATGTCTCGTTCATGTACGGGACAAGGCGGACGCATGCGCTCTTGGACGTGACGGTGACGTTGCCCGCTCATCGCATGTCGGCGCTCGTCGGCCCCTCCGGTGCGGGCAAATCCACTTTCGTTGACCTGTTGCCACGGTTGCAGTCACCGACGACGGGCGATATCCGCCTCGATGGCGTACTGCTCGACGAGTTCTCGACCGAAACCTTGCGGCGCGGCATCGCTTTCGTGCCGCAGCAGCCGCAAATCTTCAATATCACCGTCGCCGAGCATATTCGCTACAGCAAGGAAGATGCGAGCGACGAGGAAATGCGCGAGGCTGCGCGCCAGGCCGGAGCGCTGGAGTTTATCGAGGCGTTGCCGATGGGGTTCGATACCCCGCTCGGCGAGGGTGGATTGCGGCTGTCGGTCGGGCAGCGCCAGCGGCTGGATATTGCCCGCGCGCTCGTGCGCCACGCGGCAATTCTCATTCTCGACGAGCCGACCAGCGCTCTCGACGCCGAAGCCGAAGCCGGGTTCCGCGATGCATTGCGGAAGCTCCGGACCGAGACCAACCTCACCATCATCGTGATCGCGCACCGCCTGTCCACGATTTCCGATGCCGACCAGATCGTCGTGCTCAGGAAGGGCTGTGTTGAAGCGGTCGGAAGTCACGAGGATCTAATTGCAGCCGGTGGATGGTACGCAAAGGCATATCGCAGTCAGTATCAGGGACGCGATTACGACGAGGTTGATGTTGCGGTCGGAAACTAGCGTGGCCCTGAGGGCCGCTGCGCAATGCGGAAAGCAGCAGCGTATGTCATGCTGTCGGGGGAATCCGGTCAGGAGGCATATTCTTTTGCAAGCGGACGCCGGAAAACCATGAGTTTGGGTTTGGGAAAACTGCGCCGCTTGCGCAAGCTTTTACCCCGTCGTCGGCGTGAGGGTTACCCGCGCCGCCAGTACAAGGGCGGGTACTATGGTGACAAGGAGAATCTGTCGGAACGCTGGGTTGATCTCGCCCAGGTGGCAGACCTGCGGCCAACTGATATTGTGCTCGACATGGGCTGTGCGGAAGGCCTGATCAGCCTTGAAGTTGCAAAGCATGTCAGTCATGTCGACGGTATCGAATTCAATCCCGTTCTTCTGGAGCGGGCCGCATCCGCAGCCGCGGAGAAGAACGTCGGGAATGCTTCCTTCAGGGTCGGATCGGTGCTTGATCCCGACGTCCTCTCGAAGAGCTACGATGTCGTGCTCTTTCTCGGCGTGATGGGCAAGAGGGCGGGCGACCAGCGCGTCGGGCTGGCGGAGCTTGGCCGGATGCTCGCGGCCACGCGCAGGCAGATCATCGTTCGCGTAAACATCCAGAAGCGCGCATACCTGCGAAGCGATGATGACTTTCGGCTCCATGATATTCTGACGTTGATGGACCAGAAAGGTTTCGACGCGATTTGTTTCGACAAGCGCGAGGAGCACGGCAACCTGATCGTTGGCAACCGGCGGGGGACTGGCGGGCGGCTGCGGTCGGCGCTGCCCAATGTGGTGATCCCGACGGAGATGATGGGCGACCACCCGTGTTTGCGCGATGTCCCGGTTGCCGCCCCGGCCGGGCAGGACAAGGCGTCCGGCGAATGAGTCCATCACGGCATATGCCGGTTCGATCCGGCCGCCGGGGTTGCATGATCCCGAAGGCCGGCCCGTTCAGACAAGAAGCGCGCTGATTTGACCAGGCCATTGGCACAATCAAGATCCGCCTTTCCTCCGGCCGACCTGACCGGGAAGAACGTGCTGGTGACCGGCGGCACGGGGTCGTTCGGTCAGGCCTTCATTCGCCGCGTCCTGGCGTCGAGCGAGCCGGAGCGGCTCATCGTGTTCTCGCGCGACGAGCAGAAGCAGTTCGACATGCAGTACGACCTGCCGGTGAAGGCGCACCCCTGCCTGCGCTACTTCATCGGCGACGTGCGCGACCGCGACCGCCTGCATCTGGCGATGCGCGGCGTCGACTATGTCGTTCACGCCGCCGCGCTCAAGCACGTGCCGGCGGCCGAATACAACCCGTTCGAATGCATCCAGACCAACGTGCACGGCGCGGAAAACGTCGTGCGCGCGGCGATCGACAGCGGCGTGAAGAAGGTGATCGCGCTGTCGACCGACAAGGCGGCCAACCCGGTCAATCTCTACGGCGCCTCGAAGCTGGCTTCGGACAAGATCTTCATCGCCGCCAATCACCTGAGCGGCAAGGCCGGCACCCTGTTCTCGATCGTGCGCTACGGCAACGTGTTCGGCTCGCGCGGCAGCGTGGTGCCTCTGTTCCGCCGGCTGATCGAGAGAGGGGCGGACAGCCTCCCCGTGACCGACCCGAGCATGACCCGTTTCGCCATCACGCTGACGGAAGGAGTCGAGTTCGTGCTGTCGTCGCTCGCCATGATGCGCGGCGGCGAGATCTTCGTGCCGAAGATCCCCAGCCTGCGGCTGTCGGAACTGGTGGAGGCGCTCGCACCGGACATGCCGGTGGAAAGCGTCGGCATCCGGCCCGGCGAGAAGCTGCACGAGGTGCTGATCACCGAGGACGAGGCGCGCACGACGATCGATCTCACCGACCGCTATGTGGTCGAGCCCGCCATCCATCTCTACGAATACAAGAGCCACGCCGACGTGGGCTTCCCCAAGGTGCCGGCCGGCTTCAGCTATCGCAGCGACACCAACGCCAGCTGGATGGACGTCGCCACCACGCGCGCGCTGCTGCAGCGCGAGGGCTATCTTCCGGCGGCGGCCGGGACGCCTGCCTGATGGCCCGCCGGTGGCTGATCACCGGCGCCACCGGCCTGCTCGCGGACTATCTCGTCGAGGCGTGCCGACGGGACGGCATTGTGACGACCACGGCCCGCTCGGGAGGTGACCGCCCCTGCGACCTGCGCGACCGCGAGGTGGTCAGATCGCTGATCGCGGAGGTCTCGCCCGACGTCGTCTTGCATGCCGCGGCCCTGACCGATGTCGACCATTGCGAGCGGGCGCCTGGCGAAGCCTTCGCGCTCAACCGGGATGCGGCAACCAATATCGCCGCCGAATTGCCGCGCGAGGCGCGCCTTGTCTTCGTGTCGACCGACCAGGTTTATCCCGACACGGCCGGTCCCCACGGCGAGAGCGGCACTGGTCCGGTCAATGTCTACGGACAGAGCAAGCTGGCCGGTGAGGGGGAGGTGCTTCGCCACCCGAATGCCCTGGTGCTGCGGACCAATTTTTTCGGGCCGTCCCGCCGGTCCGGTCGCAGCAGTCTGAGCGATTTCGTGACCGTCAATCTTGCTGCCGGCAGGGCCATAACGCTCTTCGACGATATCCTGTTTTCGCCGCTGCACATGACCACGTTCGCGACCCTCACGGTCGAACTCGTTGACCGTGAAACAGGCGGTGTATTCAATGCGGGCTGCCGCGGCGGTGCCAGTAAGGCCAAATTTGCGCTCGAGGTCGCAAGGCACAAGGGATTGCAGACACAGACGGCGCGAGTCGGCACGTCTGACGCGATGGCAGGTCGCGCACCGCGCCCGAAGGACATGCGCATGACGGTCGACCGCCTTGAGGCCGCCCTCGGCCGGCCCATGCCGACGCTCGCTGAGGAAATCCGGAGGCTATGAGCACTGAATTCAGGATTGGCGATCACATGGTCGGGCTCGGCCACCCGACCTATTTCGTTGCCGACATTGCGGCCAATCACGACGGTTCGCTGGAGCGCGCCAGGGAGCTGATCCATCGTTGCGCCGAGGCGGGCGCAGACGCCGCGAAGTTCCAGAACTTCCGTGCCGAGACGATCGTCTCCGATCGCGGCTTCCGCAGCCTTGGCTCGCAGCAGTCGCATCAGGCGGCATGGAAGAAGAGCGTGTTCGAGGTCTACAAGGGTGCGTCCCTGCCCATGGAGTGGACAGCCGAACTGAAGGCGGCCTGCGACGCCGCCGGCATCGACTATTTCACCTCGCCCTACGACCCCGACATCCTTGAGGAGCTCGACGACTATGTATGCGCCTGGAAGGTCGGGTCAGGCGACATCACCTGGCTGGAGATGATCGAGGCAATGGCGCGCTACGGGAAGCCGATGCTGATCGCCACCGGGGCGTCGGAGATGGACGACGTGCGGCGCGCAGTCACCGCCGCCCGCAAGCATGAGGACCGCATCGTGCTCATGCAGTGCAACACCAACTACACCGGCAATCTGGAAAATTTCCGTCACGTCGCGCTCAACGTCCTCAAGACCTATGCGCGCGAATTTCCCGATCTGGTGCTCGGCCTGAGCGATCATACGCCCGGCCATGCGACCGTGCTGGGATCGGTCGCGCTCGGCGCACGCGTTATCGAGAAGCATTTCACCGACGATCGCAGCCGCGAAGGCCCCGATCACGCCTTTTCCATGGGGCCGGCGGACTGGCGCGACATGGTCGATCGTACGCGCGAGCTTGAATACGCCCTCGGCGGTGAGCAGAAGCACGTGATGGATAACGAGACCGAGACATTCTGCCTGCAACGTCGCTCGCTACGCGCCAGGCGCCCGATCACCAGGGGCATGCGCATCGAAGCGTCCGATCTGATTCCGCTGCGGCCTTGTCCGGGCGATGCGCTGCCGCCCTATCGTATCGACGACGTGATCGGCCGCAGTGCCGCGCGCGATATCCCCGAGGGAGAGCACATTCGCCTCTCCGATCTGCAATAGAGCGAGCGTGAAAGCCGCGATCGTCATCCCGGCTTTCAACGAAGCAGGCTCGATTGCAGACGTCGTGGCGACGGTGGCTTCCTACGGAACGCCTGTGGTGGTGGACGATGGCTCGGGCGACGATACCGGTGCGCGCGCGGCTGCAGCGGGCGCGGTGGTCGTGCGGCACGACCGCAATGGTGGTTATGACAGGGCCCTTGCCAGTGGTTTTGCCCGGGCCGACGAGATCGGTGCGGACGTCCTCGTGACGACTGATGCCGACGGACAGCTGGACGCGGGGTCAATTCCCGCGGTGCTTGACCGTCTGAATGATGTTCCGCTCGTGTTTGGCATCCGCGACAGCGGGGGCGCCCGCTGGTCGGAATCGCTGTTCAATACGTATACGCAGCTTCGTTTTGGAGTGACGGACATTCTGTGCGGAATGAAAGGCTTTCGTACCGATCTGTACCGGCCCCACCGCGCACAGGCGGCCCTGCCAAGCGTTTACACGGCGCTTGCGCTCGCCTTGCTGCGGGCCGGCACGCCGTTCGCGACGGTCCCCGTCGCCGTGCGATCACGCCCCGGCCGCTCCCGCTTCGGCGGCAGCTGGCGCGGCAACATCAAGATCCTGCAGGCGCTGGGCGGCGCGCTGCGCGATGACTTGCTTCGCCGATGAGTCAGGCGCAGCGGCCCGTCGCGGCGGTGGTCCAGGCCCGCATGACGTCGTCGAGGCTGCCCGGCAAGGTCCTGTTGCCGCTGGCCGGGGCCCCGCTGGTCCGTCGGACGGTCGAACGGGTGAACCGGATCCCTGGCGTAGACCGCGTCGTCGTGGCGCTTGCTGAAGGTCCCGAGCATGAACCCGTCGTGGCTGCGCTGGCGGAACTGGATGTGACGGTCGTGCGCGGCCCGAACGAGGACGTGCTCGCGCGCACGGCGATCGCCGCGCGCGCCGCCGGCGCAAAAACCGTGGTGCGGATTACCTCGGACTGTCCGATGGTCGATCCGGCTGTCAGTGCCGGTGTCCTGCAGGCCTATGCGGCCGGTGCCGCTGCCGGCATCCTCTATGCAAGAACTGCTTTCGACGAGGGATTTCCGCTGGGCTTCGATACCGAAGCGTTCCCGGCCTCGGCGTTATACGAGGCAGAGGCTGAATCGGGCGATCCGTATGAGCGCGAGCACGTGACTCCGTTCATCTGGAGGCGCCCCGAGCGTTTCCCGTCTGTGGTTCTTTCGGCGCAGCCCGACCGGCGGCACTGGCGGCTCGTGGTCGATACGGAGGAGGACTTCCGCCTGGCGGGAACGGTGTACGACACACTTCACCCGAAGAAGCCCGACTTCGGTTACCCGGAACTCTGCAAGCTGTTCGAGACGCAGCCCGAGCTTCTCGAAATCAATGCCCATGTCGAACAACGCCCATATGTTGGCCGCGCCTGAGACTGTGTTGACGCCGGCGCGCGAGGTGCCGACCGATCTGGAAGCGGCACTGCGGCTTTCCGACTGGCGCGAACGCGTCTGGTGGCCGGTCGGCATCGCCGAGGCGAACCGGATCGGCGCCGACCAGGTCCGGGCTGCGCTCGCCTGGGCGAAGCCCCATGATGACTTGCTGCGCGACGCCGCATTGCTCGCTCTGCCGAACATCCTCGCCTACGGGCGGGCGATCGTGTTTCTGGCGCTGGCCGCGAGTCGCGCAGGGCGGGCGCGCGTGCAGCTCCTCAGCGACGAGCCCGAGCTTTCCTATCTGCTGAACGGCGAGGGGGCGCTGCCCGGCCGCAGCGCGCCGATCCTGGCGGCCGAGCCGATGCGCTTTGAGCTGGCGCGCCGTCTGCTCCGCATCCGCAGTTGGTCTTCGTCCCTGCGGACCGCGGCCGCCCTGGTTAATCCGTCGGCGGTGGCCATCAGCCACAACATTCTTCTGCGCAAGGCCGCCGCCGAATGCGACCGGCCCGTGGGCTTTCGCCATTCCGATTCCATTCTCGCCGGGGCACGCCGCCGTTCGCCGCCTGCGCTTCCGCAGGCCCAAGGGCACGACCTCAGTTCACTCGCGCTTGCAGTCCTTGGCGACGCCGTGCCTGATGAACCGTACCGCACGCGCACGCTGGCGTTGCTGGAGGCGGTGGCCCGGCCGCACCTGGCGCTGGCCGTGACCGACGTGCGGGCGATGCGCAATGCACGACTCCCCAAATCTGTATGGAGCGGCTCCGGCGGGCTCTATGCGCCGCGTGCGATCGGGATCGAGGTGTTGCGCCGCGGTGGCGACGTCGTTCGTTTCGATCACGGAAAGCCGAAAGGTTTCGTCGAGGCCCGCGAAATCGATGCACTGGTCGAATTCGCCGTCTCGTCCGAATTCGTGGTGCCGACCGAGGAGGCCGCGGAGATCACCCGCCGTTACAGCGATGAAACCCTGCTGCCATGGATGAAGCATCCGCGTATCCGTGGGACTGGCGGCGACCCGACCTTTGCGCGGTTGCCGGCCATGCGGGCACGACGAGAGCCCTCGCGGCGTCTGCGCGTGGTCTATGCACCCACGCAACTCCTCGGTTTCCGGCAACTGTTGCCGGTGCAGGCACACGACGTCATCTATCTCGACTGGCAGATGCGGGTGGCGGAGGCGCTCTCGGAGTTGCCGATCGAACTGATCTGCCAACCGCATCCGGAAGGGCTGTTCAGGGGCCGCCCGCACCCGCTCGCGAAGGTGGCGGCATCTGTCTCCGGCAATTTCGACGCGCAGCTCGAACGGGCCGATGTTTTCGTTTTCGACTACCCGTCGACCACCGCGATGTGGGAGGTGGCCTGCACCGACGCCCGGATCGTCTTTATCGACATTGGCGCCGGTGAGATGACGCCGACGGTCGCGAAGCTGTTCAGGGACCGTGCGCGCATCGTGGCTACGTCGCATGACGCGGCAAACCGGCCGCAGCTCGACCGCGCGGCCCTTCGGGACGCAGTGCTGGCATCCTCCGGTCCCGTTGATCCGATGCCCCTGCGGCGGCTTCTCGTGGGCTGAAAGACGAAATCTTCGTCATGTGTGGACTTGCCGCTTTCTTTGCGCCCGGGCGCAGTTTCTCCGAGGACCTGCTGGCCGGTGCGGACGCCGATCTGCTCCATCGCGGCCCTGATTCCGGCGGTCGCGCTGCCGAGCCTGGCTGGGCGCTCGTGTTCCGCCGCCTGGCCATCATGGATCCACGCGAGGCCGCCGACCAGCCGATGAGCGATTCGTCAGGCCGGTGTACGCTCATCTTCAACGGCGAGATCTACAATTTTCGCGCATTGCGCGATGAGCTCGAGGCCTCGGGCGCGCGCTTCCGCACAACCTGCGACACCGAGGTTATCCTCAATGGTTATCTGCGCTGGGGCGCCGATGTGGTGGATAAACTCGAGGGCATGTATGCCTTCGTCCTCGTCGACCGGCGCGAAAATATTGCCATCGCCGCGCGCGATCCGTTCGGCATCAAGCCTCTCTATCTGGCAGAGACCCCGCACGGGATCGGACTTGCAAGCGAGATGAGGCCGCTCAGCCGCCTGGTCGAGCCGCACGCCGACGAGGCCGCCCTCGCAGAACTTCTGGTGTTCCAGTGGGCGGCCGGAACACTGAGCAATCTGAAGGGCATTGAGCGTGTCGCCGGCGGCACGCTGCTGACAATTCCGCTCGACGGCGGTGCGATCAGGCGGCGTCGTTTTGCTGACGTGCTCGATACGCTCAAGCCGGATGAGTCGATGTCGCCGGAGATTGCGGAAGCGCAGGCCTTCGAGGCGATCGAGCAATCCGTACGCGCGCATCTGATGAGCGACGTCGGCTATACCCTGCAGCTCTCCGGCGGCGTGGACTCGGGACTGGTCGCTGCGCTCGCGAGCAAGGCCGCCGGCCGGCGCATCGCGTCCTACTCGGTGAGTCTCGGCGATCATCCGTTCGACGAGGGCAAATATCGCAAGTCGATGGTCGAGCGCTATGATCTCGATCACCACGAGATCACGGTCGGCGGCCGCGAATTTGCCGACGCACTGCCGCGCGCCGTGCGTCACATGGAAGGGCCTGTGCCGCATGGCGGCTGCGTGACGCTGATGCTGCTTTGCGACAGGCTGCGCTCGGCATCGAAAGTGGTGCTCACCGGCGAGGGCGCGGACGAAATGTTTGGCGGCTACGAGCGCTACGGCCTGTGGCCGCGACTGGCATGGCAGGATCGTCTGACTCATCTGCTGCCGGCGTCAATGCTGCCGCCGGTGCGGCCGTTTCTCGGTTTGCGCCGCCTCGCCGGCCGCGACGCCGCGATCTATTCCGCTGTCTATCTCGACTTCCACGCCATGCATCGCGTGCTGCCGGAGCTTGTGCCCGGGCCAGGCCTGCGCGAAGAGGTCAGCCGGCGCTTTTCCGATTTCCGTGACCGGTTGTTCGCGATCGATCAGGTTGCCTATCTGGAATCATTGCTGGTGCGGCAGGACAAGATGTCGATGGCGGCATCGGTCGAGGCGCGCGTACCCTATGTACACCTGCCGCTCGCGCGCGTCGCCAATCGCCTGCCGCGCGATCTCCGCGCTCCCGGCGGCGTGACCAAACCGCTGCTGAAGAAAATTGCCGCCCGCTATCTCGACGCGGAGTCGGTGTACCGCCGCAAGATCGGGCTTTGGCTGCCCTATGACGACTGGGTGGCGCAGCCCGACGCGCTCGGCCGCTACGTCGACCTGTTGACGGAGCCGAACGGGCGGGTACGCGCCTATGCCGATGTGCCGGCGCTGAAGTCCGCGGTCGAGCGCTTCCGCGCCGGCGAGCGGCGTGGAATTCCGTCGATCTGGTTCCTGATCAACGTCGAACTCTGGTTGCGCAGCCTCACTGCGCCGGGCAAGGCCGAGACGACCGTTGCCGCTCCGCCTCGACGCAGCGCCGTCGCCGCGGGGTATGTACAATGACCGCGCAAAGTGCCGCACTGGCCGAACTGCCGCCTTGCGAGATCGGCATCCACGAGGAATTCGGCTGGCATTGCCATAGTGCCGGCGGCGTCACCGTGTGGCTCAAGGGCGACGTCGGCGTCGATGGCGCGGCGCTGGCGCGGCGGCTGGCGGCGCCGAAAGCTTCGCCGTCTCCCGACACATTCGCCAGGCTTCTGCTCGATGCCGACGGTCATTTCGCGCTTGTAGCGACAGGTGCGGGATGGGCCGTTGCCGCAGTCGATTGGGTGCGCTCGACGCCGCTTGCCGCGACCCGCATATCGGGGCGCTGGCATATCGACGATCAGCCCGAGCGCCTGCGCCGGCGCGCCGGTCTGGGACCGGCGGACATCGACCCCGACGCGGCCCTGTGCGTGGCAATGGCCGGTTACACGATCGACACCGGCGCGCTCTATCGCGGCATGGAGCTGCTGACTCCCGGCGAACTGATGTGGTTTGAGGGCGATGATGCGAGGCGCCACCGCTACTACATCTACCGCCCGTGGCTTGCGCGCGACGCTGATCCCGGAGCACTGGAGGGCGACCTTGCCGACTGCACGCTCGAGATCATGCAGCGCACGATCGACTCGCTCGGCGGGCGCACCATGCTGGTCCCGCTCAGCGCCGGCCGCGATTCGCGCCTCGTGGTCAGTGCCGCGAAACATCTCGGGTATACAAACGTCAAATGCTTCGCCTATGGCC
>Ga0315534_1003048_pt1 | contig 10950 bp, 9 predicted proteins | sample SalMarSW160240MG_FD_203094 | JGI IMG/M metagenome (GOLD analysis project Ga0315534, IMG submission 203094) | Salt marsh sediment microbial communities from the Plum Island Ecosystem LTER, Massachusetts, United States - Salt Marsh Sediment SW1602-40 ... | reverse complement strand
AAGCAGTCATCGACCTTGAGGAAGATTTGCTGAACCTATTGGATGCTATGGATATTGTTCTATGGCCGCTACTCTTTGATTCTACGATGAAAAATATTGCGGCTTTTAAAGACGGTGAGATAACGGGGAGCTTTATTAATGGGGCAGTAAGGATGAGTGATCAGGAGGAAATGGTGAAGATTCTAAGGCAAAAATCTCAGATCATAGTCGCCTTTGGCTCTTGTGCTCATATGGGAGGGATACCGGGGCTGGGAAACTTCTATACAAAGGATACGATTTTCCAAAGAGTTTATAAGGAAGGTGTGAGTGTGGAGAATCCAGAAAAAATTAGCCCACAGGAACGAATAACCTGTGATAGTGGTGAACTCACTCTCCCGGAGTTTTACGATACAGTAAAGGCCTTGGACCAGGTCATCCAGGTTGATTACTACCTTCCCGGATGTCCCCCACCACCCGATTTAATAATGAATGCGATAAATGATATTCTTAAAGGAGAATTACCGGAAAAGGGGGCAGTGCTCGCCCCTAATAAATGTCTATGTGATACGTGCCCAAGGGCAGAGGAAAGAGTCGAGGGAATAGCAATAGAGGAAATAAAAAGACCACACCAAATCAAATTAAGTCCTTGGAAGTGTTTTCTTGAGCAAGGGATAATTTGCCTTGGTCCAGCTACCCGCTCAGGATGTGGAGAACGATGCATTAGGGCTAATATGCCATGTAGGGGTTGTATGGGTCCTGTAAAAGGAACGATAGACCAAGGAACGAAGGCCTTTTCAATGATTGCATCCATATTGGGACTTGAAGAAGAAGAGGGGATGACAGAGGAAGAGGTTAAACGATTAATTAATGACATCGTAGATCCGGCAGGGACATTTTACAGATTTAGCATGCCCGCCTCTCTCCTTAAAAGAAAGAGGATGGAATAGGAGAACAGAATGGGAAAGATAACCATAGAGAATATAGCCAGACTCGAAGGGCATGGAAAAATAGAGATATTCCTTGATCAGGAAGGCGAGGTTGAAAGGGCCTATTTTCAAATTCCCAGGCTTCGTGGTTTCGAGAAGTTCTGTGAGGGAAGACCGGCAGAGGAGATGCCTCGAATAACCCCAAGGATCTGTGGTGGATGTTCAACAGCACACCACATGGCATCAACCAAGACCCTTGATGCCCTCTTCAAGGTTGAGCCACCCTCAGCGGCACGGAAGATACGTGAGTTGATGTACATTGCCTATATTGCAGAGTATCATTTATTTCATTTCTTTTTCCTCGGCGGCCCAGACCTTATTGTTGGCCCGAGTACACCTGTCGAAGAAAGGAGTATCACCGGCGTTATTGCCAAGATTGGCATGGAAGCCAGAGGAAAGCTCATTGAGATACGGAAAAGACTAAGAGGCATTATAGAGGCACTAGGAGGAAGGATGATTCACCCTGTTTGTGGCTTGCCCGGAGGCGTATCAAAACCTGTCACTGAGGAGGAAAGAAAGGCTTTTATAAGGGCGGCTGAATACCTGGTGGAATTTTCTGTATTTGTTGCATTTGACATTTGGGACAATACGGTCCTAAAAAACAAGGAATATCTCGACCTTATCACAGGAGATATCTATAAACATAAAACATATTACATGGGGCTGGTGGACGAGGCGAATAAAGTAAACTTCTATGATGGCCGTATACGGGTAGTTGACCCGAATGGTAAAGAGTTTGCCACGTTTTTGACTCAGGAGTATTGTGATCATATAAGGCAACATGTTGAGCCATGGACCTATATACGGTTCTCGTATCTTAAGAATCTGGGCTGGAAGGGATTTGTTGATGGGGAAGAGAGCGGCGTTTTTAGAACAGGGACACTGGCCCGGCTGAATGCAGCCGATGGAATGGCAACACCACTGGCCCAAGAATACTATGAAAAGATGTATGAGGCATTGGGTGGAAAACCGGCACACAATACCCTCGCTTTCCACTGGGCTCGGCTCATTGAGATACTTTATATCTCTGAGAGAATGCTAGAACTTGTTGGCGACCCCGAGCTTACCTCCCCTGAGGTGATACAATTACCCACCGAAATTCCGTCAGAAGGGATGGGAGTGGTAGAGGCTCCGGAAGGGACCGTGTTCCATCGCTATGAAACCGATGAGAAAGGTGTTATCACAGAGGTTAATGTAATTTCACCTACGCAAAATAATGCAGCCGCCATGTATATGTCTATTGAAAAAGCGGCTGACTCACTTATACACAAAGGCAATGTGTCTGATGACGTTCTCAACATGATTGAGATGGCATTGCGAGCCTATGGCCCCTGTAATGCATAGCTGAGAACAATCGTCTTCAGTTAAGTACTAATCCGCCAGCAAGGCCTTACACTTCTCAATCAATGGAGGGAGGATCTGTCGATAATCGGCCACGACTCCTAAATCAGCTACCTTAAACATACCGGAATCGGAATCCTTATTTATTGCCACTATGAGCTTTGACTCTGAGCAGCCCGCCATATGTTGTGATGCGCCACGTATCCCGATAGCAATATAAAGATCAGGCTTTACCGTTTTGCCTGAGTCTCCGATCACCATGTTTGTTGTGGGTACCCACCCTTCATCGTAAGGAACTGTTGTTGTACCTACAGCGCCGCCCAATAGGGTGGCAAAATCTCGTAACAATTTAAAGCCCTCAGCATCACCAATTCCTCCTCCGCCAGAAACGATAACCTTTGCATCTTCGAGCTGTATCCCTTCCATCTCTTCTTTTGTTGTACGCACCAACGTGGTTTTTATTGCTGAATCATCGATTTCTACCTTGATAGTTTCAATTTCACCTTTTCTCGAGCTATCAGGTTCAAGTGGTGTCATGGCCCGTGGTTTTATCGTTGCCAACTGCGTTTGGGAATCTTTTGAAGTTACAACTGCAAAGGCCTTGCCGCCGTAAACTGACCGAGTTTGGACCAACAATTTACTATCTGGATCTATATCAAGATTTATGCAGTTCATGCCAGGAAAACATCCGAGCCTAAAAGCTACCCTGGTAGCTACATCACATCCCATAGTAGTGTGCCCTAACAAGATAATGGGCGATCCTATTTGTTGACATGCCTGGGTAATTGCAGCAGTGTAGCTATCAGGGCTGTACTGAGCTAGCATGGGATTATCTATCAAATAGACCGTATCCGCCCCATAAATAACAGCTTCCTTGCCGCTGTCCTGACCACCGCTTCCTATAATGAGTGCCCCTAACGTTCCGTTCAGTTTCTCGGACAGGCTTTTCCCTATACCCAGCAATTCTTTGGTAATTGCTGAAATTTTTCTCTCCTCCTGTTCGCCACAAATGAGCACTGCACACTTTTGAGCCATTCGATGCCTCCTTTTTTACTTCGTAAGTATTCACATGTTTTCTGATTCAGCAGTGTTTGACGCCTGTCTGCAAACCTCAACCTTCAAAATCTTGAACCCTGAAAACATGAACGATTGCCCTGCTGTTATATTACTCCAGCTGCTCTTAGTTTCGCTGCCAGATTTCCTGCGGCCTCCTCAGGAGTTTCGCCGCTAACGATTTCACATTCTCTTTCTCGCTCGGGGATGGCCAGACTCAGCAATTGAGATCTTTCGGCATTCGCTCCAATAAGTGAAGGATCAGCATTAATATCCTGATTTGTCCACACTGGGATTTCCTTTCGGACTGCAGTTACAATACCCATTCCGGTGGGTAGGCGAGGCAAACCAATCTCATTGCTCACAGTTACGACTGCGGGAAGGGAGACCTCGAATACCTGATGACCATCTGGGATCACTCGTTCAACCTTAACAATATTGTTATCTAATAGTTCAATGTTTTTTGCTAAGGTAATGAGGGGGAGATTGAGTCTCTCTGCTATGACAGGGCCTACTATGCCCATACTCCAATCCGCTGCTTCTCTTCCGCACACGACAAGGTCGAAGGTATCAAGTTTTTGTATTGCCTGGGCCAAGATGTAGGCTGTAGCAAGGCTATCTGAACCCAAAAACGCATCATCACTCAGCATAACTCCCTCATCAGCCCCCATGGCCAAAGCCCGCCTGACCGCATCTTTAAACTCAGGAGGGCCTACGGTTATTGCTGTTATTTTACCTCCATGACCTTCCTTAACTCGCAGTGCGGCCTCGACTGCTTGAGCATCATAGGGATTTAATACGGGTGGTACTTCCTCAGGGGGAAGCACCTGATTATCTTTTACCTTAAACTTTTCTGTCGGCATCTCAGGATCTATGACTTGCTTAACACACACCACAATATTCATTTTTCCTTCCTCCTTACCATATTCACACCTACTATGATCGGTTACGGGTTCACGGCTCTGGGCTGAACGACTGGTCAGTGAATCCCAATTTATCGGGAAACCCAATAACCTGTTTATTTACGCAAAGGCAGACATTTCAAGAAGTCGCTGCCCAATAGTCAACTGATGAATTTGTGCTGTCCCCCCCAGTATCGTAGCTACTATTGCATCCTGATAGTGATGCCCCACGGGATAGTCATCAACAGTGCCAAAGGATCCATGAATCTTAATAGCCTCCGATGCTACCCAAAGTGCTGTCTCTGTAGAAAAATACTTGGCGTAAGACATCTCTTTAATATGCTTAATCCCTCGGCTTTTCATATCGGCCACACGATAGGTAAGCCATCTCGCAGCCTCAATCTTTGTTGCCATATCAGCAATTACCCCCTGTATTAACTGATGGCCACCTATGGGCTTTCCAAACTGGACTCGCTCTTTGGCATACTTTATAGACGAGTCAAGACAACTCTGGGCTACGCCGACACAACCAGCGGCTAAAAATAGACGGGCCGTATCAATGCCTCGCAGGGCATCCCTTAAAGCACGCCCGGTCTCTCCAACCTTGTTCTCTGGGGGTACTTCGACATCGGTGAATCGTAAATTGCCCTCACTCCCACCTCGCCAGCCCATCTTTCCTTTGAGAGGTACGCTCGAGAAACCCGGTGTACCCCTCTCAACGATAAATGTAGCAAGCCCTCGAAGGCCTTGCGTTTTATCTGTCTGGGAGATGACCAAGATTATGTCACCTATCTCGCCATTGGTTATAAAAATTTTGTTGCCATTGATGATCCATCGGTCGCCCTTCTGTACAGCAGTGGTCTCAATCATGGATGAATCACTCCCGGCATTCGGTTCAACTACAGCACCAACCAGCATCGAATCACCACTGCACACCGGGGGTAGATATTTCTTCTTCTGCTCCTCGCTGCCGGCATCCAGAAGATTCGTTCCCGGCTGGATGGGGCCGCTAGTCGCCGCCTGCGTTACAGCCAGGCTCGCCCAACAAAGCTGCTCCCAAATAATAGCCGAGGTAAGATAATCAAGCCCTAACCCTCCATATTCTGTAGGCAAATGTGGGGCTAAGAGCCCTTGTGAAGCCAGCTTTTTTACAATCCCACGGTCAAATTTGTCTTCACGGACATTTTCCTTGAGTGTGGGTAAAATCTCCCGCTCGGCAAACTTTCGGGCCATATCCTGAAACATTTTCTGTTCTTCATTTAGCTCAAAGTCCATGCTTTATGCCTCCAAGGTTAGTGTTATTGCAACCATTTCACCCCTTTTGGACAAGTTCAACGAGTATTCCGTGAGTCCCCTTGGGGTGAAGGAATGCGCTTAATCCCTCGGCACCAGGTGCCGGCTTACTAAGAGCCTCAATCCCTTTAGCCTTCAGTGAATTAATCTCTGCATTGATATCATCTACCTCATAGCAAATATGTTGGATGCCCTCGCCACGCTTTTCCAAGAATTTAGCTATGGGCCCCTCATTACCAATAGGCTCCAGAAGTTCGACAGTAGCATTCTCTAACTCCACCAGGCTCGCCCTGACCGTTCCTCCTCCTCCTACCATTGGTTCAGACGACTCAAGCTCAAAGACTGATCGATAAAATTCCCTGGCTTTTTCAAGGTCTTTCACTGCCACACCCAAATGGCTAATCGCTTTTAACATTTATTACCTCCTCATGTAGGTCTTTTTAAGTTGATAAATATAGGAAAAATAATGTTTGTGTGTCAAGATTCTAAGGATTTTCTTTTTGCCTTCAAGCCTTTTTCAACCCTCAACGGCACTGCTTCATCAAAAAAATAGGATTCAGTTTCTTCGTATCATTAATCACTCCATCGAGCTCATCATTTTCACTTACAAGGCAAGCCTCTATGTATGATCCCATCCATTACATTTTTCCTTCTCTACCTTTTTTCAATAGACAATATATTCCTTTTTTACCCGCACCACGTAGGACCATTTTTGGCTTGACAAGAAATTTGTATACAGTATACAGATGAGAGTCAAGAAGTTATTACCCGCGTAAAACACTTTTATACCTTAGTCCCTCGATTCATAAATTCGACGACGTATTTATTACTCGGGACTAAGTGCTGAGTGAGCCCTTCGGTCTGAGCGACTCGACGTGAGCTCGTCGACATGTCTCTTTGTCAAAGACAATCGCAAAGATTATACTCATTAGAATACCTTATAGTATTTGCGAATCGAAGCACTTAGCAAAGAAAAACTCTCACTCTCTATAAGGATAGGAGAACATTTATGAACCAGAAAACCAAATTATACCCTTCATCATTTAATCCCTTATTTAACAAACCCATTCGACCTCTTCCAAAAGAAATAGCTGTCATCGGAGCAGGGACTATTGGGCCGGATATTGGATATTATATAAAGAATGCCATTCCAGGTATCAAGCTCTATCTCGTGGATGTTGTGGAAGAACCTCTCTCAAAGGCAAAGAAGAGGTTTTCTGATTATGTACAAAAGGCGGTGGATAGAAGGAAGATGAAAGAGGACCAGGGCAAGGCAGTTTTAAACAATATCATCTATACGATGGACTACAACGAGATTAAGAATTGTGATCTGGTTATTGAAGCCGCAACAGAAAATATTCTATTAAAACAGAAAATCTTTGATACCGTTGAAAGTATAGTAGGTGAAGATACCATCATTACCTCAAACACCAGCTCCATTCCTGCTGACAGGCTCTTTTTAAAAATGAAAAGGCCGGAAAGAACCACTGTTACCCATTTCTTTTCGCCTGCGTGGCGGAGTCTTCCTGTAGAAGTTATTGTCTGGGAAGGGGGGAGCAAGGAGATCATTGATTACCTGTTTTGGTTTTTTGCTACTACTGGAAAAGTTCCAATTATTACGGACAATGCCATTTGCTTCATGTTAAACCGTGTGTTTGTCAATTGGTGCAATGAAGCAGCATATTTGCTTGACCATGCATCTGCAAGCCAGATTGATAGTGTTGTCGAGGAATTTGTATTTGCAGGACCATTCTTTGTATTAAATATGACAAATGGTAACCCTATCACAATTGAAACCAACACCCTCCAGATGGAAGAAGGTGCCCATTATAGGCCGGCGCCTATCTTGAGATCAGTTGACAGGTGGCTTACTCATCGTCCCGGCAGCCGAATGGAGATCCCTGAGGGTATAAAAAATGCCGTCAGAGACAGGTTGCTTGGTATTCTTTTTTCCCAGTCATTTGATATCATTGATAGGGGCATCGGAACCAAGGAAGACTTTAACATTGGATGCCAGCTTGCATTAGGATTTAAGAAAGGACCTTTGGATATCATGCGTGACTGTGGTGAAGAAGAGGTAGAGCGGATTATGAAAAAATTTCAAGAGGAGAGACCAGGCTTTCCTCAAGCAAAAAACCCCCTCTCCACCTATCATGATTTCAAACGTTATATTCTGGTAGATGAAATAGATGGCGTTAAGATTTTAACTATCAGGCGTCCACAGGCAATGAATGCCCTCAGCGATGAAATAAACGATGAGATATTAACCGTGCTCAAGGAGAATATAGATGATCCTGCAGTTACAGGTTTTATCATTACCGGATATGGAAACAATGCCTTTTCAGCAGGTGCAGACATCGGTAAATTCCCTCGGATTCTTGGAGACAGAGATGCATCAGTACAGTATGCAAAGGATTGTGCCAAGGTGCAATTATTTATGGACCAAATGGACAAACCAATCGTTGCTGCTATAAATGGCATGGCCCTGGGTGGGGGATTCGAGGTGGCCATTCGGTGTCACAGTATGATAGCCACTAAAAATGCGAGATTCCAATTGCCAGAGATAACCCTTGGAATAATACCGGGCATTGGTGGAGCCATTGTCCCATATCGAAAATGGCCTCAAGGTGCCCATCTATTTCATGAAATGATTTGCCTGGCCAGGTCTATCAATGCCCAAGAGGCAGTCAATATGGGGATGGTTACAAAAATAGCAGGTGATTATTCTGAGTTGATAATGGAATCAGTCAAAGAGGTGAAAAACCTGCAGGGCAAAATAAAGAGGATTTCTGATGGATCGGTTGATATACCTGAGATAGCGATCCCTGATGAACCCATGTCCGGTAAATTGGCCTTAAGCAAAGAGGCTGTATCAATAGCAGTTAAGACCATTCAAGATGGTGCCGCTGCTCATAGTTACATTGAGGCCCTTGAGATAGGGTATAAAGGATCTGCCGAGGTTGCCTGCACAGATGCCGCCAAAGAAGGCATCTCGGCCTTCCTGGAAAAAAGAAGACCAGTATATAAAAAGTGATAAGGAGACCACTATAACCAGGTATTTCGCGACTGGATCAGCATGCTCTGCCGCAGATGATTATAGAAAAAGATCTTTAACTGTGGTGATGAAAAAACAGGACATACATTCAAAGATATTGTATCCCTTTCCAATGCGAAGTATCAAAAGGGAAAGCCTCAGCAACCAGGTCTTTAAACAGATTAAAGAAATGATTGTGAGGGGTGAAATTCCTGCTGGAAAACGCATGATAGAGAGCAAGATAGCTGAATCCATGGGTATCAGCAGGACGCCTGTGAGGGAAGCGGTACACAAACTTGAAGCTGAGGGTCTCCTTAATTCCCTTCCAAAGGGAGGATATGCGGTAAGGGGACTGGATATATCTGATATTGAAGAAACGTTTGAAATAAGGAGTATCCTGGAAAGTTTTGCTTCCTACCTTGCCGCTCACAGGCATAGCAACAAAGAAATAGTGCCTCTGGAAGAAAAGATAGAGGAGTTTCAGAGATATCTGGATAACCACAATTTAAAGGAACTGGCGAGGATAAATACTGAATTTCATGATCTTCTCTATGCCTTGAGCAGGAGCTCGAGATTGGTGAAGATGATACATAACCTAAGAGATGAGATCTATTTTCTTAGGAAAATTATATTGCGCTCGGTAGACATGGCCCGTTTATCAAATAAGGATCACAGAGGGATAATAAAGGCCATAAAAAAAAGAGAGGCCAAAAAGGTTGAAAGGCTGGTGAGAGATCATATCTTGCGCGGTAAAGAATTTGTTATCAATGAAATTAAAAAAGGCAATACAGACGTGAATCAATATTACGTTTGATAAAAAAAGCAAGAGGAGAGGATATAATGCCTACCAAAAAAATCAGAATCCTTGTTGCAAAACCTGGCCTTGACGGTCATGATAGAGGTGCAAAGGTTATTGCTCATGCCCTGAGAGATGCCGGGATGGAGGTTATCTATTCGGGTCTGCATCAAACCGTTCCCTCTATAGTTAAGATGGCCATTCAAGAAAGTGTAGACATTATAGGCCTTTCCATTATGTCCGGTGCACATATTCCCATCGCTAAGAAGATAATGGATTTGATTAAAGAAGAAAATTTAAGTAACATGATTGTTGTCGTTGGCGGTGTAATACCAGCCAAAGATATTCCTACCTTAAAAAAAATCGGGGTTACAGGGATTTTCCCTGGTGGAACACCCTTTAAAGAATCTATAGAATTTATCAAAGAACACGTACGACAATAATAGTTTATTGAGTTCCTTTCAAAAGAACGCCTAAAGAGGTATTTATTTTAGACACTTCATAAAATTAAAACCCTAAAAACTCAATAAACACAAAAAAACATTACACATTACATATAGGAGGATAGATGGGAGTAGCCAAATATGTAAAAGATGAAAAAGACAGGATTAAGGATGTAATACTTCAATCTGGAATCCATATAAAACCTCTGTATACAGGAGATGATTTAACAGATATTGGATTTGACTATACAAAAGATCTTGGCACCCCTGGAGAGTATCCCTTTACACGAGGAATACATAAATTAGGCTTCAGGAGCAGGGCATGGACTACCAGGCAATACTCCGGCTTTGGTACCCCAAAAGAGACGAATGAGCGCTGGCAACTTTTAATCTCTCAAGGCCAAACCGGATTAAATGTAGCATTCGATCTCCCCACCCAAATGGGATACGATTCTGATGACCCCATGGCCGAAGGAGAGGTGGGTCGAGTTGGGATGGCAGTGGATTCTTTAAGAGATTTTGAGATTGCCTTTAAGGGCATTGCCTTGGACAAAATCGGCTCTGGCCTTACGATAAATGCTGTTGCCTCAATCATGGTTGCCATGTATCAAGCTGTGGCAGAAGTATATGGATTCTCTAAACAACAGGTAAGTGCTACTCCACAGAACGACATATTAAAGGAGATAGTCGGCAGAGGTGCATGGATCTTTCCCGTAGAGCCAGCTGTTCGACTGATTGGTGATGTTATTGAGTATACGGTAAAGGAGATGCCAAGGGCAAATCCAGTCAGCGTGTGCGGTTACCATATAAGGGAAGCGGGTGCCACTCCAGTGCAAGAAATTGCATACGCTATACAGATTGCAAATGCATACATCGATAATGTTTTAGAGAGAGGACATGCCATTGATGACTTTGTTGGCAGATTTTCCTTTAACCTTGATGTATTCGGAAATCTTTGGGAACAGGTAGCAAAATTCAGAGCAGCACGAAAGCTCTGGGCAAAAAATATTAAAGAACGGTATGGTGCAAAAAATGAAAAATCAATGTTTTTACGGGGTATATTTGGTGGCGGGGGAGGTGGCCTTACAAAGGAAGAGCCTGAAAACAATATTGTACGAAGTGC
>Ga0315534_1003044_pt1 | contig 10963 bp, 9 predicted proteins | sample SalMarSW160240MG_FD_203094 | JGI IMG/M metagenome (GOLD analysis project Ga0315534, IMG submission 203094) | Salt marsh sediment microbial communities from the Plum Island Ecosystem LTER, Massachusetts, United States - Salt Marsh Sediment SW1602-40 ... | reverse complement strand
CCGCGGTCGCGATCTGTTTGGTTCCTTCGGCCGCGAGCGCGGCGAAGGTCTCGAAACCGAATCGCTGCGCGTCGCGCAGATGCTTCGTCAGTACGACGAGCTTTCCAGTGATCAGGATCACCCGGCCAAATCCTTCATCGTAAATCTTCAGCATCGGACTTGCGACCAGCCCGGTCTCCTGCTCGATCATGAGTCCGATCGCGCCGTAGAATTGCTCGATGCGCCACACCAGGTCGGGATCGGCCCCGCATTGAGCCGCGGCGGCGCGGCGCTGTTCTTTGGTGACGATATAGCCCGCAAGCATCTGCGCATCGGAACGCTTGGCGTAAGCGCCGAAGGTGTCGTGGGAGCGGACCAAGCGCGCCAAGGCCTGCACGAACGGAGTTGTGAGCGCCTGCTCGTCGGCAGGCGCAAGAACCTGATGGGGCGGTTTGAATCCGTCTTCATTCAAAGTAACGACCACGGTACGTCCTCACTCGTCGTCGACAAAAGAAGGCTTGGCCGGTCCCGCGCCCGCCTGAGCGATCACCTTGCGCAGCCAGGGCGGCGGCGTTCCGGCAAGCATCGCGCGCGTGCGTTCGAGCACGACCTCCAGTGGCTGCGCCGCGGGCACCTTGATTGGATGAATCTTCGCAGCCACCGCCTTCGCCGCCGAAGGTCCGCCGATGGCGAGGCAAAACAGGAGATGACAACCCTTCAGCGCCTCGATCTTCGGGGTGATCCGGTCATCCCCTTCGGGCGCATGCGTGCCATTGGCGTCCGATACATTGTCGAACACGATCGTCTCGGTCAGCGTCCATCCGTCCGCTGTGACATCGAAGATGGCGAAGCGGTGCGCCGCGCCGAAATGCGTGTTGAGATTCTTCAGGTCCTCGGTCGCGATGGCGACGCGGATGGCGTTATGCGCCGGCTGTTCAGGCATACCTTCGTCCGGATCAATGATGCGCAATTTGCGTATGGCCGTCATGGTAGTCTCCACGCTCCCTCAACGAGTCGAGCCCCTCGCTTGTGTGCACCTGCGGATGCGCCTGGAATACGTTTGCGACGTCGAACACCAGGTCGCGCACTCCTTCGTAAAGGATGGTGCGCCGGTGCTGGCTGCCGAGCCGATCGAAGATCGGAAAACCGACGCGCATGAGTGGAATGTCCAGCCGCTCGGCGGCCTGCCTGCCATGGCTGTGGGTCAGCAGGAGATCGCAGGCGGCGCCGGTCACGAGATCCTCGAAATCGCCGAGATCGCCGACCCTCACCTCCTGCGCCGGCACTTTGGTGAGAACGGGCGAGTTCGAGGTCGTGGTGACCGCGACGGCGACCTCGGCGCCAAGTCCGGTAACGAAGGTTGCGAGCGCATAAAGATGATCGGGCTCCGCCGCGATCGCGATCCGCTTGCCGCTGAAGAAGAAATGACCGTCGAGCAGCGCGTCTTCGAGCTGGCGGCGGCGGCGGCGAATTTTGGGCGGCACGGCGCGCCCGGAAAGCTGCGCCAGCAGCGTCACGAAGATGTCCACCGAGGCGAGCGATGAAAGCGATTCGAACAGCGTGAAGGGAATGCCGGAGGTTTCCGCGAGCCGCTGGGCGGGCCGGCGCATGTGCTCGCCGATCGCAATCGTGTGCGTGGCGCGGCCGAGCGAACGAATGGACTCGACTGGCGCTCCGCCGTAAGTGGTCGGAATCCAGCGGTCGGGCACGGTGCCGTCGAGCGCGCCGGAAATGTCGGGCACGATGTTCGGGGTCAGGCCAAAAGCCTCCGCCGTCTCGCGCAAAAGCTCGAGATCGGCGACGGTGAGATGCCAGCCCGGCAGGATATTGATCTGGTTGGGAATGACCTGCCCCGGCGCTTCCGGCCGAACCAGATTGTCGATCAGCGCCGTGACCGCCTTGCTCCAACCCTCCTCGATCGCGCCGTCGAAGTCGGGCGTCTGCACCAGCACGATCTCGGTGCCGGCAAGCTCGCAGGCGCGGCGCTCCTTGATCAAAGCAAGATCGCCGGCAAAATCCTCGCCCCGCGTCTCCACCAGCGCGGTCGTACACACGCCGATCAGCTTGGGGTTTGCGCGCGCCTTGAGATTGAGCAGCGCCTCCTCGAGATGATCGGCCCCGCCGAGAATGGTCGCGACCTCGTCAAGCGCCGTGGTCTGCAGCGGTATCGTCTCCTTGAAATGGCGAACGAACAGCACGAGGGCGAATGAGGTGCAGCCCTGGCCGCCGTGGAATAAGGGCATGGCCCCTTCGACGCCGAGAAAGGCGAAAGCGGCGCCAAGCGGCTGCGACGATTTCAGCGGGTTGATCGAAGCGGCCTTTTGGATCGCCGTCACCTTGGTCATGATTCCACCCTCAGCATTCGCCTATATCGTCACCGGCTCCGCCGGCGAACTTCTTGCGGTGATGGGCCAGGAAATTGGGATCGGTGTTGTCGACCCGCGTATCGGCGAATTTTTTCCGGTGCCGCGCAACGAATGCGGGGGCGACAAGTTTTGCTCTCGGCGGAACGTCGTCGCCTGCGACCTGTTCCACCAAAGAAGCCATCGGCGCCGATGCCGCCGGATGCGCGGCGGTCAACTGCCCCTCGTCATCCCACGGCGCTGCTGTGCGCACCTCCTCCCAGACCGGGTTGTGAATGGCGAGGTCGATCTGCCGTACCAACTCGACCATGCCGTCATAGCCGGCATAGGCGTTGTGGCGTTCCTGATTGATGTCGAGCCAAGGCACCTTCGCCTTGAGCGCGATGAACTGCGTGCGTCCGCCGGACAGCATGATGTCGGCCTCGCCCGCCGCCAGCAGCTTGTAGAGGTCGCGCGGCGCCATCGCTTCGAACATGTGCGGATCGTCGCGCATCAGCGTTCTGATCCGCTCTTTGTCCTCGGGCGTCGATTTCTTCACCGAGGTGCCGACGATCTCCATGCCGATCTCCATCAGCGCGGAAACCACCGACCAGGACTTTACGCCGCCGGTATTGAGCAGGACGCGCTTGCCGGCGAAGCGCGCGCGATAAGGCGCCAGCCGGGCAAAGGCGCGCGCTTCTTGCTCGGCGATCAGCGCCTCCGCCCGGTCGAGCAGGTTGGGAGCGGCACCCTGCTCGACCAGGAGCGCTGCGGTGTTCCGCAACGCGTCGGAGGTGGCGGAAATGCCGTAGAACGAGCCTTCGAAAAACGGGATGCCCCAGCGCTCCTGCATCTTGCGCGCGAGCGTCACGAGGGCGGTGGAACACACGACCATATTGACGCGCGCCGTATGGGCGGCGGCGATGTCGGCATAGCGCGCATCGCCGGGGATCGAGGCGCGGATGCGAATGCCGAGCCGCTCGAACAGCGGCTTCACCGTCCAGAACTCACCCGACAGATTGAACTCGCCGAGCACGTTGATGTCGGTCGGCCCGACGTCATCCGGCTCGACCGTGCCCATCACATGCTCGAACAGCGCCTCGCCCGCGAGCTTGTTGCCGAAATTCTTCGAGCCGACGAAACCGGGCGCGTTGATCGGGATCACCGGCAACCCGTATTTCTCCGCGGCGTGCCGGCACACCGCGTTGATATCATCGCCGATCAGCGCCGTGACGCAGGTCGAGTAGACGAAGATCGCCGGCGGGCGGTAGCGCGTCGCGATCTCGCGGATCGCCTTGTAGAGCTTGCGCTCCCCCTGCCCCATCACGATGTCGATCTCGGCGAGATCGGTGGTGAAGCTGGTGCGCCAGAGCATCGGGCCCGACGAGGCCGAGCCGCGATTGTCCCAGGAATTGCCCTCGCAAGCGAGCGGGGCATGCACGAGATGAGCGACGTCGGTCACTGGCTGCAGCGCGATTTTGGCGCCGTCGAACGCGCAGCCACCCGCCGCCGCTCCCGGCGTCAGCGGCTTGGAGCAGCCAACTCTCCGCTCCTTCTCCGATTTCGCCTGGTTTTTCAGGCAGGCAGGCTCGTTGAAGAGATGCTGGACCTTGTCCTTCATCATCGCGGTGCGCTCCCAAGACATATGGACCACGGCGACGACGTCGCCGTGGCGGCACGCGACTTACCGCGTCAGATCGAACGAGATGTCCGTCTTGCCCGCGACGTTGGAGTCGGCGTCGAGCTTGTCGAATATCTTGTCGAGGACAGTGGTCACGAGACGCAGGCCGCCCTGATAGCCCCACAGCGGGAAGCGGTGGTGGTGATGCCGATCAAAGATCGGGAAGGCGAGCCGGATCAACGGCGTGCCGGTGTCGCGCTCGAGATACTTCCCGTAGGAGCTGCCGATCAGGAAATCCACCGGCTCGGTGAATAGCAGCGAGCGAAGGTGCCAGAGGTCCTTGCCCTGCCAAACCTTGCCGTCCGCGCCGAAGGGCGATGAGGCAAACAGCGCCTCCATCTCCGCGGCCCACGGCTTGGTTCCGTTGGTGGCGAGGCAATGGACGGGCTCGCCCCCGCACTCCATCAGGAAGCGCGCCGTTCCGTAGACGAAATCGGGGTCGCCAAAGATCGCGTAGCGCTTGCCATGCAGATACGCCTGGGAGTCGGCAAGTGCGTCGACCAAGCGCCCACGCTCGAGCGTGAGTTCGTCCGGAATCATTACGCCGGTCAATTCACAGATCTTCAGCAACATCTCGTCGGTCGCGCTGACGCCGAGCGGATAGTGGAAGCTCGCGGTTTCGTGCCCTTTCTCCGCCGCGTAGTCGAGCGTCCGGCGGGTGCAGTAGGTCTGCATCGAGACGGTGGCCTTGGCGTTGATCGCCGCGGCGACATCCTCGAGCTTGGTGCCGCCGTAATACATGCGGAACTCGCCGTCGGAGGGCGTGTCGAACTGATCGGACGCATCCTGCAAAAGCGTGCAGTCGACGCCCATCAGGTTGAGGATGCGCTTGAGCTCGCGGTTGTTGCCGACGCAGAACCCGTCGAAGCCGGGGATGACGTTGATCTTCGCTGTCGGCTGGCGCTCTTTGCCGTTCCAAAAGTGCTCGAGCACGCCCTTGACCATGTTGTCGTAGCCGTCGACATGGCTGCCAACGAACGCGGGCGTGTGCGCAAACGGGACATCGAATTCCTGGGGCACCGAGCCCTTCTGCTTCGACGTCCCGATGAATGCGTTCAGGTCGTCGCCGATCACTTCGGCCATGCAGGTGGTCGAGACCGCGATCATCTTCGGGTCGTAGAGCGAGTAGGCGTTGGCGAGACCGTCCACCATGTTGTTGAGGCCGCCGAACACGGCGGCGTCCTCGGTCATGGACGACGACACCGCCGAGGCGGGCTCCTTGAAGTGACGCGCCAAGTGCGAGCGGTAATAGGCGACGCAGCCCTGCGAGCCATGCACGAAGGACAGCGTACCTTCGAAGCCGGCGGCGGCGAACACCGCGCCGAGCGGCTGGCAGGCTTTCGCCGGATTGATCACCAGCGCTTCGCGCGCGAGGTTCTTCTCGCGATACTCCCAGCTCTTGCTGTACTCGTTCTGCGCCTCGACATCCACGGCTGACGCCGGGCATTCGAAGCCTTCCCGTTTACGCTCGAGTAGGTCCTGGTACTCCGGCTCGCGAAATAGCGGCCCGTGATCGAGAACGCGGTCGGCCGACTGTGGCATGGTCAACTCCTGTCCCTGTCTGCGCAGCCGCGCCACGCGGCGCTGCGCGCTATTCGGTGGTCGACGATTCCGGCGGTAAGGCCCGTCGGCTTTCCGGAGGCCTCCCGCGGCGACGAAGGGTCAAAACCTTCGCGCCGCGAGAGGCGCCGCGCGAGTGCCGGGGCTCGCGCGGATCGCTCATTCAGCGGCTTCCAGGACCGGGGTTTGCTTCGCCTTCCACGGCGGATCGAACAGGCCCCAGACCGGATTGTTGATCGCAAGGTCCATATCGCGAGCGAAGATCGCGAAGCCGTCATAGGCGTGATACGGCCCGGAGTAGTCCCAGCTGTGCATCTGCCGGAACGGAACGCCGAGCTTTTGCACCGGGTACTTTTCCTTGATGCCGGAACCGACGAGATCCGGCCTGATCCGCTGGATGAAGGCGTCCAGCTCGTAGCCGGTGATGTCGTCGTAGATCAGCGTGCCTTCCCGCACATAGTGGCCGGTGCGCTGATAATCGTCGTTGTGGGCGAACTCGTAGCCGGCGCCGACGATCTTCATTCCGAGATCTTCGTAGGCGGTGACGATGTGGCGCGGGCGCAATCCGCCGACGTAAAGCATCACCGTCTTGCCCTCGAGGCCCGGGCGATATTTGGCGATGATCTTGTCGACCAAAGGCTGATTGGCGACGATAACCTGCTCGGCCTTCTCCTCGATCTCGGGCCCGAAATGCTTCGCGATCTTGCGCAGGGAAGCGGCGATCTGCGTCGGACCGAAGAAGTTGTACTCCATCCAGGCGACGCCGTATTTCTCCTCCATGTGCCGGCAGATATAGTTCATCGACCGGTAGCAATGGATGAGATTCATCTTGGCTTTCGGCGCGCGCTCGAGCTCGGCGATCGAGGTGTCGCCCGACCAGCTGGCGATCACCCGCAAGCCGATCTGTTCAAGCAGGTGCCGCGACGCCCAGGCGTCGCCGCCGATATTGTAGTCGCCGATGATGTTGACGTCGTACGGGTTCGCCGCGAAATTGCTCTCCTTCTTGTCCAGCACCCAGTCGCGGATCGTGTCGTTGGCGATATGATGGCCGAGCGACTGCGATACGCCGCGGAAGCCCTCGCAGCGCACCGGCACGATGGTCTTGCCGGATTCCTTGCCCTTCTTCTTGGCGACGGCCTCGATGTCGTCGCCGATCAGCCCGATCGGGCATTCCGACTGCACGGTGATGCCGCGATTGAGCGGGAACAGCGTCTCGATCTCATCAATGATCTTGGCGAGCTTCTTGTCGCCGCCGAACACGATGTCGCGTTCCTGGAAGTCCGAGGTGAACTGCATAGTCACGAAGGTGTCGACGCCGGTGGTGCCGGTGTAGTAGTTGCGGCGCTGCGACCAGGAGTACTGGCCGCAGCCGACCGGGCCGTGGCTGATGTGCACCATGTCCTTGACCGGGCCCCACACCACGCCCTTGGAGCCGGCATAGGCACAGCCGCGGATAGTCATGACGCCCGGGAGCGACTTGATATTCGACTTCACCGCGCATTCGGTGAGCGCGCCGCCGTCTTCAGCCGCCTCGCCAGTGTCTGCCGCCGGCTTGGCGACGGAAAGATGCTTGCGGCGGCGCTTGGCGAATTTGTCCGGATACGCGGACAACACCTCCTCAATCAGCTTCTCGTGGAAGGCACCGTCATTCTTGTAGTCGAGGCTCATGGCGTGTTCCTTGCTGGAATGACGCACGGGCGGCGGCGGATCGCGCCGCCGCCCTCGAATGCGATATCCGTGCTCAGTGCACGGCGGCCGCCGCTTGCTTCGCCGCCGCTTCCTTCGCCGTCAGCTCCGCGAGCATCTGCTCTTCGGTCTTCATCACGCCGAAGTCGAGCAGCATCTGCTCCAGCTCATCCATGGAGATGGGCGTCGGGACGGTGCCCTTGCCGGAATTCTCATGGATCTTCTTTGCCAGCGCGCGATACTCGTCGGCCTGCTTGGAGTCGGGTGCGTATTGCAGCACCGTCTGACGGCGCAGCTCGGCGTGCTGCACGACGTTGTCGCGCGGCACGAAGTGAATGAGCTTGCTGTTCAGCTTTTTCGCCAGCGCTTCGGAGAGGTCGAGCTCGCGGTCGGTCTGGCGCTCGTTGCAGATGAGGCCGCCGAGGCGGACGCCGCCGGATTGCGCATATTTCAGAATGCCGCGCGAGATGTTGTTGGCGGCATAGAGCGCCATCATCTCGCCGGACATGACGATGTAAATTTCCTGCGCCTTGTTCTCGCGGATCGGCATGGCGAAGCCGCCGCACACCACGTCGCCGAGCACGTCGTAACAGACATAGTCGACATCTTCATAGGCGCCGTTCTCCTCGAGAAAGTTGATCGAGGTAATGACGCCGCGGCCGGCGCAGCCGACGCCAGGCTCCGGTCCCCCCGACTCGACGCATTTGATGCCCTTGTAGCCGACCTTGAGCACGTCCTCGATTTCGAGGTCTTCAACCGAGCCCGCTTCGGCCGCGAGGCTGAGCACTGTGTTCTGCGCTTTCACGTTCATGATAAGGCGCGTCGAGTCGGCCTTCGGGTCGCAGCCAACGATCAGGATCCGCTGGCCCATCTCGACCAGCGCGGCGAGTGTATTCTGCGAAGTCGTCGACTTGCCGATCCCGCCCTTCCCGTAAAATGCGATCTGCCGCAAAGAGGCCATGGTCTTTCCTTTCTTCCGCGCCGCTGGCGTTGAGGTGACATCGGCGCCTGTCGACATGCTTGGAGCAACCCGCGTGCCAAGTGCGCAAAACCGTCGATGCGCACGCGGTTAATTCAATGCTGCAATGGGTTAGAAACGTTCGAGGGCAGCTGCTTCGGCTGCTGGACGCCTGTGCGCAAACCGACAAAGCCGACAAACCATGTCGGGGGGCGGCTCGCCGACAGTCGCCGCACGCAAAACTACGTACACATCCGCGCGCTTGCGGCGATCTTTATGCGGGAAAGGAGTTCGGGTGAGATGCGGACGCAGATCGCTTCCGGGCAGGCACGGTCAGCGCCGCGCGCCGCCCCTCATCCGTAGGTGAAGCTGAAACTCACCGAACGAATTCAAGGGCGGGCATTACGAATCGCGAACGCCGACGAGCCGCTCGTCCTGCGATAAGCGATCCTGGAGCGAATTCCGTTCCGTTGGGATCGGAGTTCGCTCTAATTGTCCTTGAGTGGTCGCATTTTCTGCGGCGAACCGGTTTCCACTTCGCCGGAAAATGCTCCGGAGCTTGTTCCGGCGATCACTCGCCCAGCCGCTTGGCCTCGACGGTGATCGGCAACCGCGTTTCCACGGGCATGTCGGGCAGCGCCAGAACCCAGCCGTTCTTCAGCTTCACCCAGCCGCCCCACAACGATTCCTTCTCGCTTTCGACGATCGGCTCCTCGAGGTCCTTCTTCGGCGCATAGGCGGAGAGCCCTGCATCGGTGCGGCGGATCATCACTTTCATGTTGCAGGCTCCTGAATGCTCGCATCCGGCATGGGCGCAACTTCCGTCTTGTCGGCTGCAAGTTCATGCGCGCGCATGCCGACGATCACGCCTCGTTCGGCGAACTCGACGGCGTAGACGTAAAAGCGCTGAAGAAACGTGCCGACGTCGCGCACATAGCCGACGTCGCCCTTGTGAACAAGGATGTCGCCAATGTCGCGATTCGGATAGGTTCCGTCATTCTTGATGTATTTGATCGCGCGCACTTTCGCGCAGGGCAAGAAGCGCGGCGGCGTCAGAATCTCCAGCGTCTCTTCGCGGTCAGATGCCATCACGCTTCTCCCTCAGCGCCATTCCATTTGAGTAGAATCACGCTGGCACACAGGTATTGTCGACGGGGCAGACCGTTGCGCATTGCGGGCTGTCGAACTGACCGTTGCATTCCGTGCATAATTTCGGGTCGATGGTGAAAACGCCACGCTTCATGCTGATCGCCGCATTGGGGCATTCGAACTCGCAGGCGCCGCACGCCGTGCATTGCGATGCGATGATTTTCATGGCCATACGAATTCCTCCTGACGGCTCAGCTCAGGCACGGAGCGCAAGCTGCTTCACGCCATATTTGTCCGCGTAGTAATCGCCAATGGCGCTCTCGATGTAGTCGTAGGCGTAGGCATCGCTCATCGCGATGCCGGCGATGATGAGCTTTTCCTGCGGGCATTCGCCGATCTTCGCGCAAAGCACGGCTTCGACGCCTGCGAGCGCCTTGACGATTCCATCGAGCGCCGTATCGCCGCCGCCGCCGCAATAGCCGGCGTCAACCTTGCGGTGCCCGATGAAGCGCACGCCCGCTGCGGAGGCTTCGTAGATTTGGAACTCCTTGGCGTGGCCGAAGTGCTGGTTGACCCGCCCTCCCCCCTGGGTCGCGACCGCAACCAGAATACGCGCCGAACTTTCCGTGTCGCGCAGCGCCGCCGTGGCGGCGTGCTTGGCCTGCCGATGATCGGCGCGCTCGCGCGCAATGACCGCGCGATAGGCATCGCGCTTGGTCGGGTCGTAGGTGATATCTTCGGGAATGCTAGCGAGCGGAAAGTCCTGGCCGCGGTCCTGGCACAACAGGCCGACGGCGTCGGCTCGGCACTGACGGCAATGACGCATCAGATTGGCGCCGCCCTCGCAGGCGTCCTGCACGGCCTTCAGTTCCTGCAGCGTCGGCCCGCGCTGGCCGGTCAATCCGAAATGGGTGCCGTGCGCGGGGTCGGAGATCAACGGCATGATGTTGTGGAGGAAAGCGCCGCGCTTCTTCACCTCGGCGTTGACGGTCGACAGATGCGCGTCGTTGATCCCGGGGATCAGCACCGAGTTGACTTTCACCAGAATGCTGCGCGCGGTGAGCATCTCGAGGCCAAGCATCTGGCGCTCGTGCAGGATCCTCGAGGCTTCGACTCCGGTGTAGCGCTTGTGATTGTAGAAGATCCACGGATAGATTTTCGCCCCGATCTGCGGATCGACCATGTTGATGGTGATGGTCACGTGATCGATATTCATGTCGGCGATTTCGTCGACATGATCAGGCAACGCGAGTCCGTTGGTGGAAAGGCACAGCTTGAGATCGGGAACCGCTTTAGCGATGAGCGCGAACGTCTCCTTGGTCTTGCGCCAGTCGAAGCAGGCGTCGCCGGGTCCGGCGATACCGAGCACGGAGAGCTGCGGAACCTCGTTCGCCACCGCGATGATCTTGCGATACGCCTCTTCCGGCGTGAGTTTTTCCGACACCACGCCCGGTCGGCTCTCGTTCGAACAGTCGTATTTGCGATTGCAGTAGTTGCACTGGATATTGCACGCGGGCGCGGCCGCGACATGCATGCGCGCGAAATAGTGGTGCGCCTCTTCAGAATAACACGGATGATCCTTGATGCGCTCCCACAGCGTGGGCGCAATGTCGCTCGGCGCCGGGGCGGGGCTTTTCCGAGTGCGTGGAGATTTCAGCGCATGCCGCA
>Ga0315534_1003042_pt1 | contig 10967 bp, 9 predicted proteins | sample SalMarSW160240MG_FD_203094 | JGI IMG/M metagenome (GOLD analysis project Ga0315534, IMG submission 203094) | Salt marsh sediment microbial communities from the Plum Island Ecosystem LTER, Massachusetts, United States - Salt Marsh Sediment SW1602-40 ... | reverse complement strand
GATTGCCGAGGCTTACACCACCGGGCGCGGCGGCTTCCGGGTGCGGGCGCGCTGGACCAAGGAAGACACCGGCCGCGGAACCTATGTCATCGTGGTCACGGAAATCCCGTGGCTGGTGCAGAAGTCGCGGCTGGTGGAGCGGCTCGCCGAGCTTCTCAACGAGAAAAAGCTCCCGCTGCTCGCCGATGTCCGCGACGAATCGGCCGAGGACATCCGGCTCGTCCTCGAACCGCGGGCGCGCACGGTCGATCCTGAACTCCTGATGGAGTCGTTGTTCAAGCTGACCGACCTCGAAACCCGCATCCCGCTCAACATGAATGTATTGGTGCGCGGCAAGGTCCCGCGGGTGATCGGGCTCGCCGAGGCGCTGCGGGAATGGCTCGACCATCGCCGCGACGTGCTGCGGCGGCGGTCGAACCATCGGCTCGCCCAGATCGCCCATCGCCTCGAAGTGCTGGGCGGCTATCTCGTCGCCTATCTCAATCTCGACCGGGTGATCCGCATCATCCGCCGGGAGGACGAGCCGAAGCCGGTGCTGATCAGCACCTTCTCGCTCACCGAGGTGCAGGCCGACGCCATCCTCAACATGCGGCTGCGCAATCTGCGCCGGCTGGAGGAGATGGAAATCCGCGCCGAGGACAAGGCGCTGCGGGCGGAGGAGCGCGAATTGCGGGCGCTGGTGCGCTCGGAGCAGAAGCAGTGGTCGAAGGTCGCCGATCAAATCAAGGAAGTGCGCGCGGCGTTCGGACCGAAGACCGCGCTGGGAAAGCGCCGCACCGGCTTCGCGCTGGCGCCCGCCCATGACGAGGCGGCGATCGAAGAAGCCATGGCGGTGCGCGAACCGATCACCGTCGTGGTCTCCGACAAGGGCTGGATCCGGGCGCTAAAAGGCACCGTGACCGACTTCTCCGGCGTCGCCTTCAAAACGGATGACCGGCTCAAATTCGCCTTTCCGGCCGAGACCACCTCGAAGATTCTGGTGCTCGCCACCAACGGCCGCTTCTACACCCTCGACGCCGGAAAGCTTCCCGGCGGGCGCGGTCATGGCGAGCCGGTCCGCCTGTTCATCGATCTCGAACAGGACGCCGACCTGGTGTCGGCCTTCCCCTACGCAGGCGGGCGCAAGTTCCTGGTCGCGAGCCACGCCGGGCGCGGTTTCATCGTGCCGGAGGATGAGTGCCTCGCCAATACGCGCAAGGGCAAGCAAGTATTGAATGTGACCCCGCCGGACGAGGCGCGGGCGCTGACCGCAGTTGATGGTGACCTTGTCGCGATCATCGGGGAGAACCGCAAGCTCGTGATTTTCGCGCTCGACCAAATCCCCGAGATGGGCCGCGGGCGCGGGGTGCGGCTACAGCGTTACAAGGACGGCGGCCTGTCGGACGTGACCACCCTCAAGAGCGTGGATGGCCTGTCCTGGACCGACGCGGCCGGACGCGTGTTCACGCTGGCGCTGAAGGAGCTCTCCGACTGGCGCGGCAATCGCGCCGACGCCGGCCGGATCGCGCCCAAGGGTTTTCCGCGGACCAACCAATTTGGCCCGCGAGGTGGCGTCGGAAACGGCGCCAAGACTGCGAGCCCGGAATCTGAAAACTGACGCCAATTATTTCGTGGTATTCCGCCTAAGTAAGTAATTTACCTAAGGTAATTTACCGGAGTAAGCGAGCTTTTGCCGAAAAAAGCCGGCCTGCCCGATCCGTTAACTATCGTGCGAGAGATGGACGTGAATCAGATCGACCGCAATCCGGAGAGTATCCGCGCGACAAGAACAAAAATGATGCCTCTACTGCGCTACGATCAGCCTACGCCCGCGAGATGCGCCACGCGTTCCTAAAGGCCGGAATGCGTGCAAGCGGGTAACGGCGATAAATGCCGTAATGCATGATCAAGCGCCGAAAAAACGCGCGCATGGGACTAACCCTTACTCGAGCCAGAACCTTAACGCCTTACCCCGAGGCTCGGTTCCGCTCTTCGTTCATGATACTGGCCAGCGCATTTTAGCGCATGCGCTCGCGGCGGCCTATGCCGAACGCAACACAGCATTTAAAAAAATGGGAGCGTGTGTCCGGCAAAGCAAGGCCGCGCGGTTCGAACAGGTGGCGTGCAAGGAAAAATTCGGTCAGCGCGAAACCGGCGGCGAGCTCGTCTGGCGAGACTTCCTCGCGCTCATGAACCACGAGCCCCCTCCCACCTCGCTCCGCTCCGCCCCCTCCTCCGCCTGCCGGGAAGGGTTGGGAGGGCGCTAAAAAAGCCGGGAGCGCGAGCAGCCGGTCATGCCAGGCTTCGCCGGCCGTTCGCGATACCGCCCGTCCGGATTTCGGCGACACATAGACGAGCTCGGTCGTTTCCCCGGTTGCGGCGCAGCACGTAAGGTCGAGTCCGAAGCCGAGCTCGGCGAGCAATTGCAGCTCGAACCGCAGCACCAACGCTCCGGCGATCGCGGGATCGCCGACCCGGTCGAGCACGGCCTCAAGCGCGTCATGCACCGCCGGATGCGGGTCGCGCTCGGGCAGGAGCCGCACCAGCGCGGCGAGATAGCTCACGCCGTACAGTGCATGCGGGACGGGCAGAAAGGCTCCGGCGCGCAGCCTTATGCCCTCGACCGCGTAGTGACCGAGATGTTCGTCGAGCCGCGCCCGCCAGGTCGCGCTCACCACGTTGCCGGGCTGCAGCACCGGCCGCAGCCGCGACCCCGCCCCTCCCCGCACCAAGCCGAGATGGCGGCCGCGCCCGCGCGTCATCAGCTCGAGGATGGCGTTCGCCTCGCCATGCCTGCGAGCGCCGAGCACGATGCCTTCCTCGGTCCACTGCATCCGAGCGCTCAGCCCATATTCACTCGCGTGGAAACTCCAAGCCCATCTCGCGATAACGTTCCGGGTCGTCGGCCCAGTCTTCGCGTATTTTCACGAAGAGAAACAGATGCACCGGCTGGCCGATCAGGTCGGCGATCTCCTTGCGGGCGTCCGAGCCGATGGCCTTGATCGCCTGCCCGCCCTTGCCGAGCACGATCTTGCGCTGGCTTTCACGCTCGACATAGATCGTCTGCTCGATCCGCACCGAGCCGTCCGGCTGCTCCTTCCACGCCTCCGTCTCGACCGTCGAGCGGTAGGGCAACTCCTGATGGAGCCGCAGAAACAGCTTCTCCCGCGTAATCTCGGCGGCGAGGCTGCGCAGCGGCGCATCCGAGATCTGATCTTCGGGGTAGAGCCAGGGCCCCTCGGGCACTTCGTGCGCGAGCCACACTTTGAGGTCGGCGATCCCGTCTCCGGTGAGCGCCGAGATCATGAAGGTCGCGGCAAAGGCAACCCGCGCATTCACCGTGCGCGCGAGATCGAGCAGGATGGGCTTGGCGACGACATCGATCTTGTTGAGCACAAGCGCCTTGCGCGCGGCGAGGGTCGCCAGCCGGTCGAGGATCGCGCCGGTATCCGCATCGAGCCCGCGCTTGGCGTCGACGACGAGCAAGGCGATATCGGCGTCCTGGGCGCCCGACCAGGCGGTCTTCACCATGGCGCGTTCGAGCCGCCGGCGCGGAGCGAACAGGCCGGGCGTATCAACAAAGATCAGTTGCGCGTTCCCTTCCAACGCAATGCCGCGAACGAGACTACGCGTCGTCTGCACCTTGGGGCTGACGATCGTGACCTTGCCGCCGACCAGCGCATTCACCAGCGTCGATTTGCCGACATTGGGCGCGCCGATCACCGCGACGAAGCCACAACGGGTCGCATCCGTCGGCCGCTGCGCCGCCTCAGCCATCCGCGTTCACCGTAGGCACGTGCTCGCGGGCGAGCAGCGCCGCGGCCGCGGCCTGTTCCGCCGCCCGTTTCGACCGGCCTAGCCCTTCCGCGGGGGCCATGTCTGGAAGTTCCACGACGACCCGGAACACGGGATCGTGGTGGGGACCGCTCCGCTCAATTTCTCGGTAACACGGCGTCGGCAGGCCGCGCCCTTGCGCCCATTCCTGCAGCACGGTCTTCGGGTCACGCAGCGGCCGCACCGACTTGAGCATGCGCTCGCCCCACAGCCGCTCCACCATGGTGGCGGCTGCCGGATAGTCGCCATCGACGAACACCGCCCCGATCAGCGCTTCGCATACGTCGGCGAGGATCGCGACGCGCCGCTGTCCACCGGCATTCGCCTCCGAGACCCCAAGCTTGATCGCCGAGCCGAGATCAATGGCGCGAGCGATGTCCGCGCAAGTTTCCTTGCGTACGAGATCGGCGAGCCGGCGCGACAACTCGCCCTCCGCCGCCTTGGGAAAAGCGCGATACAGCATGTCGGAGACGACAAGCCCGAGCACGTGATCGCCCAAGAATTCAAGACGCTGGTAGCTCGCCGACCGCGTCTTGCCAGACAGCGCCGAGATGTGCGTGAGCGCGCTTTCCAGGAGGCCCGGCTCGGAGAAGGAGTACCCGATACGGGCCTCGAGGTCGCGTTTTCTCTGCGCCCTCTCGCTCATCTGACAATCGTGAACAACCGGCTCCAACGAACGGCCCAAGGCCATGCCCACACGTGCCAGGCGGGAATCCCCTCGCCAATCGAGAAGAATATGATCTGCGCGCGGCCGACAAAGTTTTCAAAGGGCACGTAGCCAACCTGGCTCAGCACCCGGCTGTCGGTCGAATTGTCGCGATTGTCGCCCATCATGAAATAATGGCCGGGCGGAACTTCGTAGACCTGGGTGTTGTCGAGAAAGCCGTTGTCCTGGAGATCGAGCGTGTCGTAGCTCACGCCGTTGGGCAGCGTTTCTCGCCACCGTCGCACGCGAACCGGATAGCCGCTCTCATCATCGACATAATCTGAGACGCGCTCGCGCTTGACCGCCTGGCCGTTGATGTGGAGCACGCCCCCGATCACCTGGATGCGGTCGCCCGGCAGGCCGATCACGCGCTTGATGTAGTCGGTCGAGTCGTCCTTCGGCAGGCGGAACACCGCAACGTCGCCTCGATCGGGCGGAGACGCCAAGATGCGCCCAGAATACAAGGGCGGTGACAACGGAAACGAGTAGCGGCTGTACCCGTAGCTGTACTTCGACACGAACAAGTAATCGCCGATCAACAGCGTCGACATCATCGATCCGGAGGGGATGTTGAACGGCTGGAACAGAAAGGTGCGGATGACAAGGGCGATGATCAGCGCGTGAAAGATGACGCGGACGGTTTCGGCAATGCCGCCCTCTTTCTTCTTCTCGCGCTGTTTTTCCTGACCGGACACTCTCATCGGCCTCTCTTGTGTTCGCTTGCCGTTACCCGTCAGATTGCTCAACTACGTCCGAAACGCAGCCATGCGGTGCCGCCGCAAACCTTTCGAGAATTGCATGTTGGGATGCCGGCGTGAGGCCTTCCGGTCATGAAAACGAAATCATGGAGGCCGAAGTTCTAGCCGCTCGGGACCGAACGCGCAAATCAGACCATTCGCTCCTCTCTTGCGCCCGGAAACGCCCAAATGATGACGAAGGCCTGCGCCAAAGGCCATTCGTCGGTCAACGCAAGCTCGATACGCGCCGCAAAGCCCGGTGGCGTGAGGGTCGCAAGTCGCGCCGACGCCCCCCCGGTGAGGCTCAGGGTCGGCTGCCCGGAGGGGAGATTGACGACCCCGATATCGCGAAAGAACACGCCTTTGCGGAACCCGGTGCCGAGGGCCTTGGCGCAGGCCTCCTTGGCGGCGAACCGTTTCGCGTAGGTCGCGACGCGATTCGCACGTCGCTCGGCGCGGGCGCGCTCCTTCGCCGTAAAGATGCGGTCGAGGAACCGCTCGCCGAAGCGCGCGATCGTCCGTTCGATCCGGCGAATATCGACGATGTCGGTACCGATGCCGATGATCACGAAGCCACCTTCGCCATCACGCGGCCGCGCCGCATCGCCGCTAGCATGCGTTCAACCGCACCTCCCAGCCCGATTGCGACCGCCTCGCCGATCAGGAAGTGGCCGATATTGAGTTCGACGACATACGGCAGGGCGGCGATCGCCTCCGCCGTTAAAAAATCGAGCCCATGGCCGGCATGCACTTCGAGGCCGAGCCGATGGGCGAACTCCACGCCCGCCGCGATGCGCGAAAATTCGGCGGCGGCGCGCGCCGTCTCCCCGTCGGTGACCGCGTCGCACCAGGCGCCGGTATGGATTTCAATCACCGGCGCATTGAGGGCGACCGCGCCTTCTATCTGGCGCTCATCCGGCGCAATGAACAGCGACACGCGGATTTTGGCCTCGCCGAGCGCAGCAACCACGTCGGCCAATTCATGCCGGTGAGCGACGACGTCGAGGCCGCCCTCCGTCGTGCGCTCCTCTCGCCGCTCGGGCACGAGGCAGGCGGCGTGCGGGCGGGTCGCAATCGCGATCGCCGTCATTTCCTCCGTTCCCGCCATTTCGAGATTGAGGGGCTTGCGCAGATGCTCCTTGAGGCGGGCGATATCGTCATCCCGGATGTGCCTCCGATCCTCGCGCAGGTGTGCGGTTATGCCGTCGGCGCCGGCCGCGATCGCAATCTCGGCCGCCTGCAGCGGGTCCGGATGGTGGCCTCCGCGCGCGTTCCTGATCGTGGCGACATGGTCGATATTGACGCCGAGGCGAATAGGTCTGAGTCCGCTCACATGAAGTTCCTGTGCGTGGTCTGGCCCGTTGGATGACCGATCCTATGTGATCGGATTGTCTCTGGGTTCAAGGGCCGATCGGCCGGGACGGCCGCGTGGTTGGCCCATTATCCGGTCACGCGCTCGGCTTTGGCCACCACGGTCTTCGCCCGCAACTGCGAGATGATCGCGGTCAGGTGCTTGAGGTCGTAGACTTCGAGGTCGATGTTCATCTCGGTGAAGTCCGGAGAACGGCGCGACATATTGATATTGTCGATGTTGCCGTCGTTTTCGGCGATCACTTGCGCGATTTGGGCGAGTGAGCCCGGCTCGTTGACCGACTCGACCACGATACGCGCGGGAAAGCGCTGCGGGTTCTTCTCATCCACATCCCAGCGCACATCGAGCCACCGCTCGGGGGCGTCCTCGAATACTTTCAGCGCCGAAGACTGGATCGGGTAGATGGTAATCTGCTCGCCTGGGGTCATGATTCCGACGATGCGGTCGCCCGGCACGGCGCCGCCCTCGGGGGCGAAGCGGACCGGCAGATCGCCGTTGTGCCCGCGGATTGGAATGGCGCCACCGTCGCCCTTGGCGCCGGGAAACTTGAACTTTACCGCGCGGCCCATCGTCAGCCCGAACCATCCGCTGTCGGGCTTGGGCACCGCGGTCACCCGCTCCTCCTTGTAGTCGGGATACATCGCCCGCACCACGTCGGCGGCCTTCATTTCGCTGCGTCCGACCGCGGCGAAGACATCCTCGATCGTCGCGCGGGCTAGGCGCGGCAACGCGCCGTTGAGCTGCTCGTCGGAATATTCCCTCTTGGAAACTTTGCAGAGGCGCTCGACAATACGTCGGCCCAGCTCGGCATATTGCGCGCGCACCGCGACCCGCGTCGCACGCCGGATCGCGGCGCGCGCTTTGCCGGTCACGACTACCGATTCCCACGCGGCGGGCGGAGCGATTTGCGCCCGCGAGGTCAGGATTTCAACCTCGTCGCCATTGCGCAACGGGGAGATGAGCGGGCTGATGGTGCCATTCACCTTACATCCCACCGCATGGTTGCCGATATCGGTATGAACCGCATAGGCGAAGTCAATTGGCGTCGCGTTGCGCGGCAGCGCGATCAACTTGCCCATGGGGGTGAAGCAGAAGACCTGATCGTGGAACAGCTCGAGCTTGGTGTGCTCGAGGAACTCCTCCGGGTTGGACCCCTCCGCCAGCAATTCGATCGTTCGCCGCAGCCAGGCATAGGCGTTCGACTCGCGCGATAGGGTTTCCGACGGGGAGTCTTGGCTGTCCTTGTAAAGAGCGTGCGCCGCAATCCCGTATTCGGCGATTTCGTTCATCGCCGCCGTCCTGATCTGCAGTTCGACCCGCTGATTGCGCGGGCCGATCACCGTGGTGTGGAGCGAGCTGTAATCGTTCTGTTTCGGGGTCGAGATGTAGTCCTTGAACCGGCCCGGCACGACCGGCCATGTCGTGTGGACGATGCCGAGCGCCTGGTAGCATTCCGCGACCGTTTTCACGATCGCCCGGAACCCGAGAATGTCGGAGAGCTGTTCGAAGCCGAGCGCCTTGAGCTCCATCTTGCGCCAGACCGAGTAGGCGTGCTTGCGCCGGCCCGTCACGCGGGCCGCGATCCCGCTAGGGGCGAGCTTGGTCGTAAGCTGATGCTCGATTTCGCTGATCAGATCGCTATTGCGAGCGGCGAGCGCGTCGAGCCGCGTGTTGATCACGCGGAACGCCTCCGGGTGAAGCTCTTCGAAGGCGAGGTCTTCCAGCTCGCTGCGCATCGCATGCATGCCCATGCGGGCGGCAAGCGGCGCATAGATGTCGATTGTCTCCTCGGCGATCCGCCGCCGCGAGTCGGCCGGCATATGGGCGATGGTGCGCATATTATGCAGACGATCGGCAAGCTTCACGAGCAAGACGCGCACGTCTTCGGCGATGGCGAGCAGGAGCTTGCGCAGGTTTTCCGCCTGCGTGGCCTCGCGCGACACCAGCTCGAGCCGATTGAGCTTGGTCAGGCCCTCGACGAGTTGCCCGATGTCGTTGCCGAACACGTCGTCGATCTCGGCGCGGGTCGCGTCGGTGTCCTCGATCGTGTCATGCAGGAGCGCCGCGGCGATCGTCGCGTCGTCAAGTTTCAGATTGGTGAGAATGGCGGCGACTTCGAGCGGATGAGAGAAATAGGGGTCACCGGAGGCGCGTCTCTGACCGCCATGCGCCTTCATGGCGTAGACATAGGCGCGATTGAGGAGGTCCTCGTTGGTCTTCGGATTGTACTGCCGCACCCGCTCGACCAGCTCGTATTGGCGCATCATCGGCTTCGGCGCCGCGACCGCCGGTTCGACCGGTCGGGTCGCGGCTTGCGCCGTCGGCTCGCGCGGCGCATGGATGCGTGTCTGAACCTGCATCCGCGGCAAGCTGGTGATGGGCGTGCCCACGATGAAACGCTCCTCTGGGCGAGGATGTGGTTGCCGACACATTGTGCCGCAAGCGGCCCGCCGCCGCCACGTTTTCAATTATGTCGAGCGCCGAAGCGCAAGAAAAGGTCGGCGGCCGATGGGCCGCCGACCCTTTCTCTTTGAGACGGGGGTGCAGGCGAGGCCGACCCGGCCCGGCTATTCCTCGTCGTCGGGCTCCGGCGGCTCGGGCCGCTCCTCGGGCGGCGTCAGGCCTTCGAGCCCCCTCAAAAGCTCCTCTTCGGTCATCCGCTCCATCGCCACCTCGGTGTCGTCGGCATCGACCCCCCCGCCACCGGCGCCGATGAGCGGAACCGCTTCCGGCTCGGGTTCGTCGACTTCGACATATTTCTGCAGCGAATGAATGAGGTCCTCTTTGAGGTCCTCGGCCGAGATCGCCTGATCGGCGACCTCGCGAAGCGCAACGATCGGGTTCTTGTCATTGTCGCGCTCGACGGTGATCTGAGCGCCGGAGGAGATCATGCGCGCGCGATGCGCCGCCAATAGAACAAGTTCGAACCGGTTCTCAACTTTGTCGATACAATCTTCTACCGTTACACGGGCCATAGGCTCGTTCTCCTTGCTGAGGAGCGATGTCGGGGCTTTGGCCCCTCGTAATCTCCCCCGCCGCAAAGCGCAACATTGATTTGCATTGGCTGCGCTTATCGGCTATTTCCGTTGTGAATTGCCTAGAAAACATCTTGAACATTAACTATCCGAGGGCGACATCGAAGGAGCGCGAGCCTCTAGGTGATCCGCGAGTGCGGTGCCGGAGGCGTTTATTGCCTTGCATCCAAGGTTTCCAAAGTGGTTGCAACCCGACGGGCGATCTTGCCCGGCGTCATCTTGCGCAATTGGAGTATAAAGAGACGACATGACAGTTCCCGGTGAAAAAATCGCTCTATTCATTGACGGTGCTAACCTCTATGCGACGGCGAAATCGCTTGGATTCGATATCGATTACAAGCGGCTCCTGCGCGAGTTTCAGAGCCGTGGCTACCTGCTGCGCGCTTTCTACTATACGGCTGTTGTCGAAGACCAAGAGTACTCTTCGATCCGCCCGCTCATCGACTGGCTCGACTATAACGGCTACACCGTCGTGACCAAGGCGACCAAGGAGTTCGTCGACCAGACCGGGCGCCGCAAGGTGAAGGGCAATATGGATATCGAGCTCGCAGTCGATGCCATGGAAATCGCAGGTAGCATCGACCAAATGGTGCTATTTTCCGGAGATGGCGATTTTCGATCCCTGGTCGAAGCAGTCCAAAGGCGCGGCGTCCGCGTAATCGTAGTCTCGACAATCTCGACGCAGCCTCCCATGGTTGCAGATGAACTTCGGCGACAGGCCGATGTATTCCTCGACATCGTGGAACTGCAGCCGAAGATCGGGCGCGACCCCACCGAGAGGGTCGAGCGCGCCCCCCGTGAGCCGCGCCATACGCCGCAATTTCTCCAGCGTAGCACGGGTGTGCGACCCGAGCCGGCTTCAGGGGATGGAGACGTGTTCGACGACGAGTGACGATGCAGGCCGTTCTCGGGGCGGATGCTGAGCCAGGGCGCGACTGCCTGCGCTGCCCACGCCTGGTCGCGTTTCGGCAAACCTGGCGCGCAAAGGAATCCGGCTGGTTCAATGCGCCGGTGCCGTCCTTCGGCCCCGTCGAGGCGCGGCTGCTCATTGTCGGGCTTGCGCCCGGCTTGCGCGGGGCGAACCGCACCGGGCGGCCGTTCACCGGCGACTTCGCCGGCCAGCTCCTCTACGCGACCCTGAAGGAGTTCGGCTTCGCGCGCGGCGACTATGCGGAGCGCGCCGACGACGGGCTTGTGCTCGTCGATGCACGCATCACCAACGCGGTGCGTTGCGTGCCTCCGGATAACAAGCCGCTGCCGGTTGAGATCAAGACCTGCCGCGAGTTCCTCAAAGCATGCATCGC
>Ga0315534_1003038_pt1 | contig 10973 bp, 10 predicted proteins | sample SalMarSW160240MG_FD_203094 | JGI IMG/M metagenome (GOLD analysis project Ga0315534, IMG submission 203094) | Salt marsh sediment microbial communities from the Plum Island Ecosystem LTER, Massachusetts, United States - Salt Marsh Sediment SW1602-40 ... | reverse complement strand
GTGGCCTACAACCAGCCGGTGACGGCGGATCAGATTTCGCAGCTCCGCAACTTGGCCAGCGGGCCGATGTTGTCGCAATTGGTGCGGCGACGGCTGCTGCGTGTGGAACGGCCGCAACAGAAGCCTCGGACCCCGCTCTACTACACCACGGACCGGTTTCTGCGGCTGTTCGGCCTGGAAAAGCTCGACGATCTGCCCCGCGGTGAGGATAGCACCTCTCCGCAATAGCCCCGCGACAGCTACCGATCACGCACTGCGGAATCCCGCGCTGGATGCCGCGTGCAGCGGCCCGCCACCAAGAAACTAACCGTCCCGCACGTTGTGGATTACCACTGATGGGGGGCTCGGTCCCCGAGGCACCAGTTGCCGAACGCAGCTTCCCGCCACGTTGGACACCGGGGCGGGGGGACTTTCCCGAGCAGGGCGATGCCTCTCCCGTGGCCGCCCCAAACTGCGCTGACGGCCGGTGCACGCGTTGCTAGAATTAGCCGTTTCGCACTTGTCGCGGTGGTGGCGACCTGCGTTTTCTCTGTATCTCGGAAAGGTCCATGGTCCATCGTGCTTCCGGCGAGCCGGATCGGTGCGCCGCCCTGGCCGAACAGGCAGCTCGTCGCCCGGCAATCCTCCCGTCGCTGTTGCTGTGCGATTTCGGCAACCTGGAGCGCGAAGTCCGTGCTCTGGAGTCCGCCGGTGTGCCGGCGCTGCACCTGGATGTGATGGACGGGCATTTCGTGCCGAATCTGACCTACGGAATGCCGATTGTAAAAGCGCTGCGGGAATTGACCGAATTGCCGTTGGATGTCCATCTGATGATCGAGAATCCCGGGCGGTACGTCGAAGTTTTTCGAGACGCCGGTGCCGATATTCTGACGGTGCACGGCGAGGTGCTGGAGAGGCCTCGAGAAGTGCTGCAGCAAATACGGTCGATCGGCTGCGCCGCGGGTCTGGCCATGAATCCCTCCACCCCGGTTTCGGCAATCAAGGATCTGTTGGGCGAATGCGATCTGGTGCTGGTGATGAGCGTTGAGCCGGGATTTGGTGGCCAGGCGTTCGATCCGGTCTCGCTGGATAAACTTCGTGAAGTTCGAGCGCGGGCCGGCAGGTCCGTGCTGGTGGAAGTCGACGGAGGCATCAACGCGGAGAATATCGGAACGTGCGCGGCGGCCGGTGCCGACCTGTTCGTTGTGGGATCGGCCATTTTCCGTTCGGACGATTACGCGGACGCAATCAAGCGACTTTCCGCAGCGGCCGCGTCGAGTGCTGGCAAGACATCCTCAGGTGCCTGACGAACTGTGTAGATCCGGGAGAGCGACCAGCCCAGCAGCGCGAATGCGGAATCCCCGGCAGTCCGAGGGGGGCCTGGAGCCGATTTCACCGCCCGATCTTTGTTGTCGCATTGCCCGGTCGTGCAGCGGCTGAAGGAAGGTGTGAGAATAGGACGAACCGTAGCGACATTTCGGCCGGAAGGCCGAATTTTGCTGCCGCATCCGTGAGGTACTGTTGGACTCGGTCAGTTTTTCACGACAACACCCGACGCCGGAACGATAATAAGCTGCATCCCATTGCCTGAACGTTGGATCATCCGACCAGGCGAAGATCGCCGACCGGCTCGCAGGGGGCTCACCAAGAACATGTTGCAGATCGTATTGATTCGTCCCGGTTCCACCGAATACGACCACCAGGGGCGTATACAGGGGACCCTGGATATCCCGCTCAGCAGAGAAGGGCACGAACAAGTGGCGGGGTGTATCGAGCGCCTCCGCGAACAGCCGATCGAAGTCATTTACTTTACCCCGAGTGAATCGGCGCGGCAGACTGCCGAGGCGGTCTGCAAGGCCCTTAATCTCAAGCCGCGAAAACTGGACAAGCTGCATAATCTTGACCAGGGATTGTGGCAAGGGATGCTGATCGAGGACGTGAAGGTGAAACAGCCCAAAGTCTACCGCCGGTGGCAGGAGCAACCCGAGAAGGTCTGCCCTCCGGGCGGAGAAATGGTGGCTGCCGCGAAGGAGCGCGTCAAACAGACGCTCACCAAGATTGCCAAGAAGCACAAGGACGGCGTGATCGGGCTCGTGGCGCCGGAACCGCTGGCCAGTCTCGTCTGCAACATCCTCCGCAACGATGAACTCGCGGATTTCTGGAAACCGGCCGACCGCTGCCGGTGGGACATCCTTCGCGTTGAACCGGACGCGGCGACTCACGAATAGGCTCACACAAGATGGCAAACGGCAAGTCGGAAGCCGATGCGCGGCAGACACGCGGCAAGCGGCCCAAACGGGGCGTGCCGGAAGGATTATGGCTGCGATGCCCCGGATGTCACAATACGATCTACCGCAAGGATGCCGACAAACGGCTGGGTATCTGTCCGGAATGCGACCATCATTTCTATGTGTCCGCGACGCAGCGGATCGTCCAGGTGTTGGATGAAGGCACGTTTGAGGAATGGGACGCCGACCTGGAACCGACGGATCCGTTGGGGTTTTGCGACAACCGGCCGTACCGCGAGCGGCTGGCGGCCGATCAGCAGCGAACCGGATTGAAGGACGCGGCGGTTACTGGCGCCGGGATGATCCGAGCTCGCCGGGTGGCGTTCGGCGTCACGGACTCCGCGTTCATCATGGGCAGCATGGGATCGGTCGTGGGCGAGCGGCTGACGCGACTGATCGAACGGGCCACTCAGGAGCGGCTACCGCTCATTATCATCAGCGGATCGGGCGGCGGGGCGCGGATGCACGAAGGCATTCTGTCGTTGATGCAGATGGCCAAAGTGTCCGGATCGCTGGGGCGCTACGACAAATCTGGAGGGCTGTTTATTTCGGTGCTCACAAATCCCACCATGGGCGGCGTTGCCGCCAGCTTTGCTTCGCTGGGAGATTTGGTGCTGGCCGAACCCAAGGCGCTGATCGGCTTCGCGGGCCCGCGGACCATCAAGGCGACCACGCGTATGGAATTGCCCGAAGGCTTTCAGACAAGTGAGTTCCTGCTGGCCCACGGTTACATCGACCGCATCGTCCACCGGTCCCACATCAAGAGCGAAATTGCCCGCGCGATTGACTATTGTGGAAAATGAAGATCGCGCGGTCGTCCGGCGCGGCCCGAGGCATCCTGGAAGAAACATTCGGGCACGACCGACCGGAGGCTGCACGAAGGGGGCGTGTCACTGGCTCTCGGTGGCCACCCCGCCAAGGGGTGTAGGGTCCGATGGGATATGATGAACCGGCGATGACACTGGGCGGCATATTCAGATCGTTATTCGAGTCCGGTAGAACGGACATCTTTGCGCAGTACGAAATCCTGCGGGAAGCCGTGTCGGGGACAATGTCCAAGTTCTACAAGGCACGTGATCGGAAGAGCGGCGAGGTCGTCGGCCTCAAAATCCTGGACAAGAAAAAAACGGATCAACTGGAAGCCAGATTCAAGGGACTGAAAAAACCGACCGAGGGCGAGATCGCGGTCAGCCTGGAGCATCCGCGGATCGTCAAAACGTACCGCCACGGAATCACAACCAAGGGCGAACCGTACCTGGTGATGGAATTCCTCGAAGGGCCGGGACTCAATTCGTTGCTGATCGCCAGAGACGAGTGCCTGCAAGGCCGGCGCGTGGACCTGTTGCGGCAGGCCGCCGAAGCCCTGGCGGAAGTGCACCGCATGGGATTCATTCACCGTGATGTGTGCCCGCGAAATTTCGTGGTGGAAACGTCGCTGGAATCTCTCAAGCTCATCGATTTCGGACTGACGGTCCCCGCCACGCGCGGCTTCATGCAGCCGGGCAATCGAACCGGAACGCCCAACTACATGTCGCCCGAAGTGGTCCGGCGACGGCCCACCGACCACCGGCTGGATATCTTTTCGTTCGGCGTCTCCGTCTACGAACTGCTGACGTTTGAGCTGCCCTGGACACGCGGCACCGATGGCACGGCTGCGCTGGCCCACGACACACAGGAGCCGGTCCCCATCGATCGGATGCGTCCGGACATCGACCCGGTCCTGGCGCGCGCCGTCATGCAATGCCTGGCGGCCGATCCCCAGGACCGATTCGCGACGATGGAGGAATTTTTGAAGTCCATTCGTCGGGTGAAACACGAAGATCGACGAGCCGAATAGTCCGCCCGCCGCGGCGCTGGCCAGGCCATGACGGGGCGGATATATTGCAACAGACCCGCCGGGCCCTGCGACGGTATTGATGAGATTTCTTCGAGGAGCATGGGTGATGACACTGGACAAGAGCCTGAAGATCCGCCGCGGTGTGAATCGGAATCGGAGTGTTTTGACGCGTGGTGAACGCCTGGAGAAGCTTAAGGAAGCCGATCGGTGGCGCGAGGGTGAAGATTCGCCGCTGGGGTTGCCCAAGGTGCGCGTGCAGAAGCTCTCGATGAAGAAGAAGAAAAAGAAGAAGGCAGAAGACGATACGGCCGCCGAAAGCCCAACGGCGGAAAAGAAGGCGTAGCGGGCGCCGGCAGCCGGCCGACGGGCATCAAGACAGTCGCCCGCCGCAGGATATCGGCGGCGCAGGTCGCTGCAACCCACGGGGCGGGTTCTCCTTCCGGCACTCTTCTGGCGAACATCCGGCCCCGTCGCGCTCGCGCCGGCTCCGGCACGCCGGGAGGGCATACCGGTCCTCGGCCAGCCCAAAAACCGCTTTCCGTCCACGCCGCGAGTTGGATCCCTGTCATAATGGCAGCCCAGGAGATCGCCGCGGAACCGGCAACGGGCCTACCGGGTCAAAATGGCAGCACGCCCGCGGCAATACTTGCCGTAGAAATGCCTGTCTGCCCGCAACTTCCCAGGCTGCCGCGGATTGGCGCGCGGCTTGCTTGCTAGCCTCCCCATCGCATAGGTGTGCGCCGAATTGGCAGCCCTATCGGCCGGGGAATGTGAATCCGGCCGCTTAACGTTTACACGCGTTCTGCTGGTGTATTGGAGGGAAACAATCGATGGCGACTGCAACCAAATCCCGCAAGAAAAGTTCTGTTAAACTGCAACCTCTTGGCGACCGCGTCGTCGTGCAGCGGGAGGAGTCGGAAGAAACCACTGCCGGCGGGATCGTGCTGCCCGACACGGCTCAGGACAAGCCCTCGCGGGGCACCGTGATCAGCGTCGGCGACGGCCGGTTGCTGGACGATGGCAAGCGGAGCCGCCTGCAGGTGAAGAAGGGCGACCGCGTGTTGTTCACATCGTATGCTCCGGAAACTGTACAGCTTGGCGAAGAAGAACTGTTGCTGATGCGCGAGGAGGACATTCTGGCCGTCATCGAATAACCAGCCTCGGCCACGTCTCACCATCCCGCGCATTAGACCGATACGAGAGGACAAACCATGTCAAAAATGATTGCGTTCGACCAGGAAGCCCGCGATGCCATGCGTCGCGGTGTCGGTAAACTAGCCAAAGCCGTCAAAGTGACGCTGGGCCCCAAGGGTCGCAATGTTATTCTGCAAAAGAGCTTCGGGTCGCCTACGGTTACCAAGGATGGCGTCACCGTAGCTAAAGAGATCGACCTGGAAGACACCTACGAGAACATGGGCGCGCGGATGGTTCGTGAGGTTGCCAGCAAGACCAGCGACGTCGCTGGTGACGGCACGACCACGGCAACCATTCTCGCCGAGTCGATTTTCAACGAAGGACTGCGGGCGGTTGTCGCGGGCGTCAACCCTGTGCAGATGAAGCAGGGCATCGAAAGGGCGGTCGACGACATTTCCGGCAAGCTCAAGCAGATGTCGATCGCCATCAAGAGCAAGAAGGAAATGTCGCAAGTTGGCGCCGTGGCGTCCAACAACGACACTGAAATCGGTGAACTGCTGGCCGAAGCCATGGAAAAGGTGGGCAAGGATGGCGTGATTACCGTCGACGAAGGCAAGAGTCTGCAGACTCAGGTCGAATGGGTCGAAGGAATGCAGTTCGATCGGGGATACCTGTCTCCTTATTTCGTAACCGACCCGAACACGATGGAGTGTGTTCTGGAAGACGCCTATGTGTTGATCTTCGAGAAGAAGATCACCAACGTCAAGGATTTCGTTCCGTTGCTGGAATCCGTGGTCAACGCCTCCAAGCCGCTGTTGGTGGTAGCCGAGGATGTCGAAGGTGAAGCGCTGGCGACGCTCGTAATCAACCGGCTGCGTGGCACGTTCAAGTGCTGTGCGGTCAAGGCGCCGGGCTACGGAGACCGCCGCAAGGCGATGCTCGAAGATATTGGCATTTTGACCGGCGGACAGGCCGTGTTCGAAAGCCTGGGAATCAAACTCGAGAATCTGCAGATTACGGAACTGGGACGCGCCAAAAAGGTGATCATCGATAAGGACAATACGACGATTATCGAAGGTGCCGGCAAGAGTTCGGATATCAAGGCCCGAATTGAGCAGATTCGCCGCGAAATCGAAAACTCTACCAGCGACTACGATCGCGAAAAGCTCGAAGAGCGGCTGGCCAAGCTGTCCGGGGGTGTCGCCAAGGTCAACGTGGGCGCCGCCACCGAGAGCGAAATGAAGGAAAAGAAGGCCCGCGTCGAAGACGCGCTCCATGCGACGCGCGCTGCCGTGGAAGAAGGCATTCTGCCAGGCGGCGGCGTGGCCTTGCTGCGAGCTTCCACCAGCGTCAAACCGAGTAACCTCAGCCACGATCAAGAGGTCGGATACCAGATTGTGTTGCGAGCCTGCCGTTCACCGCTGGTGACGCTGGCCGGCAATGCCGGCAAGGACGGGGGCATTATTTGCGAGAAGGTGTCCGAAATGAAAGGCAACATGGGGTACAACGCGGCATCGGATAAATTCGAGGACCTGGTCAAGGAGGGGGTCATTGATCCCACCAAGGTCACACGAACGGCCCTGCAGAATGCGGCCAGCGTGGCCACACTGCTGCTGACCAGCGAGGCCCTGATTGCCGAGAAACCCAAGGACGAGAAGAAGAAGGGCGGCGCTGGCCACGGTGGCGACTACGACATGTATTGATCGCATGGACCGTGTGTGGCCCGCTGCCGGCGCGCGATGCTGCGTCCGCGACAAATTCGAGCAAATGATTCCACCGCCGGTTCGCATCTCGCGGACCGGCGGTTCGCGTTAAGGAGGCTCTGCGATGACCGTATCGGAATTCTTCAACGAAGTGGCGCGCCGGGCGGACACGGACAGCACCAAGATCAACGTCGCGGAGACACGGCGCGTGCTGGCCGTCGCCTTCGATGTGCTCAATGAACTCGGCGCCGCTCAAAGCCACGCCATCGTGGCCAGTGCGCTGGCCCAGGCGCAGAAAAGAGCCGCCAAGTAAGTCGCCCCGCCGGCCACGAGGGGCCTGCTTGTCATGGCAGCAGCTCGCGCACGAACGTGACTCGCGGACGGGCGCCCGGCTGGCCAGGCAGCCCGCGGAGAAATTCGGCCACGTAGCGCTGCCGGTCCCGAGGTTTCTCGGGAACGCGGAAGTTGTCGCCCTTCTGCAGCACGGGCCGGTCCTCGGCCATCTGCCCAAATGCCCGGTCGCCCGCCGCCTGGCACGGGAACCACTGTCCGACGCCGTCGCGGCCCTCCAGGTAGAACTCGGGATAGCAGTGCCCGGGGATCCACACGGTGCGAGCCGGTACGCCGGCTGCCCGACAGATGGCGATAAACAGCGACGTGAGTTCTTCGCAGTCGCCATAACCGTCTTTCAGGGCCTGGACCGCACCCTTGAGCGGGCCTTCGCGGTACTGCACTGCTTCGCGAACGTAGTCATACACGGCTTCCACGCGTTGCCAGTCGCCGGCCTCTTCGTCGAAGAACTCGCGGGCCAGCGTGCGGATCCGTGAATGCCGGCTCTCGATGTACGGGCTGGGGGCCAGAAACGGGCGGAGATCGCGGCCGACACGTTTGGGGACCGTCCACACAGACGGATCGTTCGGTGGCAGGATCTGCCGACGTTGGACTTCAAAAGTGACCAGGGCCCGCGCTTCCACCCCGAGGGCCAGCTGGGGGATGTCGATGAGCATCTGTTTGACGCCCCCGTTCAGGCTGCGATAGCGCACGTCGCGCACCTCGGGCGAAAGATCTTCATCCACGATCCGCACGTCCTGCTCGGGCCAGTCCGTGGGAACCGGTACCGTGGCGAACAAACCGCGGCATGGCCCTCCCGTGGCGGTGACGATCACGCCGACCTGATAACGACGCGTGCGGCTTTCGCCGAAACGGACTCCGTCCGAATCGGCGGGCGACGTGAACTGCCCCAACGCTGCAGATGGCGAGACGGTCAGAAGCAGGCCGATGAAGCAGCGAGCTGCCCGCACGCGATGGACCCCGACAAAAGTGGAGCAGAAACGACCGGGCCAGTATCCCCGGCCCCCCTGGCCCTATTGTAATTGGAGGCGGGGCCGCCCCCAGGGACAGCACGGCCCGGCGATCCAGGGCGTGGTGCGAGGTGCCTGCCGGCCGCGTCAGGATGGCACGGCCGGCGGGTCACCCTGCACCAATGTCGCATCCGCGGAACGTCGCTCCGTCGCGCCGCACGCGGATAGCTTTCCGAGCCGGGACTTCCCGTCAGGAAGGAGCCGACCACGGTCACGACATCCGAATCGGGAGGGCGGAGTCGTGGAAACGTCTGTGGCCGCCGGTGATCCGCGGCGGTTCAGTTGACGACCGGTCCGGGCAGGACGTCGACCGCCGGGGGTGCGGAATAAATCTCCGCCGGTCCGGGTGCAAAGTCGCACGTTCCGCCCGCACAGGGAGAGCATCCCGGGTCTGCCACCATCGTGGCGCACGGGGACGGGCAAGTGTTGCCACAACAAAACGTCCGGGTCCGACAGCAGCCGACAGAACTAATCGTAACAGCCGCTACCGCTATAACCATCAGTAGCTTCTTCATATCCCCATCTCCGCGCTGCGAATTCCAAACACTCGACGTTGGCTGAAAAAGGCAGCCAGACAAATCTACATCACGCAGGACGTTGTGCAAACGAAACACGCAAATTTTTTGCAACAGGTTCTCGTCGCCTGTGTTGAAAAGATGGTACATTTTACGCAAAGATCAGACGACACGATGGCCAGCGCTGCCGCCGGTTCGACACGCCGCGCGTCGGCGCGTGGCGTTATTTTCTAAATAGAGCGAGAGCGGATCGATCGACGATGACGCAACGTGTCACTGGTGGGAACTGGCGTGGCCATCGATGGACGTATGCGTGCCTGGTGGCCGGTCTGTGGGCCGTCGGCTCGGCCGCAGGGGCGAGTGGTCCGTGCACGCGCGGTCTGCGCGAACAGGACTCCGTGTGGGTCGTCAGCAGCCGGCATGCCGGGTCGTGCCGCGGCGAGGTGCGGCTCCGCTACTGGCAGTTGCTGCCTCGGGCGGAATCAACCACCGCGTCTTGGCACCTCGGCGACGAGGAGCAGTTTCGCGAAGATGCCCTCCAGCGGAACCGCACGCTGATTTACGTGCACGGCAATCGGGTTAGCCAGGGGGAGGCCCGCCGTCGCGTGATGGCGGTGTACCGCGCGTTGCGAAGGCAATTCCGCGACGATTCGCCGCTGCAACTGGTCGTGTGGTCCTGGCCGACGAGCCGCCTGCGCGGCGGCCCGTTGAAGGATGTCCGGGTCAAGGCGCAGCGTGCCCGACCGACGGCATACCAACTGGCATGGTTCGTGGACCGTATCGATCCCGATGTGCCGCTGGGGATGATGGGATTCAGTCTGGGATCGCGAGTCATCACGGGAGCCTTGCATTTGTTGGGCGGTGGCCGATTGGGGTCGTTCGCGCTGGCCGAACGCACGCATCCCGAGCGGCTTCCCGTCCGCGCGGTGTTGATGGCATCCGCGCTGGACAGCGACTGGCTGTTGCCCTGCCGGTATCACGGCCGGGCGATGTCCCAGGTGGACCGGGTGCTGCTGCTGAACAACGCTTGCGATCCGGCCATGCGGTGGTACCATCTGATTGATCGGTGCGGGCGCCCCCAGGCACTGGGATTGCATGGGCTGGACTGCCCGTCGCGGCTGGGCGCCGACCGGGCGAAGGTCTGCCAACGCAACGTGTGCCGTGACGTGGGCCGCCAGCACGATTTCTTCAGCTATATTTGCTGCGCGTCGTTGATGCGGCAAGTCTGGCATTACTTGGCGTTCGACGACAGGCGGCCCCTGTCCGTGGCACAACGTTGATGCTTCACGGGCTGAACCGATGGCCGCGGCGGCGGTACGGCCGGAAGCCCCATCCCCGGGTTGCGGCGTGAATAGGACACAAGAGCCTTGCCGGAGTTCGTCGCGTATTGCAATGGCCAATGGATCCCGGCTTCCCGGCTGGCGGTTCCCTACTACGACGCCGGGTTTGTGCTGGGGGCCACCGTTACCGAACAGCTTCGTACCTTCCGGGGTGAAATCTACTGCCTGGACGAACATCTCGAGCGATTGAACCGGTCGCTGGAGATAGCCTCCATCAATCTAGGTTCGATGGGGCGGGATTTGCCCGGCGTGGCTCGGGAGGTCGCGAGGCGCAATTTCGAACGAATCGAGCGTGGCGATGACCTGGGGATCGGCATCTTTGCCACGCCGGGCCCCTATGCCACGCTCGACGATGGTGTCTCGCGTGATCCACGCGTGGCCGTGTATCCTTACCGCCTGCCTTTTTCTCTGTGGGCCGAACACTACCGGAGCGGCTTGGCGCTGGTGATCAGCAGCGTGATGCAGATACCCTCGCAATCGCTGCCACCCGAACTGAAATGTCGCAGCCGCATGCATTATTATCTGGCCGACCTGGAGGCCCAACGGCAGGCGCCCGGCGCGCGCCCCGTGTTGATCGACGCGCACGGTTGCGTCACCGAGACCCCCACGGCCAATGTGTTGGCCTACCGCATGGACGAGGGAGTGATTTCCCCGCCGCAGGGAGAAATCCTATCCGGTATCAGCCTGATGACCACGCGCCGCCTCGCCGAACAGAACCAGATTCCATTCGTTGAGCGGCGGATCGGAGCCGATGAACTCGCAGCGGCCGACGAAGTGATGCTCACCGGCACTTCGGTCTGCATCCTGCCGGTCGTC
>Ga0315534_1003037_pt1 | contig 10974 bp, 11 predicted proteins | sample SalMarSW160240MG_FD_203094 | JGI IMG/M metagenome (GOLD analysis project Ga0315534, IMG submission 203094) | Salt marsh sediment microbial communities from the Plum Island Ecosystem LTER, Massachusetts, United States - Salt Marsh Sediment SW1602-40 ... | reverse complement strand
CAGCTACCAGATGAAATCCTGATGAAGATGGTATGGTATAGGTCAGACTTTCAGTTTGCTGTAATGATTCGCCTGCCATGATCCGGAATAACATAATGCCAACAGATCAGAATGACACCGGCAACCATAACGATACGCTGCTGGCCGACGGCTACCGTCGTGCGCTTGCCCTGCTACATGCCTGTAACACCCCTGACGGTTTTGTTGCATCTCCTACCAAAGGTACCAACTACAGACGCATATGGGGTCGCGATGGTGCGATCATATCTATCGCTGCATTGTTAGTTCAGGATCATGAGTTGACCAATACCGCCAGACGTACCTTCGAAACGCTCGTCGAATACCAGGGTCCACATGGCGAGATACCCAGCAATGTTGATACCGTATCCGGACGTATCAGTTATGGCGGAACCGCCGGGCGCGTGGATGCCGATCTCTGGTTTATCATCGGATGTGGTGAATACTGGATGGCGACGGGCGATGACAAATTTCTGGAAAAGATGCTGCCTGCTATTGAGAAGGTGCGATTTCTGCTCGGTGCCTGGGAATTCAACAATCGCGGCCTGCTCTACATCCCGCTTACCGGCGACTGGGCCGATGAGTACCTGCACAACGGCTATGTCCTCTATGACCAGCTTTTATATCTGCAGGCTCTGCGAACGCTTGCGTATATTCATACCGCAGTACATGGATCCAGCGACCATATCTTGCGGGAAAGGATCAGCCGTCTGCTGCATCTCATACGTGCGAATTACTGGTTTGACGGTGACACCATCCCGGATGACGCCTATCATGAGGTGCTCTATGAAAAAGGGATCCAGGCAGCCGCTCACTGCGGCGGCAGGCACTGGATGCCGTCGTTTTCGCCCAGTGGTTACGGGTATCGGTTCGACGCCTTCGCCAATGTGCTTGCATCGCTCTTCGAAGTCGCAGATGACGAGCAGCGGCGCAGGACGGATGATTTTATCAATGATGAGGCGACCAATAATGCTATGCCGTTGCTGCCGGCCTTCTATCCCGTCATAAAACCGGTAGACGAGGACTGGAAGCATCTGCAGGTGATGTTTTCCTATACCTTCAAGAACAAACCCTATGAATTCCAGAACGGCGGATTATGGCCCATGGTCACGGGATTCTATGTTGCCGACCTGGCACGGCGGCAACATAACAAACAGGCTCGGGAGCGGCTGCTGGCCGTGCATCGCGCCAATGCCCTGGAGATGGAAGGAGAACCCTGGGGTTTCCCCGAATACCTGCATGGCCAAAAACTCACCCCGGGTGGTACGCGACTGCAGGGCTGGAGCGCTGCCGGGGCGATTATCGGACACCATGCCCTGCAGGGAAAAGATATCTTCAGGATTGACCACCATGACGCATGATGTTCTGCTGTGCACGGACCTCGATCGAACCGTGCTGCCCAATGGACCACAACCCGAATCATCCATCGCCCGCCGGTTGCTACGTACCCTCGCCAGACGTCCGGAACTCACTCTCGCCTATGTAAGCGGTCGCCACGAGGCATTGTTGAAACAGGCCATCACGGAATATGATCTCCCGCTGCCGGATTTCGCCATCGGTGATGTCGGCACCACCATCTACGAGGTCGGACAACGGCAGTGGCGGCCATGGAAGGAATGGTACGAGGAGATCGCCCCTGACTGGGGCGGACGTAACAGCGAAGATCTGCGCAAGCTGTTTGAAGATATCAAGATGCTCAGTCTGCAGGAGGAAGAGAAACAGAACAGGCTCAAGCTCAGCTATTATGCACCCGCAGATACCAGGTCCGATGAACTGGTGAGAGAGATACGCGATCGCCTGCAGTCCGAGGACATACAAGCCAGTGTCATCTGGAGTATCGACGAGATGAAGAATATCGGTCTGCTGGACGTGTTGCCGGCGCACGCTACCAAGTTACACGCCATACGCTTCCTGATGAAACACAAGGGATTCGATAGCGGGCAAACGGTGTTTGCCGGAGACAGCGGTAATGACCTCCCGGTGCTGACCAGCGGACTTCAGGCCGTGCTGGTTAAAAACGCCATCGACGATGTCCGCAAGGAGGCAATCCGGCAGGTGGAGGCTGCGGGATATCGTGATTGCCTCTACATGGCAAAAGGAGGTCTGCTGGGTATGAACGGCAATTACACCGCCGGTGTGCTGGAAGGCCTTGCACATTTTCTGCCGTTTACACAGGATTGGCTGCAGGATGCGTCATATGGGATCACCCCATGACCAACGTTGCACAGGACATACCTAGAGCGAACGGTGAAGTTATTGCCGTACGGGGCAATGTAGTCGATGTACGCTTTCCACCACCCCTGCCACCACGTAACAGTGAGTTGCGTACCGGTCCCGACCACCATGTCGTGCTCGAGGTCCAGTCCTATCTCAGCATCAATACACTTCGTTGTATCGCTCTCAACACCACGCGTCGTCTGGGCAGAGGCATGGAAGTACAACAGACGGGGAAAACACTGCAGATCCCGGTTGGCAAGGAATTACTGGGACGCATGCTGAATGTTTTCGGCGACACCATTGACGGCGCGGACCCGCTCGAGTCACCGGAACGATGGCCGATCCATCGTCCTTTATTGCCACTGGCCGAACGTACCACCGGTACCGAAATCTTTGAAACAGGCATCAAGGCTATCGACCTGCTTGCACCACTGGAACGCGGTGGAAAATCCGGGATGTTCGGTGGCGCAGGCGTTGGCAAGACCGTCGTGATCAATGAGCTGATCAACAATATGGCCGAGAACTATGAAGGTGTCAGCCTGTTTTGCGGCATCGGCGAGCGCATGCGGGAAGCCGAAGAGATGTACCGCTCCATGCAGGAATCGGGCGTCCTGGAAAAGGCCATCCTGGTATATGGACAGATGAACGAACCGCCGGGTGCGCGTTTTCGCGTCGGGCATGCCGCATTGACCATCGCGGAATATTTTCGCGATGTGGTGAAACGGGACGTCCTGTTGCTCATCGATAATGTGTTTCGCTTCGTCCAGTCAGGAACCGAGGTTTCTGGTCTGATGGGACGCATCCCCTCCCGGGTTGGTTATCAGCCGACCCTGGCGACCGAGTTGGCAGAGCTGGAAGAACGCATCTGCAGTTCACGTAACGGCAGTATCACCTCTGTGCAGGCGGTCTACGTACCCGCTGATGATATGACCGATCCGTCGGCCACTCACATCTTTGCCCATTTGTCGGCCTCGATCGTCCTCTCCCGTAAACGGGCCAGCCAGGGCCTGTATCCCGCCATCGACCCGCTGCAGACGGATTCGAAAATGCTTTCGCCAGGCGTGGTCGGTAAACGTCATTACCGGGTGGACAGACGGTCCGAAGCACACTCGCCGAATACGAGGACCTCAAGGATATCATCTCCATGCTGGGCATAGAGGAACTATCGCGTGACGATCGTGACACGGTCAGCAAGGCCCGTCGACTCGAGCGTTTTTTGACACAACCGTTCTTTACTACCGAACAATTCACCGGCAAAAAAGGCAAGCTGGTTTCCCTGGAGCAAACGCTGGACGGTTGTGAACGCATCCTGTCGGGAGAATTTTCCAAGACCAGTGAGAATGCCCTGTATATGATCGGTACTATAGATGAGGCTGAGAAGGCTCATGAGGCAGCCGATGATACAACTGGGACAGAACAGACTAGAACAGGACGGACGACGTGAATGATGCACGCATGAGATTGCAGCTCATGGTACCTACCGGGATATTAGTCAACTCAGAGGTGACCAAGGTGATTGCGGTGGCAGAAAACGGTGCGTTTTGCCTGTTACCGCGACATATCGATTTCGCAACTGCGCTGATACCGGATGTACTCTACTTTTATACCGATGACGGACAGGAAAACTATGTAGCACTTGATAACGGTGTGCTGGTCAAATGTGGCCGTGATGTATTCGTTTCCACACTGAACGGTGTACAAGGCACCGATATCGATCAACTGCAGGATTTGATAGAAAAACACTTCCTTGAACTGGATGAACAGGAACGCAAGGCACGCACGGCTCTTGCACGACTCGAAGCGGGCACCCTGCGTCGCTTCAGTGAAATGCAGGAGATGTTCCATGGATGAACCCAGTCAGGACAAGAAACCGGATCCCCGCCCGGAGAGACTCAGTGATACCGTCGGTCGGGATGTCGATCGCAAGTTACGGGCCCGCCGGGAAAGCAGGCATACCGCGTGGTTCGGGATGGGCATGTTCGGCCTGGTAGGCTGGTCCGTGGCCGTCCCGACACTCATCGGTACGGCACTGGGCCTGTGGCTGGATGAGAACTGGCCTACCCGTCACTCATGGACCCTGACGTTTCTCATCATCGGTATGGCGCTCGGCTGTCTCAATGCATGGTATTGGGTCAAACAGGAAAGCGGGCATGGATAAAGGCGTGGATATCCATACCGTCTGGATCCTGCTGGTCGGATTGTCCGTGATTGCATCCGGCCTTATCGATGCAGGTTTCAAACGACTGAAGGTCCCGCCACTGGTTGGATATCTGCTCCTGGGTATGTTGTTGAGCCTGATAGACAGCCACTGGTCCATCCTGACCTCACCCACCCGTAACACCTTCGATTTCCTTGCCGACATCGGGGTCATCGCCCTGTTGTTCCAGGTCGGACTGCAAAGCCATCCCGCTGCATTGGCACACAAACTCCCCCAGGCACTCAAGGTCTGGGTGGGCGATGTAAGCGGTTCCGCCATGTTCGGTTTTCTGACCAGTCACTATCTGCTTGGTCTGGACCTTGTTCCTTCAATGATAATTGCAACGGCCCTAACGGCTACCAGCGTGGGGGTCTCGGTGGCTGCATGGCAGGACACACAGTCAATGGGCTCGGACACCGGACAGCTGCTGCTGGATGTTGCCGAGCTGGATGATATCTCGGCTGTCGCATTGATGGCTTTATTATTTGTACTTGTACCTACCCTACATCTTGGCAACGGGCATTTGCTGTCGGGATTGACTGTTACCGGTACGGTCTTTATTGCAAAGTTTGCGCTGTTTATATTGCTGTGTTATCTGTTCTCAAGCTATCTGGAACCGCGCATCACAGGCATCACCGCACGCATGGAGCCTGCGCCACAACTCATGCTTACTGTCATCGGTGTTGGCTTTGTCATTGCCGCCTTTGCCAACTGGCTCGGCTTTTCCCTTGCCATCGGTGCACTGTTTGCAGGACTGGTCTTCAGCCGTGATCCGCAGGCCATCAAGACTGAAGAATCATTCAAGGATTTCTATGCCTTTGCGACCCCCTTCTTTTTCATCAACATCGGGCTGCATGTCAAGCCCGATGAGGTCGGTGCTGGTGCCGGCCTGGGCCTGGTGCTGCTGGTGGCTGCGATGCTTGGTAAGTTCATCGGTGCCGGTACGCCGACACTGATAACCAGTGGTGCAGTGGGTGCAACACTGATCGGTGTCAGCATGATCCCGAGGGCCGAGATCGCCATGATTGTGGTGCATAAGGCACAGCAACTGGGCAACTGGGCCATGCCGGACCAGATATATGCCGCCATGGTCTTTGTCAGTATGGCAACCTGTATCGGCGGCCCCCTGGTGCTGTATCGGCTCCTTCAGCGATGGCCACAATCTGATGCGCGGAATAACTCATGAATGATCTGTCATACCTGTTATTGATGTTTCTTGCAGGCGCCATACTGGCGGGTGTCTATCTTGCCGGGTTGTGGCTCAGTGTGAAATATTTACAAACCAGAAAACATCCAGCATTGTGGTTTGTCATGAGCCTGATGTTGCGTCTGGGCTTCGTGGCCCTGGCCTTATCAGCGGCAAGGGACACCAGCCCACCGATGTCAAACTCCTGCCCGTCGATCTGCAGAAATTCCGCCGACTCCAGGAAAAACGATGGCCTTCGCGCAGCATTCCAACCTATACCATGGACCGAGAGACACTTTTCAGTCGCTTGCTGAATCAATATCTCTTCGTTTCGATTTTCCAGGCGTGCGCGGAATCACAGGCCAGTGAGCATGCAAGCCGGCTGGCCGCCATGCAATCCGCTGAACGCAACCTCGATGACCGGCTGGAGGAAGTGACCATGGTATATCACCGTGCACGACAGGATGTCATCACATCCGAATTACAGGATGTGGTTTCGGGTTTCGAGGCAATTACTTCCGAAGGCGCATAGGATATTCTACGGTCATCGTTATTGGGCCTGCAACGATCACTATACAATCACGCAGACTGTGTTTGTTCCTCGCTGTATCTGATCAGTACCAGTGAGTGCGGATTCGATTGATACGGATTGCCAGCTGGCTTTTCCCCGACCTTGACGCCTCTTTCAAGACTTGTATCTATCAGTACAACACGCCTTGCAAGCGATTCAACATCGGGGATGGTGAATCTGATCATCGAATCCGATGCATTCATCAGCACCAGGAATGTATCATCGGGTTCCCTTTCTCCCCGTTCGGTCAGGTGATACTGGCCGGCCTCCCCGCTGAGCAGGAATGCGAATGATTGTGACTGCCCGGCATGCCAATCGCCCTCTTCCATCTCCTTGCCATCGGGTCTCAGCCAAACGATATCCTTGATTCCGGTTCCCGGAATCTCTTTACCATGAAAGAAACGGTGACGATGAAATATGATATGTTCACGGCGCAAGCGGATAATGTCTTTAGTGAATGCCAGTAGTGATTTCCCGAGATCGTCGATGCCGGTCCAGTTCAGCCATGATGTCTCATTATCCTGGCAATAGGCGTTATTGTTACCCTGTTGTGTATGTCCGAACTCGTCACCGGCAAGCAGCATGGGCAGCCCGTGTGAGAGCAACAGGGTAGCCAGAAAATTGCATTTCTGCTGGTAACGAAGCCGTATCATCTTCGCATCATCAGTCGGACCTTCAACACCACAATTCCAGCTGTAATTTTCATTATGTCCGTCCTGATTGCCTTCCTGGTTAGGTTCATTGTGTTTATCGTTATAACTCACCAGGTCATGCAGCGTGAATCCGTCGTGTGCGGTTACGAAGTTTACGCTCCCCCAGGGACGACGTCCGCGCCTGTCAAAGATGTCACTGGAGCCTGACAAACGCGAGGCCAGCTCGGGTAACTGTCCGCCATCCCCTTTCCAGAACCGCCGCACCGTATCGCGATAACGGTCGTTCCATTCAGCCCAGCCGGGTGGGAAGCGTCCGAGCTGGTAACCTCCCGGACCGGCATCCCAGGGCTCGGCAATCAGCTTCACGGTAGACAATAGCGGATCCTGTGCAACCGCGTCCAGAAAACTGGAATGCTCGTCGAACTCGCCGTTGACCCTTGCCAGGGTGGTAGCAAGATCGAAACGAAACCCGTCGACATGCATCTCTTCAACCCAGTAACGCAAAGAATCCATCACCATCCGCAGGACATAGGGATGGTCCAGGTCAAGGGTATTGCCGGTGCCCGTGATATTGTTGTAATAGCGTTCATTGCCCTCCGTCAGATCATAATAGGTTTTATTATCGATACCACGCAGTGATAATGTCGGACCCAGCTGGTTTCCCTCCGCCGTATGGTTATATACCACATCGAGGATCACCTCGAGGTCAGCATCATGCATCAATTGCACAAAACTCTTGAATTCATTGATACCCCCACGACCCAGATATTCCGGATGGGGAACAAAGAAACCGATCGAATTATAACCCCAGTAATTGCGCAACCCTTTGTCAATCAGCATGCGGTCATGGAGAAACGCATGTACGGGCATCAGCTCCACTGCGGTGATACCGAGATCCTCGAGATATTCAACGATGGCGGGAGACGACAGGCCTCCAAATGTCCCTCGTAATTTATCCTGTACATCGGGGTGTTTCATGGTAAATCCGCGCACATGCATCTCATAGATAATCATCTCGTGCCAGGGCCTTCTCAACGCAGGCCTGGATCCCCAGGTAAAGGCCGGGTCGATTATCTGGCATTTGGGCATATATGGTGCACTGTCCCGGGTATCGAATGACAGATCATCCTTTTGATGACCTATCGTGTATCCATAGAGTGCATCGTTCCATCTCAGGTCATATCGAATGGCTTTGGCATAAGGGTCCAGCAGTAACTTATGATGGTTGAATCTGTGTCCGTTTGCGGGCTCATAAGGACCGTAGACACGGTAACCATAGAGCTGGCCCACCCGGACGTCGGGCAGATAACCATGCCAGATTTCATGGGTATATTCGGGCAGAGGTATACGCTCGAGTTCACGCTTGCCTTCATCATCAAACAGGCACAGTTCGACCTTTTCTGCGTATGCAGAAAAAATAGCAAAGTTGGTTCCGGTACCATCCCAGGTCGCTCCCAGTGGATATGGCAAACCCGGCCAGATACGTTCTTTACGCTGGGCCATATACTTCCTCTATAAGAGTAATGAAAATACGAAAATCGAAGAAATCGGTATTGCTTGTTGTTAAAAGTATCATAATAACATTAACAGACTTCATATATCGTATATCAAGGCATATACATGTCTAACCAGGGCAAGGACAATTAAAGGACTATCATCTTGACTAACGGTACAAACAGGCTATGGCCTGTTAGTACACAATTCCTTGAATCCGCATTATGGCAGCGCCAATGTATTATACGGCAATGAAGATTTAACCATGTAATATATATTGATTCTTCACCCGGAGACTGCATAAATAATTACCAGGAAACGGTTATAGTCTTTCCATCAGAAATGTCTGCGCGACTTCCCAACTTATTGCATTCCCTGTTCAACCTGTCGAGGATCCACTTGATGTCATCACTTGACACACAATTCAACCTGAAATGTCTGATCTGCATGGGTACCATTTCGAGATCCATGAGTTTCCCGGTTGCAGCATCCATGCGTACGAAATACATCAATGCTAGATCGCTTCGATATTCTTCATTGCCGCCTATACCTTCATAATCGTTAAGAAAATCCCCGCAACCGTAAATCACCGGCTTGTTCTTGTAGATTTCAATTCCCAGGAAATGATGAGACGAATGCCCGTGGATAACATCCACATCCGCCTTATCGATCAGTTCATGGGCAAAATTGATATGTTCATCCGGGATCTCGTAACCCCAGTTACCGCCCCAGTGGATCGAGGCGACAATGATATCGCCCGGCCGTCTTGCCAACGATATATCCTCGGCGATTCGTTCTACGGTCTTGTCCGTCAGATCCGGCAACATGTTAATTCCGGATTTATCCGGTCCGGCCGCCCATTTATACGGGATACCGCTCGATTCGGAACCAAGTGCAAATACAACAACTCTGCCCTTGCCGGATATCTCCATCAAGCCCGGCGTTTGTGCCTCCTGCCTGTCATGGCCGGCCCCCGCCACATGAAGACCTGCCTCATGCAATATCTTGGTTGTCTCAGCCAACCCTTTATATCCCCAGTCCAATATATGGTTGTTTGCAACAGCACAACAATCGATCCCTGCCGCGATAATGCATGGGAGATTTTCCGGATGCATCCTGTAATGTATGCCCTTACCCGGCCAGTAATCATCACTGGTCGTTATAGTGGTCTCAAGATTGATAATACGCGCATCCGGTGACATGCGTTTCAGCTCGGCTAGCGCATCCCCCCAGATATATAAAAAGCCTACCGGACCGGGAATCGGGCCGTTGGCCTCTTCGGCAATATCCACATATTGTCTGGCATTGCGCGCGAATGGTTCATGAATGCGTGGATTACCCGGATGAGGTAATACCTGATCGATCCCTCTGCCGGTCATGACATCGCCGCATAGAAAAAGTGTTATGGAACGTGCCGGGTTTTTTCCGTTGGAATTAGCAGATGTCATCGATGTTCCCGGGCATGTAAGCAACAACACGGCTTTGGATGCACAGACAAGGAATCGCCGTCGTTTCATTATGTAACGGGATTCACGGCATCTATGGCAGAGAAAGCAATAGCTTGACCACCTCTGCATCCGTGACCTGGACGAAATTATCATAATAGGCACCGACAGCACCCAGATAAAAATCCGGGATATCCAGCGCAACCACCTCGTCAACCTCTTGCTTGAGTTGCTTCGCTGTATCCTCGGGAGATATCGGAACAGCCACGACGATATGCGCCGGTTTGCGTTGTCGCACATCCTGAATGGCCGCTCGCATCGTCAAGCCTGTTGCGATTCCGTCATCCACCAGGATGGCCGTCTTGTCTTTGACGTCCAGTGGTTTTTTATCCCCCAGATACAACTCTCGCCGGCGCCGGGCCTCTTGCCTTTCTTTCCTGACTTTTTCCTCGAGCCAGACATGATCCACGCGAGCAAGTTCATCCTCATTACAAATCGGTTCACCGTGTTCCGTGACGGCACAGATGGCATATTCCGGGTTGTAGGGATGCCCGATCTTTCGCGGGATAATCAGATCCAGCGGCATATTCAAGTTCCTGGCAATCTCGACGCCCAGTACGATGCCACCGCGTGGCAACGGGTAGATGATCCCTTGCTTGTTCTGATAGTGGCTCAGCGCCTGTGCAAGCCGCCGGCCCGCATCCTCCCGGTCCTTGAAATGCATGAATCATCCCCCCTCGTTTAGCAAGATACCAACCGTTTCAACAGCAGAATATATGATTTTAGGGATATCCGCTCCCCTACCTGTATGCTGGTATATGTCAATTTATTCTGCACACAGTGAAAATATAATTCTATAATTCTGATTCCGATATAAACAGACGTTGTGTCCTCCTGCAGGACAGATCAGGATAAAGAATAATGGATAACGATACGCCTGTACTCTTTGCATTAGACGACGGCCGGGATTTCGCCGCACGCGTGGCGGAAAACCTGGGCATTCAGCTGGGAAATCTTCAGATACAGGAATTCGAGGACGGTGAACATAAATCCCGGCCGCTGGAAAATGTTCGCAACAAGGACGTATTTGTCATCCAGTCCCTCTATTCCGACTCTTTCCTGAGTGTCAATGACAAACTCTGCCGTTTGCTGTTCTTTCTCGGGGCCCTGCGCGATGCATCGGCGAAGACCAT
>Ga0315534_1003034_pt1 | contig 10975 bp, 12 predicted proteins | sample SalMarSW160240MG_FD_203094 | JGI IMG/M metagenome (GOLD analysis project Ga0315534, IMG submission 203094) | Salt marsh sediment microbial communities from the Plum Island Ecosystem LTER, Massachusetts, United States - Salt Marsh Sediment SW1602-40 ... | reverse complement strand
CGAACCGCAATCGACGACCCTACGCACACGGTCAGCCGAAATAGCCGCACACACATCGCGCCCCCTTTGCAGGGGTCTACGTGATTCGACGCGCTTCTGCGGCTTTCCGGCCAGGGCGGCATACTGCGCGCGGTGGAGCCGGTCGTGGTGGTCACGGGAGCGTCGCGCGGGATTGGCCGGTCGACGGCTCTGAGGCTTTCCGATCGAGGATTAACCGTCTTTGCCACGGTGCGAGCCGAGCTCGATGCGGCTTCCTTGGAGGACACAAGTGAGGGGTCGATCCGAACCCTTCGCCTCGACCTTGCCGATGACGCTTCGATCCAGCGGGTTGCTGACGCGGTGAGGGGCGAGGGTGTCGAGGCTCTCGCCGGTCTGGTCAATGTCGCCGCGGCTCCGGGTCGAGCCGTCCCGCTGGAGGCTGTCACTCGTGCAGATCTGAACGATCACTTTGCGGTGACCGGAGCGGGAACGATGGTGTTGACGGCTTCGTTGATCCCGCTCTTGAGGGCCGGGCGTGGACGCGTCGTCAACGTGGGGGCAGGCGTGCTTGCGATGCCCTTCTTGGGTGCGGGCTTCGCTGCCAAGCACGCGCTCGAGACGATGTCTGACGTGCTGCGCGTCGAACTCGCCGCGACGGGCATCCGGGTCGTCGTGGTCGAGCCCGGCATGACGAGATGGGAAGACGTCGGTTCGCAGAACGCGGCGTATGACGAAGCGCTTGATCTGGGTGTTGCCGCGGCACCGGAGAGCGAGCGGGCGCGGTACCGCCGATCTGCGGACACGTTCAAGCGAATCAACGCGCGAATGCTCGACCGCGGCGCGAGTGCCGATGACGTGGCTGCGACGATCGAACGGGCGCTTGTGAGTCGCCATCCCAAGGCGCGGTATCACTGCGGACTCGCTCAGCGCTTCGCCGCGTTGCTCTCACGGATCGGCCCGACAGCCTTGACCGACCGTGTGGTTCGACGCGCGGTCCGGCTCTGACAGCCGCGATTCTTGACACCGGTTCGTCACCGAGTTCGGGGAAATCACCTGTTGCACGTGCCGCATCGGTGCGCGCGTGTGCTTATGTAGCAACGGTTGCGCACACGAGCAGACAGGAGCGAAGGCCTTGCGTCCGCTCATAATCCTTCGGTCGAAGGTTCGATCCCTCCCTGCCCACTTCCAGTGCCGAGAGCGCGAAGGAATCATCCGGTAGCGGGGATCGAGGCCCGCATCGACGGGTGCGAGCGAGATCTGTCGGCGGGCGCGGAAATGACGGCTCGCGTCGGCTTGTGGGATTGTGTACGAGCCGATTTCGGTGCCGACACGTGAGGGGGACTGCGAAGTGCGGCGCTTGTCTAGTGTGGCGTTGGTCGTGACGGCACTGGCGCTTGTCGGGTCGTCGAGCGCCGGCGGTTCTTCCACTGCGGGCGGTGGTGCCACAACCGACCACTCCTCCCGAGAGGGTTCGCGTGGCATCGGGTCGTCGGAGGCCGGTTCGGGGGCTCGGGCCGGGTTCGCAGACGCGTCCTGGCCGTATCCGTACTCGGATCTGTGGCGTTCGAGCGCCGCGAAGGGCGTGGGACTGCCGGCCGATGTGGTGAGCGCCGATCTCGAGACGCGATCGGCTGAGCTGCCCGACCTCCCCTTCTACGGGGTCACTGACCGAGATGGCGACCTCTTCGTGCTGGGCGGTAGCCCCTTCTTGTTGAACCTCTTCACCGAGGCTGCCGCGGGTGACCCGCCGAACACCATGGCATCGGCGATCACGGAGGCAGTCGAGGGATACGAACAGAGCGAGGTCTCGCCTGCGTACGTGGCTCGAATCGATGCTCGAACGATGGTGGTCAAGACGGTGTCGCTGCCTGCGGGCCAATCGGTGAACTACATCGGCGGACTCTTGGCACACGAGAACGGCAAGATCTATGCCGTCGCGACTTCGACGCTGTTCGAGATCGACCCGGACAAGATGGAGATCACTCGCTCGTTGGAGCTCCCGCTGCTGCAAGCGAACCCCGGGTTCACGTCGTACAACGGGCTCCAGGTGAACCCTCGAAACGGCGACATCATCCTCAAGGCCTCCGACTTCGCGGGTGGTACGGCGGCCAGCCTCTCCTCGGTGGACGTGGACACCCTCCAGATCCGAGTCACTTCTGACGCCGATGTCGGCACGAGTCGAATGACGATGGTGAGCCAGGACGGCACGGAGTACCTCTACATCCCCGGCGCGACCGAGACGCAGCGCTACGTCGTCAACAAGCAGGGCTTCGAGCTCGACCAGGCGTGGTCGAAGCCGTATCGATCCGCCGACGATGGCACAGTCCAAGCGACCGCGATGCTCTACTTGCGCAACAAGGACAGCGTCGCCTTCGCCGACAACGACACGATCATCTACGGGGTGACGACACCGCTGCGCATCTTCACGCAGTCCGCCAGCTCCACCACGGCGGCTGTGAACACGAAACAGGCGGTCTCGACCGACCAGCCCGGCGGCACCTTCTACATGGTGGCCGGCGACCCGTTCAAGACCGGCATCGTCGTCGCGCAGGATGCCGTGAACGACATCCTCGCTGGGTGGAAGGTGTCCAAGGCCGGCGCGCTGTCGAAGCTGTGGGAGACAAGCGACTACGAAACCTCTGGTGGCCCCGCGATCGCCGTCGACCAGCGTCACCTGTATGTGGACGACTTGCGCTGCGAGGCAGATGGTGGCCCGTGTCACAACCACCTCGTCGTGCTCGACCTCAAAACTGGCGACGAGGTGGCCGAGGTCGAGGTCGCCGGCGAGATCGCGACCTTGGGCAAGATCTTCCTCGGAGACGACAACGCCTACTTCATCTCGTCCGAGCAGGGCAAAGGGCAAGGCTTCGTGACCCGAGTCGACGTGTCGAACCGGAACTGACGTTCCGGGCCCCGCGAGGGCTTCGGTCATCTCGTGATTCTCATGCCGTCGGCCCGTGGTGCGTCGCGTGCTGGCGAACCGCGGCTCTCTTGCAGGACTGCGCGAACAGTGGCGTTAGGTACCACTTCCGAAGTCGGACAGCGTCAGAGCACCGTCGGGAGCGAGAGCAAAGCCAGGATTGTGGGCGGAGCGTTCCAGGCATGTGCTGGTCAGACCGGTCGTCGAGGCTCAATGGGGTTCAGCCCGGAATGGTCTGCCGGTGCCGGTCTCGAGGTATTCCTTGAAGGACTGGAGGTAGTAGCCCCAGTTGAAGTTGTACGTGCCGTAATCGTCGTCGCCGAGTTCGCGTGCGTACTCCTGCTGGAAGCGCAGTCGGGTTCTCGCGTCGTCGAGAGCGACAAGTTCGAACCTGAAGGTGTTGTCCTTCCATGGGTCGTGGCCATCGATGCATCGCCACTCCACGACACGATCGGGCTCGAGCCTGGTGATCTCCATGTCCGGGTTGAAGTCTCCGATGAAGGTCCAGTCGACGACGGATCCGACTTCGGGCTTGGCCTCCACCTCGGTGCTCCACCAGCTGGAAAGACCCTCAGGGAGCGTCAGTGCCGCAAAAGCAGCAGGTGGGCGCGCGTCGATGTCGACGACGTGCAGGATGGTCTTCATGTCGGTCTCCCGTTCGTCGTTGAAGGCAGTCGCCGCTGGTCTCGCTATCGGCCGGCGTCGTCCCTGGACTCCACCGGCTTGGCCGCAGCGAGGACCTGTGCCCGGTCGGGAACGCGCCCACCGTGTGCCTCGAGGCAATGCTCACGCACCGCCGTCACTATTGCGTCGTCAGTGCCTTCGAAGCTCCAACTGCACTCGCATTCGACTCGCTTGATCATCACCTCCGACGCTACCGGCGACGTGTTGTAAGACTGTTGTGAAGTCGTTGCGGCGGAGTAGCCCATGCGTGTCTATGTGACTGGCGGCGTGTGCGTTGAACACGACGGTGTGGCGGTCCACGGACGTCAGCTCCCGGGGCCTCAGGCTGCGCTCCTGCTCGCGATGCTCGCGATCGAGAGTCATCGAGTCGTGTCCCGCGAGGAACTTGCCGAAACGTTCTGGCCCGGCCGACTCCCTCCCGCGTGGCAAACGAATCTCCGGTCGGTCGTATCGCGCACGCGATCGTCGCTGCGTCGCCTCGGTGATCGCGCGGGCTCGACACTCGTCGCCGAGGACCACGGCTATCGGTTGCGTCTCGACGGCTCCGACTGGGTCGACTTCGCCGAGGCGATCCGTTCGGTCCATGCCGCAGAATCAGCGCTGGCGTCGGATCGCCTCGAGGATGCCGCCGGCGCCGCATGGGTGACCGAGGCGATCGCTCGACGCGGGCTCCTCGACCACGTCGACGGAGCCTGGCTCGACGCCCAACGCCAACGGCTCGGTCGCGTCAGGGTCCGAGGGCTCGACTGCCTGGCCGCGGCCCTATCGGCACTCGGCGACCATGACGAGGCGATACGCCACGCGGAGCGCGCGATCACACTCGACCCCTACCGAGAGCGCTCGCACCGATCGCTGATCGCCGCCCATCGTCGAGCCAACGACCTCTCCTCGGCCGTTCGCGCACTTCGCGACTGCGAGGCCCTGCTCGACGAGCTCGGAGTCCGGCCGACTCGAGCAACACTCGACGTGGCTCACCGGGGCCTCAACTAGCTGCCGACAAGTCCGAACGGACCGACGCAGCCCAGCGCAAGACCTGCGAGGGGGACGCGATGCACGCGCGCCCGCTTGCTCAGGCGTCCGCCCCCACGCGCAGCATCTCGCCGTCGACGATCTCAACCCGCTCGTACGCACACGCGAGACGACCGCGCGCCTCGTCGATCTGCTCTTGGGTGAGATTCTCGACGACGAGCAGATGACGGACGGCGTCACTCGCCTCGACCAGCTCGTGGTGCGCTGCAACCACTTCGACTCGTTCGATCACTCTTCCAACCTACTGCGGCGTCGCATGCCGACGCTCAAGCTCTGCGTCGACTCGTGGTACCCTGAGGGTTCTCGCTTCCACGTACGGCGTTCCCCTGTGCATGTCGGAGCGCTGCGTCCTGCTGGTGGGAAGCACCTCCGTCCCCGCCTGCTTGCCGAAGCGTTCGCTCTCCGGCGCTGCGCTGCGCCTGCTCACCGAAGCGTCGGCCGACAGCACGTGTGAGAGCCCCGCAAGAGCGGAGATCGGAATGAGCGTGAGATGTGAGATCGACGGCTGTGCCGAGCAGGCACAGGCCGAGCTGACGACCAGCGGCTACGAGCTCTGCGCGAGCCACTACGAGCAGTGGTCGACGAAGAACATGTTCGTCGTGGAGGAGCGCGGTAAGGCGGTGCTCGTACCCGCGGCGACGCACCCGGGCGGTCGCGGCCGGTAGCGGTCGGATCATCCCCGTCCGCGGTGCTGTTCGAGAGACCTCGTCGAGCGCGACCATGGGGGGGTGCCGCGCTCCAGGGGGAGATCTCGTGGGACCGGACCGACGGCGATCGTCGTCGGCCTGCTGATCGCGGTGATCGTCGTCGCGGCCGTGGCACTGGTCGGGATCGGTGGTGGGAGCGAGGGCCGGAACGATGCAGGGGGATCGAGACGCGCGCAGTCGGAGACGACTCGTGCCACCACGACGACGTCCTCGACGACACGCCCGCCGATCAAGTACACGGTGAAGTCGGGCGACGTCTTGACGTCGCTGGCGCGGTTCTTTGCCGTGTCGACCTCGGCCATCGTGGCGGCGAACGAGGGTCTCGACCCGGATCGCCTCGTCGAGGGACAGGTTCTGGTGATCCCGTCCCCGCCACCGGTCGGGCTGGTGGTCAAGCCCCGCACGGTCGAGGTCGGTGGGAGCGTTCGGCTGAAGCTGACCGGGGCGATCGAGTTCGAGATCGTCACCTTCGAGATCGATCGGCCAACCGGACCGTTCACCGGTCCTGCGCACTCTGCGTCCGAGGACGGAGTCGTCACCACCACCTATGAGCTCGGGCTCGCGGATCCTCCGGGTGTCTACACGGTCATCGCGACGGGCGACCAGGGGACCAGAGCGCAGGCCGCCCTCCGGGTCGAAGCTGCCGGACGCTGACCGACGTGACCACGTGCTGCGGCCTGAAGAGTCGCTCGGAGGGTGGGTTGCTCACGCCCAGCCGACCTTGTGGTCGTCGAAGCGGAGTCGGATGAGCGCGACGACGGCGCACGTGACGGTCATCGCTGCCAGCACCGCGACGGGCAGCGCGAGGGCACCGATCCCCTCTCCGTCGAGGATGACGGTCTCGAATCCGCGCATCGCCCAGTAGGTCGGGGTGACGGGCGCGATCGCTCGGGCCCAGTCGGGAAGCACGTCGAACGGCACGAGCGCGCCGCCGATCGCGCCGAAGAGCACCATCCCCACGATCGCGCACGCCTGCGCTTGTTGCGCAGTGGGACAGAGCGCGGTGATCGCGATCCCCAGCGCGACCAAGCACGCGGAGAACACGAGCACGAGGGGGAGCAGCGCAACGGCGTCGCCCTGCACGACGAGGTCGAAGACAAGCGCGCCGAAGGCGAAGATCACGCAGAACTGCAGCACCACCATGACGAGTCGCGGCAGGGCCTTGCCCAGGACGATCTCGAACGAGGTGGCCTGGCTCGCACGCAGACGGTCCCACGTCGCCCACGTGTACTCACTGAAGAACCCGAACGTGACGAGGGAGACGACGAAGAACGCGCTCATCGTCGCCTGCCCCGGAACGACCTGCTCGGCGCCGCTGGCGTCCACGTGGCCGGCCTGCACGAGCGCAGGCTTGAACGCTGGCTCGAGGAACGCCATGGTGACGATCGGGAACAGGATCAGCACCACCGCGGGCAGCGGGTCCCGTGCCGCCAGCCGGACCTCGTGGCGGAGCAGCACGCCGACGCGCTGCAGCGAGCTCACGCTGCGTCCTCGGCGTACTCGCGACCGGTGACGCTCAAGAACACCGCCTCGAGGCTCGGACGGACGATCTCGATCGACTCGAGCGTGCTCGATGCGTCGCCCAGACGCGTGAGCACCTGCGCCGCGCCATGGGCCGGATCGCCGGTCGGGATGCGCACGGTCCGGCCGAGGACGACCGCGTCGGGACCGAGCACGGCGCCGGGCACGGGACCCGTGAACGTCAGCTCGAGCGCGCTCGTCCCGTGCACGCCGAGGAGCTCGGAGAGCGCCCCGCGAGCGACGATCCGACCTCGGTCGATGAATGCGATGTCGGCGTCGAGCTCCTCGATCTCGTGCAGGTAGTGCGTCGAGTAGACGACCGCGGAGCCGGCGGCCGCCACGCCCCGGACGAGCTCGAGGATCTCCGTGCGCGTCTGCACGTCGGCACCGACCGTCGGCTCGTCGAGCAATACGAGCGCCGGCTGGTGCACGAGCGCGATGGCGGCATGCAAGCGCCGGCGCTCTCCCCCCGAGAGCTCACCGGCCCGTCGGTGCAGGAGCGCGGTGAGCCCGAGCGCCGCGGCCGTCTCCTCGATGCGAGCGAGCCGCGCCCCGCGTCGCAGCCCGGCAAGCCCGGCGAAGAAGCTCAAGTTGTCGCGAACCGACAGCGGGAGGTAGACGCCCGTCTCCTGGGGCGCGAGACCGATCGCCCGCTGCGCGCGCCGCGGCTCCCGTGTCACGTCGATGCCACCCACGTGCACCGATCCCGCATCGGGCCGGCGCAGCCCGGCGACGATCGAGACCAACGTCGTCTTCCCGGCCCCGTTCGGGCCGAGGAGCCCGACGATCGTGCCCGGCTCGACCGTGAGATCGACGCCCGCGAGCGCGACGATGCCCCCGTATGCCTTGTGGACGCCGACCACCGACAGCGTCGGGGCGCTCATGCCGCGTCGCAGTGGTGCACCCACCTCGTTGTCGTGCGGGCGCGCGGCCCGGTCGCCGCTCGGCGCGGCGGGGTGGCCTCCAAGGCGCGGAGGCGCTCTTCCCAGGCCAGGTGGCGCCGCATCCAGGCCCGGGCACCCGCCGGATCGTCGCCGGATGCCCGCGCCCATGGGTTCCAGCCCGTATCTTGAATGCTCCGGGGTATCTGCTGCATACCGGGGAGTATCATAGATGGTGTTGGGTATGTCAATGGTCGGCCCGCCCGCTGGGGACGGGATCGTGAGCCTCGAGCCGCTGACGCCGGACCGGCGACGGGCGATGACGCGCGAGCACCTGCTGAGCGCGGCGGCGGTCGTCTTCGCCCGCAACGGCTTCCACGGCGCCTCGCTCGACGAGGTCGCCTCGGCCGCCGGGTTCACCAAGGGCGCCGTCTACTCGAACTTCAAGAGCAAGGAAGATCTGTTCGTCGCCCTGCTCGAGGACCGGCTGGACCAGCAGAAGCTCGCGGTGGAGCGCGCTCTCGACGAGGTGGCCGGCGTCGAAGACCAGCTGACCCGGATGAGCGCACTGCTCTCGGAGGTGATGTGGGACGAGCAGTGGACCGCGCTCTACGTGGAGTTCGTGCTCTACGCCGCTCGGAACGAGCAGGCGAGGACGCTGCTCGCCGAGAGCGCACGGCGCGAAGAGGAGACCGTCGCGAACCTGATCCGGCACGAGTACGAGCGCGCCGGGGCCGACGCCCGCTTCCCGTTGCCCACGCTCGCCCGAATCACGATCGCGATGTTCAACGGGCTCGGCATGCAGCGCCTGATCGATCCCGGCGTCCTCAACGCCGAGCGGCTGCAAGAGGTCATGGAGTTCCTCTTCGCGACGATCGGCGTCGACACCGAGCCCGAGACCGATGGCGGGATCACGCCGACGCCGTGAACGTGATGGGCAGGCTCGTCCAGCCGCGACGGTGCCGCGGCGCAAGCGGATGGATCAGGCGAGACCGCGGAGCATGAGGTTCCAGTAGAGCCAGGGCAGCCCGTAGCGCTTGAGCAGCCACATGTCGTGGCGCTCTCGCGCGGTGTCGATGAACGGAATCGTCGGGTGGGGACGGCCGGAGTAGTCGAACTCGGCGAGCACGACCGTCCCGCGGCTGGTCACGATCGGGCACGACGAGTAGCCGTCGTAGCGCGCCGACGCCTCGCGACCGGCGGCGACGGCCCGGATGTTCTGGACCACGACGGGCGCCTGCTTGCGCACCGCAGCCCCGGTCTTCGCGTTCGGCGCGCCCGAGCAGTCGCCGAGGGCGAACACCTCCGGATGTCGGCGGTGCTGCAACGTGTTGGCGTCCACGTCGACGAGACCGTCCGGCTCGTCAGGTACGGCCAGCGGGCCGCCCTTGAGGAAGTCGGGAGCGCTCTGACGGGGCACGACGTGGAGCAGGTCGAAGCCGACGGTCTCGCGCTCGTCGACTCCATCGCGGTGAACCATGAACACCGCCTCGCGCTGTGCGCCGCGCACCTCGACGAGCTCGTGTGAGAAGCGCGCATCGATGCCGTAGCGTTCGATGACGCGCTCGAGGGGTGCCGCGAACTCGGGCACACCGAAGATCGACCCTGCCGGCGTCGCGAGGACGACGTCGGTCGACGACAGCACCCCACGGCGTTGGAGGAGGTCGGAGGACAGGTAGGCCGCCTTCTGGGCCGCGCCGCCACACTTGATCGGCCCCACCGCTCCGGTGAAGAGCGCAGTGCCGCCGGCGAACGCCTCGAGCAGCTCGAACGTGTGGGGGGCAAGGTCGAAGCGGTAGTTGCTCGTGACGTCTCCACGTGCGATCGCGTCGACGAGCCCGGGTGTGGCGTCCCAATCGAGCTGCAGACCGACCGCGACGATCAGGAAGTCATACCCGATGCGCGTGCCCGTGCTCGTGGTGACGACACGACGGTCGGGATCGATCTCGGTGGCGGCGTCCTGGATCCATCGGATGCCCTTGGGGACCACGCTCGACTCGGGTCGTGCGGTGCTCGCGGCGCTCGCGGCGCCTCCGCCCACGAGCGTCCACATCGGTTGGTAGTAGTGGGTCGCGGACGGCTCGATCATCGCCACGTCGTCCTCGCTGGCGCGTCGCAACCGCGCCGCGACCGTCACGCCGGCGGCACCGCCGCCGACGATGACGAAGCGGTGATGCAGTGTGTCTGACACGTTGCTCGGCTAGTTCGGAGAAGGCGGAACGACCGCGTCGGTGGACCCGCTCCCGCGCTCGCGCAGCCGCTCGAGGCCGAGCTCGTAGGCGGCCTGCACCTTCGCCAGCGGTGTGTGGGCGACGAGCCCGCGCAGCTGCTCGTAGCGCTCGCGCCCGGCTCGGGCGCCCAGGTAGTAGCCGATCGCGAACCCGACGACCAGACCAAGACGGAGCTTCATGCCGACGATGGTGTCACACCCTCCGCGTACGGTCGATTCGTGGGCTACCGCGGCAAGGTCCGAGAGCACGAGGAGGCCAAGCGCCTCCGCGCGTCCGGGCGCACGCTCCAGCAGATCGCTGACGAGCTCCAGGTGTCGAAGTCGTCCGTCTCGCTCTGGGTGCGGGACGTCCCGTTCATTCCGTCGAAGCGGCGCTGGGGCCCGCACCGCCGACCGAATCCCGCGAGCACGAGGAAGCGAGACGAGATCGCCGAATGCGACGGGCTCGGCCGCGAGCGGATCGGATTGCTCAGTGAAGAAGCGCTTCTGGCAGCTGGAGTCGCTCTGTACGCCGGCGAGGGCGCGAAGACAGAGGGCAAGGTGCTGTTTGCCAACACCGACGCCTCGATGGTTGCTTTCTTCTGCGCGTGGCTGCGCAGGTTCTTCTGTGTCGACGAGGCGCGCATGCGTGTCACTGTCTACCTGCACGAGGGTCTCGACATCGAAGCAGCCGAGGCGCATTGGTCGCGCGTCACCGGTGTGCCCCGCTCACAGTTCCGTGCTGGCTATCGCGCCAAGGCCGACGCGACGATCCGCACGACCAAGCACGTCTACGGCTGTTGCTACGTGTACTACTGCTGCACGCGCACGCATCGGCGGATCATGGGACTGATTCGAGCGCTGCTATCGTCGGATGCAATTCCGGGGTAGCTCAATCGGCAGAGCGCTCGGCTGTTAACCGAATTGTTGTGGGTTCGAGTCCCACCCCCGGAGCCATCCGCCCTTGATCACCGCCGACGCGATCGCGTCGGCGGTTGCGCGTTGCGACTCGTCGGCATGGTGCAACGCGTCACGTCCCGGCGAG
>Ga0315534_1003030_pt1 | contig 10986 bp, 9 predicted proteins | sample SalMarSW160240MG_FD_203094 | JGI IMG/M metagenome (GOLD analysis project Ga0315534, IMG submission 203094) | Salt marsh sediment microbial communities from the Plum Island Ecosystem LTER, Massachusetts, United States - Salt Marsh Sediment SW1602-40 ... | reverse complement strand
GCGGTTCGCCGCTGGGCGACGAGGTCTCGGCGCAAACGCTCGCCCTGACCTATACCAAGATCTACGGATTGCCGATGTGCCGGCGCGGGCGGCACAGAATCGCCTGGTATGGCGACATGGATTTGGCGAGCCACGCCTGGCGCCTGTTAGGGCTCGGTCCGATCGACGCTAGTATTCGCATCGGGCCGCCGGTACCGCTCGATCAATTTCCCGACCGTAAGGCGCTGGCGCGCTACGCCGAGGACAAGGTCCGCAAGGACGTGGCCGAGCTGTTGCGCGGGCGCACGCTCGCCGATTGACCGGCAAGCACGTGGCGGAGCGCCGCAGCGTGCCACGGCGCCCGGCAAACCGGCGATTACATCGCGTGCCGCAGCCTGATCGTGTCGAGAACGGTCGCCGGCGCAAAACTCCCGTCGGGCAATTGTCGGATCAGGCCCGCCTTCACCACGTTGATCAGGGTCGCATGCACACCCCGGTCGGCCGTGTCGGCGTCCGCGAAATAGCCTTCCTGCAAGGCCAGACGCCGGAGATCGTCCCGCATCATGGCGCCAGCTTCGTTCAACGTGCGGATCAGAAAATCGGCAAGCGGCTGCGGCGGCCGAGGTTGCGGTTGGGCGTGTTGTTGCGGCTGCGGTTGCGGCTGTGCTTGCGCGTGCTGTTGTGGATGCGCCTGGGCGTGTTGTTGCGGCTGATGGACCGCCTGGGGCTCCGGCTGAGGCGCCTGAACCCTTTGATCGGCTGCCGGAGCCTCGAACCGGCGGCTCTCAAGCTCCATGAGCCTGCTCACCGCGTCAAGCTCGGTCCTCAATCCCGTGAGCCTGGAGTCTTGTTCCTTGTGGAGTTGTTCGATGAGGTGTTCGAATTGAGCTTCCTGGGCCTTGATCTGCTCTTCCAGCAGGTTGGCCCGGTCTTGCAAATCCCCGCGAATATCACGCATTGCTCGCCCCTCCCCGTCTAGGCGTCAACTTCAAAACCGGAACGGCTGGCAGGTTCACGCAAGACCAAAAAAACCATGCCTCGCCGCCGCGCCCGGCAAGTTTGGTTCCGGTCCCGGCGTGGCTTGGCCGGGACCTAAGGGCTCATCTTAACCGCAAGGGACGCCGCTGTCTCGCTCAAGCCTTTAAGCCCAGCAACGCCAGAGCTTTATCCGTACGCCCACCGATTATCGAACGCCGGCGCGTAACCCTCCGCCGCATCGGCAAGACGAAACCAAGCTTATGAAGGAACAAAAAAACGAAGAATGGAAATTGCCGCGCCATCATCTTGGCGAATGGCGGGATTCAATCTCCGCTCAGGTTTTTCCTTTTGCCGCCCTTGCTTTTGGCTTGGGCATCTCCGGCAGAAAGACTGCGAGCAAGCCAATGGCCGGCAGGAAAGCGCACACGTTATAGACGAAGGTGATGCTGGTCGCGTCGGCCAGCCAGCCGAGAAAAGCGGCACCAATGCCGGCGATCCCGAACGCTAGGCCGAAGAACAAGCCTGCCACCATACCGACCCGCCCCGGAATGAGCGATTGGGCATAGACGATGATCGCAGGGTGCGCTGAAGCAAGGATGAGCCCGATGATCACGCTCAAGATCGCGGTCGCAAGCAGCCCGACATGGGGAAGCGCGAGCGTGAACGGCAGCACGCCGAAGATGGACCACCAAATGACCCGTCGTGTGCCGATGCGGTCGCCGATCGGCCCGCCGATCACCGTGCCGGCCGCGACGGCGAACAGAAACAGAAACAGATAAATCTGTGCGTCTCTGATCGATAAGCCGAATGTATGAATCAGATAGAAGGTGTAATAGCTGGTGATGCTGACAAGGTAGAAGTGCTTGGAGAAGCTGAGCGCCATTAGAAGCGCGACCGACTTGCGCAGCTTGCCATGCGTGAGCTCATGGATCGCTTCGCGCTCGTGCGGCTCGCTCGCCTGCCCGCTCTTTTTGAATTTCAGTGTCTTGCCGTACCACGAGCCGATGCCGGCAAGCACGATCATGCCGATGAGCGCCACGGCGGAGAACCAGGCGATGCTGCCCTGACCGTTGGGCAGCACGATGAAGGCGGCGAGCAGCGGACCGAGTGCCGTGCCGAAATTGCCGCCGACCTGGAACACCCCTTGCGCCAGCCCGTGCTGACCGCCTGAGGCAAGGCGCGCCACCCGCGAGGACTCGGGATGAAACACGGAGGATCCCATGCCGATCAGACCGACGGCGACCAGGATCAAGCCGTAAGTCGAGGCGAAGGCGGCGACGATAAGACCCACCAGCGAACAGCCCATGCCGAGGACGAGGGAATAGGGCGTGGGGTAACGGTCGGTGACGAAGCCGACCAAAGGCTGAAGCACCGAAGCGGTGAAGGTGAAGGTGAAAGTGATCAGCCCGATCTGACGGAAGTCGAGCGAAAGGCTGTCTTTGATCATGGGATAGAGCGCCACGATCAGCGACTGGATCACGTCGTTCATGAGATGGCAGATGCTGATGGCGGCGAGCACCGCGACCGCGGTCTGTTGCGCAGCAGCCGGATTAGCGGCTCCCTCTTGCCTGATCGCCATGCTTAAGCTCTATCGAAACTGAGTGCCGGCGCAGAATTGGGCCGAACCATAGCGCAAAAGCAAGCGTCCATTTCCGCTTGCGCGGGGCTCCCCGGAGTATGAAGCAGGATTTCCGTCAGGCTGCGCCTGACTGCTCTGCCGCCGACCTTTGCGGCGGATAGTACCGGGCCATCATCCGCTCGACATAGGCTTTGAGATTGTCGTGGCGCTCTGCCGCGGCGCGAAGCGGGGTGTCGAACCTCTTGCAGAGCGCGCCGGCGATAAACGCAAACGCCGTGGCATCGAGTCCGGTCGGCTCGTCGCCCATCATATAGGGCTTCGTGCCGAGATGCGTCGCGGTCGCGTCGATCGATCGTATGCCGAGTGCCGCGATCTCCTCGGGCGTATGGCGCCCCATGCCTTGCCCATGCAGGTAGTTGCGAATTTTCCGGCGCACCATCGGGGTAGCGAACCACCGGACCGGAACCGGGAGGCCACGGAAGAAATTCCGCGGTCCTTTGTCGAAATTGGCGTCGTCCATCCAGCGGTCATGTACGATCGCCCAATAAAGATTATCCTCGAGCATCTTTTCGAACGCCCAGGACACGGCGCGCTGTTCAGGGTCGAGCCCGCGGTCGAAATCGATGTTGTATTTCTTCTCCAGATGCCAGCGGATGAAGGTCGAGTCCGGGACCGTCTCGCCATCATCGTCGATATAAGGCTGCTTGCCTTTGGGCGCCTTGCTGAGGCCGCGCGTGTCGGTCCGATAGGGAAGCCCAGACATCTTCAACAGCATTTCCGCCTTCATCACGAACGGGCTCGGGTCTGGCAAGCCCCAAGCAGGCCCAAAACTGTACAGCGTGATCATCGGTCATCCTTTACGTACTGGAATGGTCGCGCGATCTATCTTTGGATTGTATATTAGAGGCCACGAAATCAAGCATGGGTAAAGAAGCCTACTTACAAATGGGGGACGCTTCGGTATCAGGGTCGATGTCATCCGCCTTTCGTCGCGACGGATTTGTTGAACCCTTCCGTTTGTTTGCGGCGGACGAATGTCAGGCCATTGCCCGTCACTTCAAGCGGGCGAAATATCCACCCACAGATAAACGCGCGGCAATCAAAGATCGCTTCGTCCGCAATCTCGCCCACCACCCTCGCTTGCTCTCGGTTTTGACAGACCTGATCGGCGACAGCGTCGTGTTGTGGGGCTCCTGTTACATTGTCCGGAAACCGGGCGACATTCATCCCTGGCACACGGACATTGAATCGTCGGCCCCAGACGGCCGTTTTGCCTCGGTGTGGATCGGGCTGGAAAATACCTCTCGTGAATCGACGATTCAGCTCATTGCAGGGTCGCAAGCGTTCGGCAAGACGATACAGCAAGTCCAGCATGAGCAGGGGGTTCGCCGCGGCATGGCTTCGAACGATTTGGTAACGGGCTGGGCAAAGGAGCTGAATGCGAATGCAAAGTTTGTACAGCTTGACATGACGGACGGTGACGCTCTCGTGTTTGACGGACGCTTGTGGCATGTCGGGCCAAATAGCCGGTCGCACGGCGCCAGAGTTGCGATGTTGCTGCAATACGCCGCCGCCGATACTTCCGTATCTGTGCCTGACTTCACGCAAGTCGAATGGCCGTTCCGCTTTAAGAACAAGCAGGCACGTGTGATCCGGGTACGCGGAGAGGCGAATAGAGACGCAAACAAGCTCATACGGATGCGCCCTATGATCCCCACTCAAGTTTATCCTTTAGACTTGCCGCTCGCCGAAGATCCCGAACGCCGCTGGAGGCCGCACCACATCTTCAAAGGTGCCACACCGATCGTCGAGGGATTGAGCTGCCACGCTTCGGTGCTGAGCCCACGACATAGCCCGCATCCACCGCATGCACATGAGGAAGAGGAGTTGCTGATTGCCTTGCAGGGCGAGGCGGAACTCATCATCAGCGACAGTCCCTCACTCGACAATGCGCGCACGGAAAGGCTCAACCCCGGATCATTCATTTATTATCCGGCCGGCCAGCATCACACGATCCGCAATGCCGGAGCGTCGCCGATTACCTATTTGATGTTTAAATGGCGGGGAAACGGAGTCGCTAAAGGCAATCCGGCGGGAACCCGCATTTTCCACTTCGGCGATGTTCCTGCGGGCGACGTGAAGCCGTTCCACACACGCCCCATTTTCGCGCATTCGACGGCTCATCTCGGAAAGCTGCATGCGCACTTCACGACCATGCAGCCGGGAGCGGGCTACGCGCCCCATGTCGATGACTACGATGTGGCGATCGTCATGCTGTCGGGGAAAGTCGAGACCCTGGGCCAGATCGTGGAGCCGCATGGGGTGATTTACTATTCGGCCGGCGAGCCCCACGGTCTTCGGAATGTCGGCGATAGCCCGGCGCAGTATCTGGTGTTTGAGTTCCATGCCTTAAGGGGGGCCGCGCGCCGGCGAAGACCGCCTAAGGATACGGGCAGACAGCCTAAGTGGAAGGCAGTCCGCAAGCGCGTCGCCGAAATCCTATCCTGGTTTGGCCTGCTTGAGACTGCGCGGCGCGTACGCAATATGTTTTGGCCGCCGAAGTAGCCCCATCTTCAGCAGCATTTCCGCCTTCATCGCGAACGGGCTCGGATCGAGCAGTCCCCAACCAGGTCCGAAACTGTAGCGCGTGATCATCGGTTATTCCCTACAGCGGAGAGGGTCGCAGAAGAGACACTCACTGGTTGAATGAAAAACCCCTAGCAGAACTCGCAGCCGCATACTTTCCCTTCACGGGATCGAAATACGTAATCTCAACAACTGCTTTGGCCTGTAGTGTGTCTAATGAAACCCTCTTAAAAGGAGCGGAGAAGGCGAAGCCGTGGTGACCGGCAGGTTCAAGTCGGACCTTCTGGTGAGAGTAGAAGCTGTCACCCACTCTATCCCATCCGTGCTCGTGCAAAGCAGGATCATAGATGAACTCTAACGTGTCGATCGTTACCTTAAGGCCTGCTACCACGATAGGATACTTGCGGCGGTTCCAAAATTCGAAATCAAGCAACGCTTGGAACCTATCCCTATCGTCTCGGCCCGCACCGAGGCCATGCGACGTAACGAGCACCATAGGAGACCAGCCAAAATTTTGACGGTACCCGAAGAGAGCCGATACTATTGCCACTACGACACTGGCTCCCGTCAGGCATGTATAGGCAACTAGCTGTAGGATGGGCATGTCCATCGCTAGAACTACGACGGATGAACTATCTCATAGCCATACGGTACCCTTACGAACGAACTTACAGGGGCACTGTATGTGACCTTTAATAGGTGACGCGGTACCACCATCTGTTCTGCTAGTTGTTTCTCAAAAGTCTGTCTTCTGATCTCATACATGCGAGTTTCGGCACCAATTCCAAATACATCGTCCTCTTGGATAAGAATATTTTTTCCACCAAACATGATCGCTTCCACCACCTCATCCTTGTCAAAAACCACGTCAACCGAGACATCATGTCCTTTGCCCGGAATGACGAAGAAGCGATGAGCAGTGGGCGTAAGAGCTGATGCTATGAAGTCGAAGCTTTCCTTGTGTTCCGCAAACTGCTGAAGAGCGAAAACCTCACTAAACATGTTCGTCTTTGCATCGTTGCGGAGTTCACCGTCAGCGTTGAAGAAAATCTCGAAGAGCATTCCGTCTAGTATGCACTTTCGCGTATCGGGCGTTGCTCCTTCCATGCGCTGGTTGAAGTTCCTAATCCAATCCAAAGCGGTATGGGCTGAGCCACTCGCGGCTTGCAGGATATTTCTGCCGAGTACAAACAAACTATCGGGATCAGTGCCATTAAGTTCAGCAGCAGAGAGTTTTTCGAGAGCGGGGTTCTGCCTATACCAATTGTAGCTCTTCAGTTCGCGAATAGCCAAATGCGAGGGCTTGCTTACGTCGGGTATAAAAGTCCCATCCTTAATTGCAGTGGGACTATACTCGTCAATTCGCGCCGCCGCGCCCAAGTTGAAATAGAATTCCCCCGCTAACGAAGTGTGCTCCCACGAGGTTTGCTTTCCCTTTGTCGTCGCGCTTAAAGAATTCCGCACTCGCTTAAACATGGCTTCGATTGGCACATCAGGCGTGTCAATGTGCTGAAGCAGGGCTGATGTGTATGCACCATTTCGCCCTTTGCCATCCAACGCAAACTCGCCAGGAGAGGTGGCAAAGCCGATCAATGTTCCTCGGGGAGCATACACCGGGGCCAAGCCTCGCGGTTTACCACGCCATTTCCGGTCCCAAGGATTATCCCTACACGCGTCGAGAATGATAATGTTGGTTGGAGAGCCTGCCCTTTCCATTCTCTTAATAACTTCATCAAGAGACAAGGAACCGTGTTCGACGTCGGTTTGATCATCGATTGGAGTGTCAACAGCGGCGAGATAGTTGATGCCATCGATCTGAACGCCGTGTCCGGCGAAAAAGAACAGAGGAACCTCGCCCTGCTCACATGACTTGGCAAAGGCCTTGAGGGCTTTGTGCATATCTCGATTGGACGCATCGGCTAGCTTAGTAATCGCAAACCCGCCCCGCTCGAGTTTCTCGGCGATGTCCTTTGCATCATTGACGGGGTTCTTTAGGGGCGAAGCCTCCTTATAGTTGGCATTCCCAACTACGAGCGCGTTTAGTCGTCGCATCGCAGGTGCCCCTTTCGCTTTTGAGCACTATGGCAATCTCCAGTTGAGGCGACAAGTCGCGCGCGACCAGATTACAGTCGGCCCGAAGGCTATGGCGCGTCGGCTGCAACCACATTGCTGAGGGCCGGATAACCCGGCGTGGACGGGCATGGCGGAGAGGGTGGGATTCGAACCCACGAGACGGTTACCCGCCTACACGCGTTCCAGGCGTGCGCCTTCGACCACTCGGCCACCTCTCCGTCAAGGCGGCGCACTATAGCGAAGCCCCCCTTAGGTTCAAGCGAGCCCAAAAAGCCTCAGCCGCTCGCACGCCCCTCACGCAAAGCTGAAGAAGGGGCGATTTGAACATCGCCCGCCAATGGCTTATGTAAGCGGCTCGGTTCTTATCCGCACGGTCCGAACATGCTGATGCTGTTGCGCCTGCTTGGCGTCTGGCTCCTTCTGCTTGCCATGGTCGCCGCCGTTGTCGACGCCACCAAGAGCTTGGCGGGCGGCGGCGCGTGGGTGGTCACGCCGATGGGCGAACAGTGGAAGGCTCTGAGCCCCGAGACGCTGGAGAGCGCCAAGACCGCCATCCAAACCGATGCCGCGCCGTTTCTGTGGGACCCGGTCATGACCACCATCCTCGGCGCGCCGACCTGGGTCGTGTTCGGCATTCTCGGCGTGCTGCTTTATTGGCTCGGCCAGAAGCGGAAACCGGTCGAAGTGTTCATCAATTAGGGGGAATTCCGGATCTTCGGATCGCTCGTAACTTAGGACCCCGCCCATGTTCACGCTGAAGCGAAAACCCTTATCGATGCCGTCGCCTGACCAGGCTTTGCCCGGCCGCGACCAGCCCATTCCCACCGCCAAGACCCATTTCGTGACCGGCGCGCCCCTCAAGGGGCCTTACCCGCAAGGCTTGGAGACGGCGATGTTCGGGCTTGGCTGTTTTTGGGGCGCTGAGCGAAAGTTCTGGGAGGTTCCGGGCGTCTATGTCACGGCGGTCGGCTATGCCGGCGGTCACACGCCGAACCCGACTTACGAAGAAGTGTGCTCAGGCCGCACCGGTCACAACGAGGCGGTGCTCGTGGTCTATGACCCTGCCCGTGTGAGCTACGATCAGCTGTTGAAAGTCTTTTGGGAGAGCCACGACCCGACGCAAGGGATGCGGCAAGGAAACGACGTCGGCACCCAGTACCGGTCGGGCATCTACACTTTTTCAGACGCGCAGCGCCGCGCGGCCGAAACCTCGAGTGCGGACTACGAGAAAGCGCTCAAGGCGCGCGGGCTCGGGGCCATCACCACCGAAATCATGCCGGCGCCGGAGTTCTATTTCGCCGAGGACTACCACCAGCAATATCTCGCCAAGAACCCGCACGGTTATTGCGGGCTCGGCGGCACTGGCGTCTCCTGCCCGATCGGAACGGGGGTCGGTGCGTGACGCGAACGGCAACCCGTGAGTCACCGACGTGACAGCTGCGCTTTGTGTTAAATGCGGCGCCGAGAAATTCGGCTCCTTTACGCCGTGCTCAAAATGCGGCTTCTTTCCCGAAACGGAAGATGATTTTGTCTACTCACTTGTTCTCTCAGACCACTACTTTTCTCTAAATACACTGTCTGAAATCGGGAAACATATCGCGGCGTCAGGGTGCACTTTTCGGCTGCCGCCGGATCAAGAAGAAGAATTTCGTAAACTTATTCGAGAAAGCCCGACCGTATCGGCGCTTCGCGCAAGGCAAAAACCCGTCACCGAGTAGGTCAGTTCCGGATCAGACCCATAATATCCTTGGTCTTGGCCAGGATCGGATCGGCGATGGCGTGCGCGCGCTCCGCACCTTGCGCGAGAATGCTGTCGATCTCGACCGGATCTGACATCAGCCGCTTGATCTCAGCCCCGATCGGCGTGAGCTTGGCGGCCGCAAGCTCGGCCAGCGCTTCCTTGAAGCGCGAGAACGTCGCGCCGCCGAATTCGCGCAAGACGTCCTCCTTGGTCGTCCCGGCAAGGCCGGCATAGATGCCGACCAGATTGTCGGCCTCGGCGCGTGACGCCAATCCCTTCACGTCGGACGGCAGCGGCTCGGGATCGGTCCTGGCCTTTCTGATCTTCTTGGCGATGGTGTCCTGATCGTCGCTCAGATTGATGCGGGTCATGTCGGAATCGTCGGACTTCGACATTTTGCGCGTCCCGTCGCGCAAGCTCATCACGCGTGTGGCAGGCCCGGTGATGAGCGGCTCGGGCAGCGGGAAGAAGCCGTCGGGATAGCCTTCGCGGGCGATGGCTTCGGCGAAGTCGTTGTTGAATTTCTGGGCGATGTCGCGGGCAAGTTCGAGATGCTGCTTCTGGTCCTCGCCGACCGGAACGCGGGCGGCGTGATAGAGCAGAATGTCTGCCGCCATCAGGTTCGGATAGACATAAAGTCCTGCCGACGCGTTCTCGCGATCCTTGCCGGCCTTCTCCTTGAACTGCGTCATGCGGTTCAGCCAGCCGATCCGGGTCACGCAATTGAAGATCCAGGCAAGCTCGGCATGGCCCGACACCTGGCTCTGGTTGAACACGATATGGCGGTCCGGATCGATGCCCGAGGCGATGAAGGCGGCCGTGACCTCGCGCGTGTTCCGGGTGAGCTCTGCGGGGTCCTGGAACACGGTGATGGCGTGGAGATCGACCACGCAATAGAGGCAGTCATGCTCGGCCTGGAGCGCCACGAATTTGGTGATGGCGCCGAGATAATTGCCGAGATGAAGATTGCCGGTCGGCTGCACGCCGGAAAACACGCGGCTCTTATGTTTGGTCGTCTCTTGCATGGCTCGCCCCTAAACGCAGGCGGGTTATGGCTTGGGGCAGGCTTGAGCGCAAGGCCGCGCTGGCTAGCCGCAGGCTGCCTCCATCTCGCGGATCTGGTCGGCGATGGCCACGGTGCGCTGGGCCATGGCGAAATGGAGCCGCTCAACCATGTGTCCGTCCACCACGATCACGCCCTTGTTTGAGTTCTCCGGGCGGCCGAAGGCGTCGATGATCTGGCGCGACCAGTCGACTTCTTCCTCGGTCGGCGAGAAGATCTCGTTGCATGGCCCGACCTGGCTCGGATGGATCAGGGTCTTGCCGTCCATGCCGAGGATGCGGCCCTTCTCGCATTCGTCGCGCAAACCTTCCTCGTCGCGAAAATCGTTATAGACGCCGTCGAGAATATCGAGGCGGTAGGCGCGCGCGGCAACCAGTGTCATGGCGAGCCACGGCACCACGGCGAAGCGATCATGCAGCGCGCGGGCGCGCGATTCCTTGATGAGGTCGTTAGTGCCCATGACGAAGCAGCACAGCCGGTTCTCCTTGTAGACCGCGGTGGCCGCGATCGTGCGCGCATTGAGGATCGCCATCGGCGTCTCGATCATAGCCCACAGCCTGACCTTGTCGGGCGCGTGCACGCTCTGCAAAATCTTGGCGGCGGAAATGATATCGCCGGAGTGGACCACCTTCGGCACCAGGATGGCGTCGGGCGCCGCGCCGCACGCGGCGATGAGGTCGTCGGTGCCCCACGGCGTCTCAAGCGCATTGACCCGGATGACGACTTCGCGGCCGCCATAGCCGCCGGCCTCGACCGCGGCGCAGACCTGCTCGCGCGCGCTCGCCTTGGCGTCGGGGGCGACGGAATCCTCAAGGTCGAAGATCAGCGCATCGGCCGGGATCGTCTTGGCCTTCTCGAGCGCCCGCGCGTTCGACCCGGGCATGTAAAGCGCGCTGCGGCGCGGCCGGCCTTCCATCGTCTGTCCCCCGCCTCTTTGCTGCGGCGCAACATAGCGGAGAGTCGGGCGGGGGAAAACCTCAGTCTTTC
>Ga0315534_1003029_pt1 | contig 10989 bp, 22 predicted proteins | sample SalMarSW160240MG_FD_203094 | JGI IMG/M metagenome (GOLD analysis project Ga0315534, IMG submission 203094) | Salt marsh sediment microbial communities from the Plum Island Ecosystem LTER, Massachusetts, United States - Salt Marsh Sediment SW1602-40 ... | reverse complement strand
CGCACCGTTTGAGACGACGAGCAGAAGGAAGCGGAGACGCAGTGATGAAGGCGAAAGCATATACGGCGGCGGGCACGGCGCGCTCGGGAGAGGTCGACCTCCCCGACGGCGTGTTCGACGGCACCGTGAACCAGGACGTGCTGCACCAGGTGGTGACGGCGCTCCTCGCTCACCGGCGCCAGGGCACGCATTCGACGAAGACCCGCCAGGCGATCCGCGGCGGTGGCCGCAAGCCGTGGCGCCAGAAAGGAACGGGCCGGGCTCGCGCCGGCTCCGTGCGCTCTCCGCTGTGGCGCGGCGGGGCCGTCATCTTCGGCCCGCAACCGCGCGACTACGCGCCGCAGATCCCGCGGAAGCTGAAGCGGCTCGCCATCACCTCGGCGCTGAATGCGCGCGCCCTGGACGGCGACCTGATCGTGGTCGAGTCGTTCGGCTACGACGAGCCCGGGACGCAGAAGCTGGCCGGGTTCCTCGAGGCCGTCGAGGCCGAGGGCAACGTCCTCCTGCTGACCGACGGCCTGCAGCGCGAGGTCTATCTGTCCGGCCGCAACATCCCGGGCCTCCTCGTGTTGCCCTGGGGCGAAGCGTCGGCCTACGACATCCTGTGGGCCGATACGGTCGTGGTCGAAGAGCCCGCCCTGGAGGACGTATGAGCCGCGCACCGCAGGAAGTGCTGATCCGTCCGCTGATCACCGAGCAGAGCTCGATTCTGCAGGCGGAGCAGAACAAATACACGTTCGAGGTGCATCGGGACGCCACGAAGATCGACATCCGCAACGCGGTCGAGCAGATGTTCGACGTGTCGGTCAAGAGTGTTCGCACGATGAATTGCCTCGGCAAGGAGCGGCGGGTGGGTCGCAGCACCGGACGCCGCCCCGACTGGAAGAAAGCGATCGTCACGCTCGCCGAGGGCGAGATGATCGACATGTACGGGGGAGTCTGAGCAGATGGCGCTGAAGAAATTCCGACCGGTCACCGCGGCGAGCCGTTTCCGCTCCGTGTCCGGCTTCGACGAGATCACGCGCACGACGCCGGAGAAGTCCCTCGTCGAGGGCCTCACGAAGGCGGCGGGGCGCAACCATACGGGGCGGATCACAAGCCGTCGCCGTGGCGGCGGTCACAAGCGGAAGTACCGCAAGATCGACTTCAAGCGGGACAAGCTCGGCGTGCCGGGCACGGTACGGGAGATCGAGTACGATCCGAACCGCTCGGCCCGCATCGCGCTGATCCAGTATGCCGATGGCGAGAAGCGCTACATCCTGCACCCGCGTGGGCTCGCCGTGGGCGACACGATCGTGGCCGGCGAGAACGTCGAGGCGAATCTCGGCAACAGCCTGCCGCTCGGGAACGTGCCGTTGGGCACGACGGTGCACTGCGTGGAACTCGTGCCGGGCAAGGGAGCCCAGATGGGTCGCTCGGCCGGTGCCGGCGTGCAGGTGATCGCGAAGGAAGGGCCCTACGTGACCCTGCGCCTTCCGAGCACCGAGGTTCGCCAGGTGCGCTCCGAGTGCACGGCGACGGTCGGCCAGGTCGGCAACGTGGATCACGAGCTCGTGCGCTCGGGCAAGGCGGGGCGTACCCGTTGGCTCGGTCGTCGGCCGAAGGTCCGTGGTGTTGCGATGAATCCGATCGACCATCCGCTGGGTGGCGGCGAGGGCCGCACGTCGGGCGGAAGGCCGCCGGTGTCGCCGTGGGGTGAGCCCGAGGGGAAGAAGACGCGCAAGCGCAAGAAGAAGAGCAACAAGTACATCGTGCGCGGCCGCCGGCGCGGCAAGTCCACGAAGTAGACCGGCGTAGAGAGAGCGGAAGAGAGAAGATATGGCGCGCAGCATCAAGAAGGGACCGTACATCGACGAGCGGCTTCTCGAGCGTATCGAGAAGATGAACTCGTCCGGTGACAAGCGGGTCGTGAAGACCTGGGCCCGGGCCTCCACCATCAGCCCCGAGTTCGTCGGACACACGGTGGCCGTGCATAACGGCAACAAGTTCATCCCGGTCTACATCACCGAGAACATGGTCGGCCACAAGCTCGGCGAGTTCGCGCCCACGCGGCTGTTCCGCGGACACGGCGGGAAGCTGGCGACCGACAAGCGCGCACGCATTTGAGCCCGGATCGAGCGAGGGAGACGAGAGAGATGGAAGCGCGAGCGGTGGCGAGGAACATCCGCATGTCCGCGAGGAAGATGCGGCTGGTCATCGACGAGATCCGGGAGAAGGACGTCAACGAGGCGTACTCGATCCTGCAGTTCTCGAAGAAGGCCGCGGCCGAGCCGATCGACAAGGCACTCCGGTCGGCCGTCGCGAACGCCGTGCACAAGGCGGACGTGGAGGGGGACGTCCTGGACGTCGACACGCTCTACGTCCGGGAGTGCTACGTAAACGAGGGCCCGACGCTGCGCCGCTATCGTGCGGCCGCCATGGGCCGGGCCGCGCCGATCCGGAAGCGCATGAGCCACGTGACCATCGTCGTGGATACGAAGGAGTAATCGTGGGACAGAAGACACATCCGTACGGTTTCAGGCTCGGCGTCGTGAAGCCGTGGAAGTCCCGCTGGTACGCCCGCGGCAAAGACGAGAAGCTGAGGAAGTACCTGCACGCGAGGCTGGACCACGCGGCGGTCGCCACGGTCGAGATCGAGCGCAAGCCGACGAAGATCGTCGTCACGATCCACACGGGTCGGCCCGGCGTCGTCATCGGCAAGCGGGGCTCCGAGGTCGACAAGCTGCGCGACGAGCTCGCCCTGCTGACCGATTCGGAGGTCTCGATCAACGTCGAGGAGATCAAGCGCCCCGAGATCAGCGCAGCGCTGGTGGCCGACAGCATCGCCCATCAGCTGAAGCAGCGCATCGGCTTCCGGCGCGCCATGAAGCGAGCCCTGCAATCCGCGATTCGGGCGGGCGCCGAGGGCGTGAAGATCCAGTGCGGTGGACGACTCGGCGGCGCCGAGATCGCCAGGACCGAGGGCTATCACGAGGGCCGCGTCCCCCTGCACACGCTGCGGGCGGACATCGACTACGCCCAGCGGATGGCCAAGACGACATATGGAACCATCGGCGTGAAGGTCTGGGTGTTCCGGGGCGAAGTCGTGGAGGAGCGCCGGGGCCAGACGTACACGGCCGGAGGGGGCAAGTAAGACACCATGCTGCAACCCAAGCGAGTGAAGTACCGGAAACAGCAGAAGGGGCGTCTCAAGGGCAATGCCCAGCGCGGCAACTCGATCGCGTTCGGCGACTACGGGCTCCAGACGCTCGACACGGGCTGGATCACCAACCGGCAGATCGAGGCCGCGCGTGTCGCGATGACGCGCCACATGAAGCGTGGCGGTAAGGTCTGGATCCGCATCTTTCCGGACAAGCCGGTTACGTCCAAGCCCGCCGAGACGAGGATGGGCAAGGGGAAGGGAAATCCCGAGGGCTGGGTCGCGCCCGTGAAGCCGGGCCGCGTGATGTTCGAGCTCGAAGGAGTGCCGGAGGACGTGGCGCGCCGGGCATTGCAGCTCGCGTCCGCCAAGCTCCCGGTGAAGACGAAGTTTCTGGTCCGGGAGGACTGAGGGACATGAACGCACAAGAAATCCGCGAGATGACGGACGACGAGATCGACGCGAAGATCGACACGACCCGCCAGGAGCTGTTCAACCTGCGGTTCCGGGCGAGCTTCGAAGAGACGGACCACGGGCTGATCCGCGGCCTGCGTCGTGACATCGCGCGGCTGTTGACCATACGCACCGAACGCGAACTGGCGGCGGCGGGAGACCAGGATGGCTGAACATACCGAGACGACCGCCGGAAGCCGGAAGGTTCGGCAGGGCACGGTCGTGAGCGACGCGATGGACAAGACCGTCGTCGTATCCGTGGAGCGCCGGGTGCAGCACCCTCTCTACGGGAAGCGTGTGAACCGGTGGAAGAAGTATCACGCGCACGACGAGACGAACGAATACCGGACCGGCGACGTGGTGGTGATCGAAGAGACCCGTCCGCTGTCGAAGACGAAGCGCTGGCGGGTCATCGAGCTCGTCGAGCGGCCCGAGACGGAGGGCTGACCGATGATCCAGCAGGAGACCGAGGTCCGCATCGCGGACAACTCCGGCGCGCGGCGCGCCCAGTGCATTCGTGTGCTGGGTGGCTCGAAGCGCCGGTACGCCGGACTGGGCGACGTCGTGATCGTGGCGATCAAGGACGCGATCCCGGGCGGCACCGTGAAGAAGGGTGAGGTGGCCAGGGCCGTCGTCGTGCGTACCTCCAAGGAGAACCGGCGGGCCGACGGCACGTACATCCGGTTCGACGAGAACGCCGCCGTCATCATCAACGACGTGGGCGAGCCGCGCGCGACGCGCATCTTCGGGCCGGTCGCCCGGGAGCTCCGCGAGAAGCAGTTCATGAAGATCGTCTCGCTGGCTCCGGAAGTGATCTGAGGAAGCAGGAACGAGAGAGATGACACGCAACAAGCTGCACGTCCGTAAGGGCGACGAGGTCCAGGTGCTCTCGGGCAACTACAAGGGTGTCCGGGGCACCGTGCTGCGGACGATTCCACAGAAGAACAAGGTCGTCGTCGAGGGCGTGAACATCCGGAAGCGGCACGAGGCGCCGTCTCAGGACAATCCCGACGGTGGGATCGTCTCGTTCGCAGCTCCGATCGACGCGTCCAACGTGATGCTCGTCGATCCCAGCTCCGACGAGCCGTCGCGCTATCGGACCCGGATCGACGACGACGGGACGAAGGAACGGATCTCCGTGAAGAGCGGAAACCCGATCCCGAAGGCGTAAGGAACGATGAAGCCAAGGCTGAGAGAACACTACGACACGCAGGTCGTCCCGAAGCTCGTCGACGAGTTCGGGTTCGAGAATCCGATGGAGATCCCGCAGCTCGAGAAGATCGTGCTGAACGTGGGACTGGGGAGCGCGAAGGACGAGCCGAAGCTGCTCGACTCCGTGGTCGCCGAGCTCGCCCTCATCAGCGGGCAGCAGCCAATCGTGACACGGGCCCGCAAGTCGGTGTCGAATTTCGCCCTGCGCGAGGGGATGCCGGTCGGCGTGAAGGTCACGCTGCGCGGCGCCCGCATGTACGAGTTCATGGACCGGTACGTGAGCACGGCGATTCCCCGCGTGCGCGACTTCCGCGGGCTCAACAGCCGCGCCTTCGATGGCCGGGGCAATTACACGGTCGGAGTCCGGGAGCAGATGATCTTCCCGGAAATCGACTACGACGACATCGTCCGCGTGCACGGGATGGACATCACGTTCGTAACGACGACGGACAAAGACGACGAAGCGCTCGCTCTCCTTCGGGAGATGGGCATGCCGTTCCGCGGCGAAACGCCGGTGGTGGTCTGAGCCGGTGCTCGGGCCGCGGTGCAATCAGGAGAGGTAGATGGCCAGGAAGGCTTTAGTCGAGAAAGCGAATCGGGACCCGAAGTTCAGCGCGAGGGGCGTGAATCGCTGCCAGCGCTGCGGTCGGGCCCGCGCCTACATGCGCAAGTTCGGCTTGTGCCGGATTTGCTTCCGTGAACTGGCGCTCAAAGGAGAGATCCCGGGCGTTAGAAAGGCGAGTTGGTAACCGATGAGCATGAACGATCCCATCGCCGACATGCTGACGCGGATCCGCAATGCGGGTCACGCGGGGCATCGTCGAGTCGACATGCCGGTCTCGAAGCTGAAGATCGAGATCGGACGCATTCTCACGGAAAACCACTTCATCCACGGGTACAAGGTGCTCGACGAGGGGGACCACAAGGTTCTGCGCGTCTACCTGAAGTACACCGAAGACGAGCGGCCGGTGATCCGGTCGCTCAAGCGGATATCGCGTCCGGGCCTGCGCCGCTACGTCGGCGCGGAGGACGTGCCGAAGGTCCGGTCGGGGATGGGGATCGCGATCCTCTCCACGTCGCGCGGCGTGATGACCGATCGCGAAGCCCGGGCCGGCCGCGTAGGCGGCGAAGTCCTGGCGACGGTCTACTAGGAAGCGAGAGAGAGATGTCCAGAGTCGGCAAACAGCCCATCCCGCTCCCCGAGGGCGTGACCGCGACGGTCGACGGTCCGCGGGTGACGGTGAAGGGTCCGAAGGGGGAGATGTCCGGATCGTTCGATCCCGAGCTCAAGATCGCGCTCGAGGACGGCGAGCTCCGGGTGAGCCGCCCCACCGACCAGGCGCGCCACCGCTCGCGGCACGGGCTGACACGCAGCCTGATCGCGAACATGGTGCAGGGCGTCACCGAGGGCTTCGAGCGCTCGCTCGAAATCCACGGCGTCGGATACCGGGTCCAGCAGAAGGGCAAGAACATCGAATTGAGCGTCGGCTTCAGCGGCTCCGTGCTGTTCGAGGCCCCGGAAGGCATCGACCTCGTGGTCGAGACGCCTACGCTGCTCCACGTGCGTGGTGTCGACAAGCAGCTCGTCGGCGAGGTGGCGGCTCGCATTCGCAAGGTGCGTCCGCCCGAGCCCTACAAGGGCAAGGGGATCCGCTATCGGGACGAGCACGTACGGCGCAAGGCGGGCAAAGCGGCGGCGACGGCCTGAGGAAGCAGAGGAACGAGAGCATGGCGAAGAAGAGCAAGGCAGAGGTCCGGCGGCACGCCCGTGCGCGGCGTCACGGTCGCGTCCTCAAGAAGGTTCGCGGGACCGCGGAGCGTCCACGTCTCGTGGTGCACCGCAGCCTGCGGAACATCGAGGGGCAGATCGTCGACGACGATCGGGGTCTCACGCTGATGGGGATTTCGACCCTCACGGCAGGCGACGCCGCGGACATCGAGGCCGCCGAGGAGATGACGCCCAAGTGCGCCGCGAGCTACGCGGCGGGCATGGCCCTGGCCGAGAAGGCCCGCGAGAGCGGCATCGAAAAGATCGTGTTCGATCGCGGGGGTTACCCGTATCACGGACGGGTCAAGGCGTTCGCCGAAGGCGCGCGCGCCGGCGGCCTGGAATTCTAGAGACGGACGAAAGCGTTCTACATGGCGAAGAGACAGAACCGCAGGCGGGATGACGGCGACAACCTGAAGGAAAACGTGATTTACATCAATCGCGTCTCCAAGGTCGTCAAGGGTGGCCGCCGCTTCTCGTTCACGGCCCTCGTCGCGGTCGGCGACGGCCAGGGGAAGGTCGGAACCGCGCTGGGCAAGGCCAACGAGGTGGCCGAAGCGATCCGCAAGGGCATCGATCGGGCGCGCGGCAACATGGTCGAAATCCCTCTCGACAACGGGACGATCCCGCACGAGCAGATCGGCCGGGCCGGCGCGGGCCGGGTGCTGCTCAAGCCCGCGGGACCGGGTACCGGCGTGATCGCCGGTGGTCCGGTGCGCGCGGTGCTGGAGTGCGCGGGCGTGCAGAACATCCTGACCAAGAGTCTCGGATCCAACAATCCGCTGGCCATGGTGGCGGCGACCATGATGGGGCTGGAGGCTCTGGTGACGCCGGAGCAAGTCGCGCGCGAGCGTGGGATGGATCCGGAAGTGCTTCGGGAGGCGATGCGTGGCTAAGGAAATTCGAATCAAGCAGGTGCGCAGCGGCAACGGCGCGATGCAGAAGCAGCGCGACACGTTGCGCGCCCTGGGGCTCCGCCACCACCAGGCGGAAGTCGTACAGGAGGACAACCCGGCGATTCGCGGGATGATCGAAGTCGTCTCGCATATGGTCGAGGTCGAGGAGGTCGACTGAAGATGGCGGAGAAGAAGCGGTTGGGACTGGACAACCTGAGTCCGGCGCACGGGTCCAAGCGACCGAGCAAGCGCGTCGGCCGAGGCCATGGTTCCGGGAGCGGCAAGACGTCGGGCCGGGGGCACAAGGGACAGAAGTCCCGCACCGGCGCGAGCATTCCCGCCTGGTTCGAGGGCGGGCAGATGCCCCTCCACCGGCGGCTGCCGAAGCGCGGCTTCACGTCGCGGAATCCGAAGCGCTTCCAGGTCGTGAACCTGGCGGCGTTCGAGGAGCTCGAAGGCTCGGAATTCGGGCCCGAGGAGCTGAAGCGGCTCGGGCTCATCGGATCTGCGAAGAAGCCCGTCAAGATTCTCGGTGACGGAGCGCCGGGCCGCGCCGTCACGGTGCACGCCCACGCGTTCAGCGCGGCGGCGCGCGAGCGCATCGAGGCCGAGGGCGGCACGGCCGAGCTGATCGACTGAGCATGGCCAACGAACGCCTGCAGGCGGCACAGGCCGCCGCGAGCCTGTTCAAGATCCCGGAGCTGAAGGAGAAGATCCTCTTCACGCTCCTCTGCCTGGCGATCTATCGCCTGGGGTCCCACATCCCGACCGCGATGGTCGACGTCGTGGCCCTGCAGCAGCTCTCGGGGCAGTTCGACGGCACGCTGTTCGGGATCTACAACCTGTTCACGGGCGGCGCGCTGCAGCGGGCGACGATCTTCGCGCTCGGCATCATGCCGTACATCTCGGCGAGCATCATTTTCCAGGTGCTCAGCGCGACGTTCCCGACGATCAAGAAACTCCAGCAGGAGGGCGAGGACGGTCAGCGGAAGCTGACGCAGTGGACACGCTACGTGACGGTGTTCCTGTGTCTGTCGCAGGCCTACGGCTATTCGCTGTTCCTCGAATCACAGGCCGGCGTCGTGACGAACCCGGGTCTGTCCTTCCGACTGCTGACCGTGCTGCTGCTCACCGCGGGCGGGATCTACGTGATGTGGCTGGGCGAGCAGATCACCGAGCGGGGCATCGGCAACGGCATGTCGCTGCTGATCTTCTTCTCGATCATCCAGGGCTTTCCGGGCGCCGTGTTCAGCACGATCGAGCTCTGGCGAGCCGGCGGGATCAGCCTGTTCATGCTCGTCGCCCTGTGCGCCGTGCTGATCGCGATCACCGCCGCCGTGGTATCGCTCACGATGGCCGCCCGGCGCATCCCCGTGCAGATCCCGCGGAAGGTCGTGGGTCGGGGCCGCGTGCGAGAGGGGCAGAAGTCGTTCATTCCGATCCGCATCAACTCGGCGGGCGTGATGCCGATCATCTTCGCCCAGGCGATCATCATCATCCCGGGCACGCTCTACACGTTCACGGGCGGCTCCGGTGCCGCGTCGGGCGGATGGCAGGGTTTCCTGTACGACCTGAGCCAGATCTTCGCCGTGGGCTCGACGTGGTACTACGTGGCCTATGCGCTGCTGATCATCGTGTTCACGTACGTGTACACGGCGATCATCTTCGACCCCATCGACCTGGCGGAGAACCTGAAGAAGCAGGGCGGGTTCATTCCGGGTGTGAAGCCCGGCGCCTCGACGGCGGAGTACATCGACCGCGTGCTCACTCGCGTGACGCTGCCCGGTTCGATCTACCTGGCGGCGATCGCGCTCCTGCCGTTCTTCATCTTCGACGCGTTCAACATCCAGACGTTCTTCTTCGGGGGCACGTCGCTGCTGATCGTCGTCGGTGTGGCGCTCGATACGGTGCAGCAGATGCAGCAGCATCTCCTGCTCCGTCAGTACGAAGGATTCATGAAGAAGGGCCGCGTGAAGTACCGGGGTCGTCAGCGGTACATGTGAGTCGGACGGAGCCGACGACGTGAGGCTGGTGCTGATGGGCCCGCCGGGAGCGGGGAAGGGAACCCAGGGAGCGCTGCTGGCGCGGCGACACGGGATTCCGCGCTATGCGACGGGGGACATCCTCCGCGAGGCGCGCCGCGAGAACACCGTGCTGGGTCGCGAGGCGCAGCGCTACATGGATGCCGGCGAGCTGGTGCCCGACGACGTGATTCTCGGCATGATGCGAGAGAAGCTGTCCTCGGACGAAGCGGCCGACGGGTTCTTGCTGGACGGCTTTCCCCGGACGGTGGCGCAGGCCGAGGGGCTGGATGCGCTGCTGGAGGATCTCGGGCAGGAGCTCGACGCGGTCCTGAGCCTCGAGGTCGCCGACGAGGAGATCGTCCGGCGGTTGTCGTCGCGACGCGTGTGCGCCGAGTGTGGGCGGGTGGCCCCGGCGGGGGCCGAGAGCCACGAGAGCTGCCAGGAGTGCGGCGGTGCGCTGAAGCGGCGTGCCGACGACGAACCGCAGACGGTGCGCCGCCGGCTGGAGGTGTATCGCGAGGAAACGGCTCCGGTTCTGGCATGGTACGAGCGTTCCGAGACGCCCGTGCGGACGGTGAAGGGCGGAGGAAGCGTCGAGGAGGTGCAGGCGCGCATCATCGGGGCGATCGCGGCATGATTCGTCTCAAGACGGCCGACGAGATCGAGACGATCGGGCGGGCCGGACGCATCGTGTCCGATACACTGGCCCACGTCGCCGAGCTGGCGCGGCCCGGGGTGAGCACGGCGACGCTCGACGAAGCGGCGGAGGCGTTCATCCGTTCGCACGAGGGCGCGACGCCGGCCTTCAAGGGCCTGTACGACTTTCCGGGCACGCTCTGTACGAGCCTGAACCAGGAGGTCGTGCACGGGATTCCGTCGGCCCGCCGCGAGCTGGCCGAGGGGGACGTGCTCAGTGTCGACGTCGGCGTGAAGCTCGACGGCCTGTTCGCCGACGCGGCGATCACCGTGCCGATCGGGCCGCAGCCGCCCGAGACGGAGCGGCTGCTCGAGGCGACGCAGCAGGGGCTCGCCGCCGGCATCGACGCCGCCCGGATCGGGGCGACGATCGGCGACTTGGGCGCCGCCATTCAGCGGGTGGTGGAGGCGCAGGGATACAGCATCGTGCGGGAGCTCGTCGGCCACGGGGTCGGCCACCTTCCTCACGAGGATCCGCAGGTGCCGAATTACGGACGGCCCGGCACGGGGCCACGGCTCTGCGAAGGCCTGGTGATCGCCATCGAGCCGATGGTGAACCTGGGATCACGCGAAGTGCGGACGCTGGAGGACGGCTGGACCGTCGTTACGGCGGACGGCAGCCTGTCCGCACACTTCGAGCATACCGTGGCCGTGACCGCCGAGGGTCCGAGGATTCTCACCGGTGCACGGCCGCGGGTCAGCATTCAGGAGTAGAGTCTTGGCCAAAGAAGAACCGATTCAGATGTCGGGCGAAGTGATCGAAGCCCTCCCGAATGCGATGTTCCGGGTGAGGCTGGAGAA
>Ga0315534_1003026_pt1 | contig 10990 bp, 10 predicted proteins | sample SalMarSW160240MG_FD_203094 | JGI IMG/M metagenome (GOLD analysis project Ga0315534, IMG submission 203094) | Salt marsh sediment microbial communities from the Plum Island Ecosystem LTER, Massachusetts, United States - Salt Marsh Sediment SW1602-40 ... | reverse complement strand
GCAGAACTCCGATATCGGGCGATGTGCAAGCCTCGGTGCACTGGATAAGGATACCGCTATGATGCTCAAGGATCTGGGTATGGAAAACTATCACCATAATCTGGAGACTGCCGAGAGTTTCTTCGACAACATCTGCACCACGCATACCTACCAGGAGAATATCGATACCGTTCGCAATGCCATGGAGGCGGGATTACGTGTATGTGCCGGTGGTATCCTGGGAATGGGTGAAAATCCTGACCAGCGCATAGAACTTGCCGTCACCTTGCGCGATCTCGGCGTTGAATCGGTACCGCTCAATTTTCTTAACCCACAGCCAGGGACACCGTTTGGCCATCTGCAAGCTATGACACCCCTGGAGATATTGAAAAATATCGCCGTCTTTCGTTATATGCTGCCGAAGGCGGAGATCCGTATCGCTGGCGGACGCCAGTTCCTTGGGGATTTGCAGGCGATGATCTTCATGGCCGGGGCATCCGGTGTCATGATTGGCGATTACCTCACCACCAAAGGCCGGCGGGTCGAAGATGATCTGCGCATGCTGTACGATCTCAAACTAAATGCACGGGGTGATACGCAGAAACGTCGTGCCTCTTCATATACAAAATCCGAGAAGACGGCAACTTCATGAGAGATCTCGCCGCCGATCTTGAGCGGCAAGCAACTCTGAATCTGTACCGGACCCGGAATATTATCGATGGCCCGCAGGGTCCGGCGGTAATCATCGACAACCGGCGTTATCTGTCGTTTTGCAGCAATGATTATCTTGGCCTTGCCAATCATCCCAAGATCGTTGCAGCCCTGCAACAGGGCGCGGTGAAATACGGCGTCGGCAGTGGCGCATCACACCTGATCAGTGGTCACAGCAGGGCCCATCACCAACTGGAGGAGCGCCTCGCGGAATTGACCGGACGACCCCGCTCGTTATTATTCTCGACAGGTTACATGGCCAACCTCGGCGTCTTGAGCGCCCTTGCCCGGCGCGGTGATATCATATTTGAAGATCGCCTCAATCACGCCTCCCTGATTGATGCCGGTCTGCTATCTGGTGCGCAACTGCAGCGTTATCCTCATGGTGATACAGAGGCGCTGATGGGACGGCTGGCCGGTGCAGGCAAACGACTACGGTTTATCGCCAGTGACGGTGTCTTCAGCATGGACGGCGATCTGGCACCGCTGCCCCGGCTTGTAGATCTTGCACAGCAATACGATGCATGTCTCATGATCGATGATGCCCACGGTTTTGGCGTGATGGGCATCCATGGCCGCGGCACCCTGGAACATTATAATTATGGTGTCATGGAAGTTCCGGTGCTGGTCTGTACACTCGGCAAGGCCCTTGGCGTTTTCGGCGCCTTTGTCGCGGGCAATGAGGCATTGATCGAAACCCTGATCCAGCATGCGCGAACCTATGTATATACCACTGCCCTGCCACCCGCTGTCGCCTTCGCAACCATGGCCAGTCTGGAGTTGCTGGAGCAGGAATCATGGCGTCGCAAACAGCTGTTCAATCTGGTCAAACAGTTTCGGGATGGTGCCAGCCAACTGGGCCTGCCGATCCGGTCATCGATGACACCCATCCAGCCACTGATCGTCGGTGATTCCGAAACTGCCCTCGACATCAGCCGTACCTTGCATAATCAAGGTATTCTCATCAGCGCGATTCGCCCCCCGACGGTACCTGAAGGTAGTGCGCGACTTCGCATCACCCTTTCCGCGGGGCATACTCAAAGCGATATCGAGCAACTCCTGGACGCGCTCAACAAGGTGATGAAAGAGCGCTCATGAACCTGCATGTATCGACAATCGGTGATGGCCCTGACCTTGCGTTACTGCACGGCTGGGGACTGCATGGAGGTATCTGGCAGGATATTGTGGACGATCTCAAGGGAAAGTGGCGTATTACCGTAATCGACCTGCCGGGACATGGCGCCAGCAGCATGCCGCAAGACGATTTCACCCTGCCAACCCTGGCTAAGGAAATCGCTCAAGCATTGCCGCCGTCGACATCACTGATCGGCTGGTCGCTGGGCGGCATGGTGGCGATGCAGCTTGCCGCCGATTTTCCGCAACGGGTTAGACGGTTAATACTGGTCGCCAGCTCACCGCAATTCGTCAAGACTGGCGATTGGCCCCATGCCATCGATCCACAGATCCTTAAGGTCTTTGCTGATAACCTCGCCAACGATTACCAGTCCACCATCAAACACTTTCTCGCCCTACAGGTGTTAGGCTCCGATAATGAACGCAATACATTGCGCCGGTTGCAACAACTGGCGTTTTCGCACGGCGCCCCGGATCCGCATGCACTGAAAGGAGGCCTGGCAATCTTGTCGCGGGAGAATATCCGCCAGCGACTGCCCGATATCAAGTGTCCAACGCTATTCATATACGGACAAAATGACCGACTTGTCCCCAAAGCCTCAGGCCGGGACGTGTCGGCCCTACTGCCCGATGCGACACAACATATGATAAACAGGGCGGGACATGCGCCGTTTTTATCGCATCGCCCGGAATTCGTTCAAACAATCACAAATTTCCTCGATGAATACCGGCCAACATAAGGTTCATAATGAATTTCACCTGGACAAGCATCAGGTACGCAGCGGTTTTGACCAGGCGGCCTCACGCTATGACGAGGTCGCTGTATTACAGCGTGAAATCGGTCAGAGGATGATTGAAAGACTTGACCTTATTCGACTCCAGCCGCACATGATTCTGGATGCTGGCTCGGGAACCGGGAACTTCAGCATCTCCCTGTCGCAGCATTATCCCAAGGCCCGCATTATTTCCATGGATTTATCCCTCACAATGCTGAGCTATGCGCAGCGGCGCACAACTTTGCATTCTGTCTGGCGCCGGTTGCCTGTTATAGGTACCAGGTTCAGTAAACAGATGCCTGTCTGCGGCGACATCGAACAACTTCCGTTGTCGACGGGCAGTGTGGATATGATCTTCTCAAACCTTACCCTGCAATGGTGTAACGATCTTGACCGCGTATTCGAGGAATTTCGGCGTATCCTGAAACCGGGAGGATTATTGATGTTCAGCACGTTCGGGCCTGATACCTTGAAGGAATTACGCGACTGCTGGAGGCAAATTGATCAGTTCACACATGTCAATACCTTTATTGACATGCACGACATCGGCGATGCCCTGTTACGTCACCGGTTTAGCGAACCGGTGATGGATGCCGAACGCTTTACACTGACCTACAGGGATGCAGGCGCGGTCATGAAAGATCTCAAGATGCTTGGCGCCCACAACGTTACATCCGGAAGACGCCAGACTCTCACCGGCAAGGGACGTATCCAGGCTCTCATAAAGGCATATGAAACATATCGCCGCGATGGCGTGCTGCCGGCAAGCTACGAGGCAGTCTATGGTCATGCGTGGGCAGGTGACAATCAGCCGCCAACCCCGGATAGCGGTCACGAAGCCAGGATCCCACTGTCACAACTTCACAAACCCATGCAACGGAAATAGATTATGACACGCGCATACTTTGTCACCGGTACCGATACCGATGTAGGCAAGACTTGGATTTCGCTGGGCCTTCTGGCCGCATTGCAACAAAGAGGATACAGCACTCTGGCCATGAAACCCGTTGCCTGTGGTTGCACGGGAAGCAATAACGGTTATCGCAATGACGATGCTCTCAGGCTGCAACGCCAGGCAACAGTGTCCATTCCTTACGAGGCGGTCAATCCCTATGCGTTACCGGCACCCGTCGCACCACATCTTGCCGCAACAATGGCCGGGCAACAGATTGACATCGAACATATCAGGCTGCTGTATGAGAAACATAGACACCTGGCGGACTATTCCATTATGGAAGGCGTAGGTGGATGGTTGGTACCGTTGAACGCCCACCAGAGCACCGCCGATATGGTGATGTCATTGCAAATACCGGTCATACTGGTGGTCGGGATCCGCCTCGGGTGCCTGAATCACGCCCTGTTGACGGCAACCACTCTGCAGCAACAGGGTATTCGGCTTGCCGCATGGATCGCCAATTGTATTAATCAGGAATGTCTTGAAATCGAGAACAATATCGCTGCATTGCATGAGCGTTTACATGCCCCGCTGCTTGGTATCGTGCCCTATCTTGAAAGTTTCGATGCCCGGACGATCGCCGGGCATCTTGATATCAGTGATCTGATAACGGAATGATCAAGCTTCCAGGACGCTCTGGAGTTTTTTTATGGCGCTCGATTCCAGTTGGCGTATCCTCTCGGCGGAAACCTGATAGTGGTCGGCCAGATCCTGGAGGGTTACCTTTTCTTCAGCCAACCAGCGTTTACTTAGGATATCCCTGCTGCGCTCATCAAGTGTATCCATAGCATCATGTAAACGCTCCGCGTTATGGGTTTCCCAGTCATCCTGTTCCAGGGTAGTGGTGGGATCCATCCTCAAATCCTGCAGGTAGGCGGCCGGTGCGAACGGTCGTTCCTCCTCTTCCTCATGGCCGGGGAATGGATCGAAAGAGGCATCGTAGCCACTCATCCGCGCTTCCATCTCGATGACATCCTCGGGACGCACGCCCAGATCCCTGGCGACCGTATTGACCTCGTCCTGGTTGAACCAGCCGAGACGCTTTTTTCTGCTGCGCAGGTTAAAAAACAATTTGCGTTGGGCCTTGGTTGTTGCCACCTTGACGATCCGCCAGTTACGCAGGATGAATTCATGGATTTCAGCACGTATCCAGTGGACAGCGAACGAAACCAGCCGGACGTTCATCTCCGGATCAAAGCGCTTGACCGCTTTCATCAGGCCGACATTGCCTTCCTGTATCAAGTCGGCCTGCGGCAATCCATACCCGCTGTAGCCACGGGCGATATGGGCGACAAATCGCAGGTGTGACAGAACCAGTTGCCGTGCTGCATCAAGGTCATGATGCTCGCGCAGGCGCACGGCCAGACGATATTCTTCCTCGGCACTCAGTACCGGGATGCGATTCACACTCTGGATATAGCCCTCGATGCTCCCCGTGGGGACGATCATCGTCAATTCCTTACCTTTAATCATGGATAAATATGACCCCAAATCATTAAGTTACAATAGTTTAGCACTCATATTATAAGAGTGCCAATAAGTCTAAAAGTTCCCTCGCCCGTGGTTATTGATCCTGACACAAGCTGTAAACCCGCCGATAAAAATTCATTACTTATTGTTTATGTTAATATTTATTACTCCGACACAGCACCGTAAATGATGGCGTTTGCGATCTGCGCCCCTCTTGTATACAGCGATACATCCAGCAACAGACGTCCAGTTGACGGCTTTTTACTGACATAGAAGGGCTCGCAATTGCGTAGATATGTGATCTCCGACCCCTGTCTTTCAATTCGAAAGAGATCGTTATTGTGGTAGGTGCCAAAACCGCCCTTGTTGAAGCCGTCTTCATAGACATTAAAACTGCCATTCGACGAGACGTAGATGGCATAATCGATGTCCTTGTAACCGGCATTTTCATTCGTCCTTGACAGCCCGAAGACAAGGGTGTCGTTATCATCACGGACCGTGAATTCGACGGCACCGTCACCCGGCATATATTGCAGTGATGCCGCACCGCTTTGCCATCCCTTGCCGCCCGTCTTCTCTAGGGCGTCCGTCCTGATTTCAGTATCAACCTGGTCCAGCCATGTAACCCGCTCTGTCAGCGTGCCGGCGCCGTAGATCCTTGCATCATTCACGGTCGTATTCTCGGAATACAAAGAGACATCGACATAGAGGTCACCAATGGACGGCACACTGCTGGTGTAGATCTTTTCACCATTTTTCAAATAGGTGACGACGGTGTTTTTGCGCTCGATTCGTATTACATCATTGTCGCTGTATGTCGTGAAATTGCCTCTTTGCACGCCGTTTTCAAAGATATACAGCCTGCCATAGGATGTCAGGAAGACTGCATAATCGATCCATTCATACCTGACATCGGTATTCACATAGGCAAATCCCACCATGCGGGAAGATATCGCCCCCTTGACCGTGAATTCGAATGCGCCATCACCGCTGATATGCTGGGTTGAAAACGCAGCACTGTTCCAGCCTTCGGGTCCGGTTTTTACCAGGCTGTCACCCTGCTCCTTGACACCGATTATGTCAGTCCACAGAATTTCCTTCCCCGAGGACTCACCGATAAATGCGCAGTCCATTGCTGCACTGGAATTTAAAGAAAACAGCAACATTAATAGATTGATGATGATGAGAAACTTCATAAGATCGCATAACAGTTTCACTGCCCGATATCCGCCAGTTGTACAAACCGAACAGGCGCATGGATCAACCTGGCCCGTACTAGCCCGGCTCTATCTCCCGCAGATGTTTTCCAACGGCAGCCCATGCCCCCAGGAGTCCCAAAAAAATACCGGTGGTCAATAATAATGCCGATGCTCCGAACCCCAGAGATCCCAGTCTGAAATTACTGTCATACAACATCGATAACCGATGTACCGGACCATTGAGCAGCCACAGAGAGATCGCCACCAGCATCCATGCAATTAACGCACCTAAAACCCCGTGCCACACCCCGCTATAGAGAAAAGGCCGTCGAATAAAGGCGTCTGTAGCTCCGATCAGCTTTTGAACCTCGATCTCATCCCGCCGATTTTGTATGGCCAGACGAATGGTATTGCCGACGATCAGGAGTACGGCCATTGCCAGTATTGCCGCCAATACCAGTACTCCGCGTCTGCCGATCTCCATCAAAGCATACAGGCGCTTGATCCATTCCATATCGAGTTGGGCGATATCGACCTCACTGTGGGTACGCAGTCGATCGAGAAGATGTCCAACCCGCGCGGGTGCGCTGAACTCGGAGGCAGGTTGCACAATCAACAGAGAGGGCAACGGGTTTTCATCCAGCGCATTCAGCGCATCTCCGAAACCGGATAACTGCCTGAATTCATCCAGGGCGTCTGTGGAAGAGAGAAATTTCACACTGCTGATCTCGGGCATGGTCTCCAGATCCCGCGCCAGATTCAGGGCCTGTTCGTCCGCGACCTCCGATTTGAGAAACAATGAAATCTGTGTCGCATTCTCCCATCCTGAGCTGATGCCCTGGACATTCTTTAATATGACATGAAGTCCGCTCGGCAAGGCCAGTGCTATACCAATTACTGCAATTGTCATGAAACTGGAGAATGGATTGCGCCACATCCTGCCCAGGCTGAATACGAGTGCCTGCAGGTGAAGCACAAAATAGGATGTTAACATCCTGGCGCCGGGAATCCTTGCCGATGCACCACCAATCCTTGCTTTATGTGAAATCAGAGGTGCAATGGATTGCTCTTCCCTGCTGATTGCGCCTGCGCGTTGCACCCGTTGCGAGACCTGCTTACTCATCCGACTAATGCCCCGGGCTGCGGTCAATCAAACGGCCATGATCCAGTATCAACCTTCTATGTCCCATTCCGGATATCAGATCGATGTCATGCGTTGCAATCAGTACGGTAACCCCGACCTGATTAAATTGTTCGAACAGGTTCATAATCTCACGCGATAAGTCGGGGTCAAGATTTCCCGTTGGCTCATCGGCCAGTAGCAATAGCGGCCTGTTGACAACTGCGCGCGCTATTCCGACACGCTGTTGTTCACCGCCTGAAAGGCTGACAGGGGCCTGTCTCTCCTTGTCGAGCAGTCCGACCTTGTCCAGTGCTGCACGCACCCGGCGCTGTATTTCACGATGATGATGGCCGCATATAACCAGCGGCAGGGCAACATTATCAAACACAGTACGGTCATAGAGCAGTTTGTTGTTTTGAAAAATTACACCGATCTTACGACGTATATACGGTATACCACGCCGCCCGATGCGCATCAGGTTTTTGCCATTGACAATGATCTGCCCGCTGGAGGCACGCTCGATCAGGGCGATCAATTTTAACAAGGTACTTTTCCCGGCGCCGGAATGGCCGGTCAGAAACGCCATCTCGCCCTGTTCCAGCGACATGGTTATGCCATTCAGCGCCTCGTGTCCGCCGGGATATCGTTTGCCGACGTTATTAAATTGAAGCATCCTGACTGGCCCTGCAATTCAAGAAAAGGTCCTACTTTGTGAATAATGCGTCAATGAATTCATCCGCATCAAATTCGCGCAGATCATCGATTCCTTCACCTACACCGATAAAGCGAATGGGTATGGAAAATTTTTTCGCCAAGGCGAAAATAATACCGCCTTTTGCCGTACCATCAAGTTTCGTCAATGTGATACCGGTCAGATTTACCGCCTCATGGAACTGTTTCGCCTGGGCGAGTGCATTTTGTCCGGTGCCGGCATCAACCACAAGCATGACCTCGTGTGGTGCGGTCGCATCGATACGCGACATCACACGCCTGATCTTTTTAAGTTCTTCCATAAGATTGGACTGTGTGTGCAAACGTCCGGCCGTATCGGCAATCAACACATCGATATCACGCGCCTTCGCGGCCTGCATGGCATCAAATACAACCGATGCGGGATCCGAGGCCCGCGGCTGGGAAATCACACTGATCTGATTGCGTTCTCCCCACACCTGAAGCTGCTCGATTGCCGCGGCTCGAAAGGTATCCCCGGCAGCGAGCATTACCGTCTTGTCCACCGCCTGGAGTTTCTTCGCAAGCTTGCCAATGGTGGTAGTTTTGCCCACGCCGTTGACTCCCACCATCAAAATCACGTACGGCTTGTGTTCCCCCGGGATATCCAGGGGTTTAGTGCATGGTTTAAGAATATCGAGCATCGCGGTGCGTAATGCCTCAATCACGGCATTACTGTCATTGAGTTGTTTGCGTGAAACGCGTTCCGTCAGGTCGTCGATGATTTCCTGTGTCGCCTCTACACCGAGATCAGCCGACAACATTACCATTTCGAGTTCTTCCAGGACCTTTTCATCAATGACCTTCTTGCCCAGCAAAAGGGCAGCCATTCCATCCATCAACCCGTTTCGGGTGCGGCTCAACCTGTCTTTTAATCTCCCCAGCAAGCCTGCTTTTGGAACATGAACTTCCATCGTCTCTTGGTTTTTTCCGGATCTAAACATATCATGTGTACCCTACTGGAACCGATAGTTCATCTTGTTCCAGGGATGTAATGTAATTTGCATCTAGCCTGCGGCTATCACCGCACTCAAAATCCTGTTGAACCCCTGGCATTGTTTCAGGGTCTAATGGTAAAAAATATCCATCAACTCGTAACTGCGCAACAGTCTATCATGTTACGATACCTGATGATCCGTCCGCTATTTATTAAAGGCAGGTAAATAATGTTCAAGACTCTCATTCTTACCCTGGCACTGCTGTTGCCCGCGACCAACCTTGTCGCCGCTGAATCACAGGATGTACATGAATATATGCTGAAAAACGGCCTCAAGGTGCTTGTCAAGGAAGACCACCGCGCTCCCGTTGTTGTTTCACAGGTATGGTACAAGGTGGGTAGCAGCTATGAACATGACGGCATCACCGGAATCTCCCATGCGCTCGAGCATATGATGTTCAAGGGAACGTCCAAGCATCCGGCAGGTGAATTTTCGCGAATTATCAGCGAAAACGGCGGTCGTGAAAATGCATTTACAGGACGTGACTATACTGCATACTTCCAGCAACTGGAAAAAAGCCGACTGCACGTGAGTTTTGAACTTGAATCTGACCGCATGCGTAATCTGCTCCTACGCAAGGAAGATTTTGCAAAAGAAATACAGGTGGTCATGGAAGAGCGCCGCATGCGCACCGATGACAGTCCCCAGTCATTAACCTATGAACAATTCACCGCCGCAGCCTTTGTCAACAGCCCCTATCATCATTCCGTTATCGGCTGGATGAATGATCTGCAAAACATGACCGCCGATGACCTCAAGGCATGGTATGACAGATGGTACGCCCCCAACAACGCAACCCTGGTCGTGGTGGGTGACGTTGATCCCCAGGTGGTACTCAAGCTGGCTAAGAAATATTTCGGCCCGCTCAAACCAAGCAAGCTCCAGCCACTCAAACCCAGAACTGAAATACCCCAGGTCGGTGAACGCCGTATCGTTGTAAAAACGCCCGCCGAACTCCCGTTTATTATCATGGGTTATAAAACCCCGGTTCTGACCACTGCTGATGAAGAATGGGAACCCTACGCACTGGAGGTGCTTGCGGCGGTGCTCGACGGTGGCGACAGTGCACGATTTTCCAAGGAACTGATCCGGGACAAGCAGATCGCGGCCAGCGTGAGCGCCGGCTATAACATGACGTCCCGTATTGAAGACCTTCTGACGCTTGATGGTACGCCCGCTCGTGGCCATTCGATCGGCGAGATTGAAGATGCACTGAAGGCACAGGTCAGGCGTCTGCGCGAAAAGCCTGTTTCGGACAACGAACTTGCCCGCATCAAGGCACAGGTCATCGCATCGGACGTCTACGGGCGAGACTCGGTATTCTACCAAGCCATGCAAATAGGTATGCTGGAAAGCATCGGGCTTAGCTGGAAATTACTCGACGAATACGTCGACCGGATCAAGGCCGTAACGCCCGAACAGATACAGAAGGTTGCACGCAAATATCTGATTGATGACAATCTGACGGTGGCAATCCTCCAACCCCTGCCGCTTGAAGACAAACCCATGCATCGCCCGGCCATGGGTGGAGGTCGCCATGATTTTTAATTACAGGAAAATAAATCACGTGAACACTCTAAGGCACGACACCATGAAATCTCCTCATATTCCATCGAACAAACTCTATTCGTTCTCCCTGTTGCTTGCAGTCATCTGTCTATCGATTTTACCCGTAACTTCGTACGCTGCCCCCGCCATCCAGCATTGGACCACCGCTAACGGCGCACGGGTCTACTTTGTCCCGGCACCAGAACTACCCATGGTCGATGTGCAGATCATATTTGATGCCGGAGGTTCTCGCGATGGTGACAAGGAAGGGATCGCCCAACTGACCAACAGCATGCTTGACGAAGGCGCCGGTGATCTCAATGCGGATGAGATAGCAGAGCGTTTTGAAAATCTCGGCGCACAATTCG
>Ga0315534_1003025_pt1 | contig 10993 bp, 7 predicted proteins | sample SalMarSW160240MG_FD_203094 | JGI IMG/M metagenome (GOLD analysis project Ga0315534, IMG submission 203094) | Salt marsh sediment microbial communities from the Plum Island Ecosystem LTER, Massachusetts, United States - Salt Marsh Sediment SW1602-40 ... | reverse complement strand
CGGACAGGACATCGATGGCCGCCTGGGACAGTCGGGCCTGGCGGGCGCGGCCGTAGAACTTGTCGCGCACCCGCTGGTAGGCACGTTTCAAGACCATCAGATAGCCGCCGCCGCGGTCGACAATCTCGTAGGGCGTGCCGTCCTCGGCATATTTTGCGTTCAATGCGCGCACCAGTTCGTCGATGTCCTGCGGCCGTACGCCGCGCAGCATCGCCGCGGCTTGGTGACGGTCAAGCGGCCGGTTTTCCGGACTCCCCACGAACAGCATCGCTTCCAGGATCGCCCGTGGCGAGAGCTCGGCAGACTCGTCATCCCAACTTTCCGATGCGTCGCTGTGGGCCTGGTCCTGCTGCGCCGTATCGTCGCGATTGCTCGTGAGCATGACCCGAAACGCTTCGGTCAGTTCATCGAGCGACATGGCGCGGTCGGATTGGTCCGGTGCCTGTTCGTCGGAACGGCCGTTGATTTCTGTGTGCTTGTCGGTCACGGGGTTGTCAGCTCGCGCTGGTGGGCGTTCACGCAGAGAAAGCTGGCCGGCCACCGGAACTTCAAGTCCAGTGCTGCGCGACTTGGCCGCGAATGAATGCCAGCGCATCGCGGGCCAGTTGCTCTTCGCTGTCGTACATTTTCCTCCAGATCTTGGTGGCGGCGACCAGCTCTGGCAGGGCCAATCCAAACGCTTCGACCACCATCCACCCATCGTAGCCCACGTCGCGCAAAGCATCGAAAGTATCGTCCCAATGCACCAGTCCCTTGCCGGGCGTACTGCGGTCGTTTTCCGAGATGTGAACATGCCCGATCATATCAGCGCAGGAGCGAATGGAATCGGCGACCGATTTTTCCTCGATATGCGCATGGAATGTGTCGTACAGGATCCGGCAGCGGGGATGATTTACCTCGCGCGCCAGGCGGGCAGCATCGCCCTGGCTGTTCAGCAGATAAGTTTCGAAACGATTCAGGCTTTCCACTCCCAATGTGACACCGACCTTGCCGGCATGTTCGGCCATGTGCTGCATTGAATCCAGGGCCCACTTCCACTCGTCGTCGGTGGGCCCTGTACCCGAGAAGTGACCGATGGCCGAATGAAACGGCCCGACCAGCGCGGCGCAACCGGCCGCCTGGCAGCAGTCCAGCGCCTGGCGCGTCAGCTTTACGCCGCGGGCACGCACACCGGGATCCGGACTGATGGGATTGTCTTCCGCGTTGCGAACGGTGACCGCTGTTCTTTCCAGTCCAAGATCATCGAGCCGCCGCCCCCAGTCGGCGAAATGGTCCGGGTCGGCTTCACCGAAGCACGGGATTTCCACGCCGTCGTAGCCAAGCTGCTTAAGCATCTGCAGGGTGGGCAGGTCGTCTTCGGACAGGGCGCCGGTCCACAGCAGGAGGTTCATTCCAAACTTCATGGAATCGAAGCCTTTCTATCGGATGTGGTGTCGGTGCGCTGGAAAGACGAACGGATCTGCGGACATGACACGCTGCTCACGGCACCCGTGGCGGAACCTGCCAGGATCCTGTTTGAATCTCACCGGTGACCCGCGCCGGGTGTCGTGCGGTCGCCGGCGGGTCACGAGGGAATTTCGATCCATTTCTCGTGGCGGGCACTCTCCAGGGCGGCGTCGCAGACTCGCTGTGTGCGGAGTCCACTGCGAAAATCGGGCTGCGCGGGCTCGCCCGTTTCGAGCCCCTTCAGAAAATCGGCCAAGGCATTGATAAACGTGTGTTCATAACCGATCGTGCACCCGGGCACCCACCAGCGGTCCATGTACGGATGCTCGAAGTTTGTGACGTGAATCGTCTGCCAACCTGTTATATGGTCGTCGACTTTAATGTCTGTTTTGGGATCCACGTACTGGAAATACTTCAACAGATGCGGATCTTCCAAATCGAAAAACAGACTCCCATTTTCCCCATTCAGCTCGAAAGTGTTGTAATTCTTGCGGCCCCGGGCGTATCGCGTGCTTTCGAAGGTACCCATAGATCCATTTTCGAATACGGCCAGAAAAGCGCAGGCGTCGTCGATCTCCACCGGTTCCACCTGGCCGGATTCCTGGTGAGTGCGCTGCTTGACGAAGGTCTCGGTCACGGCACTGACTTTGCGGATGGGTCCGTTGAGCCACTCCGCAGTATCGATGGAGTGCGCGAGCAAGTCCCCGGTCACACCCGAACCGGCGGCTTTGGCGTCCAGGCGCCACAGCGTCGCGCCGCCCTGCGGAACGTCCTTGGCGATCGTCCAATCCTGGAGATACGTCGCCCGGTAATGAAATGGCTGCCCCACGCGGCCTTCGTCGACGAGCTGCCGCGCCAAAGCGATAGCGGGAACCCGGCGGTAATTGAACCATACCATGTTCGCCACGCCGGCCTTCTCCACCGCCTGGCACATGGACTCGCCTTCGGCCGCCGTCATGGCGAGTGGTTTCTCGCAAAGGACCATCTTGCCGGCCTCGGCCGCCGCCACGGCAATATCCTTGTGCGTATTGTTGGGCGTGCCGATGTCGATTACGTCGATGTCCTTGCGATCCACCAGCGCGCGCCAGTCCGTTTCATAAGACTCGTAGCCCCAGTTTTCCGCAAAGGCCTTGATCTTCTGCTCGTCGCGCGCGCAGCAGGCCTTCAACACTGGCCGGTGCTCAAGATTGAAGAAGCAGTTGACCTTGCGATAGGCGTTGGAGTGGGCACGACCCATGAAACCGTAGCCGATCATTCCGATGTTCAGCGGCGCAGTCATTGTGCGTGTCCTCGCAGATGACGGGAACGTGTCACGTGTCAGGAGCTCCGTGTTATTCGGACCATCCGTGCGCCTGGCGTACCTGGATCATGGCATGCAGAATCTTTCGCCACGTTTCGGGGTCCCGCATCACCTGGTTGGGAAACATGCAGCCGTCCCAGCAGATGTGCCGGCACGTACGGGTCAGCCGGTTGTCTTCGTCGCGGAGCCAGAAACCCGCGTGCCGCACGATATCGAGCTTGCCGTTGGGGTCGTCCGGCAGGCAGTGCCGGCCCGTCTTGTCGTGCGACCCCGAGCCGCTCACGGTGGCGTCGTTCTGCGCGACATGGAAGTCGATGGTCCACGGGCGCAAGGCGGAGGTGAGCCGCGCCAAAGCTTCGTTCAATACGTCGGCGTCTTCCCAGTTCCAGTTCTCGGGCAGGATGCGGTCCTCCGGTGCATTGTGCCCCAGCAGATACAAGAGCGTATGGGCCATATCGGCCTGGAAGCCGAGCGTCCGCGGCCGGTCGACCCGTTCCAGTAGATCGACCATTTTTCTCCAGCTATGCATCCCGCCCCAGCAAATCTCGCCTTCGGCGGCCAGTCGCTCGTCGTGGTCGTCTGCGATCCGGCACGCTTCGCGAAAGGTTTCCGCGATGCGCCGCGAATTGCCGTCGGGATCGGACGCCCATGTGGCGGGATCCACCGCGGAATCGATCCGCACGACCCCGTAGGGGCGCACGCCCGATTGTCGCAGCGCTTGGGCAATCCCACATGCTTTGCGAACCTGCGTCAAAAAACGTTCCCGCTGGTGCGCATCTCCCATCGCCGAACCGCCGTCGGTCGGAGGCCAAACCGGTGCGACCACGCTCCCGATCACCAGCCCCCGCGACCGGACGCTTTCCTCCAGTCGCTTCAGCTCGTCTTGCGACGCGTCGATGCTCACGTGCGGGGCGAACAGAAACAGGTCAACACCGTCAAAACGCACCCCATCGACGTCGGCCGACGCGGTCAGGTCGAGCATTTCTTCCAGTTCGATGGGCGGCTCCGAATCCGGACCCTTGCCGACGACGCCCGGCCAGGCCGCGTTGTGAATCTTGGGTAACGAATGGCCAATCTCGCTCATGTGGCTGTTCCTTGTGGCACCAGAATATCAGGCACTTATGATACCCAAAAACGCCCAGCGTCTTCGAGTCTTTCCGTTTTGACAAAGCGAAGCCTTAAGGCCCTCTATGCAACAACGTTGAAACGCTTAAGGGACACGATCACTTCTGGGAAAAGATTCGTTCGCAACGCGCGAGATCCGACGAATGTCGCGGCCAAGATCCAGACGAACCGGCTCAAACCGATTCGGCACCCGTCACCTTGTCGCTAATTTTAACCGGGCGAGGCAACCGTCATAGGGTCGCCGCGGCCGTAGCCTGATTTTCCGAGCCGGGACCCAATGGGGCCGTGGCCCGGCGGCCGAATGAGGACTTACCGCTTGGTCTGGAGGCAGGGTGCACGGGGGGCCCGGCAATGCAAAGAACGCCCGGCTCGCAGAGCCAGACTATTCGTGATGAAGCCCGGTGGGTTGGAATCTACACGTCCTGCGCGGCGACGGCGGCGTTTTTATAGTCCCCGACGTCCGGCACCGTGTCGAACGTGTCGGGTCCGAAGTAGCGCAAGCCGACCAGCGGCTCGCGCCCCGTATTCTCGATTTCCACGCCCGCGGTAGCTGCGTCGAAAGTGATGAACACTTCGTCACTCGTATCCTCGCCAAACCGGATCATGGCCGGCGTTTCCAGCCGCAGTTTCCCGATCCGGCCGCTGCCCTGTACCGTGATCCAACTGCTGGCGCCCGCGTCGTTCAATCGGCAGCGCGCGCCGGGCTGAACGGTGAGTTCCCGGGCGCTGAACAGCTGCTGACCGCCGATGTGGCCGTACACGATCCACAAATCTTGCCAGCCTTCGCCCGCCGCCGCGGTCATGGGTTCCAAGTAGTTGTGATCCTTGAAGTGCGTATCGACGTTGCGCTGCCAGTCGAGCTGGCCCACGATAAAGTCCAGATCACGATGTTTGTCGGGGGGCACGTCCTTGACGAGCAGCGACCAGGGAACTTCTCGGCCTTCCACCAGGGACTGGAACATGCCGAACACATCGCTGCCCCACTGAGGTTCATACGTGCACAACGATCCGGGCGCGTGCAGGACACCCGGCGGAATCAGCCACCCGGTTCCGCGCTTGAGCCGGTAAGCCCGCGACAGATCCAAGATGCCGTTGTCACCCTGATCCCAGTCTTCCAGGCACTTCCGCACCTGGTCGGGCGTCGTGCCCGGTTCGAGTCCCATGAACGTGTAGGCAAAGTTATTGTCCACGTTGTTCATCTGGGGCGAAAAATAGTAGCTTTCCGGCTTGCCTTCCTGGCCCACTAGCGCCGCATTCTCGGCCGACTGGTGCATGTGGTGCGGAATCGGTCCCATATTGTCGAAGAATTTGGAATAGACGGGCCATCGCCGGTACTTGTCGAACATCGCCCGGCCAATCATGCGCGAGCCCAGCAGTTCGACCCCTTCCTTCAACAAAAAACGTTCGCCGTTGGAAACGGCGAAGCTGAGCCCTTCGTGCCAGACGCGACCCTCGTTGGCCGCTTCCGTCGTGCTGCCGAACCACCGTTCGTCAATGCCTCCCCGGTGGGCCCCGTAGGCGTACCAGTCCTCGGGCCGGAGCTTGATCCGGCGGCCCGGGTGAAGAAAACTGCGAGGCACCCAATTGGGTGCCAGCCGAAGTACGCCCTCGCCGGCGTCCAGCGCCCGCTCAAGTACCGACGAGACCGCGTCGCCCCGGACGACCGGCTGACCGGAATGGGTGTGTTTGTCGTCGATCATCGAACCAACCTGCTGCAGCAAGACCGCCTGTTGCGTCGGCACATCCCTGGCCGGAACCGATTGTCCGTTGCCCATTCGGATCATGCGAGCCTCTGTTTTATGCCCTCCCCGAGCAGATGGCAAGGTAACCGCCGGGCGTCCGACGCGGCCCGGATCTACACACGGGTATACATCCGATGGGCGATGGCGCATATTTGGTGCACGGGACGCGCCCCGGATCTGGAATCCACCGTGGAGACGATTCCGCGGACACTCGATCACACGCGTAACAGCAGTGACGCCATGGCGAAACGCGAGTGGATGCTTACGGATACGTCCACCGGGACGTACGCCCGATCCTTCGCGATCGGTCCGTCGGACGTGCCCGGAACGGCCGATGGTTTTTCGGTGACTCGCAAGACGCTGGAGGGCGGGCTGCGGCACGGCGTCGAACTACTGGAGGTCGACACCGGCTCCAGCCAGCTATCGATCGTACCGACGCGCGGCATGGGCATCTGGAAAGCGTCGATCGGCGGCGTACCGCTGGAATGGAAGTCGCCGATCCGGGGACCCGTGCATCCAGCGTTTGTCCCCCTGTCCGATCCCTCTGGGCTTGGGTGGCTGGACGGCTTTGACGAAACGCTCGTGCGCTGCGGGTTACGCAGCAACGGAGCGCCTGATTTCGACAGCCGCGGTCAACTGGTGTACCCCTTGCACGGGACGATCGCCAATCGCCCCGCGCACGTGCTGCGCGTCTCGGTGGACGGGGACACGGGGCAGATCCAGGTGACGGGCGTCGTGGACGAGTCCCGGTTTTTGTTCCAGAAGTTGAGGTTGACGTCGACGATCACGACGCGGACCGGTGAACACGGATTCCGGGTGAACGACGTCGTGACCAACGTGTCCGGTCAACAGGCCGAGATCCAGTTGCTGTACCACTTTAATGTGGGGCCTCCCCTGCTCGGTGCGGGATCGCGTCTCGTCGCACCGGTCCAGGCCGTAGTCCCCAGAGACGATGTCGCCGCCCGCGCGATCGACTCATGGGATGTTTACGCGGCACCCCGGTCGGGATTCGCCGAACAGGTGTTCTTCCTCGATCTGTTGCCCGACCGCAACGGGCAGACGCCGGTGCTGCTGAAAAACGCGCCGGGTACCAAAGGCGTCTGTATCCATTTCGACCGATCGGCGCTGCCATGGTTTACACTCTGGAAAAATACGGCCGCGCATGCCGACGGGTACGTGACGGGACTCGAGCCAGCCACGAATCTCCCCAATCCGCGGAGCTACGAAGGCCGGCAGGGACGCGTGGTGACGATTGGCCCCGGCCAGTCCGTCGCCATGCAAATTGACGTCCGCGTGCAGATCAATGCCTCCGAGATCGCCCGCGTGGAACAGGCTATCGCCGCCATCCAAAAAGACGTCCCACGACACGCCTATCCGCAGCCTCAACCGGGTTGGAGTCCGGCCGGGGAGGACCAGCAAAAACGAGGTTCGTAGGGTCGCACGTGACGCGTTGATTGCCCGAGGAGTGGATTGATCATGTGGCGCGCACCAAACGTGAGTATTTCTAGATTTACGCGGCTGCTCTGTATTCCGGCATCCGTGCTGGCGATGGCATGCTCGCCGCTATGCGGGGAAGATCGGCCCAATTTTGTCGTCATACTTTGCGACGACCTGGGCTATGGCGACCTGGGATGCTATGGCCATCCGAGCATCCGCACGCCCCATCTTGACCGACTTGCCGCGCAGGGGATGCGGCTGACCGCCTGCTACAGCTCCGCCCCGGTCTGTTCGCCATCTCGAGTCGGTTTATTGACCGGGCGGACACCGAGCCGCGTGGGTATCTACGACTGGATTCCGGCAGGCCATGTCATGCACCTGCCCCGCACGGAAATCACGATCGGTGCGTTGCTCCGCCGGGCCGGATATGCGACGTGTCACGTGGGGAAGTGGCACTGTAACGGCAAGTTCAACAGCGGCGCACAACCTCAACCCCACGATCACGGTTTTCAATACTGGTTCAGCACTCAAAACAATGCGGCCCCTTCGCATCGCGACCCGCACAATTTCGTGCGCAATGGCACGGCGGTCGGCCTGTTGACGGGCTATTCCTGCCAGCTTGTGGCCAGCGAAGCCATAGGCTGGCTCCACCAACGGCCTGCCGATCGCCCGTTCTTCCTGTTGGTTTGTTTTCACGAACCCCACGAACCCATCGATTCGCCGCCTGAGCTTGTTTCGCAATATCCGCACGCCACCCGGCGGGGTGAAGCACTCTATTATGCCAACGTGACCAACATGGACGATGCCGTCGGCCGGCTGATGCGGGCGCTGGACAAGATGCAGCTGGCGAGCAACACCTTTGTGCTGTTCACATCCGACAACGGGCCCGAGACGCTCAACCGCTATCGCAACGCCTGGCGATCCCATGGGTCCCCCGGACCGCTGCGCGGCATGAAGCTGCACCTTTACGAGGGCGGCATCCGCGTACCGGGCATTGTTCGTTTCCCCGGCCGTGTCGAACCGGGGGCGGTAGTCGACGAGCCCGTGTGCGGACTGGATGTATTGCCGACGTGCTGCGAATTGGCCGGCATGGACGTGCCCGGCGACCGCGTCCTGGACGGGCAAAGCATCGTGCCTCTGTGGGACGATGGCGTGCTGCACCGCAAGTCCCCTCTCTTCTGGCATTACTACCGGTCCATCGGCCAGCCGAAGGCAGCCATGCGGGTCGGCAACTGGATGATTCTGGGACACTGGGACCAGGGGCCGCTGGGCGCGGGAGGCAGCCTGCACCCGGGGGACATGCAGCGAATCAAAACCGCGCGGCTGACGGCGTTTGAGCTGTACGATCTGGCCCGCGACCGGGGACAGGAGAAGAATCTTGCCGACCAGCGCCCGCAACAACTGGAGAGACTCAAGACGCGGCTCGTAGAAAAGCATCGCGAGGTGCAGCAGGAGGGCTTTTACTGGGATGTTCCCTAACGTGGCCGTCGCGTGCCGCGCGAGACATCACCCGGGGGTGGCAATCGGCGGCAGCGGCACTCCCAGATTGGCAGCCACGGCACGCACCAGTTGGCTCTCCCGCGCCGAGACCTGGCGGTCGGCCATGACGCAGGCGATGGACGCCTCCAGGATGTCGCGTTTCAACCGCGGGGCGGTCTCCGCCAGCATGGCAAGGGCGTGATCGAAGGTCTTCAGCGTGCAATCGGAACGATCACGCATGGAGGCAGTACGGCCAAGTCGCTGCCAGGCAGCGTCGAATGCGAGGTGCGCCTCGTCGTCGTCCCGCGCGCCCGAGTGCGCGAGCACGGAAAGAACGTCGATCATGGGGTCGGTGAGGGCATCCAACCGCCGGTAACGAACCGCCGGCGGGGCCGCGAGGCCAAAATGGATGTCGAGTGTCCGGATGACCGTCAGTTGTACCGTATATTCCAGCAGATCGATTTTCCGGTCGGCCCGGATCAGCGCGTCCACGTTGTCGCGGAACTGGACAAACTGCACTTTTGACAACTTCTTGAGTGCCGGCATGGCCACATCGACCAGGGCCAGTCGGTGCTCGTCGCCCAGTTGGTCCACGACGGGCGCCAGTCGCTCGGTCTCCTGGTACGACTGGATCTCCGCCTTTTCCCGCAACGCTTGAAGTTGTGGGGCCCGCATGGTGTCGTCGCCGTCGAGCAGCAGTGCGTAGATTACCGCCCGCGCGCCGTAGGGCTCGTGCGCGGCGTTTTGCAGCGGTCCTGGAATGCCTTCCAGGATGGCGGCCGCCGCGACGATCTGTTCCAGTCCGGGGACTCCGATGCGGTCCAGGATGCCGCTGGGATCGAGTGGCGCACCGGCGGCTCTTCCCAGCGCTTGCAGCGGCTCCCTTTTCTCCGCGGGCTTCGGTTTTCGTTCGACGTCCTGGGGTGCGATCCTGACAGGGAGTACCACCTGCGGAAAGTTACCGTCAAACGAAGGATCAATCCGCAGGACCCGGTCGGCCAGCGGAGGATGCGTCGCGAACAACTGCCAATGGAAGCTACCGAACGCGCTGCCGAAAAACATGTGACTGATTTCTTCTGCGTGGGCATCTTCAATCTTGGATGTCTCGGGCAGGCCGCCAATTTTCTTCAATGCGCCGGCGATTCCGTCCGGCAAACGCGTGAACTGAACCGCGGAAGCATCGGCCAGATATTCGCGCTGCCGCGACACCGCGCTCTTGATGAGGCGCCCGAAAAATAGGCCGATGGACCCCACGACAAGCAATCCCGCACCGATCATGATGATCAGCAACAGAGCGCCCCCGCCCTTGTCGCCGCCCCTCGATCGCCGGCCCGAGAACCGCATCGAACGCAGCACGTACCAACCGATCACGGCCAGTAACAGGATTCCATGAAGGATGCCCACCAATCTGAGATTGAGACGCATGTCGCCGTTGAGAATATGGCTGAATTCGTGGGCGATCACACCCTGGATTTCGTCGCGGTCCAGATACGTCAAAGAGCCTCGTGACACTGCGATGACCGCGTCCGCCGGTTCGAAGCCGGCGGCGAAGGCGTTGATGCTCGGCTCGCCGTCCATGACGTACACGGGCGGGACCGGTACCCCGGACGCGATCGCCATCTCTTCCACGATGTTCAATAACCGGCGTTCCGCCAGGTTGTCGGTCTGTCCGTCGACCAGCCGGCAACCCATCATTAAGGCGACCGCTTCGCCGCCCGAAGCGAGTTGCGAGGTCTTGTACAGGCTGCCCAGCGCGATGACGCCCATCGTTGCCACGGCGACGACCAACAGCAGCTCGGGGTGCCAACCGAACTCGTTGTAGGGGCCGGGTCCGGCGCGGCCGCCGTCCATCATGCCGAGACCGAGCACGACGATGACATAGATGGCGGCCACGATGCCCGCCACGGCCAACACAAAATAGGCCATCAGCCATCCGGTGCGTCGGCGGGCAGTATCCTGATGCTCAAAGAAATCCATCGCCGAGTGGCAGCGGGAGAGTCTGGTCAGTCAAACGATACTTTGGGGGCTTCACGTTCGCGCACTTCTTCGATCTCGAACAGATCCGCTTCTTGAAAGTTGAACACTCCGGCGAAGAGAACGTTCGGAAAAGTCTCCCGCTGCGTGTTGTACCGCATCACGGCATCGTTGTATGCCTGCCGCGAAAAGGCCACTTTATTCTCGGTCGACGACAGTTCCTCCTGCAGCGACAGCATGTTTTCGTTGGCCTTCAGGTCGGGGTAGTTCTCGGCCAGGGCAAACAAACGACCCAGCGCGCCGGTCAGCTGACCTTCGGCACTGCCGAGTGACTTCATGGCGTCCGGATCTCCCGGGTTCTGAGCGGCCTTCTGTCCGGCGTTGACCGCCTGGTTGCGTGCCTGGATAACGGCTTCCAGCGTCTCTCGCTCGTGCTTCATGTATCCTTTGGCGACTTCCACAAGATTCGGAATCAGGTCGTGACGCCGTT
>Ga0315534_1003024_pt1 | contig 10998 bp, 12 predicted proteins | sample SalMarSW160240MG_FD_203094 | JGI IMG/M metagenome (GOLD analysis project Ga0315534, IMG submission 203094) | Salt marsh sediment microbial communities from the Plum Island Ecosystem LTER, Massachusetts, United States - Salt Marsh Sediment SW1602-40 ... | reverse complement strand
GGGGACGCGCCCGGTCTCGCGACCGGGCGCTTCCGTTGTAGGGTGGTGGAACCCATACCTTTGGAAGGAGGCTGCCCGCCTCTCTATACCCTGTAGACGCTCATCAAGGAAGCCCGCAGGTTGACGAACAAACCTGACCAGTCTTGCAAGAACTTCGCAACCACCTCACCCTGGCAGGACGTCTCAACCACCAGGTGGGGGATCCCCTCGGCCCCGCCCAGGAATATCATGTAGGGTGAGCTTGCCGCTTCACCCTTGATAACGAAGGACGGACTACCATCAGCGGGACCTTCGACGATAAAGCTCATCGATCCTGCCGGTTCACCGGCCACGTCTGCCTGGGAGCGGCCGCCTGGTTCCGATTCAACGCTGGTGGAGAGGATGCCACCCTCCACTGTCTCGATTTCGAAGCGGAGCGCCGAACCGCTGGCTGCTTCGCGGACGAGGAACGGCCTTCCCATCTCCGGCGCCATTGCATGGGCCGAGGCGTTAGCCTGCGGTATGAATGCGGCGATAGCGAGCATTGCAATGGGGACAAAGATCCGGCTTGTACACTTTCTGGTGTTCATGGTGTCCTTCTTCGGGTTGAGCAACATGCCGTCGTATGCCAACATATTATGTTTTCGAACCTGGTTTGTCTGTCAAATTACAGGCACAAGGATAGCGATCTTCTAGGAGCCATCTCAGCCGATTATTTCCTAAACGGTAGCGAAAGCGGACGTAATAGAGGTTGAACATCCAGTCGCTTTATCGGGTGCTCTTGAGATCACAGGGCAATCAGCAGATTCCTGCTCCGTGCTCGAGATGGTTACTGCAAAGCGTTGAGACTGAGCAAGTAGCACCTCAAGTTCACAGGAGATCCACTCCAATAACGAAGATAGATCGAAAGCATGTCGGCCAGGTAAGGGCTCTTAATAACGAAAAAGGGGCTTTGTTTGAGGTAAATGGAAAGAGTGAACGAGCGTTACTCCGGGCGGCGAATCTCGTAGCTGTCGAAATCGCGCGCCACGGTAGCACGGGGGAAGATACTCTGAGCTTCAGTCAAGATATCCCGTTCGCGATAGCGGCGTGAAATGTGCGTGAGGAAGAGCTGGCCCACACCAGCATCCCTGGCCAGCGTGGCCGAATCGGCGGCCGTAAGATGCCCGAACTCGCGCGCCAGTTTAACTTCAACCGACAGATAGGTCGCCTCGATGATCAGCGCGTCCGCCTTTGCGACGATGCTCTCCAGGCCGGATGTACTCCCGCAATCCCCGACATGCACGAGGCGTGCGCCCAGACGGGCGGGTCCAACCACATCTTCGGGCGAGATCCGCCGGCCATCGGCAAGCTTGACCTTCTTGCCTGCCACGAGCTGCTTGCGCATTGATCCGGCAGGAATCCCGAGCGCTTCGGCGCGGTCGGGCAGGAAGGGGCGCTTCTCGGCTTCTTCAAAATGAAACCCGAAGCATCCCGGCCCGCGGTGCTGCACGGGAAAAGCGGAGACCTTCAAGTCATTTTCTTCGATGATGACCCCGGGCTCGATGATGCGCAGATCGATCTCGATCCGAGGTTTCGCTCCCCGCAGAACGACACCGAAAAGCAGGTCGTGGATGCGTTTCATCGCCCATTCGCCGGCCCAGATCTCGAGCTTGTCGATTGTTTCCCAGCGCGAAAAGGTTGAGATCAAGCCAGCCAAACCTAAGATGTGATCGAGATCTCCATGCGTGATCAGGATGTGGTTCAGGCGTCGGAAACCGAGGCCGGAGCGGAGGATCTGGCGCTGGGTGCCCTCTCCACAGTCGATCAGGAAGCGCTGATCACGGTAGGAGATGAGCTGCGAGGAGAGGCCACGGTTGATCGAAGGGGCCGCGGCAGAAGTACCAAGGAATGTGATTTCGAACAAGGGCGCCCCTGTGTGTGCTCTGGATCCGAGCCGGGTTCAAGGGCCTTATTGTACCTTAATCGATTCGTTTATCGGGTTGTCCGATCACGTGCTGAGCATGCTCTTGGCGGAACTTGAGCCGGCGGTGAGCGCGGCCAGCCCAATCAGCATCGCCGCGCTGGAGGCGTAGATCACCCACGTGCTCAGCCCCCAGGCAGTTACAAGCGCCATGGCCAGCGCCAGGTAGGTGCGGTGAAAGGACCGCTGCCAAACCAAGGTCGGGATCCAACCTGGCCGGGTTGCGGCGATGCCGATCGTCAAACACCCGGCTCCGCACAGGATCAATCGCGCTGGTATCGCCCAGCCATCTAACCCGATCAGCATCGCTGTGGCTGGCAAGAAAACCAGGATCGTGAAGACGAACGCGATCCACCGTGCCGTGCCTTTCGATCCCTGGCTGCTGTGCAGGAGATACCCCAGGGCGAACGAAAAGCCCATGTAGATTGTGGCGATGCCGAGCGCCTGCGTTATATAGAGCAGCTGCATATAAGACCTTCCTGGCAGCAATATGGACTGGATGGATCGCCTCTTTAGGGCAATACGCTGCAGGGGATACGGATGCAAGGAGTATGCCGTGCAGGTCAGGCAGTGCGTGCGATGGCCGTCAGGCAGAGGATGATGACCGAAAGCAGGAGATGGATCCGGACAAGGCGCCTGTCCTGCTGCGGGAGACCCACTTCGATTCCAGTGGATCCACCCGGGGCAAGCGAGCTGCGCAGTTGCTCGCGCGACAAACGTGGGTAGAGGGCCCAAGTCTGGCAGGCGAGGAGTGTGACCATGCCGGCGATGGCAATATGCTTGAGCAGGATGGCGACCGACCAGCGGTTGGTAAAGTTGAGGAAACCAGCATAATTGGGGTTGACCGTTATCTGCATGAGCCCGGTTCCAGTGAGTATGGCCAGGCTCAACCAGGCCAGCGGTTGAAAACGCCGCCTGAGCTTGCCGTTGAGTTCCCGGATCGACTGCGTATTTGAAATGGAATAAGCGAGGGGCAGGAGTAGTACAGCCTGAAACGTAATCCCCCCGATCCAGACTACCGTGGCGAGTAGATGCAGGCTGTATGCTGCGGTCAGCACCCAGCCAGGCATGCCACTCTCAGCCGCCGCCATTGCCTCCGCCAGGTCCGTCGGGGGTGGGGGTCAAGGTTGGCGTGGGTGTCATCGTTGCCGGGGGCGGTGGTGGAGGGGCCGAGGCCTCTGCGCACACTTCCGCCGCCTTGGTAGCTGTCGGTTCCATTTCCGGGTAGGGCCAGGCTTCGAGTGAACTGCCGTATTGTTCTTGCGCGGCACACGGATCGCCGGCATTCAGGAGTTGATCCCCGTATTCCCAGGCTGCGTTTCCATACTTCGAGCACGAGTCGATCGTTGCCCCCTGTTCACATAGCGGCCCGAAGAGCTCAGCGGCTCTGCCCCAGTTCAGTCCAAGATAGCTGTTGGCAAGCAGGTATTGCTGGGCGAGAGATTCGCGGAACATGGCGTCCCGGTCGAGGGGACCAAAGCGCTGAGCAAGGCTCAAGTTATAGAGCCCCTCCTCCATCTCGCCACCCGAGATGAGCTCCATGCCGCGGTTGCGCAGCGCAATATACATCATGCCATCCACGCGGATTGATTGGTATTCCGAATCCTTTCCCCGCAGAGCGAGCAGCTTGTTAATGGCCAGCGTCCAATCACTCGCTGCCAGCGCAGCTTCAGCCTGGGCGAAAAGGTCCTCAGGTGGAGACGGATCGGGGGTGGGTGTTGGGGCAGAGAGAGGGGTCACTGTGGGGACGTTGGTATTCACCAGGGCTTCGACCAGCAGATCTTCAGCCCCGGGGTACGCAGGATCGTAGCGGATGATCGCTTCAAAACGTTGGCGGGCGTTCTCGTAGCGCCCGGCTTCCAGGTCCGCCACACCTAATTCAAACTGTTCGAGCAGAGCGCGCGAGATCTCATCATCCACGATGTTGCGGTTGATGCCCCGCCCCTGTGTGTACGCCACCCCGCCGACAAAGAGCAGCGCCAGTAAGTAAGCGAGAAAGATATAAAGCACCCGTTTGCGGGATGGCCTAGGAATCGGATCAGCCTCGATTTCAGCCGTATCCTGGTTCATATTATCGGGTTCGCTTTCGGCCGGGTTCGGAAACATGCCGGGATTATACCGTACTTGATTTTCCACTCAGAAGACCGCAGCTTGAGCACAGGTTGGCCGTCGGGGCGCTCTTCTTGACGCTCATTCTCGGCGGGTGGTAAGATGCTCATCCAGCCGTTTATCCTGTGACAGGGTTCACAAGACGCCATGTATCTCAGTGGGAGCAAGTGGAATCTACGCCGTAAGCGCAAGCGGTCAAATCCGCTTCGCATCATATTCCTGCTCCTGGTGATCGCGGCCCTTTTTTATTTCTGGCAGGTGTACGTCCCGGACATTCCTACCCCCTTCATCCCGACACCGACACCGACCCGAAGCCCTGCCTCCATTGTCGTGGAGGCAGAAACGTTCTTTCAGGCCGGCCAGCTCGAGCTAGCAGCTGATTCCTACAAGCAGGCCATAACAGTCGATCCGCGTGAGCCGAAGTATTATATAGAGCTGGCGCGGGTTTATATGTATGCGGGCAAGTATGAGGAAGCTGAAACTGCAGCGCGGGATGCCCTCGTCTTGACCGATTCTGCCCTAGCTCATGCGTTCCTGGGCTGGTCGCTCGATTTCCAGGCCGGCTATGCTGAAGACGAAACTGAGCGACTCGACCTGCTGGCGCAGGCGCTGTCCGAGGTGAAGTTGGCTGTCGACCGTAATCCGAACATCCCAGAGGTAAGGGCTTTCCACGCTGAAGTGTTGATGGACTCGAACTTCGATAATTATGAGCAGGCGCTGGGCGAAGCGCGTGCTGCTATTGCCATGGACAACAAGTCGCTGGAGGCGAACCGTGCCCTGGCCTATGTATGGGAATTGACTGGCAACCGGGAACTTGCGCTTGATTCCTACATCGCAGCCCGCGATATCAACCCCAAGCTGCCGCGCATCCACATCGATGTGGGAAATATGCTGCGTGCCTTGAACGATATCGATGGCGCCCGGGCTAGTTACCTGAACGCAGTGGCGTTGGCCCCGACCTGGACCGAGCCGCTGACACTGCTGGTCCAGCTCTATGCCGGGGTAGGGGAGTATGGGATCGCCAGCCAGTATGCGCGCCAGGCGGTTGATCTTGACCCTGGAAACGCCAAGCTCCGGGGGAATCTGGGGCGAATGTACTATCACAGCGGGGTCTACGATGAGGCGATCGCGCAATTCAATCTGGCCATTCGCGGCGGACCATCACCGGAAGGCGTCGATGTAATTAGCTTACAGATCAGCGGTGACCCCCGCGTGCTTGAGTACTACTACACGTATGGTCTGGCATTGGCTAAATCGGGGATATGCGATAAAACCACAATCGATCTTTTCACCGCCATCCTGCAGCTGGCACCGGAGGACGAGATCGCCGTGTTCAATGCCGAAGAAGGCCTCGTGCTGTGCGGTGAACTTGAGCGCACTCCGACTCCTGAAACAACCCCTGAAGCAGGATCCTGAACGATCGGAAATCTCCATGAGGCTTACTGGCGAAAAGCTCACCCTTGGTGAAGCGCGCAACCGCTCCAATCCCTGGCGGGTGCTCGTTCTGCTGGCCTTGATTATCGCCGGGCTCTTTCTGATTCGCGGGTGGCAGAGCGGTGATGTTCAACCACTCTTCGCTCCAACGCCTGGGCCCACCCGCAATTCGACCTCCTTCGCCGATGAAGCGGAGGCGCACTTCAGCGCTGGGAATCTGTTCGCTTCGATTGAAGCATTCCAGCAAGCGGTGGCGGTTGAACCTCAGAATGGAATCCTGTGGGCGAAGATGGCACGTGTGCAAACCTATGCCAGTGATCTCCTGACCACACTGGCCGAGCGCCGTGATCTCTTGAGCCAGGCTCGATTCTCGATCAACAGGGCTATCGAAGTTGCACCTGGTGAATCCTTCGCTCATGCTGTTAAAACCCTGGTATACGATTGGTCCGCCTCAGCTGAAGTCGAAGACGAGATTGCCGTTGGAGACCTGGTACGAGTGACCGTGGCCGGTATGGAGGGTGGACGGATTGAGGCGGGGGTCATTGAAATCGAGGGTTCCGGTGAGACCAGCGCGCAGGGGTCGGCTACGAATGCAGCTGTCAGTGAGGGTTCATTCACAGGCACCGTGGAGGCCATCGGACAGGATGGCTGGGTGATCGATGGCCAGACGATATACATCTCGCCCTTGACCGTCATCAGATCGAAGAATCGACGACAGGTGTTCCTGCTTGAGGCGGATGGGGCCGCCACGCGCGCAATCCAGCTCGATCCGGAAAACGTGCTGGCCAATGCCTACCAGGCAGAGGTTCGCGTCGATCAAGGCAACGTCGCCCAGGCTGCCGATCTGGCGCAAGCGGCGGCTGAGAGGGCGCCATCCGTTATTCGGGAAGTCCAGTACTTAATGGATGTGCACCGCGTCTACGCAACGGTACTTGAGAATCAGGGCCTGTATGTTGCTGCGATCGAGGAATACCAGAAAGCCGTTAAGATCGCGCCCAACCTGACCTTTCTCTACCTGCGGATCGGAGCCAATTTCCGCCGTCTGGCAGCCTCGGCTCCCAACCCGGCTGAGCGGCGGAAATTGGTTGATCTGGCGCTCGAGAGTTTCGAAAAAGCCGCCCGCATCAACGATCAACTTCGGATCGCTGATCCGAATCCCTACCTGGCGATAGGCCGTACCTATATGCAGGAAGGCGAGTTCTTCATCGCTGCGCTCAACATCGAGCGCGCCGTGGAGATCGATCCGACCAATCCCGAGATCTACGCCCGGCTGGCAAGCGTTTATTTCCAGGCTCGAAACTACGAGAGCTCGATTAAGACCTTTAAGTGTGCGCTGGATGGTTGTACCACTGCGGAGAGCGGAGATCTGCTGTGTGAATTGGGGATCTACTTCTGCGAAGCGGGGACTGAGCAGGCGCTGGCTGTGGGGCGCGAGGTGCGAAGCCTGCCGCTCTCTGAGGAGAGCGTGGAATACTATTACACCTACGGTTCGGCTTTGACATATTACGCCGGTGATCCTGACCAGCCTGAGGCTTGCGTTGACGCTGAGCGCATCTTCCGCCAACTAATGGATGCCTACGCTCAGGACCCCCTCATAAGTGCTATCGTCGACGAGGGGCGGGCGCTTTGTGCAGGGCCAGTCGCCCCCCAACCCGAAACAAGCTCCACACCCATGGCCAGCAGCACCATCACACCTACCCCTTGACACGCGGGATCAGCTTAGGTACACTTACGAGGCAATTAGCACTCTAGTACCTAGAGTGCTAATGTGGGTAAAAGCCGTAATATCTCAACCTATTTTTTCAAGGAGGGTCGGAATGGCACTCAAGATAAAACCTCTGGCCGATCGGCTGGTAGTCAAGCCTCTTGAGCAAGAGGAAGTGACACCGAGCGGGATCGTGCTCCCCGAGACGGCGAAAGAGAAGCCGCAGAAGGGCGAGGTGCTGGCAGTCGGGCCAGGTGCACGCAATGAAGATGGTGAGCATGTGGCGCTCGAGGTATCCGTGAAGGACACTGTGCTTTTCGCCAAGTATGCGGGAACCGAGATCAAGATGGATGGGGAGAAAGTACTCATCCTGCGCGAAAGCGACATCCTGGCTATCCTCGAAGGATAGGTTTAGGAATTTCCAAGAAGAGAATCTTAAGAGGAGTGGATAGACTATGTCTGCAAAGCAATTAGCGTTTTCTGAGGATGCTCGTCGGCGGCTGAAAGCCGGCATAGATGTGCTGGCCAGCGCAGTCGCTACAACCCTGGGACCCAAGGGCCGCAATGTTGCCCTGGATCGCAAATTTGGATCGCCGACCATTACCCACGACGGCGTCACGGTTGCCAAGGAGATCGAGCTCGAGGACCCGTTTGAGAACATGGGTGCCCAGCTCCTGAAAGAAGCAGCCACGAAGACGAACGACATCGCCGGTGATGGCACAACCACCTCCACCGTCCTGGCACACGCGATTGTGACCAATGGTCTAAAAAGCCTGGCAGCCGGATCAAACCCGATGATGCTTAAGCGCGGGATCGAGGCCGCAGCCAAGGCTGTCGCCGAAGCGATCACCAAGCAGGCCATCGATGTAACCACGAAGGAAGAGATCGCCTCCGTCGCTGCCATTTCTGCACAGGACCGCGAGATTGGCGAACTCATCGCTGAAGTGATGGACAAGGTCGGTAAGGACGGCGTCGTCACGGTCGAGGAATCCAAGGGTCTTGAATTCGAGACCGAGTACGTGGAAGGCATGCAGTTCGATCGCGGTTATATCTCGCCTTACTTCGTATCCGATCCCGAGAATATGGAAGCCGTCATCGAGGAGCCGTATTTGCTCATCCATGACAAGAAGATCTCCGCAGCGACGGATATCGTTCCGATCCTCGAAAAGCTGGTCCAGATCGGGAAGCGCGAGCTGGTCGTGATCGCCGAGGACATCGATGGTGAAGCGCTGGCCACACTCGTGCTAAACCGCATTCGGGGCATGTTGAATGTGGTTGCGGTCAAGGCGCCTGGTTTTGGTGATCGCCGTAAGGCGATGCTGCAGGATATCGCCATCCTGACCGGCGGCACCGTGATCACGGAAGAACTTGGCCGCAAGCTCGAATCTATCACAATCAACGATCTCGGCAAGGCCGGAAAGGTTGTCGCCTCGAAGGACGACACAACGATCATCGAAGGCGCCGGTGAGAAAGCCCGCATCAAGGGTCGCATTGAGGAGATCAAGGTCGAGATCGACCGCTCCACAAGCGACTACGACAAAGAGAAGCTGCAGGAACGCCTGGCCAAGCTGGCCGGCGGGGTAGCGGTGATCCGCGTGGGTGCGGCAACCGAAACCGAATTGAAAGAGAAGAAGCACCGCGTCGAGGATGCGCTTTCGGCGACACGCGCTGCAGTTGAGGAAGGCATCGTTCCCGGCGGCGGGGTCGCACTGATCAACGCCATGGAAGCGATCAAGAAGTTGAAGATGGACGAAGAAGATGCCAACACCGGCATCAAGATCGTCCGTGCTGCACTGGAAACCCCGATGGCAGGGATCTCCGAGAATGCCGGCATGGATGGTGCGGTCGTGATCGAGACCGTCCGCCGCAAGCACGAAGAAGAAAAGAACAAGAACATTGGTTTCGATGTCATTTCCGGTGAGTATGTTGACATGATCGAAGCTGGGATCATTGATCCGGCGAAGGTGACCAAGGGCGCTCTGGAAAATGCCGCATCCATCGCGGCTATGATCCTGACGACCGAGGCGCTCATCACGGATATGCCCGAGAAGAATGCACCATCTGCACCTCCCATGCCGGATTATTAAGCGAGCATGTAGAAAGCGTTTTCCAGCAGCCCCTGGCGACAGGGGCTGTGTTCTTTAAATTCGCGGCGCGACTCCAGCGCTTCGTCTGCGTAGAGGTATGATGAAGATCGAAAGGGTGGGCGTTGCTTGCTTGTCGTGACGGCCTGGCTCTGTGATCTTCAACAATGACCTATAGTGGAGGAATATAGATCCATGTCATCAAGTGATTCCAAGATGCTTCGGCGCTCACGATCCGACCGGGTCCTGGCCGGCGTATGTGGGGGATTGGGTGAATTCTTCGGCATCAGCCCCTTCTGGTTCAGGCTGGGGTTCGTGATTGCTTCGCTGCCCGGGGGGCTGCCCGGGATCGTACCCTATTTGCTCTGTTGGATGATCATCCCCAAGGCCTGAACTGGTGGTAGTGGCCGACGGGCCACTGTCCGAACAGGGGGAGGAGGGAGGGTATGAAAACAGTGCGTCGGGTGAGCGCTCTGCTGCTCTTGATCTGCCTCACAGCGGCTTGTGGGCAGATCTGGTCCCGTTCAACGGCAACCGCGCTTGAGCGAGATCTGGCCACTCTTTTCGGTGCACCGGGGCTTTCCGACACGGCGCCGAGTTGTGCTGTCCTGGGAACGACGCGGACGGGATTCTGCGTGTACGAAGGGACGCAAGCCGAGCTGGCTTCGATCTCGGCCCGCCTCGAACTAAAGCCCTTCACGGTTGAATCTGATGGGTCAGGATCGTCGGTGGGACCTGCCGCGGAGGTCGACGCTGGGTGCCTTGCCCAACCCGGTTTTGAGAATCCCCGTCGGTTGGTAAGCTACGAATCAGACCGCAGGTCGGAGACAATTCGCCTTGAGAACGGAACAGCCTTTGAGTATGTGCTCATGTTCTTTGAACCTGTAGCGGGAGCGATCTGCGTTCAGGCTTCCTATGCCTATGGGTGATGGATACGCATTGCTGCAGGAAAGGAACTCAACCTGTGCGCCCGAGAGGGCGCATTTGCGTTCAGGCGAGTGTGCTGTATACGATCCATCCCACTGCGAGTAGCGCAAGTACCAGGCAGCCGCAGGTAAATAGGCGGGCGGTGAACTTGAGCAGGAAGCGAAGCAGGAACCAGCCAAGCACAAGGGCAAGCAGGACCAGCAATACATTCTCAGGTTTTAGATTCTCTAGCAGTTCCATAAAGTCATCCCTTTTCACGCCGATCATGGACGATTCGGCCGCGTTTGATGACAACAGATACCAGATTCGTGCCAAACCGGTATCCCAGGTGGCGGTAATCAGGGATATCAAGTAAGAGGATGTCTGCCTGTTTGCCGGGCACCAGGCTGCCCAGACGGTTAGCGCGGCTGATGGCGGCTGCGGCGTTGATCGTTGCAGCTGAGATGGCCTGAGCCGGTGTTAACCGTAAGGAGCGGCAAGCCAGTGCGATCGTAAATTGCATGCTTTCACACCAGGCTGTGCCCGGATTGAGATCACTAGCGATGGCGAGCGTTGCGCCAGCTTCAAGCAAAGCCTGAGCCGGTGTGAATTCGGTTTCGCCCAGGCCAAAAGGCGTGCAGGGGAGTGAGACGGCAACCGTGCTCGACTTACCTATTGCAGCGATGTCGGCTGGCGGGGTGTGGACGAGATGATCGGCAGAGGCTGCACCCAATTCGACAGCCAATCCCGTGCCTCCCAACCCGGCGAATTCATCAGCATGGATCTTGAGAGGAAAGCCGAGTGTCTGAGCTCGTTCA
>Ga0315534_1003021_pt1 | contig 11007 bp, 7 predicted proteins | sample SalMarSW160240MG_FD_203094 | JGI IMG/M metagenome (GOLD analysis project Ga0315534, IMG submission 203094) | Salt marsh sediment microbial communities from the Plum Island Ecosystem LTER, Massachusetts, United States - Salt Marsh Sediment SW1602-40 ... | reverse complement strand
TCGAGAGCGAAACGCACGCTCGTGCCCTGGGCGGCCGCCGTGCACCGTTGGATGGCCTCGACTAGATACTCCATTGACTGCTCGAGGGTCTGACACTCGGGGGTGATGCCGCGGATCAGACCCAGGATGACGATGGCATCGAAATGCGCTGCCAGCGGCACGTGGTTCGAGATGCGTTCGATCGCAGCCGCCCTGACCGCGGGGTCGTCGCTGGTGAATGACAGACCCTCCTCGCCCCACGCCTGGCCGGTGCCGATCGCTGGCACCACAAGTCCATGGCCGTCAACAACGCGCTCGAGCTGGCCGGCGTTCACCAATTTTGGATCCCGCACGGCCAGTTCGACGCCGTCGTAACCCCAGGATGCGATCTTGGCGACATTCGCCTCGAAATCACCCTTGAAGGCTACCGCCTGAAAGGCGGCGGCATGGGTCGAGAGCACAATGCTCAGTCGCACTACGAGTCAGTCCCCTGTCCGATCCGCGGCAACGCGTAGACAGGCTTCCACCCCTCACTCAGGGGTTCCCGCAAATATGGCTCCATATCTGCCGCGGTGCGCAAAGTGACCTCCTCGACCGGGGGAACGGTGCCGGCGGGAAATACGTCGAGGATCTGGTCATTGAGCAGCGTCAGGTATCTCAGGATCGCCGCCACCGGACGCTTGGCCTTGTCGGCACTGCCATGGGTCGCCTTGCCGACCACGCCTTCCGGTGTGGCCGCGATTTCGATCGCGAAGTGACCCTCGCCCTCCGACCATCGGCTCGGCCGGCTGAAAGGATCGACCGACTTATCGAAGTGACCGTCCGGGAGATAGCCCTTGCCCTCGGTATCGACCGCGTAGTCCATGTCCACCATGTCGGGGTGGAGGAGCAGCCCGAGCGAGGTCTCCGACTCGTCGGCATGGACAAAGTTGGTGTCCATCTTGCCGCCCTTGGGCTCGGTGCGGAAGAACTCGCGCACCGCGCGGTGCCAGTCGATGACGCGGAAAATGCCGGGCAGCTGGTAGCGCTTTTGGAACTGCTGGATGGCCGACTCGAGCATCCACAGGTGACCGTGGTTGTTGATATAGATCTGCTTGCGGAAGCCGTCGTTCCACAGCCCGAGCATGACGTCCATCAGGAGCTCGCGCGCGATGTTTTCGCGTACGATCACAGTGCCCGGCATGCCCAGGTGGTGGTAGGGGTGGGAGCCGTAGTTGAGTGGCGGCAGAGCGAGGTTGACCGCGGCGCCGCGCTTGGCCGTAAAGCGTCGGAGCCCCTCGAGGATCTGGCTCACATAGAGGGTGTCGGACGCGCTCGGCAGATGTCGGCCGTGGAGCTCGGTGCATCCGACCGGAACGAAGACGATATCGTTCTTCTTGCGGTTGGCCTCGACCTGATGACGGACCGTCGTCTGGATGTACGAGCCCGATTTACCCCACTCACAGGGGGAGGGGATGCCGTACTCGGCGAGGATTGCGTCGATTTCCTCGTCGCTCGCGTCCCAGACCTCTTTCTTGCACCTCCCAACCGTGTTGTCCTCGAAGAACAGATCCGGTTGGTTGGTTGCCAACAGTTTTGGATTTTCCGGAGAGTCTGTCATGTGTTGCTCCTTAGAGATTGTTGTGTCGTTCGGTCGTCAGTTCTTTCGTTCGCGGTCCACCGGCGGGTCGGTCATCGTTTTTCTGCGATCTCGACCGGCGCACCGGTCTGGATCGAATGCCGTGCGGCGATGGCGACCGCCAACGTCGCCAAACCGTCCTGACTCGAGACCGGCGGTTCGATATTGTCCACGAGACAATCCACAAAGGACTGCAGCATCGTCCCGAAAGCGTCCCCCATGCGTTCCGGCGTCGTGAACACGGCGTCGTGGTGCACGCCTGATCGATCCAACAGGCGGACCGGGGTCTTGCGGAGACGTCCGACCTGAACCGCACCTTCATCGCCGATCACCTCGGTCCGGAGATCATGTCCATAGCGTGTCGTCCGGCTGGCGGTCAGAGAGCCCATCGCGCCACCCGCGAATCGTGCGCTGACGACGGCGTTGTCGACGTCGCCAACCGACCCCACATCGTTGTCGATCAGGGCATCGCCCTCTCCGTAGACGCGGATGATCTCGTCGTTCATCAACCAACGCCCGAGGTAGATGTCGTGGTACATGGAGTCGAGGATCAGGCCGCCGCTGACTCCGAGATCGGCGAAGGCGGGTGGGGGAGGGTCGACGTCGCCGCTGATCGATCGATAAAGGACCGGTCGGCCGATGGCACCGGACTCGATGAGCCTTTTCGCCTCCTGATAACCGGCATCGAAACGGCGCGTGTGGCCCATCATCAGCTTGACGCCGACCGAATCGACCACATTCACAGCACGGTCACACTCCTCGAGAGTCAGGCCGAGCGGCTTTTCACACAGAATGTGGAGCCCGGCGGCTGCGCATCGCTCCACATTCTCGACGTGAGCCGAGGTGCTGCTGGCGATGATCACAGCATCCAGTGCCTCGGACGCAATCAACTGATCGAGGTCGTCGTACATCGGCACGGCGCCGCAGCACCGGCGGACGGCATCGGCCCGCTCGGCGCTGGACGTCGTGACCGCGACCAGACGAGCCTGACGCACCCGGTGGGCAAGGTTTTCGGCGTGGGTCAGACCCATTCGTCCCACGCCGACCACGGCGATGCGCAGCTCGTCCATCGTTGATGGTTCTCCGATTCCTCTCGTTTCAGTTCGGGTGCACCATGATCTTGCCGTCCGTACGCTCCACCGACTTGGCGATTGCGTCGACGGTCTGGGCGAGATCGTAGTGCGCCGTGATGATTGGACTCAGATCGAGCCGGCCCGACGCCACCAGCCGGATGACGTTGGGGAAATTCTCGTGACCCGAGTGGCCCTGGGCGCCGAAGGCCTGGGCCCGCCGCACCTGGAAGGACTCGAGGTACATCGGGACGCGCTGCGCCGCGCGCCCGATCTGGACGATCTTGGAGTTGATGGCGAGCGCCTTTTCCATTTCGGGGATCGCGAGCTCGGGAACCCCTGCCGCCTCGACGTGGAAGTCGAAGCCCTCACCCTTGCTGAGATCCATCATGACCTCGCTCCCGACCACCTCGCGTGGGTCGTAGACGAAGTCGGCGCCGACCGCCTTGGCAAGTTCTCTGCGCTGTGCCGAGACTTCGAAGGCGACGATGATGCCGGCACCGGCGGCCTTGGCGAGGCCGATGGAGGCAAGACCGATCGGTCCGGCCCCCACGACGTTCACGTAGTGTCCCGGTTTGAATCCACCGGCACGGGTGAACATCGCGTTGTACGCCACGCACGATGGTTCGGTCAGCGCACCCACGGCGTACGCCATCTCCTCGCTGCCGAAGCGTTCGGCGATGGCATCGATCTTCCAGCAGAACTTCTCGTCGACCGCGATGTAGTTGGCGAACGCGCCAGGAATCGTAAAGCCGATCTCCTCGAGATTGGTGCAGTGGTTTGGGTAGCCGTTGCGGCACGGCTTGCAGCGGCCGCACCAAATCATCTCTTCCACCGTCACCATGTCGCCGACCTTCAGCTGTGTGACCTCTTTGCCGACCTCTTTCACCTTGCCGGAGAACTCGTGACCGAGGATTGTCGGAAACTTGGTGAGGCCTGGATAGAGAATGTAGTTCTGGTCATCGGTTTCATAGAAGTGCATATCCGATCCACAGACTCCGCACGCCTGGATCTGCAACAGGACTTCCTTGGGTCCCGGTGTCGGGTCCGGCCAGTCCTTCACCTCGAGCGTGGGGTTGTGCCAGATCGCGTTGCCGGTGATCGCCTTGCCCGTCTTCTTCTCCCACTCCGAAACTGTGTAGTCCGGTTTCGGTTCCCACTTCGCATCTAAAACCATTCCTTTCATAAATGCCTCCCTATGTATTTAACGACGCCGTCTGCATTTCTGCGACGTCGGTTGTGTCCCTATGATCACTACGGCGAAAAGACTCCTTTGTAATGTTGTTCAATGAGGTCAACGATGTCCTCGTATGATCTACGTATCGGACCGGGGGTCTCAATCTTCAGACTCGTGGTCGCGGCCGACCAGCAAATCGCCTCCTCGGGCGGGTGTTCGAGCCTGGCGGCCACGTAGGATCCGACACAGGTGTCGCCGCGTCCGCTGCGGCCGAGCATGGACTGTGCGTGGAACTCGGCCTCGAATATCCGACCATCGGCGAGCACAACGATCCCATCGCGATGAGTAATGACGATTTCGCGAGGACCCTGGGCGGCCAGGGCTTTCGCCGCGAGCTTCATGTCCGCTTCCCCGGTCAGTGCCTCGGCTTCCACGACGTCGGCCTTGAGGATGTCGACCAACGCAAGAACTTCTTTTTGCTCGGGCCAGGCGATGTGTTCGAGCCGGTTGTCCGGCCTGCGGATCCGAATGAATCCCTGCGCATCGACGCTGATCATCGTGTCCTTCGCACGAAGCTCCTGGATGGTCTCGATCGGCATCTCGCCCCGGATCGACGGGCTGATGACGAACGCTTTCGCGTCGACGGCCCCCACCTCGTCGGGAGTGAACGATCCGGCGGTGTCCGCGACCGACAGGATGCGCTCGTCGAGGTTGTCGATAGGGTACTCGAGCCGCATCAGCGTCGAGCTCGGAGTCGCCGTGGCAAAGACGGTGATCCCGGCCTCTTCGAGCGACCGGACGACGTGGAAATCCTCTTTCGCCAGCCTCGTGATCGCCGCGACCTTGCGGCCGAGGGTGTGAGCGGCATGGGCTGCATAGGTCACGCCGCCGCCGTCTGCATGAAGCGTCCCGGCTGCGGTGACGATCGTATCTTTGGTGTAGTTACCGACCGTTACCACCTCGAAGCTTTGGTTTGCCTCAGTCATGATGCTCCTCAGTCCCTCATGCGGACCCGCCACAGGGACGTGGCCAGGATCAGCGAAAGCACCGACGATCCAACCCAAAACCAGATCACGGTCGTGAAGTCGTAGTGGCGGACTCCATCGACGATGGTGATGCCACGCTCGATCAGGTGGCCGCTGATCTGGTCTTGGAGGGCGGCTCCGATATACGAGAACACGCCGATGAACCCCATCGCGGCCCCGGCCGCCCGTTTGGGGGCGATGTCGAGGGCGAACAGGCCACCGAGCGAGGTCACGAGTCCCGTCAGACCGAAACCATAGATAAAGAACGCCACGGTCATGAAGAGCGGCTTGCCGGGCGGGCCGAAGAAGACCATCAGCAGACCGATGATTTCCATGGCTGCGAAGATCACATTGGTGGGAGGTCGGCGCGCGTTGAAAACTTTGTCAGATGTGAACCCGAAGGCGACCGCGCCGAGGATCCCGGCGACGGTATTGACCGAAATGGCGCCTCCCGCCTGCATCAGCGAGTATCCCTTCGCCTCCTGCAGGTAGAGCACGCCCCAGCTGTTGATGGCGTAACGGGTCACATAGATCGATGCACTTGCGAGCGCCAGGACCCAGATCGCGGGGATCTTGAGGATGGTCCTCTGGATCGCCCACGTGCTCTCTTTCTTATCCCTACTGCCTTCATCCGAACTGACATAGTCGTTCTTCCACTCGGCGACCCTCGGCAGCCCGAGGGTCGGTGGGCGATCCTGCATCAGCCAATAGAGCCCCCCGGCAACCACGATACACATGAGACCTGGGCCCCAGAAGCCGGCTCGCCATCCCCACAGGGTCACGACGCCGGCCACGCCGACAAAGGTGAGGCCCTCGCCGATGGCGTGGGCGGTGCTCCAGATGCCGTACATCCGGCCGCGCTCTCGGTTGGAGAACCAGGTCGCCAGGGCGACCGCCCCGGTCGGGGCGCCGAAGCCCTGGAACCAGCCGTTGAGACCCCAGAGAAGGACCGACACCCAGAGAATCGTGGAGAAGCCCATGCCGATGTTAATCAGGGCGGAGATCAACACACCAAAAGCGAAAAAGAACTTGAGATTCATGTGGTCGGCGAGGAAGCCGTTGGTCAGCTTGCCGAACGCGTAGGTGTAGAAGAGCGCCGACCCGATGATTCCGAGCTCGACTGGGGTGAAGATGCCGCCGTCGATCAAAGGCTTTTTGACCATCGACAGCGCCAGACGGCAGGTGTAGACGAGACCGTAGCCGATGGTGATCGCGAGCATGATGCGCAGCCGGTGCCGCTTGTAGAGTCTGTCGACCAGATTCTGGTCGTCGAGCTGGGGAAGATCCTCGCCGGTTGAAAAGAACCGGAATGGGTTCATGGCGCCTCGACTCTTACGGGCCGGTTTTCGACCATCGATCGCCCAGCCGCGAGACCGATCAGCACCGACATCAATCCATCGCGACCACCCACCGGTGGCTGACGATCTTCACGAATGCAGGCGATGAATGCCTCCAGTTCGGCGACGAAGGAGCGCTGGTAGCGCTCGAGGAAGAAGTAGAGAGGGTTTTCGGCCCTTATTCCTGCAGCGGTGCGGAGTTTGACCTGGCACGGTAGTTCATTGGAGGCCTCGACCCCGCCTTCGGAACCGAAGACCTCGAGCCGCTGGTCGTAGCCAAAGACCGCTTTGCGGCTGTTCTCGATCACCGCCAGGGCGCCGTTGGCGAGCTTGAGGGTCACCACCGCGGTGTCAACGTCGCCGGCCGCACCGATCGCGGGATCGACCAACACCGCACCGAAGGCATGGACCTCGTCGACCTCGCTGCCGGACAGGAAGCGCACCATGTCGAAGTCGTGGATCGTCATGTCGAGGAACATGCCGCCGGAGTCGGCGACGTACTCTGGTGCGGGAGGGGATGGGTCACGAGCGATGATCTTGACCAGGTGGACCGTTCCGATCTCACCGTCGACCACCGCCTGACGGACCCGCGCGAAGGTGGGATCGAAACGCCGATTGAAACCGACCTGCAACTTCACTCCGGCCTTTTCGACCACCTCAAGCGTCTTCCGTACGCGGTCCGGGTCGAGCGCGATGGGCTTCTCGCAGAAGACGTGTTTTCCCGCGTTCGCGGCGATCTCGGTGAACTCGGCGTGGGTCGGGGTCGGCGAGCAGATCAGGACCGCCTCGACCTCTGGATCATTGAACATATCAGCCGGTTCGAGCGTCGGCGCGACACCCCGGCCGCTCCAGTCGTCCGGGTTGAGATAGGGATCGGCGACGGACTTCAGCCGCACGCCCGGCATGGCGAGGAGGTTGTCGGCGTGGAGCTTGCCGATCCTACCGGCTCCGATGACGCCGATGGTGATTTTCTTCATCGGGTGCTCCCCCCCGCCGCCTCGGCAGCATCCAGCTTCACCGGCCGGTTCCCGTCCATCGATCTCTTTGCCGCCCCGGCGGCCTTGACGGCCGCCAGAGCGTCGTCGGCCGAGACCGAAACCGGTTTTTTCTCCCGTAGACAGCGGACAAACGCTTGCAGCTCGGCGATGAACGCGTCCCGGTAACGCTCGACGAAGGTGGTTGGCGGCAGATCGGTGTAGACGCCCCCCTCGAGGAACGACTCCATCGAGGTCGGTCGGTTGTTGTCCACCACCAGGTTGCCCTTCGACCCGAAGGCCTCGAATCGCTGATCGTAGCCGTAGCGAGCCTGGCGGCTGTTGTCGATCACGCAGAGGGCGCCGTTGGCCAGGCGCAACGTGATAATGGCGGTGTCGATGTCGCCGGCGTTGCCGATCTCCGGGTCGATGAGGACAGCTCCGGCCGCGAAAATCTCCTCGATTTCGGAACCGCTCAGAAACCGGATGGTGTCGAAATCATGGATGGCAAAATCGAAGAACATCCCGCCGGAACGTCGCACGAAATCGATCGGCGGCGACGCCGGGTCGCGGTTGATGACCCGGAGACCGTGCAGCTCTCCGACATCGCCGTTGTGAACGGCCTCGGCCAATCGGCACACATTCGGGTCGAAGCGCCGGTTGAAGCCGACCTGGAGCTGGACACCGGCGGCGTTTGCAGCCGCGATCGCGTCCTCAATCGGTCCTTCTTCGAACCCGACCGGCTTTTCACAGAAGATGTGCTTGCCCGCTGCTGCCGCCTGCCGGATCAGCTCGCTATGACGTCCGGATGGTGCGGTGATCACGACCGCCTCGATCTTGGTGTCGTCGAACACTGCCGAGTTTTCGGTCGATCGCATCGGGATCCCGAGCCCCTCTGCCCATGCCTCGTCCAGATGCGGGCTCGCGACCGCTCTGACCTCCGCTTCTGGAATGTGATGGACCAGGTTCTCGGTGTGCATCCTGCCGATCCGACCGGCCCCGATCACACCAATCGTCGTCTGTTTCATGAGCCTGCCGCCTTCAGTCCTTTGGTAATCATTCCTGATTTATTCCAACGTACACCGGTGGCTGGAAGAGTCTTTCGACGTCCATGGATGAACCTTCTGTCATCCCCGGGGCCAGGGGCCCCGGGGGTTTCGTTCATTGTTGAGAATTCCTACAGATCGAACCTCACACCGAGGGTCGCCCACCAGCTGTAATACTCCTGCTGCCGGATCCGGTCGGTGGTACCTTCATAGGCGGTGTACGGTTCATCAGTAATGTTGATGGCCTCGAAGAATATGCTCCATTTCTTTGCGACCTGAACCCGGAACAGGAAGTCGAGCTGGGCGTGGTCGTCGACCCAGATGTCTTCTTCGGGATCTCCAGCCACTTCGAGAAGCTTCTTGCCGTTGTAGTTGTATGACAGCCGTGTCGTGACACCGTACTTCTCGTAAACCAGGGCAAGGTTGCCCACGTTCTTCGACTGGCCCGGAAGCGAAGTGGACTCGCGGTCTGGATATTCTGCGTCGGAGTCGACATAGGTGTAGTTGCCGTAGAGACCAAAGCCACCCCAGAAACCGGGCCAGTTGGTGAACTGGTTCTGAAACGCAAGTTCGAAGCCAGCCAGGGTGCCCTTGTCACCATTTCGCGGCTGGGTGACCTCGACGTCTTCACCGTCAATGACCTCGTCGACCTGGAAAATGAAGATGTAGTCGCTGATGTCCTTGTAAAAGACGCCCGCCGAGATGATGCCGACCGGCTGCAGGTACTGCTCCCACATGAGATCGAGGTTCCAGGCAGTTGTGACGTTGAGATCGGGGTTCCCGAGCTCGGCCTCGCGGTCCTCGAGGTTGACGAACCGCCACGGGGCCATTTGTTCGAAGTTGGGCCGCGCCAGGCTGCGGGTGACGGCCGCCCGGAGCTGCGAATCTTCACCGGTCTTGTAGACCAGGTGGAACTGCGGCAGCCACTCGGTCCACTTCTTGTCGCCCGTAACCGGCGACACGAAGGCGTCCCCCTCCTCGTCAATCAGCAGCTCGTTCGCCGTGTACTCGTTCTTGGTGCTCTCCATCCGAACGCCACCCAACAAGGAGGTGTTCGCGCCGAGAATGAACTCGCCCATAACGAAGGCAGCGAAAGTGTCCTCGGTGATATCGTAGTCCACCAAATCGTCCTCGAGGTTCTTCTCGGATTCGAGAACTCCGCTCGCCTCGAGGTCTCTCATGAGGGTCGGGTCGAAGAACGGAATGATCTGGTTCCCATAAACACCGTTGAAGAACGGGGTCGCCGAGTTCCAGTTGTCCAGGAACGGCACCATGTTGAGGTCGTCATCCGACTCGAGATCGAAGGTTTCGTAGTCCTGTTCCTTGGTCTTGGACCTGGCCTTGGCACCGAACTTCCACAGGCCGCTGAAACCGGCATTCTTGTAGAAGCCCTTGGTGAAGTTGAAGGCGCCGACGACGTCTTCCTCGGCGGAGGTTTTGGTGTGGTCCTCGATCGAGTCGAACCAGAAATCGGCTGCGCGCTCGTTGAGCGGATTGGCCTGGATATTGTTCGGGTCGATTGAGTCTGGACTGACGTTGGGGTCGAAGACCACGTCCTCCTGCTCGAACGCGGAAGTGAACTGGTGGATCGTCTCTTCGGATGATCTGTTCCACATGAGGTGATAATCGATGACCAGTGACTCACCGATGTTGTTCTCACCGCCAAAGGCGACGGATTTGATGAGCGATTCCTGTGTTCGGTCCTTGATATCCCGAACGAGGGCGTCTTTCCCGACCCTGTTCCTCTTTCTGCGCCGGAGCTCGGTGTCGTCGTATTTTGTCCACAGGCCTTTCAGGTAGTAGTTGGATGTCAAGGAGGCTCTGAAATCGATGTCGGCGGTGAGCCCATAACGTTTCCGCTCGGTCGTGTAATCACGCAACTGGAGCTCGTCGAGATAGCCGTCGTCATATTCCGGCTCGATGTCGTCAGCCCCTCGTTTGGTGTCACTCCCGCTTCCGGACACCAACACGCCCCAGTCCTTTTCGGCTCCAAAGCGCGAGCCGAAAGTGAACATCCCGTTCGGGGCCGTTTCCTCCATCAGCTGGCTGTAATTCGCACCGAGGGCGACCGAGACTCGGGTTTCCTCTGGTGCGCTCCCCGTGACGAGATCGACCGTGCCGCCGATCGAGTCGCCGTCCATGTCCGGAGTCAGGGCCTTCGTAACCTCGATCGACTCCAGGAGATCGGCCGGAATAGTGTCGAGAGCGACGTTCCGGACGCTGGCCTCCGGCGACGGGATCCGCTCACCGTTGACTGTGGTGGAGTTGAGCCGGGCTTCGGTGCCCCGGATGATGATGTAACGGCCCTCACCCATGTCGCGGTTCAGGCTGACGCCGGGAATGCGCTGCGTCGCTTCAGCCGCGTTCTTGTCAGGGAAGCGCCCGATCTGGTCGGCGGCGACGATATTCGTGATGTTGATTGCGTTCTTCTGCCGGTTGAGCGCCCTGGCCTGACCGACGAGCAGTGGCGATCCCCGAACCTCGATCTCGCCCCCGTACGCCATCGTCATGTCCTGGGTGACGGTTTGACCGACCACCACGGTCACCGCGGCGGATGCCTTCTGCAGACCCAGGTAGTCAAAAACAACGGTGTGCTCACCGGGCGGCACCGTCGACAGCCTGTAAATACCACTTTCATCGGTCTGGGTGACCAGGTTGGTGCCTTCGATCGTGACTTTCACGTTCTGCAGCCCGCCGCCTGCGGGTCCAGTGACCGTGCCCTCGATGGAGCCGGTGCCTCCCTGGGCGCCGGCAGTACCGGGTAGGGATATCGCAATTACA
>Ga0315534_1003018_pt1 | contig 11014 bp, 13 predicted proteins | sample SalMarSW160240MG_FD_203094 | JGI IMG/M metagenome (GOLD analysis project Ga0315534, IMG submission 203094) | Salt marsh sediment microbial communities from the Plum Island Ecosystem LTER, Massachusetts, United States - Salt Marsh Sediment SW1602-40 ... | reverse complement strand
GGGGGACCCGGTAGACACCGCACCCGCAGTGGTTACTGGATTGCCCGCTTTCGCGGGCAGTGACACCGGATCGTTGGTACACCTGTCGGCGATCGCCATCATCGCCAGCCGCCGCCGCCGTTCACATAGACCGTGTCGGCGGTCATGTAGGGGCATGCGTCCGAGCACATGAACAGCACCAGCTCGCCGATCTCGTCTGCCGTGCCGAAGCGGCCCATGGGGATATCGTCGAGCATCCGCTGCTTGAGCTCGGGCGAGGTTGCCGCCGCCGCGGCGAAGGCGGTGTCGACCGGCCCCGGCGAGATCGACAGGCAGCGGATGCCGTCCTTGGCGAATTCGCGCGCCACGCCCATGGTCATGGTGACCACCGCGCCCTTGGCGGCGGCGTAGTGCACCGACGTGCCGGGACCGCCGCGCCGGTGCGCCATCGAGCCGACATTGACGATGACGCCGAACCTGTTCTTCAGCATGTGCGGCAGCACCGCCTGCATGGCATAGAAGGTGCCTTTCACATTGAGGTCGAAGGTGCGCTCCAGCAGATCGTCGTCGATGTCGAGGAATTTCTTGCGCGCCAGTGCCGCGCCGGCGGAATTGAACAGGAAGTCAATACGGCCGAAGTCATTGAGCGCGAGTTCGATCATGTCGTGCACGGCGGCGCGCCGGGTCACGTCGATGGTCAGCCCCAGTGCCTGCGCGCCGGTCTCGAGCACCTTTTCCGCGGTCTCTGTCACGCCGGTTTCGCTGATGTCGGCGCAAACAACATTGGCGCCCTCGCGCGCGAAGATCAGCGCGGCGGCGCGGCCGATGCCGCTGGCGGCGCCGGTGATGACGATGGTTTTGCCGCGAAAGTAGTCGGGCGTCCCTGGCATGGCCTTTCCTTTGCACTTGTCGTGCCCGGCCTTGTGCCGGGCATCCACGACTTTGCTATTGTTCAGGACGCGGATGGCCGGGACAAGCCCGGCCATGACGGAGCAAGGGAGCCACCATGTCCACCCCGCCGCCTGTCGAATACGCCGACGCCTCGGCCGAGGTGCGCGCCGTCTACGACGACATCAGGCGCACGCGCAACGTGCCCGACGTCAACAATTTCTGGAAATATCTCGCCCGCGATCCGGCGACGCTGAAACGCACCTGGGAGAGCATCAGGGAGATCATGGCGCCGGGCGCGCTCGATCCGCTGACCAAGGAGATGGTCTATCTCGCCGTGTCGGTGACCAACGGCTGTGCCTACTGCATTGCCAGCCACACGGCGGCGGCGCGCAAGGCGGGCATGACGGAAGCGATGTTCGGCGAGCTGATGGCGGTCACCGGCATGGCCAACGAGACCAACCGGCTGGCCAACGGCTATCGCGTGCCGGTCGACGCGGCGTTCGATAACTGACCGCACCCGGCGCGCGGCGCGCGCCGGGTCGCGAAGGTCAGCTGGTCACGGCGACCGCTATTGCTGCGTGCCGCTGTCCGGCGCCCTGGCGGGGGGTGGCGTCGTCGGCACCGTGCCCTGCGGTTTCGGGGCGCTCTGGCTCGGGGTTGGTGAGCGGGCCGGCGGCGCTGCCGGGGCCTGGCCGGTGGTGGTCGTCGCCGGCGTACTTTGCTGCGGCGTGTTGCTGGCGGTCTCGGGTCCGCTCGAGTTCCAGCCGACGATTATGATGAAAGCGACCAGCACGACGACGGCAAGGCCGGCGATCCAGCCCCATGTGCTGTCGACGCCCTGGTCGCGGCGGCGCAGCGGATCGCGGAACTGCGGATCCTGCCGGCGCGGATCGGTATTGCGCGGATCTGTCATGACAATTCTCCATCGTCCGGATGGTCCGGGCCCATCCTGCGAAACAGGAAACCGGCAAAAGGTGGCGACAGTTCCGCCAGGAACAATGACAGGCAACCGAAAGGGCACTGCCGGCGATCAAAAACAGCACACTCTCTGCAATCAATTTCACGAGGCGGTTTCGCGGGTGACGGGCGGGGGAGCCAAGCCGGTAGCGGGATGCTATAGCCGCCCGCCTGACAGCCACCGGTCTTACCGATGCCCGCCGCCGAAACGCCCTCCGCACGCCTGACCAGCCTCGCAATCGCCGCCGCCCCGCTCGTGTTCGTGCTGCTGTGGAGCACCGGCTTCATCGGCGCGCGCTTCGGGCTGCCCTATATCGAGCCGCTGACGTTTCTCGCCGTGCGCATGGTGTTCGTGGTGGCCGTCATGGCGATGATCGCGCTGCTGGCTCGTGCCCGCTGGCCCGATCCGCCGCAGGTCGGCCACAGCCTGGTGGCCGGCGCGCTCGTCCACGCGGCCTATCTCGGTGGCGTCTTCGTCGCGATCAGCCAGGGCGTGCCGGCCGGCATTTCGGCGCTGATCCCCGGCCTGCAGCCGATCCTCACCTCGACCATCGCCAACCGTTTCATGGGCGAGCAGGTGAGCCGGCTGCAATGGGCGGGGCTCGTGCTCGGACTGCTCGGCGTGCTGCTGGTGCTGCACGACCGCACCATGATCGCGGAGGCGTCGCTCTTGGGCTGGACCGCGAGTTTCGTCTCGCTGTTCGGCATCACGCTGGGCACGCTCTACCAGAAGCGCTATTGCGGTGCGATCGACTGGCGCACCGGCAACACCATCCAGTACATGGGCGCATGCGTCCTGTTCTGGATCGGCAGCCTGGCTTTCGAAACGCGCGTCATCCACTGGACCGGCGAACTGATCTTCGCCATGGTCTGGCTGGTCTTCGTGCTGTCGATTGCCGCGGTCGCCCTAATGTACTGGCTGATCCGGCGCACGGCGGCGACGCGCTTTGCCAGCCTGTTCTATCTGGTGCCGGCGGTTACGGCGCTGATTGCCTGGTTCCTGTTCGGCGAAACGCTCGACGCCCTGTCGATTGCCGGCATGGTTGTCTGCGCCGTCGGCGTGGTGCTGGCAACACGCAGCGGCGGGGTGAGGCCGGCGTCGCCCGATGCCGCACCGGCGACCGGTGATCGCTGACCGCTATTTCTTTGGCTGCAGCACCATCTGCGTCTGCGTTACCAGCGCGCACAGCCGGCCGTCACCACGGGTAACCCGGGTCTGCCACACCATGGTCGTGCGCCCGCGGTGCAGCGGCGTGCATTCGGCATAGGCAATATCGCCGATCGGAATAGCGGCGAAGAAGTTCGTCTTGCTTTCGATCGTCGTGGTTGTCTGCCCCTCCTGCAGATTGGCGGTCGTCGCGGTGCCGCCAAGATTGTCGGCCAGCGCCATGATGGCACCGCCATGCAGGATGCCGTGCCGGTTGTTGAGGATGTCGCGCGCAGGCATTTCGGCGGTAATCTTGTCGCGCGAGACATGGGTGACTTTCATGCCGAGAAATTCGGCGAAGGGCGGCTGTGTCAGGGCCGCCTTGTTCGGCTCGTTCATTGCAACTGCTCCAGCGCTTGCGCGGCGGCACAATTGCGGCCGAAGCGAAGGAAAAGCAAGGGCAGGGCTCGCGTGCCGGGCGGGCAGGGATGATTCCGGGCGGCGCTGCCGGAAAATCCGCGCCCGCCATCGAACGCAGACGGGGCGCGGGCAAGGCCCGCGCCCCGTCGGTTCAGCAAAGTCCGTCGCGCTCAGTCGCGCGGCTGCGGCACGATACGGATGTAGGGCCGCGGTGACTTCCAGCCGGCCGGATAAAGCTTCTTGGCCTCATCGTCGGTGATGGCACCGGTCATGATGACGTCCTCGCCCTGCTTCCAGTTGGCCGGCGTCGCCATGCGGTGCTTGGCGGTGAGCTGCAGCGAGTCGATGACACGCAGCACCTCGTCGAAGTTGCGGCCCGTCGTCATCGGGTAGACCAGGATCAGCTTGATCTTCTTGTCCGGCCCGATGATGAACACGTTGCGGACGGTCTGGTTGTCGGCCGGCGTGCGGCCCTCCGAGGTGCCGCTCGTGCTCGCCGGCAGCATGCCGTAGGTCTTCGAGATCTTCAGGTCGGTGTCGCCGATCATCGGATAGTTCGGCGCGAATCCCACCACGTCCTTGATGTCGTCCGACCACTTCTTGTGATTGTCGACCGGGTCGACCGACAGGCCGATAATCTTGGTATTGCGTTTGTCGAATTCAGGCTTGAGCCGGGCCATGGTGCCGAGCTCGGTGGTGCATACGGGGGTGAAGTCCTTCGGGTGCGAGAACAGAACCGCCCAGGAATCCCCCAGCCAGTCGTGAAAGCGGATCTTTCCTTCCGTCGTGTCCGCCTCGAAATCCGGGGCGGTATCGCCAATCGCCAACGCCATGACAGTCCTCCAGCGCTTAGACCTTGTAAGCCTTGCGTTTCTCAACGCGTGAATTTCGTCCGCCTAGATATAAGGGTCGGCGCCCCGGTGGAAGGGGAGCGTCCGGAAATAGCATCCCCGTATCGGCAAGTGGTCATCCGGGGGGAGAATGTTGCATCGGGCAGGCCTCAGGTGGAATGAGTGTCCCGTCCGGCGTCTGCGCCCGCGGGATGGGCGGAGCGGCCGGGCCAGGGGGGGTAACAGTCGGTGTCCGGCAGCCGGGTACGCAGCAAGGCACGCATCGTCGGCCCCCCGGCGAACCCGGCCATTTGCTAGATACGTCGGGCGATGGACATTGAACAACTGCTCTCCCGGCTCGCCGTCGCCCTCGGCATCGGTTTGCTTGTCGGCCTCGAGCGCGGCTGGAAAACCCGCGAAGTTGCAGGCGGTCGCCGCGCTGCGGGCGTGCGCACCTTTGCCCTGTGCGGTCTGCTGGGCGGAATGGTGGCTGCGCTGGGCGTCGCGAGCGGCAGTGTGGTGAGCCAGGCCATCGTGCTCGGCTTCGGCTTCGCCGTGTTTGCCCTCGTGTTTGCCGTGTTTGAGCGCGACGCCGACCGCGCCGCCGGCAGCTATTCCGCCACCACGGTGGTCGCCGCGCTGCTCACCTTTGTCCTTGGTGCCTACGCGGTGGCCGGCGATCTGCGAGTGGCTGCCGCTGCCGCGGTCGCCGCCACGGCCATTCTGGCCGCGCGCGAGAATATCCATGGCTGGGTCGCCCGCATCACGTGGCCCGAGTTGCGATCGGCTCTGGTGCTGCTGGCAATGACCTTTTTGGTGCTCCCGGTGTTGCCTGACGTCACGGTCGGCCCTTATGGCGGGGTCAATCCGCGCGAAGTCTGGCTGATCGCCATCGTGTTGGCCGGCGTCTCCTTCCTCGGCTACGGCGCAGTCAAGGTATTCGGTGCCGAGCGCGGCGTTTTGCTGGCCGCGGTAGCCGGCGGTCTGGTTTCGTCCACGGCGGTGACCGTATCGAACGCCCGGCGCGCGGCAGCGGGCGAGGGGGCGCCGCGTCTGCTGGCGGCCGGGGTCGCCACCGCAAGCGTGATTTCCTTTTTGCGGGTCATTGCGATTGTCGCCGTCTTGCAGCCGATGCTGCTGCGGCTGCTAGTGCCGCCACTCGCCGCAGCTACCGTCGTGGCTGCCGGCTACGCGATTGTTTCCGTGTACCGGCTTGGCGAAGACTCGCAAGGCGGTAGGCCACCGCCGGCCGACTTCAAGAACCCGTTCAGCCTGCTGCCGGTTGTCGGTTTTGCCGTCTTCCTGGGCGTCGTCATCGTGCTCGGTCGGTGGGTTGGCGATATGTTCGGCGCCGGCGGTGCGGTGATCGGGGCGGCGGCGCTTGGCCTCGCCGATGTCGACTCGGTAACGATTGCCATGACGCGCCTTGTGCCGCAGCCGCTCGATCAGCTCGGTGCCACCTATGCCATTCTCGCGGCGGTTGCCAGCAACATGCTGAGCAAGCTCGTCATCGCCACTGTGATTGACCGCGGCCGATTTGCCGGCGAAGTCGCAGCAATGACGGTCGCCTGCTGGGTCGCCGGCGCGCTCGGGCTGTGGGCGGCGATTGCCCTCGCCGCAAGATGACGTGGCGTTGACATTTTTGCAGCAACGCCGCAAAGCCTGAGGGCCGGCACGAGGGCCCTGTACGCGGCATGTTCAAGCGCATCCTGATCGCCAATCGCGGCGAAATCGCCTGCCGGATCATCAGGACCGCCCGGGCGATGGGCATCGAGACCGTCGCCGTCTACTCCGAGGCCGACAAGGACGCGCTGCACGTGGAGATGGCCGATACCGCCGTCGCCATCGGCCCGCCGCCGGCCGCCGAAAGCTATCTGGTGATCGACAGGATCGTTGCCGCCTGCCGCGAGACCGGCGCCGAAGCCGTGCATCCCGGCTATGGCTTCCTCTCCGAGCGCGAGACCTTTCCCAGGGCCCTGGAAAAAGCCGGCATCGTTTTCATCGGGCCCAATCCCCGGGCCATCGCCGCCATGGGCGACAAGATCGAGTCGAAGAAGGCGGCTGCGGCGGCGAAAGTCTCAACCGTGCCGGGCCATCTCGGCATCATCGGGAACGAGGTGGAGGCAATCGCCATCGCCGAGGAGATCGGCTATCCGGTGATGATCAAGGCGAGCGCCGGCGGCGGCGGCAAGGGCATGCGCATCGCCTACAGCAATGCGGAGGTGGCCGAAGGATTTGCCCGCGCCCGCTCGGAGGCGAAGTCGTCGTTCGGCGACGAGCGCGTGTTCATCGAGAAGTTCATTACCGATCCGCGCCACGTAGAGATCCAGGTGCTCGGCGACAAGCACGGCAACGTCATCCATCTCGGCGAGCGCGAATGCTCGATCCAGCGACGCAACCAGAAAGTCATCGAGGAGGCGCCGAGCCCGCTGCTCGATGGGGCCACCCGCAAGACGATGGGCGCGCAGGCCGTCGCGCTGGCCAGGGCCGTCGGTTACGACAGCGCGGGCACCGTGGAGTTCGTTGCCGGACAGGACCGCAGTTTTTTCTTCCTGGAGATGAATACGCGGCTGCAGGTCGAGCACCCGGTTACCGAGCTGGTCACCGGAATCGACCTCGTCGAACAGATGATCCGAGTCGCCGCCGGCGAGAAACTGTCGATCAGGCAGAGCGATGTGAAGCTCAAGGGATGGGCGGTTGAAAGCCGCGTCTACGCCGAGGATCCGTACCGCAATTTCCTGCCGTCGACCGGGCGGCTCACGCGCTACCGCCCGCCCGACGAGCGCAGTGCGGGCGGCATCACGGTTCGCAACGACACCGGCGTCTATGAGGGCGGCGAAATCTCGCTCTTTTACGATCCGATGATCGCCAAGCTTGTCACGCATGGGCCGACGCGTGACGTCGCCATCGATGCCCAGGCGGATGCACTCGATGCCTTCGTCATTGACGGCATTCGCCACAACATTCCGTTCCTTGCTGCGCTGATGGCGCATCCGCGCTGGCGCGCCGGCAAATTGTCGACCGGGTTCATCGCCGAGGAATTCCCCGACGGGTTTCGTGCCCAGGCGCCCGAAGGGGAACGCGCCCTCGTTCTTGCGGCCGTTGCGGCGGCTATTGACCACGTCATGGGTGAACGCAAGCGGCGGATATCCGGACAGATCAGCGGACGCATGGTGACGCGCGAAAGCCAGCGGGTCGTCTGGCTGGATGAAAGGGAAACTCGGCTGGAGGTCCGCCGCGAGAACAGTGAAATCGAGGTGCGGTTTCCCGGCGCGGCCAGCAGCGAACGCCATCGGCTGGCGTCAGACTGGCGGCCGGGCGATCCGCTGTGGAGCGGCACGATGGACAGCGGTCCGCTGGCGGTGCAGGTGCGCGGGATTCCTAACGGCTTCGCGCTGGCCTGGCGCGGCGTGGAGACGAAGGCCTATGTCTATACCGAACGCGAGGCACATTATGCACGGCTGATGCCGGTCAAGGAGAAAGCCGACACAGGCAAGCAGGTGCTGTGCCCCATGCCGGGACTGGTGGTGTCGATCGCGGTGAAGGAAGGGCAGGAGGTCAAGGCGGGCGAGACGGTGGCGGTCGTCGAAGCCATGAAGATGGAGAACGTGCTGCGCGCCGAAATCGACGGCACGGTCTCCAAAATTCACGCCAGGCCGGGCGACAGCCTGGCAGTGGACGCGGTCATTCTGGAATTTGCCTGACGTCGTTCTCGCAGCGGTTCAGCCGTCCAGCCACGCCACTGCGCGGATCGGCGCGCCGGTGCCGCCCTTGATCTTGATCGGGAAGCCGATGAAGCGGAACCGGCCCTTGCCGACCAGCCTGTCGAGATTGACCAGTCCTTCCATGTGGGTGAAGCCGAGGTCGCGGCAGACATGATGTACCTCGAAATTGTTGCGTCCCGGCCGGCCCGGGCTGACCGCCTCGACGCCGAACATGCCGATGCCCTTTCTGCCGAGCCATGTGGCCGACTCCTTCGTCAATCCGGGGAAGTCGGTGAGGAAGCCCGGCGTGCCATGCGCGCGGCGGAAGAAATCCATGTGCAGCAGCACCGTGTCCTTCGGCTGGATGGTGACGCCGGCCGCCTTCTCGGCTTTCTCCAGATCCTCGATCGAGATGTCGGACTTGAGCGGCTTGTGCGACAGGTCGAGACAGACTGCCTCGGTGAAGTAGTTCTCCAGCGGCATCTGGTCGATCGATGGCGCCTCGGGATCGGCGTTGAAGTGGCACGGCGCATCGACATGCGTGCCGGCGTGATCGCCCATCATCAGCACCTTGGTGGCTGACGAGAAGGCGTAGCCGTCGGCGGTGCGCACCTCGTCGTGGGTCCCGAAGCTGGTGACGACAACCTGCGGGTGGTTGGGCAGAACCGCCATCTTGTGGTCGATGTCGCGGCTGAGGTCGATCAGGATCATTGGGGGGTCCATGAACTTGCTGTGCTTTTCGCAGGGCAGGATATCCGGCGCGCCCGCATGTGAAAAGCGACCGCGCTGACACAACCCGCCTCTCTCTGCTATGCGAAAACGATGCTGCTCTACTTCGCCTATGGCTCGAATCTGAACCGCGCGGCCATGCAACGCCGCTGCCCGGAAGCGCGCGCCGTGGGTCCCGCCGTCCTCGAGCGCCACAGGTTCTTCGTCGGCATTGATGGCTGGGGCTCGGTCAGGCCGAGCCCCGGCAATGCGGTGCACGGCGTTCTGTGGCGGCTGACGCCGCGCGATATTGCGGCCTTGCACGCCTACGAATTGCTGCACAAGGGTCTCTACGACGTGCGCCATCTTCCGGTGCGTCTCGGCAGCCGTCGCGTGCGCGCCATGACCTATCTCCTGCGGCGGCGCGCCGCCGGTCAGCCCAAGCCCGGCTATGTCGAGATGATCGGCGCGGCCGCCCGCGGCTGGGGCCTGCCCGAGCCCTATATCCGCGCGGTCGAGCGCTGGTCGGTGTCGCGCTGGACCGGTGCTCGCGTCATCGACGTCGGGGAACTCGCATGAGCACCATCCGTCACCTCATTGTGCGCGGCCGCGTTCAGGGCGTCGGCTATCGTGCCTTCGTCGAGGCCGAAGCGCTGGTGCGCGGTCTCGAGGGCTGGGTGCGGAACCGGCGTGACGGCACGGTTGAGGCGTTGCTCAAGGGTGAGGAACCGGTGCTCGCCGACATGATCGAAACCTGTCGGCAGGGCCCCTTTGGCGCGCGAGTCGACGAAATTTATCTGCTCGACGGGACAGACGAGGATTTCAGACTGCGCCGGCCGGGGGAGGCTTTCTCGGTGCTGGCGACGGACTGATCGGCGGTAGCTCCGAACAGCGACTCGAATTCCGCCCGCATCACCATGTCCACTTCCGGCAGCATCACCGGAATACCGAGGTCGGCGAGGCTGGTGACGCCGTATCGTTGTTCCTGCACGCCGCAGGGAACGATGCCGGCAAAATGCGAAAGGTCCGGCTCCACATTGAGCGCAATGCCGTGCAGCGTCACCCATTGCCGCACGCGGATGCCGATGGCGGCAATCTTGTCCTCGAAGCCTTCTCCCTTGTCCGGCCGCCTGACCCAGACCCCGATACGGTCCTCGCGCCGTTCACCGCGCACATTGAAGCGGCCAAGCGTACGGATGATCCATTCCTCCAGCGTCGCTACATAGCGGCGCACATCCGGTCCGCGCCGCTTCAGATCGAGCATCGCATAGGCAACCCGCTGGCCGGGGCCGTGATAGGTAAGCTGGCCGCCGCGCCCGCTTTCGAAGATGGGGAATCGCGCGTCCAGCACCTCCTGTGACCGCGCGCTGGTGCCCGCGGTGTACAACGGCGGATGCTCGAGCATCCAGACCAGCTCGGGCGCCTCGCCGGCGGCAATGGCCGCCGCGCGTGCGTCCATCGCGGCGACAGCGTCCTGGTAGCCGATGAGCCCGTCGCTCACGTGCCATTCGACGGACGCCGTCACCGGCGGCGCGGGAAGACCCACCCTCAATTTGCTGCGCGCGTTAACCACCCGTTCACCATACCATGTTGACACTGACCCGCGCCTGCCCGTGTCCGGGCGTCCAGAGGGTTCCATGCCGACGCTCGACAACGTCTTCATCGATCTTGCCGTGGTGCTTGGCAACACATCCATGCCGGTGCACCAGGTGCTGCGGCTCGGTCGCGGCGCCATTATCGAGCTGGATGCCTCGGAGGATGACGACGTCAACATCCTTGCCAACAACCTGCCGGTGGCCAGGGGCAAGGTGGCGGTCAATGGCAACCGCATTACGGTCTCGGTGACCGAACTGCTGGCGCGTCCGCCCGACATGCGCTGAGACGGCCGGCCGACGCGCCTCGTCCGGGGTGGGCCGGTAACCGCCGATGGCGGGCGCAGGGAGCCGACAATTGCACAAGATCCTGTTCCGGCAGTCGTAACACCTGCTTCGGAGGGTGGCTGAGCCGCCCGCAGGCTTGTACCCCGACACCCTATTTGTTACATGCTCCGCCGTCCTGGGACGCGGCGGGGCCGTCAAACCGCCGTCTCGTCCTGTTTCCAATGCGGCCGTGGCGGAACTGGTAGACGCACTGCCTTGAGGTGGCAGCGGGTAACACCGTGGAGGTTCGAGTCCTCTCGGCCGCACCAGGGATCCCGAATATCCAGCCCGAGCCCCCGCCGGGGGCCGACCTACTGATCAGCCTGCGACCACCGGGATGCCGAAGGCGTCGTGTGGTTGTCCGATCAGCCGGAGGTGCTAGTAGCTGGCAGCCACGGCACCGGAATACGCGCCGGCGGTGAGGGTATTGCGCTTCTTGCCGCTGAGTGCGGAGATGAA
>Ga0315534_1003012_pt1 | contig 11024 bp, 7 predicted proteins | sample SalMarSW160240MG_FD_203094 | JGI IMG/M metagenome (GOLD analysis project Ga0315534, IMG submission 203094) | Salt marsh sediment microbial communities from the Plum Island Ecosystem LTER, Massachusetts, United States - Salt Marsh Sediment SW1602-40 ... | reverse complement strand
ACGGGCGATGTGACGATGGTCGACGTCGACTTCGTGGACGTAGGCGCCGACATGGACGTGGGGCAGACGCGGGGGTCCCCAAACGGCCTGAACCAGGGAGACGGTAGCATCACAATGAAGCGCGGCGCGCTTTCCATTGGCTTTTCCGAGCCTCTGGACCCGGGCAGCCTCGACATCGCCAGCGTCACCGTCCTATCGAACGAACGTGCCGAAGCCATCGGATCCGTTGTCTTGGAGGACGTCAATCTTCAGGTGGCGTCACGCATCAATCTTGGAGAACTTGTTGGAGGCGGCAGCGACGGTGCCAATTCGTCCGATGCCACGCTTCACCTTAACCGCAGTCTGGCATCGACCGAGGTGCTCGATGTGGCCACGCAGGACCCCGACACGGCCGGTACGGCCACAGCTCGACTCAACATGGACACCAGCCTGATACTCGTAAATGGAACCGTGTCGCTGGGACCCGGTGCGACTTTGGAGATGGACATCGGCGGGAGCACCAAAGCCGACGGTTCGGGCGGTGCCGGACAATTCAGCGCGATTGACGCTGCGTCTGCCACACTGGGAGGATCCCTCGTTTTGACGCTGTCTGGAGGCTTCACACCCACCGTCGGGCAGATGTTCCCGATTCTATCGACAACCGGTGGAATTGACGGCAGCTTCGCCAGTGCCCATCGGTTGACCGCAGGCGATACGACGCTTAGTGTCCTCTACGATCCATTGAGCGTGTATGTCGTTGCCATCTTCCTGGGTGACATGGACCGCGATAACGACGTTGATTTTGACGACATCGACGACTTTGTCCTGGCGCTGAGCGACGCCAACTCCTATGTTAGTGCGTTCGGTGTGCCGCCGACACTTCATGGTGACATCGATGACGATGGTGACCAGGATTTCGACGATATCAACGGGTTTGTATCGTTGCTGACCGGGGCAAGCAACAGCTCGCTTCGCGCAGTTCCCGAACCGTCTTCGTGCATGTTGTGCGGCGCCCTTGCGCTAGCCATGCTCGTGGCTGCACGGCCTTTTCGCTTCCCACCCGGGGCAAGGTGAACAGATGGTGTCTGCCGACCGTGGCCCGACCGCCGCGTGCCATCGCGATTCGTCCGCTGGCCGACACGGTCTGGGGTCTGTTTCTCTGTTCCATTGCAAACAGCGAGCAGCGTTCTCGCTGGTGGAACTGCTCGTCGCGATTGCCATCATTGGAATTCTCATCGGGCTATTGCTGCCCGCCGTTCAAGCAGCGCGCGAAACGGCTCGCCGGACCGAATGCGCTAATCACCTAAAGCAGATCGGTTTGGCCTTTCAGGAACATCATGGGGCACACGGTTTTTTTCCCAGCGGCGGTTGGGACTGGAACGATCCACCCACTTATGACGGCAAGACACCGCTGGTCGGGGACGAACAGAAGGCCGGATGGGGCTTTCAGATACTCCCCTTTATCGAAGCCGAAAGCATTTGGGAAGCGGGGCCGGAGGTCGCAATTGAAACTCCCATTCCTGTTTTTTTCTGTCCCAGCCGGCGGGCACCACAGACAGTCGTCATCGACCACGACAAGTACGAACCGCGCGTCACGGGAACACGCGTGACGCACGCGTTGTGCGATTACGCCGCCAGCAACCGCGAGTTGACGGGAGTCGTCCGTCGGTTTCAAGCGCTCAGCCTGCGGCACATTCTCGACGGCACATCGTTTACGTTGCTGGCGGGCGACAAGCGTTTAAACTTGCGCTTCCTGGGGCAGCCGCAGGAGGATGACAACGAAGGTTACAGCGCCGGCTGGAACTCGGATACCATCCGACGCAGCAATCACCCTCCTTTGCCCGATTTTAACGGGACTGGAGACGGCGATCATCGGTTTGGATCTTCCCATACCACGCTTTTTAACGCCGCGATGGTGGATGGTTCCGTGCGTCCGATCACTTACAAAGTGAAACTGACGGTTTTTCGCAATTTGGGAAACATCAACGATGGTTACCAACTTGACAGCAACGACTTTTAAGGCCGGCCGCCCCGGCGGCGGTTCGACAAATGCCGGCCCCCGTCGAGCCTTCAGGACAGAAGGGGCGGCGCTCTGCCTTGCCCTGGCCTGGCTAACGGGATGCAGCGATGCGGACACTCCCGCCACCCAGCCGGTACCGCGCCTCGTGGAAGATCTTCAAGACGCAGAGATACGTGTCCGTTACAAGGCAGCCAAAGCTCTGGAACATCACGGCGCCCGCGCCGCCGACGCGGTGCCGGGATTGATAGACGCTCTTTCTTCAACGGACGTCCAACTTCGTTACCGCGCGGCAAAAGCGCTCTCCAAAATAGGAGCGGAGGCTGCTCCCGCCGTGGCGGCTTTGGCGGTCGCGCTGGGGGACGAGAATCCGCGCACGCGGTACTACGCGGCCAAGGCATTGCACGCGATCGGTCCAAGTTCCGGCGAAGCCATGCCGGAAGTCATGCAAGCGTTGCGCGATCCGAAGGCCGAAGTTCGCTACTACGCCGTGCGGATCCTCCGCATGCTCGGCAAGGAAGGCGAAGATGTGGGAAATGCGCTGCGGCTAGCGACTGCGGACAGCGACGAAAAAGTACGCAAGGCTGCGGAAATGGCCCTCGAAAAGCTCTCACGCGAACCTCGATAACCCCATGCAAAATCGTCTGAACTCCACGCGGGAATCGATGACGCCTCCGGAACGGTCCGAAGTGGAAAGGAGTGGGCAAATTCGGATGGCATCGGCGGACGCGGACATCCTGCATTTGTCCAACGATCCACTACCCCGGTCGCTTGGCGGGCCAGGGGCGGGCGTCCGCGTCGCCCTTTATTCCCATGACACGATGGGCATAGGACACATTCGGCGGAACTTGCTGGTGGCTTTGGCGCTGGATCGCTGTCCGGTACGTCCCACGATGCTGTTGATCACCGGGTCACGCGAAGCGGGTCGGTTTAAAATACCGTTCCAGGCGGATGTTCTGAGTGTTCCGGGAGTCTGTAAAAAATCCGACGGAGCTTATTGTTCGCGTCACTTGAGCGTACCGTTCAACGACCTGATTGAACTCCGCACACGTGCCATCGCCGGAGCGCTCGCGGCCTTCGCGCCCGACCTGCTCATCGTCGATAAGGTGCCACTCGGCGCATCCGGCGAATTAGAAGGCGCCATCCGATCCATCCGCGCGGAGTGTGGCACACGGTGTGTGCTGGGGCTTCGCGACATTCTGGACGAGAACTACCAGGCGCGACGCGACTGGGAGCAGTTCCAGTACGAGCGCGCCATTCGCGAACTTTATGATGCTGTATGGATCTATGGGGATCGCGATGTCTACGACGCCGTCGACCAGTACGGGATGTCGCCCCAAGTAGCATCCCGCGTCCAATACACGGGTTACCTCGATGCCCGGCCCTGGCTGGACGCGACGGGAGGTGACAATCATGGGCGGGAACGCGAGACGCGCTCCAACCAGCCTCGGCTGGCGCTCTGTCTGCTCGGCGGCGGCCAGGACGGTGCTCGGCTTGCCAAAGATTTTGCTGCCGTCACCTTGCCTCCCGACATGCAAGGCCTGGTCGTTGCCGGCCCTTGCATGCCGCCAGAGGCGCTGAGAAGGGTACACCAGAGAGTTGCCGAGAATCCCTCGATGTCCGTCGTTGATTTCGTCGTTGAGCCGATGGAGCTTCTTCGCGATGCCGATCGGGTCGTATGCATGGGCGGTTACAACACGCTCTGCGAGGTTCTCTCCCTGGAAAAACACGCACTAGTCGTTCCCCGTATCCGGCCCAGACAGGAACAGCTGGTTCGGGCGCGGCGGCTGAATGAATTGGGGCTAGTCGACCTGATGGTGCCCGACGACGTGACGCCCCGGGCCCTCGAACAATGGATCGCCCATCCCACGGCACTGCAGGTGTCGGCTCGGGCGCGTGTCGATTTTCATGGTCTCGTCAGAATCCCGCGGCTCTTTGCCCAATTGTGTGGCCTGTCCGCCCAACCGGTTCACGAAGCGGCTGATCCCGACCAGCCCGCAACAAACTTCGGTTTACCCTAGCACTGTCCCCGTCCTCCCGGAAAGGCCGTGATGCCGTCAACCAGCAGAGAATTCGAGACTCGTACGGTCCCGCGAATTGGATACGTGGTCAAACGATATCCGCGCTATTCCGAAACGTTTATTGTCAATGAAATACTGGCTCACGAAGAAGCCGGGATCGACGTGTTCATTTTCTCGCTGCGGCCGTCGAACGACACGCATTTTCAAAACCGCATTTCTCAGATCCGCGCACCCGTTCACTATCTTCCCTCTCGGAGTGTTCGCGCTGCGGAGTTCTGGAACAGGATGCAGGCGGCCCGACGGGCGTTCCCCGATTTGTGGCGGGCGCTCGATGATTTATCACCTGTCGATGGGAATCTCCTTTATCAGGCGATGCATCTTGCGATGGAATCTCGTCGGCTCGGAATCGACCATCTGCATGCGCATTTCGCCAACCAGTCCGCCGCCGTTGCCCGAATTGCCTCTCGTTGTTCTGGAATTCCCTACAGTCTCACGGCGCATGCCAAGGATATCTTTCACGAGGCGGTGGATCCGCACGAACTAGAGAGAAAGCTGGCAGACGCCGCCTGGGTTGTCGCGGTCAGCGACTTCAACCGAGATTTTTTGCGGCACAAATTCGGGCACGTCGCAGAACGCGTGGAACGCGTTTACAATGGCCTGGATCCGGCGAGTTTTCCCTACCGGAGCCCCCACGACCGGGGTCAGCGAATCGTCGCGGTGGGGCGTTTGGTTGAGAAGAAGGGGTTCGCCTTCTTAATCGAGGCGTGCAAAAAACTGATCGATGAGTTTCCCGACCTGGAATGCGATATTGTTGGCGAGGGCGACGAGCACGGCCGTCTGAGCGAGACCATTGATCGTCTGGACCTGCGGGAGCACGTGAAGCTGGCCGGCGCCCTGCCCCTTGCCGAGGTTGCCCAACGCGTTCAGCAGGCCGCGGTTCTTGCCGCGCCTTGCGTGGTCGGGAAAGACGGGAATCGTGACGGGCTACCGACGGTCCTGTTGGAAGCCATGGCGCTGGGAACGCCCTGCGTTTCGACGCACGTGACCGGCATTCCCGAGATCGTTCGCGACGACGATACGGGACTGCTCGTGCCACCGGAGGATGTAGGCGCGCTGGCAGCTGCGTTGAGAACAGTCCTGACTGATCCGCTACGACGTGAGCGGTTCGCAACCAATGGGCGCGCGCTGGTGGAACAAAAGTTTAATATCCACGCAAACGCGCGGCGACTGCGGCAGCTGTTCGGAGTTACGCAGGCGTCCGGCGACAGACGATTCATTCGAGAGTTTCAAGGGGCTGTCTGATGCGAGTGGCTTACGTCTGTGCCGACCCGGGCGTACCTGTCTTCGGCCGGAAAGGATGTTCGATTCATGTGGCCGAAGTGCTTCGAGCGCTCGTGCAGCGTGGGGCCAGCGTGGACTTGTTCGCGTGCCGCTTCGACGCCCCGCCGCCCCGTGATTTGCGGAGCGTGCGTATCCATCGAATCGGCAAACCGTCGCACGATTCCATGGCGGAACGAGAGCAGAAATTACTCGCGTGCAATAAGACCATCCGGCGGATGCTTGATCACCGCCAGCCGTTCGATCTCGTCTACGAACGCTTTTCGCTTTGGAGCTACGCGGCTATGGAATTCGCCCGCTTCCGGCGAGTGCCCGGTCTGCTGGAAGTCAATGCTCCTCTCATTGATGAACAGCGGCGTTATCGGGGCCTCGTGCATTGCCAAAAAGCCGAAGATGCTCAGCGCCGTGCCATGCGTGCGGCGTCGGCGATCCTCGCCGTGTCCCATGAATTGGCGTCCTGGTTGAGAAACTCTGCATTCGCCGGGACAGGGTCTGCTGTCGAAGTTGTTCCCAATGGTGTCAGCCCGTGGAAATTCTCCGATGCGGCCGTCAACCGACGCCACACGCATCCGGGGTCGTTCACGGTCGGATTCGTCGGTTCTTTAAGACCCTGGCACGACATGACGACGCTGCTGGAAGCGTTTCTGAAACTCTGTCGCCACGACCGTGCATGGCGGCTGCTTCTCGTGGGGGATGGTCCCGAGCGTTCACGCGCGGAGTCTCATCTGATGAACGTGGCGACCGACGTTCGATCCCACGTAACTTTTACTGGCGCAGTGGAACACGACATGGTTCCCGGTTTACTGGCATCCATGGACGTAGGTGTCGTGCCCTACGGGGCCGATCAGGGTTGCTATTATTCCCCTTTAAAACTCTTTGAATACATGGCGGCTGGTTTGCCCATCGTGGCCAGCCGCGTCGGGCAGGTGTCCGAAATTATTGTCGACGGAGTGAGCGGGTTGCTGTATCCGCCAGGCAAGGTCGACGCGCTGGCCGCCACTCTGGACAAACTGCGATCGAAGCCGGAATTGCGGTATCTTCTCGGATCCGCCGCGCGGCGCGCCGTGTGCGAACGGCACACGTGGGACGGCGTCGTGGAACGGATCCTCGAGATCGCCGGCCTGCCGACGGCTGTTCCTGCCGGCGAGATGACCACCTAATGGCCCACACTGCCAAAAACCTGCGAAAGGCACTTCCCGGCCTAGGGAACGTGTTGCGCTATTTCTGGCCGGAAGTCCACCACCAACGCAAGCTGATCATAGGGTCCCTGGCCGCAATGCTGGTGGGTATCGTGTTCCGCCTCCTGGAGCCGTGGCCCCTGAAGTTTGTCATCGACCGCGTGATCCCCGACTGGACAGACAGCCCCGCCCGAAGCCCTTCCCTGCTGGACGGCGTTGATTCGCGGTATGTACTGGTTCTTGCCTGTGCGGCAGTGGTCGTCATTGCGGTAGCGCGGGCCGCGGCAGACTATGCCAGCAAGGTCGGTTTCTTCGTGATTGGAAACCGCGCGGTAATCAATATTCGGAACCGTATTTTTCGCCATATGCACTCGCTTTCTTTGTCGTTCCACAATCGCTCCCAAACCGGCGATTTGGTCATCCGCGTGACCCGCGATGTAAGTCTGCTGCGGGACGTCACGTCCACGGCCGCACTGCCAATGCTGGCAAGCATCCTCGTGTTGGGAGGCATGCTCGTGGTCATGGCCTGGCTTGACTGGAAACTATCGTTGGTAGCGCTCCTGACGGTACCGATGTTTTCGTTCACCACGTTGCGGATTGGAAAACGCATCCGCCAATCGGCGCGGAAACAGCGGCAACGCGAAGGTGCCATGGCAGGCCTGGCCGCCGAATCCATCGGGGCAATCGATGTCGTACAAGCTCTCTCGCTGGAAAAAATATTCTGCCATGCGTTCGCTCAAACAAACCGCGCGGGCCAGAAGGCGGATTTGAAAGCGAACAGATATTCCGCTCGGCTCGGTCGAACGGTTGACGTGCTGCTGTCCATTTCCACCGCGCTGGTCATGTTTTGCGGTGCGCAATTCGTTTTGAATGCCCGACTGTCACCGGGCGAACTGCTCGTTTTCTTGGTCTACGTAAAACGCGCCTTCAAGCCTGCCCAGGAGTTCGCGAAATACACAGCGCGGATGTCGAAGGCCGCCGCCGCCGGCGAACGCGTTATCGAAGTACTCGAGCAACAGCCGGACATCATCGATGCCATCGATGCCATCCCGGCGCCGCAACTCCGCGGTCGGATTACCTTCGAAGATGTCGGATTTCGATACGATGGAGGGCGTTCTATCTTGAGTCAGATCGACTTTCAGATTGATCCCGGGCAGCGGGTGGCCGTGGTCGGCGAGTCGGGCGTTGGCAAGACCACACTGCTGCGCCTGGTACTGAGACTATACGATCCGACGAACGGCAGGATCTGCATCGACGGCCACGATATCCGCAGCATCACGGTATCGTCGCTTCGCAGCCAGATAGCGTTCGTACCACAGGAGAGTTTGATGTTTTCCGCGAGCGTTTTTGACAACATTGCTTGCCACCGTCCCGCGGCGACCCTGGACGACGTCCGCGTAGCGGCGAAACGGGCCCGGGCGCACGAGTTCATCGAAGCACTCCCTCGGGGCTACGACACGATTGTCGGAGAACGGGGCGTCACGCTGTCGGCTGGCCAGCGGTTGCGTTTGTCCGTTGCGCGAGCGGCGGTCCGCAACGCTCCAGTCATCCTGCTGGACGAGCCGACTTCAAGTCTTGACGAAGAAAACCGCCTGGCGGTGGTCGATGCCGTGGAGCAACTTTGGAACGACTGCTCCGTACTACTGGCAACGCACGACCTGGTGCTCGCGTCGCGAGCCGACTTGATTCTTTTCCTTCACGAAGGACGCGCCGCCGAATTCGGATCCCATGCGGAATTGCTCGCTGCCGGGAATCGCTATTCGGCACTTTATCATCTGCAAACTGCCACGGCCGCTTGTGAACTCCACGGCGATGAGGTGAGAGTCCGCTGATATGACCGCTTCCGTCAAGGCACAGAAAACAACGCCCGGCACGCGGGGACCTCATGCCCACCCATACGTCTTCGTCGTGGGTTGTCCACGGTCGGGTACAACACTGCTGCAGCGAATGTTAAACCATCATCCACAGTTGGCCGTGTCCAATGATACGCATTTCATCACGCGCTGCATCGAAAAGAGTGTGTCGCGGCCCATGGACGACATCATCCGCGGTGGCGACTTGCCGCTGAGCAGAGAACTCGTTGAGACGGTGCAGACGTACCATCGGTTTACACGGCTCGGTTTAACCTCGGACATGGTCACACAGTCCGCGCGCGAGTCGCGGACGTATCGCGAATTTGTTTCCGCCCTCTACGAGCGGTTCTGCCAGATGCACGGCAAATCCATCTCTGGCGAGAAAACGCCAGACTATTCGCGTCATGTCCGTTTGTTGCACGGATTGTTTCCCTGGGCCAGATTCCTTCACCTCATACGCGACGGCCGGGATGTCGCGCTTTCCGCACTCGATTGGGCTCACGAAAAAAAAGGACCCGGCCGCATGCAACTTTGGAAGAGCGAGCCCGTAGGGGTTTGCGCGCTGTGGTGGTCCTGGCTTGTAAGCGCGGGTCGCGAACAGGGTCAACAGATCGAGTCATCTTTATATTCTGAGGTGAAGTACGAATCACTGGTCTCGTCGCCGCACCGCACGTTGGCGGAAGTGACACGATTTCTGTGTCTTCCCTTCGCGGCCGACATGCTGCTCTACTTTCAGGGGAAGAGGAACAAGAGCTGCGGCAAGTCGGCCAAGAGCGCCTGGCTGCCTCCTACATCGGGCCTGCGCGATTGGCGAACGCAAATGCGGGAACGTGATCTCGAGCTATTTGAAGCATTGGGTGGCGACAAGCTGTCCGCATTTGGATACCCGCGGGCAGTATGTAAAATCTCACCGCACATCGAATCGGTGGCGGAGACTTGTCGGCAGTGGTGGCGAGCACGAGGCCCGATCGCGAAAAGCGGGCACAAGACGCGGTGACCCATGCTTAGTACTGCGGACGCCCAACTCGTGCGCAGGGATGCCGATATCCCTGGCCTGGAACTGGCCCTCGATACGACGCGCCTCGCCGAAGCGCTCGTTTCGCTCACGTCTCACCTGACCATCGCGGATCTTTCCTGCCACTATCTGCGCTACAAGCCCGGCACAAGCTGCCTGGCGGCGTTCCATGTGACGCTCGATGGCCACAGCCATGATGTGGCGGTCAACGCCTTCCGCCGCGATGCGCCAGAAAAACTGCGCAAGGCCACCGAAGGACATGTGCATTTGCAGAATAACTTCACCACGGTAATTCCATCAGTCCTGCCGTGTCACGCGACGGCTATCTGGGGATTTCCTCACGACCGCCATCTGCCGGGGCTGGGACGGCTGTTCGACGACAAATCTTCGCAAAACCTGATGGAAAACCTTCTCGGTTCTTACGGAACCGTTGGCCGCACTTCCATCCAACGCATCCGTTACAAACCTCATCGGCGCTTCGTGGGGCGAATGCGTCTGGAGAACGGCACATCCATCCTGTTGAAATGCTACGACCGCCGCGGATACGCCTCCGCGCAACGCAACGCGAAGGTGTTCTCGAGCCGCGGACCGCTGCGCGTCGCTGATCGGCTGGCTCGCTCGAATCGGCACCGCATTGTCGCTTTAGAGTGGCTGCCCGGCGTATTGCTGGCCGATCTTTTAGCGGATGGTGCGCTGGGCCTACCGCTGGATCTCTTGGCGGACGTCGGCACGGCGCTGGGCGAGTTGCACATCCAAAACGCCACGGGGCTCCGCTGCGAGACGGTAAAACACGCCGCCCTCGCCGCCCATCACATGGCGGAATTTCTAGGATACCTTCTTCCCGGACGCAGGCAACGCTTTCACGATTTGGCCCAACTCATCGGCGATGCCCTGACCGAAATGCCCCCCATCTATCAGTCGACGCATGGCGACTTTTATGCCCAACAGGTTCTCGCGCACGAAGGAACGGTGGGCATCCTTGACCTGGACCGCGGCGTTTTGGGAGACCCCGCGCGTGATCTGGGAAATTTCATCGCCCACCTGGACTACGAGGTCCTGCGGAGCCGGTACTGTCGAGCAGATTTCGAACGCATGGTCCATGCGCTGATCGAAGGTTACTGTTTGACGGCGGACCGCTCGATCATCGATCGCATTGGCGCGCACGCTTCGGCTGCCTTATTTCGCCTCGCCACCTTGCCTTTTCGTGAACGCGACCGAGATTGGCCACAATGGGCGGAGCGCATCACGGAACGTGCAGCTGGATACCTGAAGAGCCCGTCCCAGCCGAAACCGATGCGCGGGACCCACCCTGGAAGCGTTTCTTCGGCTCCCTGTTTCCGACGGCGGGAAAAGCCCGTCATCATCGACCCCTTCGGCGTCAAAAATGATCAGCGCATGCCATTTTTAACCAAGGCGATCGATCCAGCCATCATGGCACCGTACTTCGATACGCACCTAGAGTGTCTGGCAAATGAGCAAGGGGGCGTCACCATCCAGTGCATACGCGTTACCCGGTATAAGCCGGATCGGAGATGCCTTTTCGAGTACCACCTGGGAAGCCGTTCGGACCAAGAGTCGATCATCGTGCTGGGGAAGATTCAGGCCAAGCGACTTAAACCGGAA
>Ga0315534_1003011_pt1 | contig 11024 bp, 9 predicted proteins | sample SalMarSW160240MG_FD_203094 | JGI IMG/M metagenome (GOLD analysis project Ga0315534, IMG submission 203094) | Salt marsh sediment microbial communities from the Plum Island Ecosystem LTER, Massachusetts, United States - Salt Marsh Sediment SW1602-40 ... | reverse complement strand
ATGGACTTGGTCGGAGTTTAATTCGCATTTTTTTAAGGTACTCACCATCAAAATTGTCCTGTCCAGCCAATTGTACTGTTGTCTTTGCCCCTGCATTACTGATAACAACCTTACATTTAACTTCCATTTGTTCTCCATCTTTATCAATAATTACACTTGTAGCTTTTCCCTCTTCGATAATTATTTTTCTCGCAGGACAATTAGTCCATACATTGCCAGATTTCTCGATTACTTTAACAAGTTCCTCCGCAATTTTCAGATTTCCGGTGGAAGCAATAAAAAATTTTGTCATTTCTTGGAAAAGGAAAAACTTTGATACGGGAAGTTCCCATGAATGAGCCATCATTAACCCTGTACAGAGCGTATCGAATGCTTCATGCACTTTTTCATTTTCAGTATACTGAAGAAGCCAATCTCGGACAGTTATAACTTCTTCTTGCTCTATCCCCCTCATCTTCTTATAGTAACCACGCATAATCTTATTTAATTCGACGGGTTTCATTGGCCGACCCTTCTTCTTCGCATCTTCGCTCTCGAGCTTGTCAATTATATCAAGCGCCTTTGGTACCCCGAGTTCAGGCGGTATTTCATAACTCTGATCATTAATTCTGTAAAAAACACGGGTGATTGGTTTTAAAATATTTAAATTAACTCCCATCTCCTCAAGAAATTTTACAACCCAGCCGTCAGGGATAAGGATCGCACCGGTAGGGAGTTTAAAACCTTCATACTCAATAGTGGAAAATCTTCCCCCTACGCGCCTTCTACTCTCCACTACAAGTGTTTTAAAACCCTTTCGGGATAAGAGAGCAGCTGCTGTTAATCCACCCAATCCTGATCCGATAATTATTATATCATAATCTACGTTTTTCATGTTAAAAACTTCTCTGTTTAAATTTTAATTTATAAAGGACCGATATTATATTATTTTTGAAAGACTTCAACCCTGCTTATAAACAATACCCGTCCCACCAGCAGGATAACTAAAGTCGATGGCATTTGGTTCGCATACCTGACCGCAGCTTCCACATTCTAAACATTTTTCTTTATAATCGTCTCTAATGAATGCAACGCCGTCTTTAATTCCCCATAAATTCACAATGCAAATTCTAGCACATAGACCACAGCCATTACATTTACTTTGGTCTATTTTTATGAAATCTGCTGTCCCAGGAATATGTTTAGTTAATCCTTCCAATTGATTTCTCATTATAATTTACCTCCTCTTTTACCTTTTTTTTTTGGAAGCATATCAAGGATTTTTGGCAAGACTGACATTAATTTCTGAGGATCCATCATTTTATCAAGATCATCCTCAAAAATTTTTGCTACAAGGGGAAATACATATTTCATCATGAAAGGCAAAGCTTTTGGGGAATATGATTTAATTGCCGCTGCAATTTGTCGAACTCGTTTGGCATGTGGCTGTGACCAATCATAAATACCTCCCAGCGCTTCCATGAACATTGGCACAAACCAAGTCATCGTTTCTTTATGACTAAATGGTAGAGCTTTCCATATATTATATAATTCTTCCCCTGCTTCAAATTCTTCTCCAACACTGGTTTTTTGCCACATCTCATCGAATTTTGAGAGTGCGTTTTTAGAAACATCTCCAGATGTAATTGCATCGACAATTACTTCTGCCGCTACTTTCCCAGTAACCATTGCTGGATAGATTCCTTCTGCTTCAAGAGGACAGGGAAATCCCCCGGCATCTCCAATTAAAATGACTCCATCGGTGTGTGTGTTATATGGGTATTGTAACCACGGAAGCAAATGTGATTGGAGCTCTCTTGGTTTAGCATCTAAAATTTTTAACAATCTTTGATAATATTTTAGATTAATAACGCGATTTAAATAATACAATGGATTGCTATCCCACCAATTCATCCAGTTTCCTAGTCCTTGATGAAAACCATCATTAAAAAAAACTTGATATGAAGCGGGAAAGTTTGAACCCCACCATACACCTAATGTTTCATCACCCATAATATCATCAATTTTATCAGAAGATGCTTGAAAATCGTATTGCGGTACTAATGTAACTTGATTTTGAGCCCATTTATTTCTCAATCCAGACTTTTGTGCCACAGTTGATAGGACTCCATCTGCACCAACAACAAGTGGAGCCCTGTATTTCTCTCCTTTTTCATCAATCACACCACATATTTTGCCATTTTCCTTCAATAAATCTACAATTAATGTTGAAGTCTTTAATTCAGCACCAGCATCAGTAGCAAATTTAGCAATCCATGGATCAAACTCACTACGATAAACATTCATAGTAATCCATGATTTTGCGGGTTCATATGAAACGGATTCTGTCGGTCGAGCCATAATGTAACCCGCTACAATATCATCATTATTTACAAAATAATTACGCGAGGCAGTTCCTGCTCTCATTGAAGGACACTTATCAGGTGTTAAATCTTTCATCATTTCAGGGAAGTCTCTAAACATACGTGGTCCTAAACCACAACCAGAAGAATTCTTTTCACCCGGTTTACGGCCACGTTCAAAAAATATTACTTTTAATCCTTCTTCCGCAGCAACTTTTGCTGCCATAGAGCCTCCTGGTCCAGCACCGACAATTATTAAGTCAAAAACTTTCATTTGAATTTCCTATTTAAACTTTATTTAGAAATAATATTTATTTAATAATGCTCATCTGATATTTAAAAATTTAGTTTTCTAGATGATAATATCTTAATAGAGAGAAATATTTTAAGTAGAAAGGATTTACATTCTTACTTTATAAAAATGAGTGAAGAAGAGATTTATCAGAAATTAGTGAAAATCTGCGGATCGAAGTTTATTTCTAAAGATCCAAAGTTATTAGAAGATTTTTCTACTGATTTGAGTTTTGTTAAAGGGAATAAACCAAAGTATGTAGTATGGCTAAATAAAGCAAAACAAATTGAAGATATCGTAAAATTAGCAAACTCTTCAGGATTTTCAATCATTCCAGTAAGCTCTAGTCCCCCCATACGTTATCATGGAGATACAATTCCACAAAAAAACAATTGTATTATTGTTGATTTATCTAGAATGAATAAAATCCTCAATATTGATAGAAAAAATAGAGTAATAATGGTTGAACCTGGAGTAGTATTTGGTCAATTACTTCCAATCCTTCAAAAGAAAGGTTTAAGGTTAATTCAACCTCTCTTTCCAAGAGAAGGTAAATCTGTACTAACAACAGCTCTTGAAAGAGTACCAACCACAATTCCTCGTTATCAATGGGATAGTTCAGATCCTTTATTATGTACTGAGGTCATTTTCGGAACGGGTGACCTTTTTAGAACTGGTACCGCCGCAGGTCCTGGATCTATTAAGGAACAAAAAAAGTCGGGTCAAGCTCAAATAAATCCAATGGGTCCAACACAATTCAGTCCTTACAGATTAATACAAGGTGCCCAAGGAAGCTTAGGAATAGTAACATGGGCTACTCTAAAATTAGAATTAAAACCCACAATTCAAAAAGTGTTTCATCTCCAATCGGATAATCTTCAAGATTTATTAAATCTTCAACATCAATTGTTAAAATACCGATTAGGTGATGAAATGTTAATTATTAATAATATTAATTTGGCATGTTTAGTTAAACAAGAATTGGAAGATATTAAAGAGTTAAGTAGTTCATTAGCTGAATGGAATTTAATCTTTGTTTTAGCAGGTCGTGGTAAATTAGCAATTGATAAAATATCTTATCAAGAGGGAGATATACAACAGATTATTGAAGATCTAGAACTTGATCATTTGGAAAAAGTAAACTATATCACCGATAGTAAAATGATTTATGCTTTAAATGAATCAACTTCATACCCTTGGCGAAAGAGATTAAAGGGTAGCTTTCAAGATATTTTCTTTATCACTAGTTATGAAAAAATTCATGAATTTATAAATCTTGTTCAGAATGAAATTTCTGAAGATCTTGGTATATATATTCAGGCTATAAATCAAGGAACCTCTTATCATTGTGAATTTGATCTTTATTACAATCCAAATAATAAAGTAGAGTCAAGTTTGATAAAAGAAAAGTTTTTAAAAATTAGCTTAGAATTAATGGAATCAGGAGCATTTTTCAGTCGTCCCTATGGTGTTTGGGCAAAAGAAGTATTTAAGAGACATGAAGTCTCTACTCGAATTGCCTTAAAAAAAGTAAAAAGAATTTTTGATCCTAACAATATCTTAAATCCTGGAGTTTTATGTTTTGATGAGTAGTAGAACTAATATAAAAAAAAATTAAATTCAATTTAAGGAAGGTTTAAATAAGTTAAATGTAATAAAAAGAGGAGTTTAAAGATTTTTGAATGAACAAGAATATAAACTGATGATAAAACGATGTCTTCGGTGCTCGATATGTAAATGGATACCACAGCTACAAATAAAAAGTCAAAAATATTCTACTATTTGTCCTTCAATAGATATGTTTAACTTTCATGCATATAGCGCTGGAGGGCGCATAATTATAGCTTTAGCATTGGAAATGGGAAAAATTAAACCCTCTAAAGACTTAATGGATATCGTTTATAAATGTACTGAATGTGGAGGTTGTGCTGTCGCTTGTAAGTTTTTAAATACTTTAGAACCCCTTGAAATCATAGTTAAACTCAGAGAAAAATTGGTTTCTTTAGGATATGGACCAATGCCAAGACAGCAACAATATATCGATTCTATAAAAAACTACAATAATCCCTATAATGAACCTCATGAAAAGAGGTTAGCTTGGTTACCAAATGATATCAAAATTGATCCCCACGCAAAAACCTTATATTTTGTAGGATGCACCTCATCGTATCGGAGAAAAGAAATAGCGATTGCTACTGCTCGTGTAATGAATGCCGCGAACTATCCATTTAGAATTCTTAGTGAAAATGAATATTGTTGTGGAAGCCCAATCTTAAGAACTGGAGATAAGAATTCATTTATAAACCAATTAAACAAAAATATTGATATTATTGAAAAAGAAGGAATAAAAACTATAGTTTTTAGTTGTGCTGGGTGTTATGATACATTTAAAGTTGATTATCCTTTAGAAAGAGATTGTAACTTCAAAATACTTCATACAACAGAATTATTTAATGAATTACTCGATATTGGACAATTAAATTTGATAAAAAAAGTGCCATTAACAGTAACTTATCATGATCCTTGTCATTTAGGGCGTAATTCTGAACCATATGAAGAATGGGACGGTGATGAATTACAAATGATGCCTCTTGTATCTATTAATATGCCTGAAAAACCAAAGAGATGTGGAAAATATGGAATTTATGATTCTCCAAGAGATTTGTTAAATAAAATACCAGGGCTTAATCTCATCGAAATGGAACGGATTAGAGAATATTCTTATTGTTGTGGTGCCGGAGGAGGTGTAAAATCTGCTTTTCCAGAATTTGCTCTTAAAACTGCTAAAACTCGGATTGAAGAAGCTGAAAATACTGGAGCAGATATAATCACCTCTGCATGTCCGTTTTGCTCCACAAATTTAAAAGATGGAATTGTTGAAAAAGACTCTAATCTAAAGTTTTATGATATAAGTGAGTTATTATTAATGGCATTAGGATCACCAAATAAATCTATTAAAGAATCTTCGATGGAGGTTGCTTAATTGGTCTTGGAGAAAGAAGCATTTAAAGAATTTCAGGACGTAGTTGGTGTAGGAAATATCGATGATGGTGATGTTATAACAAATGTATATGCTTATAACTGGTGTATGGAAATTTTTAATTATATGGAAGCTAAAGATCCAGTTCCTTTTTCTCCAATTCCTAAAGCGGTTGTTTTACCGTCAACTACTGAAGAAGTTCAGCAAGTAGTAAAATTATGTAATAAATATAGAATTGTATTCAAAGCTCAAAGTACGGGACTTGGTCCTTGGAATCAACCCTCTGTGGATAATTCAATAATTATAGATCTTCGTAGAATGAATAATATTGTGAAAATTGATGAGAAAAACCTATATGCTGTAGTTGAACCATATGTGAGTGGATCACAGCTACAAGTTGAAATAATGAAATACGGGCTCAATTGTCACATGCCAGGGGCAGGCCCAATGGTCTCTCCATTAGCTAGCGCTACATCTATGAATGGTCCGGGTTTTACATCTCCTTCTACAGGACACAGTGCTAGAAACGTTTTAGCAGTTGAATGGGTATTACCAGATGGAGAGATTATGAGATTAGGGGCTTATGGTCAAAAAAACAATCCTGATTTTTTTTACGGAGATGGCCCAGGACCGAGTTTACGTGGCATTATGAGAGGTTGGGCGGGTACAAAATCAGGACTTGGAGTTTTTACTAAAGTTGCAGTAAAGTTATTTCCCTATCCATGTAGTACAGATTTTATCATTAAAGGTAATTCTCCTGACTATGATTTTGATATCCCTGATTTTATGAAATTGTATGTTATGGATTGCGGTAATTTCAAGAAACTAGAAAAAGTCATGTTGAGAATAGAAGAAGAAGAAATATCATTTATGTGCAGTTATTTATCTGGTTTTGCGGTGATGGCTATTTTTTCTAATTCAATTGAAAGTTTAATGGATAAAGTACCAATAGGCCAGATGAAAGCTCCGTTGGTTGTAATAATAACTGCTCGTACAAAGCAAGAATTTACGTATAAACAAAAAGTAATGGATTTCTTGATTAAAAAATTCAAATTAGAAAATATAATTGGAACAATATATACTCCTAAACCTATATTTTATGCTGAGGCTCTCCGTTCGAATTTAGGCTTACATGGTTTTATAGCTACTGGAGGTTTTCAATCTTCTAAAGGAGTGGCAGATACAGCAGCAGTATGTCTTCGAAGCACTAAATCAAATATTCCTTTAAAGCAGGAGTTTATTAAGAAGAAGGCAATTGCTAACGATTTTGGAGAGGGTACATGGATGACCTCTTATGAATCAGGTCATTATTTTCATATGGAATCCCCCACGATGTTTGATCAAACTGAAGAGAATAGTGTGAAAGGAATGGCTGAATATATGGAAAAGAGCAATCAATTAGATTTATTAAAGCATCTTGGTGCTCCATTCTTCGTAGAAGGTACACGTATGCATGAGCTATTTGGACCTCATATGTCTAACTATCATCTATGGTTAAGAAAAATTAAAGAAACATTTGACCCAAATAATATATCTGATTCTGGATTTTATATTTCACCACAAAATAAATAAAAACAAAGAGTTCAAGAGTAATAGCATGGTAGAATCAAACCAAGAAAATAAAAAATTAAGAGGTTTCGCAGTCCTAATCAATAGTATCCTAGCGCCTCTTAATGAAAACAAGAGATTTCAAGATAAATTTAGAAAGGTTAATACTAAAATTCTTTTAAATGCTTCGAATTTAAATAATGCGGCAATTATTATAGTTAATAAGGGATTTTTGAGAGTTGAGAGCATTCCAAATAAACCAAAAGAAAATTTAAGAAAGCAAAAAATAGGGTGGAATGCTTTTTTAGAGATGGATACACAAACTTTCCTTGCTATTGCCATGAATCGACTTTCGCTATTTGGAGTTGCAAAAAAGTGGTTAACCCGTAAAGTAAAAATGCGTGGAATCAGAAAATTGCTCATATTATTGAAAATATTTAAATTTTTAACAAATTATAACGAGTAGATTTTATTTTAATTAAAAGAAAGTATTGAGAAAAAGATTTATTATGAAAACAAAAATTGTAGAAGCTTGGTTAGGACCAGGTAGAAAGGATGGTCAAATTAAACCAATCAATCCAAAAGATGATGCATTACACATCGATATGGAAAAGAAAGGAACAAGAGAATGGTGGTATTTTGATGCTCGTTTTGAAAATGGATATACAGTAGTAGGATTTTTTCGAGCAAAACACGAACGGACGGGTAAAACTGGTGTAGAAATTACGATTTATAAGCCCAACGGAGAAAAAACACAGAATATAATCGATTACCTTCATTCTGATTTTGCAGCTTCTCAAGATTTACCCGATGTGCAAATTGGTAAAAATTATATAAAAGTTGATTATTCTAATAAAGATTTACCAACCTATGAAATTTTCTTAGATGAAGGTGAATATGGGCTTCATTTAAAATATACTGCTTTAGTTCAGGGTTGGAAGCCTGGAAAAGGATATATTGAGTTTGGAAAGTCAAATGAATTTGGATGGGTTATAGCTCTACCTCGAGCAGATGTTGAAGGAACTATTAAGGTTAATAATGAAACAATTCAAGTAAAAGGAATTGGATATCACGATCATAATTGGCTAAATTTCAATTTTGCGATGATAATTGACTATTGGTACTGGGGTAGGATTTATTCTGAGAATTTTACGGTGGTTTTTGCTTATATCAAATGCAACAAGAAAATGGATAATCACCCAATACAAGTTTTAATGATCGCGAAAAATGAGAATGTATTTCTCAGTACAGGTGAATATGAATTAATTCAAGAAAATTTTGAACATAATAATAAAGCTGGAAATAAATATCCGAAAATTTTAAAGATTATTATTGGAAATCAGCACGAAATTCTTCTCGAAGTTCAAGAGATCATTGATGCTGTTAATTTACTTCAAGAATTAGGACCCATCACACGGTTCCTAGCGAAAAATCTTTTAAAATTAAAACCAGGTTATTTCCGATTAAATTCTCAATTTCAACTCAATATATCTTATGAAGGGAAATCGTTTATAGAAAAAGGAAGTACACTTCACGAAATGGTTATAACTAAGTAAAAATATAAAATGTTATTAGAAATCTTAATTTTTATCTTTTAATGCTTTTTTTGGAAATAAGCGTTTTTTTAATTTTACCATGCTTGTGTCCATATCATATTCTACTAAGCCAACCTTTGCTAATTCTTGAACTGAATGCAATACAAAGGCTCCTCCAATACCAGTTGTAGTTTTTATTTGATCTCTCGTCATTTCTTCCTTTTCTCCATGTAAAGTCATTAAAATTCGATAATGTGGTTGACCTTGCCATATTTCTGACACTAAGACAGTATAAATTGACAGTAATGCACGAACTCTCTCGAAGTTATATTCTGCTTCTTCTGCTTCTGATGCTGCTTGCATAAATTTCTCTAACTCAACCTTAACTTTCTGATACTCATCTAGTAATTTCATTTGATCTTCTGTTAATGACCCTATTTTTTGGTCTTTTTCTCGTTTTTCAAGCTCTAGCTTTTTTGTTTCCTCTTCTAATTTCTTTTTATCTATCTCTAACTGTTGTTTCTCAGTTTCTAACTTAGACTTTGCTTCTTCTAATTGTATTTTTTCATTTTCGAGTTTTTCTTTTTCTTTACTAAGTTCCATTTTATCATTCTCAAGATTTAATAAAGCAGTTCTTGAAGTCTCTAATACCTCAATAAATTCCTTAAAACTTAATTCAGCAGCTTGAATTGTTTTATCAATAACATTTAACGTTTTTTCTTCATCTGACATTAGAATTACAGTAAAACTAATTATTTTATATTAATAAAGATTTATTAGAAATTTTTAAAGTTTTATAAAAATTCACGGAAATAAATCAAAATAATGTATTTTATTTAAAATTAAAGATATAACACTATATATAGTTCCTTAAAAAGCAATGTAATTTGTTATTTGATTTTCTATAAATAATTTTTTCCGATTTTATATTCTATTAATTACTTCATCATATAGTTTTTTAAGATATTCTTTAATTTTTACAAGATGATTTGTACCTACTTCTGTAATGGAATAATATTTTCGAATTTTTCCTCTTACATTTTTTTTTTTAAATGATAATAAACCAGAATATGTTAACCTATTTAACCATGGATATAAAGACCCATCTGAAATATCATATCCATGCTCAGCTAACTCATTTTTTAACCAGGAACCATAAAAAGGTTCTTTATTAGCATGATATAATATATATAGCAAAATCGAACCTTTTTGAAATCTTCTTAAAGGATTTATGGATTTCATGTTAGATCCATATTATATTGGTTTTAAATAATTAAGATCAAGAATTCAATAATATTAAAAAGGAATAATTTATATTTAATATTATCGCGAATCGATATCGATAATCGATATCAAAAAAAGTATAATAATGACTTAATAAAAGTAATACTGATTGATTTATGTCAGGGAATAATGATTCAAATCAAAAGTATACTCAAAAGATAAGACTAATTTTGGGAGTTTCAGTTCCTGTTTTTATAATGGGACTTGTATCATTTTTCACTGATATTTCAAGTGAAATGATCCAGAGCATTTTACCATTATTTATTATAGATCTGGTAGAAACAAATCCTATATTTATTTTAGGTTTAATCGCAGGAATTACAACTGCTCTAGCCAACATATTAAAAGGGGTATCAGGTTGGATAAGTGATAAAATCAACAAAAGGAGACCTTTTGTCGTAGCAGGGTATACTATTTCAAATCTTTCTAAACCATTCATAGGTTTTAGTCCATCATGGCAATTTGTTTTAGGATTAAAAGCAACTGATCGATTTGGCAAAGGTCTCAGAACATCTTCGAGAGATACACTTATTTCTTATTATGCGGTTGAGCAAGGAAAAGCTTTTGGAATTCATCGCGCAATGGATACACTGGGTGCCGTTGTTGGTTCTCTTCTTGCATTCTTATTTTTATTTTTGGCATGGAGTTATTCTGAAATTATATTTTTCTCTATTTTTCCAGGACTCTGTGCAATTGTATTAATTCTTTTCATCAAGGATGTTGATCCAACAAAAATAGATGAAACAAAGTTGAAATTTCATGGTGAATCAAAAGTAGATAAAATTGATAGAAATTTTATTAAACTTATTTTGATCTTAGGCGTAATCGAGTTCGCAAGCCTAGATATTGCATTCCTCCAAGTTAGATCAAGAGATTATATTTTTTCTGGATTAATCTTTTTAATACCTGTCTTTTATTTACTAACAAACATAGTTTATATGGTTTTATCACCTATCATGGGATCTTTATCAGACAAAATCGGACGTAAACCTATTATCGTAAGTGGGTTATCAATTCTTTTAGTTTCTACTATATTTTTGGCA
>Ga0315534_1003008_pt1 | contig 11027 bp, 6 predicted proteins | sample SalMarSW160240MG_FD_203094 | JGI IMG/M metagenome (GOLD analysis project Ga0315534, IMG submission 203094) | Salt marsh sediment microbial communities from the Plum Island Ecosystem LTER, Massachusetts, United States - Salt Marsh Sediment SW1602-40 ... | reverse complement strand
TGCGCCGCGGCTGGCGCTTTCATTTGATCGGCCTCGACAGCGCGGGCATGCGCTGCCTGGTATGCGAACGTTCGGCGCCGCTTCCGCCTGTGTCCTCCCAGGTCAGAGATCCTATCCACTTCCTCCTGCGATTTGACGCGTTCCGGCGCGACCTTCACGTCATCAATGATCCTGATCACGCCTGCTACGCGTCGACAACATTCGATGCAAAGCCACTTGGCGCGTCGCGTCGGGAGCTCTCCACCCACGGCAACCACGCCACCACGGACATCCAGCAGAACGTGATCGCTACCGGGCACTTGTCGCTGATACAAAAAGTTGACAAGCCGACGTCCCAATTGGATATCATCCTTGCTTACCGAGCGGAGCGTCGCGGCCCGTGTACGCGCTGTCACAGCAACCATGGTGACCTCCTTCCTAGAGGTACGGCGAGGACCCACGTTGCGCCCAAAATGCCGATCGTCCTTGAAATGGTCCCGATGCCAGATACATTGTGACCACGGCCGAAGAACTCGGCCAAGAGCAGTCGGGGATCGGCTGCTGGACTCTAGGCCGAGCGCTCTGCCAAATTGGCGGTGTCGCGCGCCAGGCTCAGGTCGAAGGATTGCCGTCGGCGTGTTACCGCCTCCACATTGTTATCGGCATTCACGCCGGCCCGCGATTACGCAATCCGCGGCTTCCGGGGGCGACGCAGCCGTCAATAAGTGCCTTGGCCCCGCACCGCGTTGAGCAGATCACGGGGCCGCCGACCGTGGACGATGGCGAGACGCAAGACCTCGATTACGGACGGTCAGGTGCAGGGGATTGGATCCGTAGTTCGTACTGATGCTGTACGTGATGTACACGCGAGCCATAACGGCAATCGGGAGCCGTTCGACAGGCAGTGCGTCCGGGGCGGCTTCGAGGATGATCGTCGCTTTGGATTCGTTGCCTTTGAGTTGTGTTCGGCTTTCGGAAGATAATGTCACGCCGGGCGGCAACTGGTCTCCGGAGCTGCGTTTCTGGTACAGATGGCTCATCGCCAGCGTGACCGGATCGGAATTGCCCTCCACGCGTACGATCCGCACGTTGATTTCCGCGCGACCACCCGGTTCCAGCGTGATCTCGGTGGGACTGGCTTCCACTCGCGCCAGGTCCAGCGGTTCGGTCACGCCGACAATTTGCGTATTGCACGGCCAACGTATCTGCGAACTTCCGCTCCCCGACTGCAATTCGCAGGTGATGTGACCGTAGCGAACAATGGGGGCGACGGAGCCGTTGTCCACCTCGAGCTGGGCCCGGCCAAACGTGCGGACCAACGCAGCCCCGATCTCGGCATCCTCCGCCGCTGTCAGAATCATGGCGGCGTGGTCCATTCCGGCGGGAATCGTGACCGGAGTCAACGTCACACCAGGTGGCATTCCCTCAACGCCCAATTCGATCGGACCGTCAAATCCGTTCATCCGTTTGACCTTGGCGTGCCACAGCATGTGCGTGCCCGGAGCGAGCATGGCGTAATAATGGGCGCCATAGATTTCGAATTCGGGGCCGCTGTTCTCAGCTCGCAAATGATAGATGAATTCTTCGCCGCTTCGCCCGTGCAGGTCTCGAACGGCCACGTAGTGGGTTCCATCGCCTTGGGCCTTGAAATCGAGGCGGCTATCTTTGGACTGCCAGCGTCCCGCGAAGGGAGAGCCGCGAAGATCGTCTTCTTCGTCGTGCTTCTGGCCGGACGGTCCGTAGACTTCCAACACGCTATCGATCGGAAGCCCTCGCCGGTGCGCCTCGATTTCGAATCGATAGTACTGTCCCCGGCGCGCTTGGAATGCGAAATATTGCCTCGTATCCGGCCTGGCTAGTCGTCCATTCACTCCGCATGGCAGCTCGATTGACGTGGCGGACTCCGGCGAATCGCTACCGTCCGGGACCGTGTACTGCGGATGTTGGCTGACCAGAAGGGGCACTTCGTTGGTTTCTTCGCCGTCGTAAAGGCAGCGGACGGTTGTCCAACCAAGCGTCGCGTCAGGTTCGGCGCGCAGTCTCGCGACAGGCGAGCCCACGATTCCAAAGCCGATCATCTGCGCGTCAACCGAAGTGCCACGCTGAACGGCCAACGGGAAAACAGCGCGGACGAACGGTCGCTCGGAAACCTCGATGCAGTAGCAGTGTTTTTTGCTGCCAGCGTATCGGGTATCACGAATCTTCAGAAGATACTCGCCCGTCTCGGGCAATTCGCAATGGAGCAACGAATCGGCCCCGAAGAAGTTATCGTTTTCACCCACAATTTGACCGCTTGGTCCGATCAGCGTCAAAATCGGATCCATATGGTAAACCGGGTGTTTGACGAGCATGATATGGATCCGCTCGGTGACACGCTGCGTGTAGACCTGCATCGTGATTCGCTGGCCTTTGACACCCGAGAATTGAAAGCAATCGACGTCCTCGTTGCGCTCGCAGACGCCACAGATTGCCGACGGCAGAGGAACGGTTTGAGCTGCTCCCGGCGTGTCATTGCCTTCGGTCGTCTCCACGACGACGGGAAAGTCCGTCACCAGCAAATGGGAGATGCTGGAGACGGCTTGCCGCGTCGCCACGCGGAGTTCGTACACACCCGTCGGCTGGTCCCAGGGCACTTGCACGTGGAAACGGAAGGGCGTTCCCACCGAAGCACGACCTCTGCGGGGCGCTTCCAGCGCCTCGGTTTCCGCATAGACCATCTTGATCCCGGGCCGATCGAAGAATGTGGCATATGTGTCGTCCAGTGTGAAGTTGCAGCGCAGCCGCACAATGGCTTCGGTTCCGCGCTGCACCGCCACGGGGTGCAGCGACGTCAATTGCCGGAACCCGATCTTGGCCAGCGTGACTTGAGGCACCGCGAGCAACGCCAGCAGCAGCGACAACCGTCGTCGAATCGGCATAAGATTCCTTGCGGGCGCAGGAGCTACGCGAAGAAGCGTGGCAATCGATGACACGCCGGCCGCGTGTTCACATTAATTCTTGGATCGGCTCGCCGTCGCACAGCCAGATCCGCCGTCCATCTCTTGCAACGTGGGACGTATCGAGCGGGATACCCAGCTTCGCATAGATCGTGGCCGCGACGTTCCTGGGATAATACTCTCCACCGACCGAGCGCAGCGCCGTGCGATCCGTCTGGCCGATGACCGCGCCGGCAGGTGTTCCCGCGCCCGCCATGCAAATGAAACTGGCTGTGGAAGAATGGTCACGACCGCCGTTGGCGTTGATCGCCGGCGTACGGCCGAAGTCGGTCATCCAAACCACCAGGGTAGACTCCAACAAGCCGCGATCGTGCAGATCGTCGATCAAGGCGGGAACGGCCTGATCCAGCGGAGGGAGCTTGTCGCGCAGCACACGGAAGTTGTTCTTGTGCGTGTCCCAGCCGCCACTGCTGACCGTTACGAATCGCGCTCCGGATTCTATCAGTCGCCGTGCCAAAAGGCAGCTTTGTCCAAGATAGTGACGCCCGTAGGCGTCACGCAGTTTTGACTTTTCGCAGGACAGATCGAAAGCCTTTTTCGTTTGCGGCGATGAGATGATATCGAACGCGTTCTGGTAGAATTCGTCGGTCGCTTCAATCGCACCGGCATGTTCGTCTGCTTGGCGGGGCACAGCGTCAAGAAGCTCCAGGGCCCGCTGCCGACGTCCAAAACGGTCCGGTGAAACGCCGTCCGGCAGCGTGACATCTCGAATGGTGAAGTCCTCGTCATTCGGATCGTCCGGAACTTCAAACGGATTGAATTCCAGCCCGAGAAACCCGGCGGTGCCGCCGTGCGCGCGGCGATCGACGTGGCTGCCGAGTTGGACGAACGGCGGCAGCGAGTTGCGGCTGCCCATTTCCCTGGCCACGACCGAACCAAAGCATGGATGCGTCAGCGCCGGGTTGAACGGTTTGCCGGACAGCATGATCGCATCGGCCACGCTGTGGCTTCCGTTCTGCGGATTCAGGTTCCGCAGCACCGCGAAGGACCCCAGCCGTCTGGCAAAGTGCGGCATCAGCTCGCTGAAACGAACTCCCGGAACGGCCGTTGGAATCACGCCAAATTCGCCGCGAATATCCGCGGGAGCTTCCGGTTTCGGATCGATCGAGTCGATATGGCTCGTACCGCCCTGTGTCCATAGCAGAATGCAATTGACGTCACCGGCGGACGGCGTTGGTGTGGCGTTCGCTCGCAGTGCCATATCAAGCGTTAAGCCGAGGCCTGCCAGCGATCCGACCTGCAGAAGAAAACGCCGCCGCGCACCCCTCTCACAATTCCAGCTTCGACGCGGAAAAAGCTTCAACATGGCGGGATGACCTTGAAACGCCTGGGGGCGGATGTGGTGAGCGTTCGCGAGGTGGCCGTCATTGTAACCGTTTCACCGGCCCCAGCCAAGGTTTCCGTTCCATCTTAAATTTGATGTCCGCGATGGACGGCGATATACTGGGGCACTCGCGGGATAAGCGCCTCTTGAGCGTCTCTGCTGAGCCGCTTGACAGCCAGCGAGACGCGTTTGCGGCGGTTCAGAGATGGCGATCCGGTCGCTGGCGCCTGGCGGTTTTTTTGTATCGGCCGCCGCGCAGTCAAAGGCAATCGTTATTGTCTGTCCGAGATGTTTCGCTACGTGTCCGCTTCAATCATGCCTCCACCTATGGTCACTGCAACCAGGCGCTGCCAATCACTGGTCGCGTTAGCTGCGTTCACGCCGATCCTTTTCAATTCAAGCGCGGGCTCCATACGCGGCGAGCAGCCTTCCGTCAGTTTCCGGGAAGATGTGATCCCGGTGCTTACTAAGGCAGGGTGCAACCAGGGCGCCTGCCACGGTGCACAGTTTGGCCAAGGCGGATTCAAGCTGTCGCTGCTCGGCTTTGCTCCGGAACAAGATTATTCGACGATCGCCCGCCAATCCCGGCAGCGACGCATTTCGTTGGCCAATCCATCCGGCAGCCTGCTGTTGCGTAAACCAACGATGACGGTACCGCACGAGGGCGGTGAGAGGTTCCGTGTCGGCTCCCGTGCGTACAAGACCCTCAAGGCCTGGATCGAGTCTGGTGCCCAAGGGCTGATCGAAGATGAGCCAACCATAACAGATATTGGCGTCTCGCCGGCAGAGCGCGTTTACGAGCCAGGCCAGAGTTGCCGATTGAGAGTCGACGCCACTTACAGCGACGGGTCCGTCCGCGACGTGACGCACGTCGCTCGCTACGACAGCCTCAGCAGCGGCATTGCCAAAGTCGACGGCAGGGGTCAATTGACGGTTGTCGGCAGAGGGCAGACCGCGATCATGGTCCGCTATCGCGGGCAGGCGAAGGTGTCGATGGTTGTCAGTCCCTTTGCCAAAGACGTCGAAGTAACCGAATTTCAACCGGTGAACTTCATTGACGATCATGTCAAGGCGCGCTGGAACAAGCTTGGTTTACGGCCGTCGCCGGTATGCAGCGATGAACAGTTCATTCGCCGCGTCTTTCTTTCGTCGATCGGCACCTTGCCGACGGGCCGGCGAGTAGCTCGGTTTCTGGAGTCCAATGCTCCGAACAAGCGGGAGAGGGTCGTCGACGAGCTGTTGGGTTTGACGGGGGACCCGAAGCGCGACGTGTTTGTCGAAGAATGGAGCGCCTTTTGGGCACAAAAATGGGGGGACCTGCTGCGGAACAACCGCAAGCAAGTCGGCGAGATCGGCATGTGGGCGTTTCACAATTGGATTCGGGCATCGCTGCGCGAAAACAAGCCGATCGATCAATTCGTTCGTGAAATCCTGCTTGCCCACGGCTCAATTTACCAATATGGCCAAGCCAATTACTACAAGGTCGCCAGCAAGCCGGCCGATCTCGCGGAAACGACGGCACAGGTGTTCTTGGGCGTGAGACTGCAGTGTGCGCGATGCCACCAACATCCATTCGAATCGGTGAGCCAGTCCGATTACTATGGCCTGGCCGCATTCTTCACCAGGGTCGACACCAAGCGCAGTTCGGATTTTGGCGGCTTTGGCGGCGACACCATTGTGCGCGTGACAAGCTCGGGCCAGATTTCCCATCCGCGCACCGGTGAGGCGATGCAGCCGACGACGCTGGGAGGACCACCGTGTGAAACCGACGTCCGTGACCTCCGGCGACCGCTGGCGGAATGGATCGCGTCTCCTGGCAACCCGATGCTGGCTCGAAATATCGTCAACCGCGTATGGGGCTATCTGATGGGTGTTGGACTGGTGGAACCGATCGATGACCTGCGAGCCACCAATCCACCGTCTCATCCACAACTGCTCAATGCACTCGCCCGCGACTTCATCGACAACGGTTTTGATTTGCGGAAGCTAATGCGCACGATCATGGTTTCGTGCGTATTTCAATTGAGTTCGACGGCAACCGCCGAGAACGCGGTGGATACGCGATTTTACTCGCACCATGTGCCCACGCGCCTTCCGGCGGAAGTGCTGCTGGACGCGATCGACCGAGCGTGTGGTACCCAGGAACGATTTCCCGGCGTCCCCGCGGGAACCCGCGCGATTGAGTTGCCCGATCCTAATTTCAGCTCTTATTTCCTCGATACACTCGGACGTCCCCAGCGAATTATCGCCTGTGAATGCGAACGAACGGCGGAACCGAATTTGGCGCAGGTTCTTCAGATCGTCAACGGCGAATTGGTTCATCGCAAATTGACCGACGAACAGGGCCGCATCGCGAAACTGCTGGAACGGAAGGTGAGCGACGAGCGTGCATTTGCAGAGCTGTATCTCGTGGCGCTCAGCCGCCGGCCGACGGAAGCAGAGATCGATCATTGCCGGACGATTCTCCGTCAAGCGGCGGATCGCAGGGAAGGGCTAGAAGACATTTTGTGGGCCATCATCAACGGTCGAGAATTCATGTTCAATCATTGACGTGCGACCGGCCAAGGATGAAGGTTAGCCGGCCATGAGTATCGAACAGACGCGGATTCAAACTCTGTGCGACGACGATCCCGACGATGAAGGAACGTACGTACTCTACTGGATGCAACAATCGCAGCGGGCCGCCCACAATCCCGCGCTTGAGCACGCCGTGCAGCTTGGAAACGAGCGCGACCAGCCGGTGCTGGTTGGTTTCGGACTGTATGAACGGTACCCCGATGCAAATGAGCGGTCCTTTGCCTTCTTGCTCGAGGGACTGGCCGAGACGGCCGCGGACTTGGCCGACCGCGGCATCAAGCTCGTACTGCGGCGGGGAACACCCGATACCGTGGCCCTTGATCTGGCCGAAAATGCCTCGCTGATCGTCTGCGACCGCGGATATTTGCGTCACCAGCGACATTGGCGCCGGGCGGTTGCTCGCCAGGCACGCCGGCGGGTGGTGCAGGTCGAAGGCGACGTCGTCGTACCGGTTAACGAGGTTTCCGACAAAGCTGAATATGCCGCGCGCACCATTCGGCCCAAGATTCAAAAGCATCGTGACAACTACCTGAAGCCCCTGCGGGAGACGATTCCACGCAAGTCTTCGCTCCCACTTCGAGTGAAAGGCGGCCTGGACCCCAGAACGCCGGAGGACGTCCTGAAAAAGCTCCGGATCAATCGCAGGATCGGCCGCGTGAGACGTTTTCAAGGGGGCACGTCCGAAGCGCGTCGGCGTCTGACGGGCTTCCTGCGTCACCAATTACCGGGCTATGCGGACGCTCGGAACGATCCCGCCAACCCGAGCGCGTCCTGTCTTTCGCCGTACCTGCACTTTGGCCAGATCTCCCCCGTGGAAATCGCCTGCAAAGTTCAATCTTCCGAAAAGCCCGCCAAGAAAGATAAAGAGTCGTTCCTGGAGGAACTTGTTGTCCGACGCGAGCTTGCCGTGAACTTCGTCGAGTTCGAAGAGCAATACGACTCGTTCCATTGCCTACCTGGCTGGGCACAGCAGACGCTCGCCGAGCATCAAGGTGACGACCGCCCACACCGTTACACGGCAAAAGAACTCGAACATGCCGCCACGCATGATCGCTACTGGAACGCAGCGATGAACGAAATGCGTGCCACGGGTTACATGCACAATTACATGCGTATGTATTGGGGCAAGAAGATCCTGGAGTGGTGCAACACGCCTGAATATGCCTACCGTACCACGCTGGCCCTGAACAACTGCTATTTCCTCGACGGCCGCGACCCGTCGTCTTTCGCCAATGTGGCCTGGATTTTCGGACTCCATGACCGCGCGTGGGGCGAGCGGCCGGTATTCGGCAAGATACGGTACATGAGCGCCGAAGGGCTCGAGCGGAAGTTCGACATCGATGCCTATGTCACGCGGATCGACAAACTCATGGAAACGTGAGGTGATGATTTCGTGGTGGCCAGCTGGGATTGAGACATCAGCCGCGGGGCGCTGCTGTACCGTTGGGCCGGTTTGAAAGGTTGGCGAGTGTGCAAGCACTGGACGCTGGCGCGTGCCGGCTGATTCCATTGTCCCTTTTTTCCACGGGCTGATTGGGCCGAAGCAATATCTCCAAGATCACTCTTGCCCTTCCGCCAACTCCGCCGCCAGTTGCCGAATCACTTCCGACACAGAAACTTCTCCTTTGTTGATGTACTGGTCGTGCCGCTTTTCAATCCGTCCCAGGTCGTAAACGTAATTCACCATCATACCGGCCGATTGGGCCAGACCGCGCGGCGAGGTGTCCGCCAGCCAGTTCATATGCTGCAGTGAAGCTCCGTTGCCGAGATGAAATCTCGCCACGGCGTCAATCGGCCATCCGTCGAGCTTCTCATGAAGAAGGTAATGCGCACAAAGTCTCAGCAGCGGCAACTGCAAGGATTGCTGCACTTCCGCGTTACGATACCAGTCTCCGTGCTGCTGCAGTTCTTGCCGGGTGCGCATGGCTTGTCGCCCGATGGGGCTCGCCGACACTGAGCCTTCCGACTGTTGTCCGAGCCACGATTGGAAGCCGGGAACGGGCGACAGCGTGGCGAATGTTGTCAGCTGGGGCAATTCCTGCCGCAACTCCTGCACGACCTGTTTGATAAGAAAACCTCCAAACGAAATGCCTCGCAACCCTGTCTGGCAATTATTGATCGAATAGAACATTGCCGTGTCTATGTCCCGCCCGCCGGCAACTTGCGAGTCCCGGGCCAACAGCGGCTGAATTTCTCGTGCGAGACCCTGCGTCAACGCAATCTCAACGAATACAAGCGGCTCGTGGGGCATGGACGGATGAAAGAAAGCAAAGCATCGGCGGTCTGCCTCCAGACGCCTTCGCAAGTCCTCGAATGTCTGGATTTGATGAACGGCTTCGTACGTGATGATCTTCTCGAGCAGGCTGGCGGGGGAGTCCCAATCGACTCGCCGGAGATGCAAAAAACCACGATGGAACCACGATCGCAGCACCTCCTTCAGATCGTGCTCGACAGCGCGCAGCCTCACGCGCTGAGGCATGCTCAGCTCCAGCATATGCTGGCGCATTTTCACCAGGGTGCTCGTCCCGCCCGGGGCCATGTTGATGGAACGAAACAGATTCTGCCGCGGTGCTTCAACGGCTTTCGCCAGGGACCGGTGGGTCTTGAACCCAGGATTCTCCTTGTACGCCCGTGCGGCGGCGATGATCCGGTCCGAGTCGGGTGCGTAGTCCTCCAGCAACCGGTCGAAAAAAAAGCCTCGCTGCTCGGCGGTGAGCGTCTGATACGCCTGCGTAAATTGCGCCGCCCGCCCAGTGCCGATCGGGTCGCTGCGTCGAGTCACGAGTCGGCGACAGAAATCGGACAGCTCCGCGCCGGTCCGGGTATCCGTCCCTTGCCGACGATTCGGTTTCCGACCGGTATCGATCATTCCCGCCACCATTTCACTTCGAATCTGATCAGAAGATTCGCTCATTGTCCTTCGCCATTTCCGTTCGAGTACCGATCGGGCCTGCCAACACACCCTGCGAGGGCAACCGCCCCGCTGTCGGGGACCCGCTCGTCCCAATATAGTGAAAAACTGGAAACCGTATCGGTCCCCCGCCCGGTTGCGACCGGTATGACGCGTGAAATTTTTTGATCGTGACCTCTTGCCTTCGCCTGAATTTGTATATACAAATAAATAGTAGGAGGACATGATGACGGTGACCAATCTGGACAGGGCGGTCGACACCATCGCCGGGCAATGCGTCGCGGTGCGGCTGCGGATGCTCAATCGGGTCGTCACCAACACCTACGACGCGGCATTACGACCGCTCGGGCTCAAGGTCAGCCAAATGAACGTCCTTGTTGCGGCCGCCAAATTGGGAACCGCCCGCGCTGTCGAACTATGCCAGCACCTGCATCTGGACGTTTCCACCCTCAGCCGGAATGTCGAACGCATGAAGGCCCGGGGGTGGCTGGAGGTGGTCCCTGGCGACGATGCCCGCACGCAGCCTTTTCGGCTGACCGCCAAGGGACGCCGACTGCTGCACAAAGCAGTGCCTGCCTGGAGAAAGGCTCAAACGCAGGTTACGTCGCTGCTGGGTAACCCTTTTGTCGATCACCTGAATGAGGCCACCCAGCGACTGCACCGGCCGCCACGGTGACGTACTTTTTTTTGGGCAAATTGTTGCATATACATGCAAAGGACCTTTCATGAAGCTCGCCGACCACCCCACCGTGCAGCACGTCCGACAGCAGGCGACTCGGGGCGCCGCAGCAGACGGACGACCCCTCGATGCCAACGCGCTCCGGCACATCGTGCTCGAAGCCGGGGCGGACGACGCGGGTTTCGTCGAGATCGGCAGGTCCGCGCTCGACGACCAGAGGGACGACATTCTGAAGGCGTTGCCCCAAACCAAAACACTGATCAGCTACGTCGTTCGCATGAACCGGGAATCGATTCGGACTCCGGCCCGTTCGGTGGCAAACCTGGAGTTTCACCACACCGGCGACGAGGTCAACCAGATCGGTCGCACGGTGGTGCGAGCGCTTACGGAGCGAGGCATCAGGGCCCTCAACCCGGCCATGGGATTTCCGATGGAGATGGACAAGTTTCCCGGAAAGATCTGGGTCGTGTCCCACAAGCCAGTGGCCGTGGCGGCCGGCCTGGGAATGATGGGCATTCACCGCAACGTCATCCACCCCAAGTTCGGCAACTTCATCTTGCT
>Ga0315534_1003004_pt1 | contig 11033 bp, 9 predicted proteins | sample SalMarSW160240MG_FD_203094 | JGI IMG/M metagenome (GOLD analysis project Ga0315534, IMG submission 203094) | Salt marsh sediment microbial communities from the Plum Island Ecosystem LTER, Massachusetts, United States - Salt Marsh Sediment SW1602-40 ... | reverse complement strand
GTTAATGAAGACATTACTGATATTTCTATTTCCTGTACATCATTCGAAACCCTGGTCATTAAATCTCCTTTACGGGCATCGGTAAAAAATGATAATGACAGATTAAGCACCTTGTTGTACATTTTTTTTCTTAAGTCGCGTACCGTACAGGATCTGATATATGCCATGCTGTTGTTTGCAAGAAAGACGAAACCATTCTTCAGGATGCTGGCTACAATAAAAACAAGGCTCACCAGCAGTAAGGCTCCTACCGGTCCGTTTTTCTCAATGAACATTGATAAATAGTATCTGGAGAATTCGCTCGCGTATTCAAACGTCATCTGAAATTCACCGGGATAGGGCACACTCTCCACCCTGTTAAACAGGATTTTCAAAAATGGAATTGCAAGCGTATAGGATACAAGAGCAAACAGAGCACTGAGAATATTGAATATTACACTATTAAAAGCAGGCCTTTTATAGGGCCTGATATATTTCAGCAGCAGTTTTATTTTGTTCATCGTAATATCGTCGGTTTAGAAACCCGTAAAGTTAAAGGGAGTTATAGCCTTTAACTCATCCTTTACCGTCGCACTTACATCGAGGGTTTCAATAAAGGAATGTATTGCTTCTTTTGAAATCACCTGGCCTGTACGGGTGAGGTCGAGCAGTGCCTCATATGGTTTAGGGTAGCCTTCTCTGCGTAGAATTGTCTGGATAGCTTCTGTCACCACTACCCAGTTATTATCAAGGTCGCTTCTTATCTTATCTTTATTTACTATAAGCTTATTCAGTCCCTTGAGAATTGAATTGAAGGCGAGTACTGAATGTCCAATCGGGATACCTATATTGCGTATTACAGTCGAATCGGATAAGTCGCGTTGCAATCTTGATATGGGTAATTTTTCTGACAAATGACCAAAAATGGCATTTGCATATCCCAGGTTGCCTTCACCATTTTCAAAATCTATCGGATTAATCTTATGAGGCATTGCTGAGGACCCTATCTCACCTTTCTTTATCTTTTGCCGGAAATAGTCCATTGAAATATAGCTCCACATATCTCTTGCAAGATCAATAAGTATTACATTGATTCTCCGCATGTTATCAAACAAAGCCGCCATGTTGTCGTAGTGATCTATCTGTGTTGTGGGATGAGATCGCGTCAGACCAAGCTCCTCGTTAACAAAATTATTTGCAAATGTTATCCAGTCAATATCAGGATAAGCAACTTTATGGGCATTCATATTGCCGGATGCCCCACCGAATTTGGCTGAATAGGGAATCTGTCCGAAGTATTTTGATTGTTCGTCAATCCTGGCAATGAAAACTAAAATTTCTTTCCCAAGCCGGGTTGGTGAAGCCGGTTGTCCATGGGTTCTTGCAAGCATGGGAATCTCTTTCCACTCATCGGCCAGTGAAGCCAGGGACTCACGTAATTCAAAAAGCAGTGGAAAATACACATTGGTAAGAGCATCCTTCAGTGATAATGGAACAGCTGTATTGTTTATATCCTGAGATGTCAGTCCGAAATGGATGAACTCACTCCACTTTCCCCAGCCTGAATGGAAGAATTTTTCCTTGAGAAAATATTCAAGCGCCTTAATATCATGATTGGTCGTCTTTTCCCGTTCCTTAATTTTTTCCGCATCATGAATAGACAGATCTTCATAAATTGAACGAAGATCATTGTAATTATCCTTCCTGAAATCGCTCAACTGAAGAAGAGGAATATCACAAAGAGCAATAAAATATTCTATTTCCACCATCAGACGATATTTAATAAGTCCGAACTCGGAGAAATAGAGGTCAAGCTCATTTACCTTCTGTTTGTATCTTCCGTCGAGCGGAGAGATGGCAGTAAGAGAATTTAAATCCATTACTTTTAGGTTGAGTTTTCAACTAGTTAAAACGGTATATACAAATGTAGTATTTTAGACGTTGTAAAAAAACTGAATTCCATCTTATATAAAGTAACCGAAGAAAGCATTTATGGCGACAGGTAAAATAAGGATCTCGGCTGTGAGATATGCCAATACTTACCCGTTTATGTATGGATTGACAGAAACGGGTTTTGATAAAAAATCTGATATTGTAACCGATCATCCGGCTCAGTGTGCTGAAAAGCTTATCGATGATAAAGTTGATATCGGACTTATCCCGATCGCAGCAATCCCAATGCTTAAAGAACCCTATATCATCACTGATTACTGCCTGGGCGCCTACGGAAAAGTAAGAACTGTAATGCTTCTAAGTAACTGTCCCCTTGATAGCGTGAAATCTATAAACCTTGATTACAGATCTCTATCCTCTGTTAATCTTGCCAGGATCCTTGCCAGACATGCCTGGAAAAGAGAATTCAACTGGAACAATACATTTGAAGGATTCGATTTTTTACATATACCTTATAATGAAGCTGTTGTGCTAATAGGTGATCAGTGTTACGAATACGAAGGCCGGTTCAGTATGAAAATAGACCTGGCCGAAGAATGGAATAAACTGACCGCTTTGCCCTTTGCTTTTGCATGCTGGACAGCCAACAAAAAGCTTGATGATGATTTTCTTGCAGAATTCAATAAGGCCCTTTCAACAGGAGTAAATAACATTTCTGCAGTTGTTGAAAAATATGGCAAAACAGGAATAATAAGAGGTGAAGAACTTAGAATCTACCTTACAGAGAACATGGATTTTGAACTTAATGATGATAAGCGAAAAGCGATAAAGCTGTTTCTTGAGATGATGAGGGAACTATGACCTATAGGTACTGGGTACTGGGTACTGGGTAATGTATATTTTTCATATTACCGGATTCTTTTTAATTATTGTATTATTGATTAACTTTGAAGTTTGGATCTGCAATTGTAAAAACTTAAATAAATAATAAGATGAGAAAGACAATCACCTTTAACGAGCTCCGGAAGATCAAAGACCAGTTACCCTCCGGAAGTATGAAAAGAATAGCAGAAGAACTGGATCTTAATGAAGAGACAGTAAGAAACTACTTCGGAGGGAGAAATTTTGACAAGGGACAAAGCATTGGCATCCATTTTGAACAGGGGCCCGACGGTGGAATTGTTACTTTTGATGACACAACCATTCTTGACATGGCAAAGGGAATGATTAAAAGTTAAATTATGAACTGAAACCTGTTTAAAAGCAAAAGGCCCGATCTTTTGCTTTTTTTGTTAATAAATAATAATCTAAACCACGGAGTAACACAGAGTTTGCACAGAGTAACACTGTAATAATAATTGATAACAAAACCTGGTACAGGTATGTGATTTCCTCCGTGAGACTCCGCAAAAAACTCCGTGGACCTCTGTGTAAGTTCCTAATGCCTTTCTCTCCCACACTTATTCTATTCTTCATTGAATAAATCAAGCTGCCCTCTGTCATTATCCTCAGATTCAAGGTTAGAAACACTGACCCCCAGCAGCCTGATCCTTGTTCCATCTAACTCAAGGGATTTGCGGATTTTAGATACCTCCTTGTGTAAAGTATCAAAATCACTTATATAATGCCTTAGAGTCCTGCTTCTCGTTATCTGCGTGAAGTCCGAGAACTTGATCTTCAGGGTAATTGTTTTTCCTGTCGCTCCGGCATGCTCAAGCCGTTCCATCAGCTCTTTTTCAACCTTGTAGAGTTCCGCAATTATTTCGAATGAGGTTGTCAGATCCTTTTCATAGGTCAATTCCGTGCCAACGGATTTACGCTCAGATTCAGGTACTACAGGACGGTCATCAATGCCTTTTACAATATCATAAAAAAATTTGCCCGCCTTTCCAAAATTCCTTATAAGGTCAGGCAGATCCCACTTTTTAAGGTCGCTACCCATATGTATCCCAAGCTTATGCATCTTGCAGGCAGTCACTTTTCCAATGCCGTAAAATTTCTCAATAGGCAACTCTTCAATAAATTTTTCTGCATCATCAGGTGTTATAAGGAAAAGACCATCAGGTTTCTTAATATCAGAAGCGATCTTGGCAAGAAATTTATTGAAAGAGACTCCTGCCGATGCCGTGAGTCCCGTTCGTTTCCTGATAACTTCTTTTATTTCTTTAGCTATTAAGGTTGCTGAACCTATCCCCTTCTTATCGGAGGTCACATCCAGGAATGCTTCATCAATTGACAGGGGCTCCACCAGATCAGTGTATTCCTTAAAAATCTCAATTATCTTATCTGATATCTCAACATATCTTTCAAACCTGTGCTTTACAAATATCAGGTCAGGACAGAGACGTTTTGCAGTAACTGATGGCATAGCTGATCTCACACCAAATTTTCTTGCTTCATAACTTGCTGCTGCAACAACATGTCTCTCTCCGCTCCCTCCAACTGCAACAGGTTTACCTCTCAGATCAGGGTTATCGAGTTGTTCTACCGATGCAAAGAAGGCATCCATGTCGATGTGGATAATCTTTCTCATTATTACAGGGCACCATCCTTCGCTAAAGCTACGGATGGCAAAGCAGGGCTCAGGGTACAAGGTACAGGGTTTTGAGCTTAAAGTTATATATTATAGTAAGTTTTTTCACCCTCTCGCCCCTTCCCGCTCTCCCGCCCTCATTATAAATACTTCCACAATTCCCATCTTTTATTAAATTCGTAAAAAATTACTGAAATGAAGGTACTTGGAATAAACTGCAGTCCCAGGAAGGGAGGCAACACTGAAATACTTATAAGAGAAGTATTTAAATCACTTGAAGAGAACGGAATTAAAACTGAATTCTTTCAGCTTGGAGGCAAACAGGTTAATGGGTGCATTGCATGCATGAAATGCAGGGAAGCAAAGGACGGACAATGTCACCAGGATAATGAGGTGCTGAATAAATGTATTAAAAAGATGGTTGATGCCGATGGTATAATTATAGGTTCCCCCACATATTTTTCGGATCTCTCTACAGAAGCAAAAGCATTGATTGATGTTAGCGGATATTGCCTTCGCGGTGCAGGAAATCCCTTGAAAAGGAAGCCGGGCGCATCAGTAATTTCTGTAAGAAGAGCTGGTGCAATACATGCTTTCGACAGCATTAATCATTTCTTTCTCATTAATGAAATGATAATACCGGGCTCGTCATACTGGAATATCGGAGTGGCCGGACAAAAAGGTGAAGTTATTAATGATGAGGAGGGTATGAAGACAATGAGAGTACTTGGTGAAAATATGGCGTGGCTGTTGAAGAGAGTTGAAGGGAGTTGAAGGGAGTTTAATTCCGAGAAGCGGAAGCACGATCTTAATTAAGAAGCTGCAGCTGCTTCAGAAGATTTCTGCTTTTCATAGTTCCTTATAAAAAAGCCGGCCAGAACAAGCAATTCATCGTCTGAATATGAGTCAATAGTACCTTTTAAATTCTTTGAATGATATTTTATAAGCGGACCGTTCACGTTGTTGATACTCCATTTGGTATGAAAGAAATTATCAAACTGCCACCTGTACTCCTTTTCGTTATAATTGATAGTAGCTTTTGATTTAAGGGCTTTGAAACTTATTGTTGCTAAAACTGTGTCACTATCCGGTTCGGTTATCATTGTTTCATGTTTGAAGAATCCTTTTGTTGTGAAAATATAATTCTTGCCATTCATTTCTCCTGTTGTTTTGCGTGATAAACCCTCTTTTTTCAATTCTCCCACAAGTTTCATATACTGGTAAATCTCAAATTTCCTGCTGAATAGCTTTGTCTCCCAGGTGAATTGTGTTACCATAGCTCAAGTATTTAAAATCAACCTCAGGCAAGATAATATTTATATTAATAAAATAAAAAACCCGCCCACCGGTTTTCCCGCGGGCGGCTCTTTTATAATGATCCGGAATCAGTAGCTTTCACGTTCCACATAGTGTGTATGCAAAAGCTCATGTGAAACATGACTGTTGGGTTGTCCAAGGAATTCCTTATAGATAGCAATTATCTCAGGATTCTCATGCGATTTGCGCAAGGACATATGTTCATCCTCGGCATATATAGCTTTCATGCGTTTTGTCCTGATTTCCAGACTAGTAGGAATAGGCTGTCCTCCACCTCCCAAGCATCCTCCCGGACATGCCATGATCTCAACAAAGTGATATGGTGATTTCCCCTTCCTCACCTGTTTCAGTATTTTATTGGCATTTGAAAGTCCGTGGGCTATAGCCACTTTTAGTGTAACACCCTCGAGAAATTTCCATTCCTCTTTACACTCTTCTATCTTTATTGCCGCTTCTTTTACTCCTTCCATACCGCGGACAGGTGTGATATTAAGATTTTTAAAGGGCACTTCCCGTCCTGTTACTATCTCATAAGCAGTACGTAAGGCTGCCTCCATAACGCCGCCGGTGGCACCGAAAATAATAGCTGCACCTGTTGAATCACCCATTATTGAGTCATGATGTGTCGGCTCAAGGTTTCTGAAATCGATACCTGCCTGCTTGATCATCACTGCCAGTTCGCGGGTAGTCAGCACATAATCAACATCTTTGTACCCGCTTGCCCGCATTTCCGGTCTGTCGGCTTCATATTTTTTTGCTGTGCACGGCATAACCGATACCGATACCATCTTTGCAGGATCAATTCTTTTTTTCTGAGCATAATATGTCTTTGCAAGAGCTCCGAACATCTGCTGCGGCGATTTGCATGTAGACACATTAGGCAGAAATTCAGGATATTTATGTTCAATGAATTTTATCCATCCTGGTGAGCATGAGGTGAACATCGGGAAAGATATTTTCGTGTCACCATCAACAAGTGCTTTCTTTAGCCGCGTAAGCAATTCTGTTCCCTCCTCCATAATGGTTAGATCGGCACTGAAGTCGGTATCGAGAACTGAATCAAAACCAAGTTGCCGGAGAGCTGTAACCATTTTTCCTGTTACTCTTTCACCGGGATCATAACCAAGATCCTCGCCCAGGGCTACTCTTACTGCCGGGGCAGTCTGAACAACAACATAATTATCAGAGTCGTATATAGCATCCCACACCTGGTCAATAGAAGTCTTTTCCACCAGGGCTCCGGTCGGACAGCGGACAACACACTGGCCGCAATTTGTACAAACCACATGGCTCATCGGCCTGTCGTGGAAGGAGGATATCTTCTGATGCATGCCTTTATTGGCTACAGCTATTGCCGAGATATGCTGCAGTTCAGCACAGGTTCTTACACATCGCTGGCAGCGGATACATTTGCTGTCGTCCTTAATAAATGCAGGAGACGATGCGTCTATAGTGTAAGGATGATCCTCAACAAGATCATTAAAAATAGTATCACCGAATGCAAATTCATTTGCCAGGGCCTGCAGTTCACATTTCTGGTTTTTGTAACATTTTGTACAGTCGGACCTGTGCTCCGAAAGAAGCAGCTCAACAATATGCTTTCGTGCGTTCCTTACCTTCAGCGTATTTGTGTGTATATCCATCCCTTCAGCTGCCGGCATTGCACAAGCGGCGATAAGAGTCTTCGCACCTGTTTGTTCAACAACGCAAACACGGCAGTTACCTGCCACGCAAAGGTCGGGATGATTACACAATGTTGGAATATTGATATTAAGTTTCTGGGCAGCCTGAAGAACTGTTGCTCCCGACTGAACCGTAACTCTCTGGTTATTAATGCTCAAACTTATCATTATTATTCTGTGTTATTTTATTAGTAAATGATCTCTTCCCTGAAGTTCTCAACGATAGTTCTGAACGCATTACCTACCGATTGTCCAAGGCCACACTTGGAGGCTACCTTCATAGTATCGGCTAGCTTCAACAACTCATTCAGATATGTTGTTTTCACTTCCCCTTTTTTTACCTTCTCCACACCTTTGAGCAGCTGCTGGCAACCAACCCGACAGGGAGTACATTGTCCGCATGATTCTTCAGCAAAGAAATCGAGATAGTTATGAAGAACATTATACATTGATCTTGAACTGTTGAACAGTTTCATTGATCCACCGGTCGGAACACCTTCAAAGCCGATGACCGTAAATTGAAATTTCTTTCGCGGCACGCAGAAGCCTGAAGCGCCTCCAACCTGTACCGCTTTTGTATCACCGTCACCAAATTCATCGACAAACTCCTGAACTGACATTCCGAGTTCAAGTTCGAATATTCCTGGTGTTGGCGTATCACCGGAAATAGAGAACACCTTGGAACCTCTAGAATCCTTGGTTCCCAGGTGGCTGTATGATTCAGGACCATGCTTGATTATCGCCATTGCCGTAACAAGAGTCTCCACGTTGTTTATCACTGTGGGTTTATTAAAAACTCCTGAAGTAGTCGGGTATGGAGGTTTATTTCGTGGCTCACCGCGACCACCCTCAATTGATTCAAATAATGCACTTTCTTCACCGCATATATAAGCTCCGCTTCCCATACAGTATCTTATTTTAAAATCGTAGCCGATCCCTTTAATAAGCCTGTGGAACGATTCAAGTTCCTTAAGAAGCTTCGGCAGAAGGTACCTGTACTCTCCACGCAGGTAAACAATTCCGTTTTTTGCACCGATAGCTTTTCCGGCTATAGCCATTCCGCCGTATACCTTGTATGCCACCTTGTCGAGTATTTCCCGGTCTTTGAATGTTCCGGGCTCGCCTTCATCAGCATTACATACAATATACTTTTCGGGTTCCTTCACTGCTGCAGTGTATTTCCATTTTAGTCCTGTAGGGAAACCGGCTCCTCCCCTTCCTTTTAGTCCTGATTCAAGAACCTGCTGGATGATTTCATTATTCTTCATCTTATAAGCACTTGTCAGAACCTCCTTGGCATCTACCTTCTCAAAAATCAGGTCTACCTTATTTAGTCCTTTGTTTTCCATTTCGTCAGGGTATTACTTGTTTTGCATGTAATCTTTAATAATCTCCACAACTTTTTCCGGAGTAAGCTCAGTATATGGTATATCATTGATAAGCATCACCGGAGCTTTATGACACCACCCGATACAGTTGGTCTCAATAAGACTGAACTGCATATCAGAAGTGGTCTCTCCTACTTTTATTTTTAGCATATCCTCGAGGAGCTGAACTATTTCACCCTTGCCTTTCATTGAGCATGTTATTGTCTTACAGACTCTTATCACATATTTACCTCTGACTTTTGTATCGAGAAAAGTATAAAATGAAGCTGTTCCATAAACCTCAGCCGCCGAAATATCAAGCTCTTTGGCAACCTCTACCATAGCTTCATCCGTAAGGTAATTATGTCTTTCAACTATACCCTGCAGAATAGGCATAAGACTCTCTCTGGTACGACCATGCTTGTCGGACAGCTCCTTGACAAGATCTCCTACTTGGTACATTTCTATCTGATTTTTAAGTAATTAATATGATTTTATTTACAATTATAGGCCCCGTAAAAAGCGATGCTAAAATAGCAAGATTACTATTTAAAAAAAACTTACAAATGTCATGGTTTCTAATTTAGAATGAGAATAAACAAGACCATTTGCATAATTCCGATTTTTTCATTATCTTGTTAGAATGCCACTGACTTTTTTCCATATAACAGAAAACAACTTAATGTATGATCAGGATCCGTAAAATAAGCAATCCGTTCCTCGAATCAAATAAGGGAGCGATAGCCAATGTCAAGAAGATAATGTCCAGTCAATTCTCACAAATCCCTGACTACAAGATCGAATTGATCGATGAACAACTTATAAATCCTTTAAAATTCAGGTACCAGTCGATTCTTCTTTTAGCAGAAAATATACATGAGACAATACTTGGATTTGCTCTGCTGAAGTACATGCCTGATCTTAAGTTTTGTTTACTCGACTTCATTGCTGCCTCTCCAGGAAAAACTTCGGGCGGGCTCGGAGGTGCTCTTTACCAGAGAGTAAGGGAGGAAGCCAGGGCATTAGGTTCAGCCGGTCTTTTTTTTGAATGTCTCCCGGATGACCCCGCATTATGCAGAAACAAGAATCTCGTGGAACAGAATGCCAAAAGACTTGCATTTTATGAACGTTTCGGCGCAAGACCAATTATCAACACACTTTATGAGACTCCTGTAAAACCAGAAGACGACGCTCCTCCCTATCTGGTTTTTGACGGTCTCGGAATTACTGATTCATTATCCAGAACACAGGTCCGTAAGATAGTGAGAGCCATATTAGAAAGAATATACGGTGATTATTGTTCCGAAGATTATATAAAAGAAGTGGTTGCCAGCATCAAAGACAACCCTGTAAAACTGAGACCCTTAAAATATCACAAGTTACAGAAAAGTAAAACATCCAGGGTCGACATATCAGGTAAGGACAAGATATTACTTGTTGTAAATGACAAGCATTCAATACATAATATTCATCAAAGAGGATATGTTGAGGCACCTGTCAGAATTCCTGCAATAAGGAACGATATTGAGCAGACAGGGCTATTCCGTACCATAAAAGCGAAAGAATTTCCTGAAAAGTATATTCTTCAGGTGCACAACAAGGAGTATGTAAAATATTTCAAAAAAGTGTGCATCAACCTGCCCCGGGGTAAATCCGTATATCCCTATGTTTTCCCTATAAGAAATATTGCACGTCCTCCGATAGAATTATCAGTAAGGGCAGGTTATTACTGTATAGACACCTTCACTCCTTTAAACATAAATGCTTATCTTGCTGCTCGCGAAGGAGTTAACTGTGTACTTACTGCAGCTAACACAATTTTGACTGATACCAGAGCAGTATATGTTCTGACCCGGCCTCCCGGCCATCATGCAGAAACAAATGTATTCGGGGGATTTTGCTATTTCAACAATAACGCGATAGCTGCCAATTACCTGTCACGATACGGCAAAGTGGCAATACTCGATATTGATTATCATCATGGTAACGGTCAGCAACAGATCTTCTATTCAAGAAATGATGTACTGACTATATCGATACATGGCCATCCCTCCTTTGCATATCCCTATTTTTCCGGATTCAGCGAAGAGAAAGGTGAAGGAGAAGGATTAGGATATAATGTTAATTATCCGCTTGAAGAAGTCATCGTTGGAGAGGAATACCGCAAAACATTAAAAAAGGCACTTTTAAGAATCAGACAGTTTAAACCATCCTTCTTAATAGTGGCTCTCGGTTTTGATACTACAAAAAGAGATCCAACAG
>Ga0315534_1003002_pt1 | contig 11039 bp, 11 predicted proteins | sample SalMarSW160240MG_FD_203094 | JGI IMG/M metagenome (GOLD analysis project Ga0315534, IMG submission 203094) | Salt marsh sediment microbial communities from the Plum Island Ecosystem LTER, Massachusetts, United States - Salt Marsh Sediment SW1602-40 ... | reverse complement strand
TCCGCCGAACTTTTCAAGCTCCGCAAACGACTCATGTCAAGAGTATTGCTGTATGTCATGGTCGGTGTCCTGATTGTGTTTTATCTTATATTGCTGGCGGTATCCAAAGCTATCCCGACCGGCAGCCATCCCGGTTTCGGTGACATACAAAATCTCCTGGGATTACCGTCAGCAATTCCCTTCGCGCTATTGATGCTGGCCGGCTTTGGTACCTTGCTGGCGGTGATACTCATTGCCAGTTCGATAGGTAACGAGTATAACTGGCGTTCTATCAGGACGATGGTCATTTCCAGCGAAAGCAGGTTCAAGCTACTCGGTGCCAAGCTGATTTCAGCGGGTATTCTGGTACTGATAGGCATGGTTATCGGTGTGATTACCGGTTTCGTGATGAGCCTGGTTACTACCGCTATCGGCGGCTATGTTTTTAATTTCGACTTTCTGACCGGGGAATACGTATGGGCGCAATTTCTCCAGTTCTGGCGTACCTTTTTCGTACTGATTCCCTACGCCACCCTGGCTTTTCTCTTCGCCATCGTGGGGCGCTCGGCTATGGCGGGTATCGGCCTGGGCATCGGAGTCTATATTGTTGAATCATTGATTACCACTTTCATGGTTCTCGCCGGCGGCTGGGTAGCTCAGGTACCGAACTATCTCCTGGCAAATAATATAAACGCTATTACTGATTTGGCCCAACTCCCCGAGGGTTTCAGGGGAGGTGCTGGTTTCGGGGACATATCATTCCAGATGCCGGGAGTGACTCACGCCTTCGTAACCCTGGCTATCTACAGTGTGGTTTTTCTCGTTCTAGCTTTCTATGTATTCCGCCGACGTGACGTAACCGCATAGATGTTCGTTTCCTAGGAGGTGGATAAATGGGACTTCCCTGCGAATTAAAAATAGACGCCTACGCCCACATCGTACCGCCGAAATACGGAGAAGCCCTCCGTAAAGTCGCTCCCAAGATGTACGAAGAACAGGTGATGTTCAGTCCGCCGCTTTATGACCTGGACCGGCGATTCCGCATTATGGACAAATACGAACCTCTCCGGCAGGTACTAACGCTGGGACGCATACCGGTGGAACACGTAACCGGACCGAAAAAAGCCGCCGAGCTAGCCCGAATCGCTAATGACGAAATGGCCGAACTGGTAGCTAAATACCCCGGACGGTTCGTAGCAGCGTTGGCCACCCTGGCCATGAATAATATCAATGCCGCGCTGGAAGAGACCGACAGGGCCATCAAACACCTTAAATTCAGGGGTGTCTATCTGCATACGCCCGTTGACGAAAAACCGCTGGACGCCCCGGAATTCCTGCCGCTCTACGAGAAAATGGCCGCCTATGACCTGCCGATTGTCATCCATCCAATGAGGAAAATCAGCCACCCGGACTACCTGACGGAAAAAGAATCCAAATACAACATGTTCAGTCTCTTCGGTTGGCCCTACGATACCACCTCAGCTATGGCCCGGCTGGTATTCAGCGGCGTCATGCAAAAATACCCCGACCTGAAAATACTCACTCACCATTGCGGGGGCATGGTGCCGTTTTACGGTGAACGCATCAAGCAGTTCACCCAGCTGTTTTACTCCCGAAGGCCGGGGGATGAAGAGCCTTTCTTTACCAGAGATTTCGTGGATTTCTTCAAAATGTTTTACGCCGATACGGCCACTTACGGCAATCCCAAGGCCCTGGAGTGCGGGCATGAGTTCTTCGGGCCGGACCATATCGTCTTCGGGGTTGATTTCCCGCTGGGGGATACCGAACACGGCGACCGTAACTATCGCCAGACGATAAATGCCATCGAGCAAATGGATATCTCCCCGGAGGATAGGAGGAAAATATACGAAGACAATACCCGGAAACTGATGCGTTTGCCGATTTGATCTTACCCCTACCATCACCCTAGATAATGAGCATCATGAACTATTTATAGAAAAGCTCTGTACATTCCGGTGCCATTGGGTTTATAATAAGTTAATAGAATTCACAATGCCTGATCACATACGTATAAAGATAGTACCCAAATCCTGACCTGAGAAGTCTATCTGTTGAGGAACATATAATGACAGAGGTATTAAGAGTCAGCGACCTGGCAACTCATTTTAAAACAGAGAGCGGACTGGTCAAAGCCGTAGACGGTGTTTCCTATCATATCGATGAGCAGGAAATCGTCGGCATCGTGGGAGAAAGCGGCTGCGGCAAATCGGTCAGCCAACTTTCCGTGATGCAACTGGTCAGAGCCCCCGGTGAAATCGTCGCCGGTGAGGTTGTTTTCGACGGCCAGAATTTACTCCAGTTTCAAGCCAACGGACCGGAAATGCGTTCCGTACGCGGTGGTAAAATAGCCATGATTTTCCAGGAACCGATGACTTCCCTTAATCCGGTATTAACCATCGGTTCTCAGCTGGCGGAGATGCTGGTACTCCATCTTGACATGAACGCCGAAGAAGCCAGGCAGAGAGCTGTTGAGCTATTGGGCATGGTGGGTATTCCCAGCGCCGAGCAACGTATCGGTGATTACCCCCACCAGTTCAGCGGCGGCATGCGGCAGAGGGTAATGATTGCCATGGGCCTTTCCTGCAATCCCCGAATCCTTATTGCCGATGAGCCAACCACCGCCCTGGATGTCACCACGCAGGCCCAGCTACTCGAATTGATGAAAGACATGGTGGAGCAATTCCGGGCTTCCCTGGTTATCGTTACCCATAACCTCGGTGTTGTCGCCCGGTACGCGCAGCGGATATACATTATGTACGCCGGCCGCATCGTGGAATCGGGCACTACTAAAGATATATTCGGCAACCCCATCCATCCCTATACGATCGGGCTGCTGAAATGCATCCCCAGACTGGATGAGGAAGAGGGGAGAAAGCTGGTCCCTATCGAGGGATTACCTCCCAACCTGATAAATATGCCCGATACCTGCGCCTTCCTGCCCAGATGCGACCAGAGAGTAGAGACATGCCGTAACCATTCGTGGCCTTCTCTCTCGCGCATCGAAGGTGAACACTACGTCGCCTGCTACGTTCACAGTAAGGAGAAAACCAGTGAACTCACCACAAAATAGCGATAACAATAATATTCTCCAGGTAGAAGACCTGAAAATGTACTTCCCGGTAACACGGGGACTACTGAGAAGGAAAATCGCCGATATCAAAGCGGTTGACGGCGTTACTTTCAATATTAAGAAGGGTGAAACCCTGGGCTTTGTCGGGGAAAGCGGGTGCGGTAAAACCACCGTGGGCCGTTGCATCTTGCGCCTCTATAAACCCTCTTCAGGGCAGATATTATTCGATAACGAGGATATTTCCGAATATCCCGAGAAGAAATTAAGGTCTATCCGCAGTAATATAGCTCTCATCTTTCAGGACCCTTACAGTTCTCTCGACCCGCGCCAGAGTGCCGGCAGTATCGTCGGTGAACCGCTTAAAATCCACCACTGGGTCTTTAGTAAGTCCGAGTACAACGACCGTGTTGAACAACTCTTCCGCCTGGTAGGTCTCGACCCCGGTATGACCAACCGCTTCCCCCACGAGTTCAGCGGCGGACAAAGACAGAGAATCGGCGTAGCCCGTGCCCTGGCCTGCGAACCTTCGTTGATAATCTGTGACGAACCAATCTCTGCCCTGGACGTCTCTATCCAGGCACAAATAATCAACCTGCTGGAAGAATTACAGGAAGGCCTTCAGGGCCTTACCTATCTTTTCATTGCCCATGACCTTTCCGTGGTACGGCATATCAGTGACAGGACGGCAGTTATGTACCTGGGACGCATCGTTGAGATTACCCGGTCCCGAGAACTATACTCCAATCCGCTGCATCCTTATACCAAAGCCCTCCTCTCCGCCATACCGATAGCCGATCCCTTTATAGAAGAAACCCGGGAGCGTATCATTCTCAAGGGTGAAGTACCCAGTCCCCTTAATCCCCCTGCCGGCTGCAGTTTCCATCCCCGCTGCTTTATGGCCGTTCCCGAATGCAGCCAGGCGATACCCCCGCTGCGTGATGTCGGCAATGGGCACCAGGTCGCCTGTATTAGAGTGTAATCCCGGCTCATCGCCGTAAATCTCATTGAATATTATAATATGTTGCGGATTCTCTTATTTCCCCATAGAAACCTGGATATCTGAAATTACCAGAGGTTAGAGACATATGCCAACCAGCGACCGGAATAAATCCGCCAGGCAACGGCGAGCTGAAAAAGAGAAAAGAGTCATGGACGCCATCAGCCTGCAGATACCCGACCGCGTCCCGATAATCTGCAGCATGGGCTATTTCCCGGCCAGATACGCCGGCATACCCAACTCGGCGGCTTACTATGATTACGATGCCTGGTACCAGGCTTATAAGAAAACATTACAGGACTATCCAGCCGACCTCGTTTTCCATCAGCCGTTCACCCCCGGCAAAGCCCTGGAAATCCTGAACCCGAAGCAAAGCCGCTGGCCGGGATATAACTCCGACCCACACCACGGGCACCAGGCGGTGGAAATAGAGAATATGAAGCCCGATGAGTACGATGCTTTTATTAACGATCCCTCCGACTATATGTTCCGGGTTCATATGCCCCGCACCTCGGAACACCTGGCTGGTCTGGCGTCTTTCCCTAAATTATCCGGTCTGGCCGGTTCGATGGGCGTCCAGTTCCTGGCCATGGCAATGTCGTCTCCCGAGGTTACTCTTGCCATCCGTACTCTCCAGAAGGCCGGCCGTGAGATGAGGAAATGGCAGAAGCGAATCGCCCAGTTTAATAAGATGATGGAAAACTGCGGTTTTCCCCGGTATTTCCAGGGAGCGGCCATGCCGCCGTATGACAGTATTTCCCACTCCATGCGGGGCATGAGCGGCACCATGCAGGACATATTCCGTCAGCCGGACAACATCCTGCGCGCCTGCGAGAAAATCCTCGAACTTACCCTGGCCCGGCCTATGCCGCGCTCTTCGGAGAACGGGTATATCCGCATATTTATGACCAATACCCGCGGTTCTGACGACTTTATGTCGATGAAGCATTTCGATAAATTCTACTGGCCAACCTTTTATAAGCTGGTCAACACCTTCATCGAGAGGGGGACCACTCCCTGTATTTTCTTCGAAGGGAATTTTACTTCCCGACTCGATTATCTGCTGAAGTTCCCCAGGGGTAGTTTCCTCGCCCGCCTGGATTCCACCGATATTTTCAAGGCCAAGGAAATCCTGAAAGACCACGTCTGTATCCAGGGAAATGTCCCGTCTACCCTGCTCCAGGTGGGCACTGTCCAGCAGGTCAAGGACTACTGTAAAAAGCTCATCGATACCGTGGGCGAGGGCGGCGGTTTCATCCTCTCGCCACGCAGCTCGACCGACGAAGTAAAGCCGGAAAACCTTAAGGCGATGATTGATTTCACCCAGGAATACGGGGTATACAGATAGCGGCCGGGAATTTCAGCTTTTGAAAATATTGACCGCCGCCTCATCGGTGGAGCCGGCGACGCCTTTTTCACGGCTGGCGAACTGGATAGCCCCGGTGGGGCACATTTCCACGCATTTCGGGCTGCCCCCGCAGACATCGCAGAGCAGCACTTCTTTATCCGGCGTCAGGACTATAGCCGAGAACGGGCAGGCGACGATACACAGAGTGCAGTTATTGCATTTCTCTTTATCTATAGTTACCCAGCCCGTCCCGGGGTCTTTGGTAATCGCCCCGCGGCGGCATGCCTCAATACAGGCGGGTTTCTTACAATTAAGGCAAATATAAGGAATCATCAGGCCGTCCATGACCAGCCGCTTGACGGTTATCCTGGCCCGGGCGGGATTGGCTTCCTTTTCCTTAACCATCGAGCAGGCCAGCCGGCACATTTCACAACCGGTACAGAATTCGGCGCGTATAAAAAATGTCTTCTGTTCCATTAATATAGTCTCCTAAACTACAGCAGATGAGAAGGTTCCTTATCGAGTTTCAGTGATGCCAGTGTTTCATCGGTGGGAGTGCCTTCTTTCGTCCATCCCCGGATTTCGTAATATTCATCGAGGGCTCTATCGTATTCGCCGCGGTCGAGTTTTTCTCCCTTGAGGGGTTCCAGTGGCTGCGGTTCAAAATATCTGGAAGGGGGTATATCGTGCTGGCGGAGAGCCCCCGTCTCACGCTGGATAAACATTCGCTGCAAACTCCATACCCGTTCGCCTATTTCCATCAGTTCTTCGGGCGTCATATCCCAGCCTTTGACGGCTTTTAGGGTCTCGCAGAAATTGGTGTAATTAAGATTATGCGTAGAGCCGGGCCATATGGTGGCGAACTTACAGTATCCGAGGGAATCGATGACGGTAGTAAAATTCTGTGTCCAGGCGGCCATCCATGACTTTCCTTCCCAGGAATTGAGCGCGGAAGCGATGGGTTTGCCGTATATTTTCTCCAGCACCTCCGGGGGCATGCTGAAGAACTCCAGCGAGCAGCGGCCTTTCAAGTGGTCGCTGCCACGGCTGCTGGTGGCCGAACCCAGAGCCGTCGCCCGGGCCGCCCGGAAATTCTCCGGGCTTTCGTGTATCATACCGCGCTGGGTATAGAGATATTTGGAGGCTTCCGGCTTGAACGAATCAATCGACTGCGAGGCTTGCTGACCTATCATGCCGCCCAGTCCTTCGTTCTTGGCCATCTGGTGGAGCAACGTCAGTATCGATTCCTTGTTGCCCCAGTCCAGGTTAAGGCCTCCGGTATCTTTTTCATTGATGATACCCCGCTGCCACAGCTCCATCAGCCAGGAGATATAGCCGCTACTGGAGCCCACGTCCAGTCCGTAACGATTTAACAGCGTATTAGCTGCCAGGATAAGCTCCCAGTCAGCATTACCCACCGCCGGGCCGAACCCGGCCATCATGTAGAACTCGGGGCCTTCACCCCAGACTCCGGCATAGGGACCGGTATTGATGCGATAGCGGTGGCTGCACCGCAGCGGACAACCGTAGCAGGCCAGGGTCTTGGTCTTGTACTGCTCCTCGAATATCTCGTCATCCAGGTTGTCTTCGGCCTCTTCGAAGTAGTTGGACTGGTTATTCCTGACCGACATCGTACCGCTCTGGTTAGCAACGGCAAAAATCGTCAGGGTCCCGTAGCGGGAGATAACGGGGTATATCTTGGTGCTGGTTATCTGCCGGAAATGGTTGGTATAATTCTCCAGTAATTTTTCGGGGTCGTGGGCTTTCAGTCCCTGTTTACCACGCACGACGATGGCCTTGAGCAACTTCGACCCCATCACGCAGCCCATGCCGGTCCGGCCGGCCGCCCTTTTCAATCCGTGCATGATGTTGGCGAATTTTACCAGGTTTTCTCCGGCCTGCCCTATCATGGCTATCTTTACCTGCGTGTCGCCGAGGTCGTCCTGGATCAGCTCCTGGCATTCGTAGGTATCGTGGCCCCAGAGGAAAGATGCGTCGCGAAACTCGATCTCGCCGTCGTGAATCCAGAGATAAACGGGGCGGGATGCCTTGCCCTTGATGATAAGGTGTTGAAATCCGGCCAGTTTCAGTTCGGCGGACCAGTGACCACCGCAGTTGCTGGTGCCGAAACCCCCTTCACCCTCCGCCGACTTGGCGGTAACCTCAAAGCGTGACGAAGATACGTCATATCCTGATATCAAGCCGGCCCCGAATATCAGCGGACTGTCCGGACTCAGCGGGTCGATGCCCGGGGCGGAATGATTATAGAGCAGGTAGGTATTCAGTCCCTCGCCGCCGAGGTACATCCTCAACAGGTCTTCGGGTATATCCTTGCAGATTACCTGTTCGGTAGAGAGATCAATTATCGCTGCTTTTTCCATCGGGTTCTCCTTGCTCCACTAATCTGCCCCTGATTTTCGCTACCTCGGGGGTCACCCAGGTAATCCGCCATCCCTGGCCGCAGTGGGGACAACGCGCCGTGGGTTCCCCGCGGGGCACGAATATCCGACCGCCCAGGCACCTCATGCACCGGAAAGTATACCCCTTTTCTTTTTCAGCCAATTCCGCCTCCTCGCCAGCTATGGGAAATAATGACTTTCCCTCTAGTATCCAATATCATAGCGGAAACGTCAACGCAGGAAAAGCCAGCGGGTAGCGCGAATAAGTACGAAAGAAACCGCTAGAGGGAAGGATTACCAGGACAGAAGTCAGAATGTGACCCAACGTTTCTGACCAGGGTGCAATCTCACCATATAATACAACAAGTCACCAGAATAAATTTCAAGAATTAGCTAACATGCGGGTAATCCCAGAGGGGGTTAATTAACAATAAAAAGAAAAGCCCACCTTTATCCGGTGAGGCTTTATCTGTCACATTAGAAGGATACTACATATGGCAAACAGAGATATATTCTACTTTATAGAGGTTTGTGTACCTATCTCTTGTCTTCGTGCGACACGCCGTCGCGGTCGCTGTGGTAGGTGTGATTCTCTGGTCGGCGCCGGACTGTTGTAATCAAAATCTTGAAGTGTCAGACGCTCCAGCGGCGTGTTGAGGAGCCGCTCAAGGGCACTTATTTTATCTGCGTCGGCTTTGGTCACAAAGGTCAACGCGTCGCCGCTTTTCTCGACTCTCCCGGTACGGCCGATGCGATGGATGTAGTCATCCGTAGTTTGGGGCATATCGTAATTGATGACGTGAGAAATACGCAAGACGTCGATGCCACGGGCGGCGATATCTGTCGCTACCAGAATCTTAATCGAGCCAGTACGGAAGCCTTCGAGGGCGGCCTGACGCCGGTGCTGGGGGAGGTTACCCTGTAGTGAGGTCACTCTATGTCCGGCTCTTACCAGCTGCTGGGCCACGCGTTCGGCGCGGTGTTTGGTACGGGTAAAGATAAGCACCGAATCCGTTTTGGTCTTCTTCAAAATTTCTTTCAGCAGCGCCGTCTTGAGGTGCTGCTGAACCGGGTAAATGGCATGTGACACCGTTTTCGCCGGCAATGTATGGCCGATTTGTATGGTGACGGGGTCGTGCAGGATTTCACGCACCAGACGCCGGATACCAGCGGGCATGGTAGCCGAGAAAAGCAGGGTCTGCGGCTCATTCATGATACACGCCAGGATATTACGAATATCGGGTAAAAATCCCATATCGAACATCCGGTCGGCCTCGTCGATGACGAGGATTTCCAGGCTGGATAAACTTATTGTCCCTTTCCAGAGGTGGTCAAGTAAGCGGCCCGGGCAGGCCACGACTATTTCCGCCCCGCTACGTATAGCCATATTCTGCTGCTCCATGCTCATCCCGCCGTAGATAGCCACGCTTCGCACTCCGGTTTCAATTCCCAGGTCGGTGATAACCTCGCAGATCTGCTCGGCAAGCTCGCGTGTGGGCGAGATTATCAAAGCCCGAACGTGGCCCTGAGGGTTTTGCTGTAGCCGGTGTAAAATCGGCAGCACGTAAGCGTCTGTTTTACCGGTGCCGGTCTGGGCCAGCCCAATAACATCCCGCCCCTGCATAATCGGGGGGATGGCCTGTAATTGAATCGGTGTAGGTACGGAATAACCGAGCGCACGTATACCAGCCATAATGCTCGGATGGAAATTAAAGGTATCGAAATTCATTAAACTCCTTGGTTAAAATGTGAGTCAAGAGCCTAAATTATAGGTCAGGTGGCTCAAATCATTTGATATTTTCTCTCTCTTCTGCTATTTGACCTATTATTGTTTTTAATATTGGAAAATACCGCCACGTTTTTATTTGAAAGAGGCAAGGCCTCGACGACATTAATAACCCGGTTCCTTAGTTTTTTCCCTTCGAGGTTATTAATCGCGGTAGTGCCTTCAGATTTCGAGGCCATTTCAACATATCCGTAGCTCCTCGGTTGACCGCTACCGATATATTTGTCATCCATGATGGTTACAGATATAACTTCACCGAACTCTGTGAACTCCTTACGTAGTTCATCTTTGGTCATTTCGAGTGATAGGTTGCCGACATAGATATTCATGGTATCCCCTTTTTATAGAATCGGTTGCGCTGCCCCGATTTGTGATGGTTGAATCAGTATAGGATTATGCAACTGCCAGCACTAATTCAAGTAGCCGGATTGCCTAGTATCTTCGTTGCCTGCCCCCACTCGAGCGACCACCTCTATTACTACTATAGCCACCGCTCCGCTGGTTGCCATAGGAACCACCACCCCGGTTATCAGAACGGGGGCGGGACTCATTGACCACAATAGTCCTGTCTTTCAACGTTTTGCCGTTCAGCCCGGTGATGGCGGCTTCGGCCTCGGACTTTGATGCCATTTCCACGAAGGCGAAGCCCCTGGGCCGCCCGCTGACCCTGTCGGCGGGAATAGCCACGGATTCCACCTTGCCATAAGGACCGAATTCCGCTGATAGTTCATCCTCAGTAACATCATAAGACAGATTGCCCACATAGATTTTCATAAATTGCCCCTCCTCATCTTGGATTATATTTCCTGATTTACTTAATAGCCACTACGCCGTTTTCGTTGTGCGTTCTTCTTGGCTTTGATGCGGGCTGCCTCACTCTTCGGTATAAAATGGCGGTTGGCTTTCATTTCCCGCAGGATGCCGCTCATCTGCACCATCTTTTGGAAGCGGCGTAAAATCGATTCCTGTGATTCACCTTCATGTATTGATACTTCTAGTGACAAAACTCAAATATGCCCGAATCGCACCCAGACCGGTTGCCCAATACGGATGCGATTCATGGCTTAACCTCACTTATCTACTTGGGCGTACGTTACGATAACAATCGCTACAGTAAACTGGTCTATCTCCACTAGGTTGGAAAGGAACTTCAGTGCTTTTACCACATTCGGCGCATATAGCCGGGAACATCTGGCGTGAAGCTCTGTAACCGCTGTTACCGTTGCGTTCTGACTTTCTTGCCTGGCGGCATTCCGGGCATCGCTTCGGATCGTTGGTGTAGCCTTTGGTCTGGAAAAACTCCTGGTCTTCAACGCTAAAGGTAAACGTGGCGCCACAATCGGAGCATTGGATGGACTTGTCCTGAAAACTCATTGGATGACCTCCTCTCTAAAAATTTAGTTAGAGCTCGGGTCATCCAATACTTGATATAAATCTGA
>Ga0315534_1003001_pt1 | contig 11041 bp, 7 predicted proteins | sample SalMarSW160240MG_FD_203094 | JGI IMG/M metagenome (GOLD analysis project Ga0315534, IMG submission 203094) | Salt marsh sediment microbial communities from the Plum Island Ecosystem LTER, Massachusetts, United States - Salt Marsh Sediment SW1602-40 ... | reverse complement strand
GAACGTCCACTCGTCGCCCAGCCCGTCCGTGATCAGACTCGTGTCGTACTGAAGCTGGTATGAATAGGCTTGCATGAAGCCATCTTGCCCCTCGATGATCTCGGGCGGCCCGTTGAAGCCCTTTTGCGCCATCATGGCCGAGATGAGGCCTACCATCGCCGGGTGTCCTGCCTGGAGTCGCTTGGTGTAGGAACCTGACGTGTTCCAGGCCATCAGTCCCGCGGCCTGGCTACCTGCGATGCCCTGGGCGTACACAACCTGCTGTCTGTCCAGCTTCAACAGTTTGGCCGCGGATACCGCAGCGCCGAACGTCCCACAAGTGCTCGAGGGATGGAACCCCTGATAGTACGTCTTACCGAGGAACGCAGAGCCCAGACGGCAGACCACCTCGTTGCCCAGCGCGATGGCCTCGATGACTTCCTTCCCGCTCGCCTGGATCTTCTCACCGACAGCCAGACTGACAGGGATGGTAGCCACGCTCGGATGAGCATTAGACTCATTGTGGTCATCGGCAAAGTCGAAAGCATAGCCTTGAATCGCGTTGGCGAAGGCTGCGTTGGGTGCAGACACCTTCCTACCGTAGCCGATCACTGTGCTCTCTGGCGGGCCACCCAGTTCCAGGGCCACCTCGGCAGCAATCCTGCTCGACTCGATCTCCTTCGAGCCGATCATGGATCCCAAGAGGTCCAGGACCAGGTTCGCTGCGCGTTTGCGCGCCCTGTCGGGCAAATCCTCGTAGCGTAGGTCCACTGCGAGATCAGCTATCTGCTCGCTGATTGGCCTGCTCTCACCCATCTCTGAACACCCTCCATGGATATCGTCGGAGACCACGGTCGGGTCTCATGGTGTACTGATATGCTGTGCCACTGTTGCAGCGGCGCGAAACGTGCGACGTGCAGCATCCATCCTCTTATCCTCGCACCTCCTGCCTCGCCCCCACACGATCGCAAGCCTGCTCTCCGACGGGACTACTCACAGGAACTACCCCTGCACATGGGTACGGAGCTGTGTCGCTATCGAATCACCGGTCACTTGTCTCTGCTGCGCTGTCAGCCGTGCTTCATTCCCCAACGGTGTTACATGTCGTGGAAATCAGTTGCGCATAACAGTATTGTACTCCACTTCTATACAACCGTCAAGCTCCACACCTCCCGCGAACGGCCCTCCCCGAGGTCAGACAACGGGATAGCCTGGCGCGTGATGCCGGCACTCCTGGAAGAAATCGCGCCCCCCATCTCTCCGGACCAATGAGAGCCCGCCGCGCACCCCCCGGCGGCGAACGTCTAGAGGAGGTGTGTGGTGCGTGGAATGCCCGTCGTGCCTCAAGGAAGGTGGGTGATAGAATGCGAGAGAGTCTCGGTAGGGTGAGGACGTGCGCCGTGCCTGCAAGCTGCGATCAGAGCACCGACCTCAGTGGTGGGCCCATGCTCGGAGTCGCCTGAGCCGACTCAGCCAGCTTGCAGAGACCGGGGAGTGGCTTCGGAGCACTGAAGCAACGCAAGACAGATTCGGTATGCAGCTAGACTACTCTCTGCCCCAGAGAACGCTCCGGGCAGAGCGGGGATACTCGGCAGGCCAACCCACCCCGCCACTCTCACCCAGCCAGTTCGGGACACCATGGCGGCGTGCAGAGCGCGCCCCAATGGCCTCCTCGTGTCTCGATGGCAGAGTGTCTATAGCGCCTGCCCCGTCTTGGGGTCGAAGAGATGCACGTTCTCTACGTTCACAGCTACCTCTAGCTCTTGCCCCACCTCAGCGCGACTTCGTGGGTCCACGCGGGCAACAAGATCGTGCTCGCCCACCACTAGGTAGAGGTATTTCTCCGATCCCATAGGCTCCATCACATCCACCTTCGCCACCAGCGGCGCAGCGACCACGTGGGCAGGCACAAACCGCTTGTCATGAATGTCCTCTGGCCTGATGCCCAGAACCACATCCTTGCCCAGGTGTTGAGCGAGAGCCGGAGCCTTGCCCCGCGGAACCTCCAGCCGGAACGCGTCGGCCTCGATATGCGTCTCCTGCTCGCCACTCGTCAACCTCGCATCGACGAAGTTCATAGCTGGACTGCCAATGAACCCAGCCACGAAGATGTTGGCCGGATGATCGTACAGATTCTGAGGCTTGTCCACCTGCTGGAGGATGCCGTCCTTCTGAACGGCGATCCTCTCGCCCATGGTCATAGCCTCCGTCTGATCATGGGTCACATAGATGAAGGTCGTTCCCAACCTTTGATGCAACCTGCTGAGCAGCGCCCGGGCCTCCACCCGCAGTTTGGCGTCCAGATTTGAGAGCGGTTCGTCCATGAGGAATACTTTGGGCTCGCGGACGATAGCCCGGCCCAGAGCGACGCGCTGGCGCTGTCCGCCGGACAGTTGCTTGGGCCTGCGTTCCAGCAGTCCGGTGATGCCCAAGGCGTCAGACGCCCTATGCACCCGCGTCTCGATCTCATCCTTCTTCATCTTTCTGAGTCGCAGGGCGAAGGCCATGTTGTCGAAGACGCTCATGTGCGGATACAGGGCATAGCTCTGAAAGACCATGGCGATGTCCCTGTCCTTGGCTGGCACGTCATTCACCACGCGGTCGCCGATGTAGATGTTGCCCTCATCCATCTCCTCCAAGCCCGCCAGAAGCCTTAGTGAGGTAGATTTTCCACAGCCAGAGGGACCCACCAGCACCAAGAACTCCTTGTCCGCGATCTCGAGGTTGAGATTGTTGACCGCCACCACTTCCCCAAACTGTTTGGTCACCCGCTCGAAGGTTACGCTAGCCATGTTCCACCTCTTTTTCCCTCGTGATCGCTCTGAACCCCAGGCCGAAGAGGGCAAGTAGTGTCAACGCCCCGCTCCACCTCTTCAGCACCATGCCCCGTCCAGTCTCTCGAGTTCCAGATCCCCCTCTCGATTCTTCCAGCCACCTCACCCAGACGCACAACAACCATGTCGTTGCCTCGGATGCCCACCAGGCCATCTTCCCCTTGCGGCAGCCGACGGATAAGCGCTCGGCGGTCAGCAGCCTGACGTACGGACCATCGCCTCGGCCCTGGATACGACGCCGGAGACCGTGAAGCCGAACTTCTCCGCCAAGACCTTGTACGGAGCCGAAGCTCCGAACCCCTCCATGCCAATCATCTGCCCCTGAGGCCCTAGATACCTCCCCCACCCCTGAGCTACTGCGGCCTCCACACCCAGGCGCAGAGGAACTGAGGGTGGAAGCACGGCATCTTTGTAGGATACCGGCTGCTCCTCGAACAGCTCCCAACTGGGGAAGCTGACAACCCTCGCGCCTATCCCTTTCTCTCTCAGCTCGCTTGCCGCTCCAAGGACCAGGTGCACCTCCGAGCCACTGGCCAACAGAAGCAGGTCAGGTGCTTCGAGCTCTTCGCCGCTCAGGACGTAGGCGCCTCGAGCAACTCCCTCCCCGTTCCCAACATCGGAGAGCTCCAACACCGGGAGTTTCTGTCTGGAGAACACCAGAGCCACCGGGCCTCTTCTCTCCAGAGCAACCTTCCAAGCCACAACAGTCTCATTGGCATCCGCCGGTCTGATGACCACCAGGCCAGGTATGGCTCTGAGGGCAGCCATCTGTTCCACCGACTGGTGCGTGGGTCCATCCTCGCCCACGAAGATGCTGTCGTGGGTGAAGACATAGATGACAGATAGCTGCATGATGGCCGCCAAACGAATACTGGGGCGCATATAATCGGAGAAAATGAGAAACGTGGCCCCGTAAGGGCGGATCCCGCCGTGCAGGGCGAGACCGTTGAGGATGCCGCCCATGGCATGCTCCCTCACCCCGAAGTGGAGGTTACGCCCTCCGAATGCGGCCTTGGCGATGGAGCCACGCCCCTCCAGATAGGTCCGGTTGGAGGGACCGAGGTCGGCCGAGCCCCCTATCAGGGTCGGCAAATGGGTGGCCAGGGCGTTGAGCACCTTCCCCGAAGCCGTGCGGGTGGCTAGCCACTCACCGGCCGCGAATGCCGGTAGCTGGCCCTTCCAGTCTCCTGGCAACTCACCGGCCATCACTCGTTTCCAGAGGTCCGCCAGATCAGGGTAGGCGGCCGTGTATTCGGAGAAGAGCACCTGCCACCTCTCCTCCTCCGCTCCCCAGTCCGCTCTCCTCTCTTGGAAGTAGTCGTAGACCTCCTGGGGCACCAGGAAAGTGGGCTCCAGGGGCCAGCCCATGCGCTGCTTCGTGAGACGGACCTCCTCCTCCCCCAGGGGAGCACCGTGGGCGGCGGCCGTGTCTTGCTTGTTCGGGCTGCCCTTGGCTATGCTGGTGTGACACCGTATCAGCGTGGGTCGCTCAGCCTCTCCTTGAGCCAGCCGTAGGGCTTCGTCAACGGCGGGCATACTGTGACCATCCACCTCCAAGACCAGCCAGCCATAGGCTTCGAATCTCTTGGTCACATCCTCGGTGAAGGCGAGCGCGGTACTTCCCTCAATGGTAATCCCATTGTCGTCGTAGAGGTAGACCAGTTTGCCCAAGCCCAGGTGACCGGCTAGGGAGGCCGCCTCGTGGGAGATACCCTCCATCAGGTCCCCATCGCTGACGATGCCATACGTGCAGTGGTCCACGATGGGGTAGCCATCGCGGCTGAATAGTTGCGCCAGGAACCGCTCCGCAATGGCCATGCCTACCCCGTTGGCGAACCCCTGGCCCAGCGGACCGGTCGTGGTCTCCACGCCAGGAGTCAACCCATGTTCCGGGTGGCCAGGGGTGATGCTTCCCCATTGCCGGAAACTCTTCAACTGGCTCATGGGGAGATCATACCCGGACAGATGGAGCAAAGTGTACAGCAACATGGAGCCGTGTCCCGCGGAGAGGACGAAGCGATCTCGGTCAGCCCAGTGCGGGTTGGTCGGGTTGTGCTTCAGAAACCGGCTCCAGAGCACGTAGGCCGCCTCTGCCATGCCCATGGGCATACCCGGATGGCCGGAGTTGGCCTTCTGCACTGCATCCATAGTCAAGGCCCTGATGGTCTTGACCACGGTTAGATCTAACTCGCTCCCTAGCTCCATCGCACTGGCCGACAGGTTACACCCTCCCTTGTGAGTCATCATCTCATTCCCAGTCATCGTCATCGCGCCTTCCAGGAAAGCTGGCTACCCGCCAACCCTCCTGGGTTCGACTCCTATCCACGTCCACGCGGTCCACAGCAGCGATGCGTGGAAGAGGCTATCGTCGGACGCACGGCCTCGGCCAACTGATTGACGCCTCTTCGTCTACCTCGGTACACTGCGGACCGGAAAACGATTCTCGGGGTATTCTTCGCTGTGATGCTCATTGAGCGTCCAACAAACCCATAACAGTCTATCGCAGACAGCGCATATTGTCAAGAGACATCCTGCGTCAGAGCGTGCGGTAGCTCGGAGCCCCCTCTCTCCACACTCAGATTGGGACACGTGCGCTCACCGGTCCCCTGGCGATAAGACAGCAGAAACAGCCCGCTCTGAGGCACCAAGGCACGAAGCGGTGTTCCGACTGTGGCCTAGCTCTACGCCGTTCGAGCGGGTTGAAACTCATAGCGCACGTCGTCAATGGAAGCGCCGACGACCTCGATCTCCTCCAGACGATTGGTGCCGATGCCCAAATGATGGGCCAGGTTCAGGTAGTTGTCGCCTCTTAGCAACGGCGCGCTGGGAGGTTCGAGGGTCGGCTCAAAGCCCATCACTGCCGTAGCGACGGTATCGGTGGCCACTGCATTCTTACCAGCGATCAACACACCAAGCTCCACCGGGTTGAAGGATCCTCCAGGAACCTCGCCCCCCTCCGCTGTCTTGATGCCATCGATGAGCGCTAGATCTATGGGGCGCGCCCGGTTGAGATCCAGGATCACCCTGGGCAGACGAGCCTGACTCTCATGGGACGCACCGTGAATGGCAGAACGCCACCCGAGATACCGGTGTCACCGGCGGCGCTACTGTCGGCGTAGCAGTCGGCACAGCGGTAGGAAGAGCGGTAGCTCCCTCGGCAAGCGTTGAGGTAGCAGTGCCAGGCGGGTGCTGCGCGGGGCTACATCCGGCCAGCAGGCCCGCCAGCGCGGCATTGGAGAGCTCCAGTGGGCGCCCTCCGGCAGAGGCCTGATAGCAGACCCTGCCGACGGCACCCGGCCAGGGCCAGGGCAGTCCTGAGGCAGTGACTACAGTATTCCGACCACCGCGCCCCTGTTGGGGCCGCGTCTAGCCAAGGGACAATGCGTCCGCGACCCAGTCTATGCCTAGCTCTTGCAGCTTCCCCCTGGTGGGAACGCCCGTCGCCACGTCCCAGCCCACCATGGCATAGTAGGTATCCAGGGCCCGTTGAAGCTCCTCCTCATCCACCGCGACACCGTCGCTGGCGCCACCCTCGAGGGGTTCGTAGAACTTCTTGGGCAGAGTGTCAGCCTCACGGCCTATGCCCTCCCGAGCGTTGAAGGCCCGCAGCATGTTCAGACGGCGCTCCCCCAACTTCATGAGTTCCCATAGGCTCACGTTCCAGCCCGTCACCGAGCGCACTAGCTCCACCATCTGGTCCAAGCCGTAGAGCTGCCAGGCGGGACCGTAGACGAACTGGCACAGGTTCAGGGAATCCAGGGCGCTGTAGATACACTGTGTGTAGAAGGAATAGCGCACCTTCTCGGAATCCAGACCGTCAACTGGCCTCGGATCGACCAGTCCAAGCTCTGCCATCTCCTCCAGATATCCATCCTCAGGATCGTACGCCGGGTCATGCTCGTGGGACTGGTGGTCCGCTCCGAAGGGGTTGACGGCGTAGATCAGCGCCAACGATCGCTTCACCTGGGGCATGTGGGCTGGCGCCTCCTGTTTCTTCACGGTTGTCAGAAGGTCTTCGCTCCCTTGGCCGATGACCTCCGCAGCTCGGGCCGACCCCTCGGCCAACAAGTCGCCGAAGCCCTCCCGCCGGCCGATCATCTCTATCACCTTCACCAGAGCCTCGGCATTCCCGAAGCGCAGATCGATTCCATCTGTGTCATCTGGGGTGAGTATCCCCTCCTCGAAACACTCCATGGCCCAAGCGATGGTCCCGCCGCAGGAGATCGTGTCCATTCCGTAGGCATTACACAACTCGTTGGCCTTGGCCACGGCATCCAGGTTGGCTACACCGCAGTACGAGCCCAGGGCCGCCAGCGTCTCATACTCTGGACCACCGTAGAGAGGATCGACCTGGAACGGACCCTCGGTGACCTCCACGACGCGCTTGCAGCGCACGGCACAGCCGTAGCAGGTGCCTCTCTCCTTCAGGATCGTGTCGTTCATCCGCTGACCGGAGATGGCCTCGTAACCCTCGAAGACGCCGCTCCTCCAGTTGTGGGTAGGCAGGCCTCCCGCTTCGTTCTGAAGCGAAACGATCTCGCTGGTCCCCATGAGAGCCAATCCAGCGACGTCGGAGTCACCCACGTGGCCGGCCCCCCACTTGGCGAGGGATCTCAACGCTCCCTCGTCAGCCACTTCCGGACGCGAAGAGCCCCGCACCGCCACAGCCCTCAGATTCTTGGAGCCCATGACGGCGCCCATCCCGGTGCGACCGTTGGCGCGGTTGCACATGTTGATCAGGCAAGCAAAGCGGACTCCCTTCTCCCCAGCCGGTCCGCACTGCAGCACCTGGACCCGCCTGTCACCGAGTTCGTCACAAATGGTCTTCCGGACCTCTCCCGTCAACTTCCCTGTCAGATGCCCAGCGTCGCGCAATCCAGCCTTGCCGTCATGAACCCAGAGGTAGAGCGGCTTCGCCGCCCGCCCTGTGATGACAAGGGCATCGAAACCGGCGAACTTCAGTTCTGCGGGCCAGAAACCACCACACTGACTATCACCCACCGCTCCCGTCAGCGGGGATTTGGCGACCGCCGTCATGCGACTCTGGCCAGATATGGGAACCCCGGTGAGCACACTCAGGGCCAAGACCAGTGTGTTCTCGGGGCCCAGTGGGTCTGCATGCGCAGGGGTATTCTTGAGCAAGTAGTGGACGCCCAATGCGCTGCCGCCGAAGTACCTGCGGTAGAACCGCTCTGCGGGTTCCTCAACCCGTACAGCTCCTACCGTCAGGTCCACGTGGAGAATCCTGCCGTTGTAGCCGTATGGCATCTCACACCCCCAGTCTCGTTGGTCCGAGGAGAAATGCGCCAGACACGGACCGACCAGAAGGTTCACGAGGCGAGCTTCCGCGGTCCTTGCGTTCTCCACACATCTGTCCCGCCCTAGGTCTGGCCATGGACATACGGGATAGTCATCGGGCCCTGAGGCAGCACACAGATGGTCGCATCGGCCCCGTATCGATGCAGCAGGTCCGACAAGGTCTCTTCGATGGACTCGCAGGGGTTGAGCAGTGCACTTCGCACTTCCTCTGGACTCAGATACGAACTCCTGACGTACACGTTCGCCTTCCTCTGGATCTGCGCCTGTACCTGCACCTCCCACTGATCGTGTCGGGAGAAACCCGGCGAACCAACCATGGCGAGTAGTTCTTCAGGGCTTGAAGCCATCTGCAGTAGCTTCGCATACTCCCCGTGATCCGGCAGACCATCCCAACACTCGGCGGCAATCACGATACTGCCGCCCGGCTCGACGATCTGCGCTGCGGCCGACATGCCCTTCACGGCCTGATACAGGTTCAAGTCCAAAGGGTATCCGGAATTGCTCGTAATGACGATGTCGAAACGCGCCGGGACCGGCACCACCGACGTGAAGCGGACGAACTCGATGCCGGCGGCGTGCGCTTCTTGCATATCCCCTGCGAAGACACCCGTGATCTCCTTGTGGCCGTTCAGGGTCACATTCAGGATGAATGTAGGAGAGGTCATCACCGCGACCTCACGCATCTCGTCCCAGATCGGGTTGCCCGCGGTCACGCCCCAGGTTGCGCCAGGGTCCCCAATCATCCTCCAGCCATGGTTCGCCAGTATGGTGTCATAACCCGCCACTCCCGGAAGCACCGCCTTCGGCCCGCCCGAGAATCCAGCGAAGAGGTGCGGCTCGATGAACCCTGTCAGGATCTTGACACTGGCCCGCATATACTCGCCGTTGACGTAGGCCCGGTGCCCGAACGAGGTCCGGCCCAGATCAACCATGCTATCCTCATCCCAGGCGTCATGTTGCACGACCCGGTAGTCCTCGAGGATGCCAGCACCGAGCATCTCCTCCAACTCGACCTCGGTGTTAGCGCGGTGCGTGCCCAGTGCGTTGATGAGCGCGATCTGCTCCCTTGGCACATGAGAGATCTCCTCCAGCAACGCGGATAGCATCTGCCGACGGGGTTGAGGCCGGGTGATATCGCTAAACACGACGGCAACTGTGTCATCCTTCTTCACGAGTTCATGCAAAGAAGGAGAGCCCAGCGGCTCGCGAAGCGCCGAACGGATGGCCTCCTGTTCCTGCGGCACCCCCGGTACACGTCTGGGCTCTACCACACTCACGTTGTCGTCAGGAAGATCTACCCACAATCCATCTCTGCCATAGGCCAGTTTGACCCTCATCGCCCTTCAGTCTCACATCTCCCTTCGCATGCCACCTCCATACGCTGGCTAGCGGTGGCTATGACACGTTCCTGATCAGGCTCAAGTCGCCTTCCCGCGCCGCCTCAAGAACTGCCCCCATGTACTGATCTACCATCTCCGCGGTCAACGAGACGGGCATGTTCTCGAGCTTCATGCGCAGTTGCGGATCTTTGGCCGCCGACAAGGCCCGCCGGATATGCTTCTCGGAGAAACCTTCCACCTCGCGCAGAGTCGCGGGGCATCCGACCCGCCGGCTCAATTCCATCATCGCTTCGGCTACGGCCACGCCCAAACTGCGTCCCGCCAGGGCATCGATGTCCACCTCGGTCAGTCCCGCATCCCGGAATAACTCACCCACCATCCGCAGAGGTTCCTCAATCGACGGTGCAAAGAACACGGTGTAGTAGGGGTTCATCACGCCACACGCTCGCCCGTGGGTGAGGATGTCCACCAGGGAAAAACTCGTGAGGTGTGCCCCGTTAGTGCCGCCCAGCATGATGGCGTACCCGCCCAGATCGGTAGCCAGGCCCAGCGCGGTTCGGGCTTCAATATCGGTCGGGATCGTGACGGCGCGCTCGACGTACTCCAGGACCAGTCCCACGGTTTCCCTTGCCACCTCCGCGGCCTTGTCGTAGTACGACTTGCCTACGGCCCCGTAGAGCACCTCCAGAGAGTGCGATAGGCCGTCCCACGCGCCATCGGCGGTCAGCGCAGGGGGCATGGACACCGTCACTTCGTAGTCGAAGAGAGCGCGCTCTGGGACGATGTTTTCATCCACGATGAGCTTCTTCTGCCCCGTGGCCATATCTGTGACATTGGCGTACTTGGTGAGATGGGCAGCCGAGCTCGCCGCCGTCTGCACGGCCACCAGGGGCGTGAGGGCCTTGCCGGTCGCTCGAACCCGCTCCGTGACCAGGCCAGTCCCAAAGTAGTCGTCGATGTCACCACCCAGGCTTCGCAGTACCAGGGCGGCTTTCGTCGCATCGATGGAACTGCCTCCTCCCAGGCAAACGACCACATCCGGCTGCAACTCCTCGAGCCACTTGGTGATGCGGTGTACATCCGCTCGCGGTGCATTGGGAGCAGCACCCTTGATCTCGCCCAACACGTCCACCCCAGCTCTCGCCAGGGAGTCTTCTACCATCCCGACCAGTCTATCGGATCCACGGAAACCGGGTCGCACGAGGGCAGCTCTCGTGCCGAGTTCACCCCCAAGCCTGCCGACCTCGGTCAGCACTCCGCTGCCGTGCACGTACCGGTTCTGCTTGAACTCGTAGATCAAGTCTGTGGCCTTATCGAATCTCATCAGCACCACGCCCTACCAGCAATTGCGATTTCTGCAGACCAGGCGAGGCCCTCTCCATGGGCACGTAGGGACACCCACCTGCGCTCAAAGATCACGATTGACGTCTACCCTAGAGCAAGTCTAGCTCGCTCAGTGCCTCCCTGATACCCTCCCGCTCTGTGTCGCTAAGTTCAGGGAGCGGCTTACGTACCGGCCCGACGGGCAAGCCCAGCAGTGCCAAGGCTTCCTTGCACGGCGCCACGTAC
>Ga0315534_1003000_pt1 | contig 11042 bp, 9 predicted proteins | sample SalMarSW160240MG_FD_203094 | JGI IMG/M metagenome (GOLD analysis project Ga0315534, IMG submission 203094) | Salt marsh sediment microbial communities from the Plum Island Ecosystem LTER, Massachusetts, United States - Salt Marsh Sediment SW1602-40 ... | reverse complement strand
TTGATTTCAATTTCTCTGTCGAATCGACCAGGTCGTCTTAGAGCAATATCAATATTATTGAGTTTATTTGTAGCTGCTATTACGATGATTTCACCTCTATTATTTAATCCATCCATAAGAGAAAGTAATTGAGCCACAACCCGAGATTCTACTTGATTTTTTCCTTCTTCCCTTTTTGGGGCAATTGAATCGAGTTCATCAAGAAAAATTATAGAAGGTGCGTTTATAATCCCTTCTTCAAAAATTCTTCTTAGATTTTCCTCACTCTGACCAAAAAACTTGCTCATGATTTCAGGTCCACTAATGCTGATAAAATGGGCATCTGTTTCATAAGCGACTGCTTTTGCTAATAAAGTCTTACCTGTACCAGGTGGTCCATGAAGCAAAACACCTTTAGGAGCTTCTATTCCAATCCTATCAAATAATTCAGGATGACGAAGAGGTAATTCAATAATTTCTCGAATTTTTTGAATTGAAAATGCTAGTCCTCCAATATCTTCATAAGTAATATCTTCATTACCCGTTTTTTGTAGTTTTTCTTCCAATGCATTTCTGCCTGCTGATCTGATAGATTTTCGGCTTAATTCTGCATAAGCTACACTGGAATTTTCACTGAATAATATTTTGGTATTAAAATTTATTTTTACAGCTTCTAAATTTGGTTTAAAATCCAAAACAACCAAATCAATCCTACGTGCCATTGCATAAAAACTTAAAATATCACCTTTAGTGACAACTCTTTTCTCAAGTTTTCGTGCTAATGCTTGGGGATCTCTTGGTATTAAAGAAAGCCCACTAAAAGTAATACTTTCAGCTTCACTTACTTCTAACTTTTTAATTTCAACAAGATCATCAATTGAGGCTCCCAGATTCTTACGTAATGATGGATCCAATCGGATAATATTCGTCTCTTTATCTTCATTTTTTCCAGTATATAGTAATGCTACGGTATTTTTGTTAGTAAAAGGATGCACAATTTCAATAACATCTCCTACTTTTAAATTCAATTCGTTGGTAACATCCGGATCAATTCGAATTATGCCTCGTCCTGCATCTTCTTTAAAAGCATCTTTTATTCGTACTTTTCTAGGATTATCTTGATAAAGTTTTATCCCTACCATTCTCATCCCTCAATTTTGTAATAATTTGTAATAAAAATAAAAAAATATTGAACTACTCTCATACTAATAATGTTTTAGCTACATTAAAAGCATAATTATAGTCAAAAATTTTTAAACCCTTTGTAGCGACAGCTTCTTTAAGAATTTGCCCTTCTACATTTGTTTTAAGGCGTCCCAACGCCAAAGCTCCAATTCCAAAAATTCCTGGGTAAATTTCATCATTATCATGTTTAGGTTTTATTCCTTCAATACCATATGGTGGAACCAAATTGATATCAACTACAATTTTTTTCTTTACGCCATTTGAGATTCTTTCCATTAAGTCCCTTGATAAGATCTCAACTCCAGCAGCAGCTAAAGACCAAATCACATCAGCTTCCTTAGCTATTTGATATCTTTCTTCTGGATCAGGTGCAAAAATTCCTTTAATTTGAGTCGCTTCCTTTCCTGCCTCTTCATTTAAGTCTTCTACAAATTTCATTAAAATTACTTCATTTGATTTATCCCACGTCTCAACTAAGAAAACTTGACTTTCAAGTTTAGCTCCTAATATTGCAGCTATTCTCGCTACGGGTCCTGCTCCAAATATAACAACTTTTTTGTTTTTAATTGATTCAATCCCATATTTTTCATTCATATCATGAATTGTTTTAGCTACAACTGCTGATGCTGTTGTATGCGAACCACGGGGGTCAATAATTACAGGACATTCGAAAGGAGGAACTAAGGATTTTACGACTTCTTTGGCTATTTTTTCTCCTTCTTTTACATTTGAACCACCAATAAAAAAAGTTGTCGGTGCTTTTGGTTTACGAGAAAAAATCGCATCTTGAACAAGTTTAGGCACTTGACCAGCTGTCATTTTACTTATAGGTACTACAATATCAAAACCTGCATCATATGCCATATTAATATCGAAGGGTGAAGCATTGTCATCCGTGTCAAAGAAGAAACATATCTTATCCGACAAATCTGCTTTTTTGATTTTAATTGGTGTTAATTCTAATATGGTTTTTTTTCCTAAAATACTCTCTATTTGACGATCTAAATCTTTTTCTTGTGTAATTTTACTCATCTCCTTGGTTAATTTTAATTTTATTCACTTAATATACAAATCAAAAAAATTAATTATTTTGAAACTTCGATTTCATCTTCCAAAACTTCTTCCATTTCTTCAGTTTTAATTGATCTTTTTATTTTTATTTGTTCAGTTTCAATTCCTAAATCTGAAGCAAGCTTCTCCAATCCATTAAAGTGCCTTAAATCGCAAAGAAATAAACCTTTCAATTTTTTACCTTCAATTGTTTTGGCGAGATTTAATACATTCATCATCATCCAAGCTTCTCTTACCTTATATCTTATTTCATCTTCTTGTGAATCATAATCAGTTTGTAAATATTCTTTCCACATAATTAAGCGTTGGAAAAGTTCATCTTTTTCAGGGATCCCCCCATTTTTTTCAATAATTTCTTTAATTTTAGTCTCAAGAGATTTAAGCATGCTTCTATGTTCATCTAAAGATGCTGACAAATAGAACTCTGCATTTTCTGAGATATCAGCATGTTTAAAAGGAATATTTTTCTGTTCAAAGAGACTCTTTAGTGGATCATCTTCTGATGATCCATTCCAGAAATTTGGTTTTTCTTCTAGAGCTATATCCGGTTTATATTTTTCTATTAAAGAGTCAATTAATTCTAAATATTCCTTGCTAATAAGATGCAAATTCCAAATTAAATCTTCCTTCTTCTCTGCAGGTATCTCAAACCACCAATCAATTGGAAATTCAGATTCTATCATTATGAGTTTAAGGTGTTTTTCTTTTAACGGTTTTAATTCTAATACTTCTGGCATTTTTTTCATCCCTCTTTGTTTTATTTTTATTTAAAAAACTACATTTTGAATTAGATGTTTTTTATTATAAGAAATTACTTTTGCATTTAATTCTCGCAAAAGTTGCACAACTTGAGGACAAATATCTTCACAAATATCTTCTTGTACAAAATGAACAAATGAAATTGTGTTTCCATCAAATTTCCTGGTCAAATCTAACATTTTTTTTACAATCCATTGTGGTCTTAATTTTAAACTTAAGAAGATCTCTAGATCTTGAATTTCTTCTCGAAGCATATCTATCCAATTTTTTAAACTCTGTCCTTTATATGAATCCTTATTGTCCATATCCTCATATTCTTCAAATAATTCATTAAGAAATTCTTGTTTTGAAGAAATCTCTTCGTATAAATATCCCATTGCATATTCTGGTATATCTAATTGATAATAAGGTATCTCCAATTTGTCTAATGTTTTAGCGAAAGGAGTTTTACTAAATTTTTCCATATCAACCTGAAAATCAACAGTTACAAAGTTGATATCTCTCTTTTTTAGAAACTCCTCGAGTTTGGACTTATCTTCACTTTGAAAATATTCTGCATCTTCTTTAGAGGACATGTATGAGATTACTTTCTTATTTTTTTTTACTGGTTTTAATTCTAATACTTCCATTTTAAGCTACACCTCTTTATTGTTTATTTGAAAAGTAATTTTTATTCTAAATAAAAAATCAATTGACTCCAATTTAAAAGATTTGACAAGAAGAATTTTATTCAATTTGATAATTTCACTTGTCAATTGTTAAAACTTAATAAATTGCGTAATCATGAGAATTCGTTAATATGATGTAGAAAGTTAATAAAATAGTGATCGATTTCTTACATAAGTTTTTAAATTTAGATCATAATATATATCATAATGAAAAAAAAAATTGTCAAAAAATTGAAATCATAAATAAAATTATCTATGGAGTGAATAATCTATGGATGTTTATTCCATTTTATCCCATCCCTTTAGACGAAAAATATTATATCTCTTGGAAAGAGAAGGATATATCCAATATTCAGATATTATGGAAAAGCTTGGTTTGGATTTAACTGGGCAATTGAATTTTCATTTAAAAAAACTTGGTTCTTTAATTGGTAAAGAGAGAAAATCTTATTATTTAACTGAGGATGGTAAAAGAATCCTTGATATATTAAATTTAAATGATCGCATATTAGCAGGAGAAGAAATAGAAAACGCAATCTCGAAGGGCAGTGATTTAAACAGAATCGGTATTATCGTATGTAATTGTAACGAAGAAATCTCAAATATCATAAATTTGAATAGTCTTTTACATGATCTAAATAATCTTAAAAATGTAGTTTCAGTACGAGTTTTTGAAAATTTATGCCAAGAGATCAATTTACAAAAAGTTACTAATTGGGTTAAAGAAAATTTCTTAAACAAAATTGTAATTGCTGCTTGTTCTCCAAGGAGTCATAAGCATACATTTGAACTGATGTTTGAAGATATCGTTGAATATATAAATATTGAATTTGCTAATATTAGGGAACAATGCTGTTGGGCACATCAGCAACATGATCATGATACCCAACTAAATCCATTAAATCTCGCTTTTAAAGCATATTTACTAATAGAAGCAGCAGTAGAAAGAGTAAATTTTCAAGGATCCATTAAAATTAAGCGAATAGAAGTAGAAAAATCTTGTGCTATATTCGGAGGAGGTATTGCAGGAATGAATTTAGCATTGAATCTAGCTCGTGCAGGAATTAAAGTGTATCTACTAGAGAAATCACCCACTCTGGGAGGTAAAGTTGCTCGTTGGCATCGGATCTCAAATATGGGAGATTGCTCGATTTGTCTAATATCAGAGTTGATTGGAGAAATAGTTAAACGGGACGATATTGAAATTTATACAAATATTGAAATCAATAAAATCTCAGGAGAAGTTGGGAATTTTAAAATTGAACTTATTAAAAAACCAAGATATGTTGATGAAAAACGATGTACTGGATGTTCACAGTGTATTGAAATATGTGGAATTGAGACTTCAAATGAATATGAATTTGGATTAACAAAAAGAAAGATAATTCATTTTCCATTTTCTAATTGCTATCCTTACGTGCCATTAATTGCTGAGCAGGATATTATAAATTGCAAGGAATGCAGGATATGTGAAAGAGCGTGCTTGAATAAAGTTATAAATTTAGATCAAAAACCAGAAAATTTCCAGATTAAGGTTGGAGCTAAAGTTATCGCAATAGGATCTGATTTATTTTTTAATTTGGATGATTACGGCTATGAACCTTCAAAAAACATCATAACTTCAACTGAGTTTGAACGAATGTTATCTTCGGATGGTTTATCAGGAGGAAAATTAGTTCGGTTATCAGATAATCAACCAGTTAACTCAATCTCAATAATTCAAGAAATAGGTCCATCAGATTATGTTTGCGAATATTCTGATGATGTAGCGCTTAAATATCTTGAAGAAATTACGATTAGAAATCCTGAATGTGAGGTGAATATATTCTACGATTTATCTAAACTAAAAGATAATCAAGAACTTTTGCTTCGGTTTATACATCCTAACTTTCTATATGCAAATAATATCAGCGTGGAAAAAGGAAATGGTGTTAATTATGTTATAGCCGATTATATTGAATTTCCCAGCGATTTGATTGTTTTAAACCAAAAAACTATTCCAAATAAAGATCTAGTTAATCTTCGAAACACCTTAGATTTTACGCTTGACGAGAATGGTTTCATGAGTAACGAGACACTTGCATCAGGCGTTTATGGAGTAGGATCCATTTTAGGACCGATAAATTATCGATCAACTATTTCTTCTGCAAATACAGTTGCTTTAAAAATAATTTCACTTTTATCAAATGACTATTTGATTGCTGCTTTTACTGGAATTAATTTAAATGAGGAAAAATGTGGTTTATGCGGTCTGTGTATAAAATCTTGTCCTTTTAATGCGATTGGTTTTGATTCTGATAAAATTAAAATTGATCGATTTAAATGCAAGGGATGTGGCTCTTGCGTAAGTTCTTGTCCAACAGGTGCTTTAGAAATGAATATTGATTCATCAGAAAAAATAATGAGAACAATAGACGTATTTTCAAAATTCAAAATTCGACCAAAAATTCTCATCTTTGCTTGTGAATCATGTGGTTATGCTGCTGCAGATAATGCTGGATTTAAGAAACTGACCTATCCTCCAAATGTCTTTATAATAAAAGTGCCTTGTGCCGGAAGAGTTGATACTGAATTTATTCTTTATTCTCTTAAATGTGGATTTGATGGTATAATGGTTATAGGCTGCAGAGAAAATTCTTGTAATTATATTGATGGTATGACACAGGCAGAAAATAGAATTGACCTTTTGAGGAGAAATCTTGAGCCAGAAATTCGTAAACGCATAAAAATATTAAAGTTAAATTCAATTGAAGGGAAGAAATTTTCTGATAATGTGAATGAGTTCTATAAATTATTATCAAAGGGGGTTATTAATCATTAAATTTAAAATACTGATCATTTCGATGACATCATGTAGCGGTTGTATATCTACATTATTTTCTTTAGATATTTTTCCTCAATTCTTTGAAAAGACGAAAATTGCTTATTTTCCCTTTATTGCAGAAGAAGAAAAGTTAGAAAATTGTGACATCGCATTAATTGAAGGGTGTATTAGTCAAGAGAGTCAAATTCGACTTATTCAAAAGATTCGGAAAATTGCAAAGAAAGTCTATTCGTTGGGTTCTTGTGCTGCTTTTGGAGGCATAATAAACCTTTCAAAAAAGAAGAGAGGGGATCCTATCTCTAATTATATAGAAGTGGATGGGATAATTCCTGGCTGTCCTCCTCCCTCAAACTTATTCGGAAATTTTCTAATGGCAATTTTAGAAAATAGAATGTTTAAATTATCAAATAAGAATCAATGTTACTCATGTCCATTAAGAGAGAGCATAGATTATGAATTTAAAACCAAGATTACAAAACTAGTCCCAAATAATAAAGAAATTAATTCTTCCCAAAATCAGAAATGTTTCTTATCTCAAGGAGTATTATGCCTTGGTCCATTGACAAGAGAGGGATGTGAAAATAAGTGCATTATTAAAGGAATGCCATGTGAAGGATGTTTAGGTTCTCCTTCAAAGAGTTTATTTTCCAATATATGTAACTTTCTGAGCCAATTAAACTTATCAAATGAATTAAAAACATATGAAGGAATCTTTTATAGATATTCAAAACCAACAATAAAAAGGTGATTAAATTGCAGAAAATTGTTGAACCATGTAAGAGAATAGAAGGTAATGGAAATATAAAAATACTATTACGGGGAGAACATATTGATCATGTTGAATTTGAAATCCCTGAAATCAGAGGGTTTGAAAACATCCTTGTAAATAAAAAAACTCAAGACATCCCAAGAATTGTCTCACGGATATGTGGACTTTGTCATGCTTCTCAAGCAATTGCATGCAACAAGACCATCGAAAACATATATGGGATTAGTCCACCAACTCAATCCATAATTTTAAGGAGAATTTTGTTAATTGGAGAATTAATTAAATCTCATGCAATGCATTATTTTTTCCAATCGTTCCCAGACCTTTTAAAAATAATAAATTTTCAGAAAATATCTAATCCTTATGAATTAATGCAATTTGATCCTCATTTGACTTCTAGCACATTCGATTTAATTAAATTAGGTTCAGAAATAGATAAAATCTTTGGTGGTCGATATGTGCATTTAATTAATATCATCCCTGGGGGAGTAATATATAATCCTTCACAAATCAACATCAATTTAGCAAGAAAATTACTGCAAAAAGGATCTAGTAATGCAAAATATTTAATTGAAAACTTTATAAAACTTTTTTCTACCAAAACTCCGCCTAGTTCTTTCGAACTTCCTAAAATAAATTATTTAGGACTTTCAAACCAAGGTAGTTATGATAGGTATTCTGGAAATATTGTCATCAAAAATTATAAAAATCAATTAAATTTTTATGAAAAAGACTATCAATCATATTTTGATAAAGAGGTTGGAGTGTTTGGAGTCAATTTTGCTAAAAACGACGATATGGGATTAATAACAGGTCCGATTGCGAGAGAAAATATTAATAAAATTTCAGCTACAGAAAGGAATATCTCATACTTTCGTATGATGAGTGAAGATTGGAGAAAATCAATTCTCTATCAAAATTTTTTGGAATTAATAGAAATTGATTATGAAATCCACAATTGCCTCAAATTATTAAATGAAAATTCTTTAGATGAGCACTATAATTTACCAGAATTAAGAGAAATTCAAAAATCAGATGGAATTGGAATACTTGAGGCTCCACGCGGTTTGCTCATGCATCATTATAAAGTTAATCAGAATGAGATAATGATTCAAGCAAAATTGTTTATCGCTACTGAGATCAACATTCCACTCATGAATTTTATGACCTCAAATTATGCACATAATTTACATAAAAATGAGGCCGTTGATAAGGTTAAAAAAAAAATAGTCCAAATGATAAGAGCGTTTGATCCATGCATATCATGCGCATCACATTAGTCCAAGAGTTATATTAATCTAAAGGAGGAGAATAACATCAACCTATTTGAAGATCATAAAAAACTCATTATCAATATAAAAAATAAAATTCAAGAAGAAGAATTTTCTTTAGGTAAACTATGTGAGATTTTTATTCTTACTGTTGATGAAGTTCTTGGTCGCCTTGCTCTTCTAATTTATCCAAATGATTCAATTAAGGAAGATCCTGAAAAAATCCGAATTATTAACATTCACCCTATATGGTATATCGATGTTAGTGAATTCAATGGCTTAGATCCTCTCAAGTTTGAGTGTGGTGAGAGAATCTGTTATGGTTATAAATTTGCATTTAGTAAAGTGAAAAAAACCAAAATTGAAGAAATCATAATCATTTTATCATTACCTTTAGAATTAGAGATTTTAGGTTATAAACTTTTAGAAAAAATTACTGATTGTATCATTAATTCCTATATTGATAGAATGAATAAGATAATTGAATCAGTAATTGCTAAATTTGAAGTCGTAAAAACTCAAGATATGTTAGAAGTAATTAAGCAAGGAGAAGATTTAAAAGATATACTCTTAAATGAGCTAAAAAAAATCTGCACGGAATATTTTTCCTACGTTATTAAAATTCTTGATGATACGAAACTTAACTCACAGAAAGCTTTATCTCTCTTAATGTTAAAAGGCATAAACTTATCAAATTCGGTGTTAAAAAGAAATAATATGAATATTGAATTATTTAGAATTGAACCCTCTGAACAAGAAATAGAAGGATTTTTTTCAATACAATCTATAAAAATCATTCAAAATTACAGGGAATATGAAATCTTAATCCAAAACATATCCAATAAGGAATTGAATGATATAAATATAAGGATTATTTATATCTTAAATTTTAGGGAACAAGAAATTATTAATTTAGATCTTGAGTATTGGCTTTCTGAAGAGATTTTAGTATTCACTACTCCTATTGATCCTTTAATTAATGATTTTTTTATCTTTATTAGAGATAATTCTATGAAAAGAATATTATACTCAAGGAAAGTATCTTTTTTAAAATAAATAGAAAAATTGCTGCAAAATTAGATTTTTGATAGATTAAATATTTATTTTCTTGTTTTCAACCAATCTTCTTTTAATATTGAATAAACATAAGTATCTTCATATTTCCCGTTGATATACATGTCCTTTTTTAAAATTGCCTCACGAATTAATCCATTTTTTTCAGCACATTTCCATGAAGCAACATTTGGAGTAAAAATATAACCGTATAGCTTGTGAAAATTCAATTCCTTAAATCCGTAATCAATTAATAAGGACGTAGCTTCTGTTGCATACGTTTGTCCCCAATACTCTGGCTCCCCAATTTGTAGTCCCATTACACAGATGCGATCAAACCACCTGATATTTTGATATCCGCAATTTCCAATAGCTTTATTATCGGTGTTATGCCAGATCTCCATAATTATTTCTTTTTTAGCGCCCTCCTCTTGTTGTTCAAAACTTTGCTTAAATCTTTCAATCGTTTTAGGTTCAGCGTTTCGACTATAAACCCGCACACGGAAATCGTTTTCCCATGCTGCATATTGCTCTACGTGATTACTATTTAAAGGGACTAATGAAATATTTTCTCCTTTTATGAAAATTATGGGTTTTTCTTCAGTCATTTTTGTTTTCCTCCTGTTTCCTTACAATTTTATTTACATATTTATTACTTATTGATATCATGAAAATTACCTAAATTCAAGGATGGTTTTTTAACCAATCTTTTTTCAACATTCGATATCTTCGAGAGTCATGATACTTCCCATCAACAAAGATTACTTTCTTTTTGATCCCTTCAAGGATAAATCCATCCTTTTCAGCTACTGTCCATGAGCCAATATTTGGTTCAAAAATACCAGCATAGATTTTATGAAAGTTGAGGTCTTTAAATCCATAATCAATTAACAAGCGGGATGCTTCAGTCCCCAAGTTCTTATTCCAATATTCAGGCATGCCTATACTCATAAAAATATTTGCATTCCTGTCAATCCAATTAATACGGCCAAAACCACAAGTTCCAATCGGTACTTTATCTTTTTTGTGCCAGATTTCAAAAGTCACATAATTTGATAAACTTCTACTCTCACTTGGTTCATACCACTTTGTTATGTCTTCAACAGTGTGGGGTCGATTATTGCGAGCGTATATTCTCGCTTTAGAATCATTTACCCATTTAGTATATAATTTAACATGATCCAAATTTGTTGGGCATAAATCTATGGTTTCTCCTTCAATAAAAGGATAAGCAACATATTCCTTTGGTTTTGTTTCTTCACTACTCAATATTTCTTTCACTTCCTAATTATAATAATTCTTTTCTCTTTTCTTTCCATTCATCATAAAAAATGCAATATTCGTATTCATCAATATATTTTCCATCAACCCATGATTGTTCTTTATGAACCAATTCACGTTGCATTCCTAACTTCTCAGCTACTTTCCAAGAACTCACATTGATTTCATACATTCCGCATCCT
>Ga0315534_1002996_pt1 | contig 11049 bp, 8 predicted proteins | sample SalMarSW160240MG_FD_203094 | JGI IMG/M metagenome (GOLD analysis project Ga0315534, IMG submission 203094) | Salt marsh sediment microbial communities from the Plum Island Ecosystem LTER, Massachusetts, United States - Salt Marsh Sediment SW1602-40 ... | reverse complement strand
GAGGTTGTTCTGCCGGGCGTGCTGAGAGCGTCCATAGGGGGCTGCCGTACTGGAATGGTTAATGCAATGTTCCCCAAAGGCGTTTACGAATGGTTAACGACTGTCCCAGCAAGGAAAATCTTGGCTGTCGACTCGTGGCCGGTCCGATAGCGTTATGGGGATGGACCCACCGTTAGGAGGGCGTGGCATGCACGTGGTGGTGGTGTTTTTGGAGGCAAAGCGCGGACAGCAGGGCAAGTTGCGCCAGGCACTGATGGAGCACGCGCAGACCTGCCTCGACGTTGAGCCGGGCTGCCAGCGCTATGACGTCGGTTTTGATCCTCTGGATGGCACGTCCTTTCTAGCCTACCAAATTTATGACGACGAAGCGGCCTTTAACGCGCACCGCGAGCTGCCGCACTATGCAGAGTTTCGTCTGCGATCCGATCCCTGGCTCCTATCTCGGCGCGTTCTCACCTACGAGCAGCTGACCGTAGCAGGGAACGCATGAGCGGGGCGTTGGCGGCCAGTTAATGCAGGGCCCGGGTCACCTCCACTGGTGTACGCTTGGACACTTGTCAGGAGCAGGTTCGGCCGTGCACTATGGTGTGCACAGAGAGAAAGAGCCGGCACAAGGCTTGAGCAACTAGCTAAAGCGAGCTGTAGAACGCCATGCGCTATGAGGACGAGGATCGCGAAAGTCGCAACGTCGAGGATCGGCGCGGCCAACGAGGACCGATTTTCCGCTTTCCTATGGGGCGCGGCATTCGACCCGGCGGACGTGGCGTGCGCATCCCCCTTGGAAAAGGCGGTGTCAGCCTAACAACCCTCTTGATCATCGGTGGACTGTTGCTGTTGTTCGGGATCAATCCGCTTGATCTTTTGAGTCAGGGCGACCGCAACTATCCCCAGGTCCCTCAGATGCCACAATCGAGCCCGGGGGCCGGACGCACGACTGCGGATCGGACCTCGCCCCTCGACATTCCAGGATTGCCGGGGGGCGGAGGAGTTGCCAAGACGGAAGGCGATATGAAGCAGTTCTTGGCGAGGGTGCTCGCAGACACGGAGGACGTTTGGCACAAGGTCTTCCGTGGAATCAACCGCCAATATAGAGAGCCGAAGATGGTTCTCTTTAGCGGCGCCACTCGGACCGCCTGCGGTGTGGGCGTTGCGGCGATGGGACCGTTCTATTGCCCCATCGATCAACAAATCTACATCGATCTCGCCTTTTACGACGAGCTGAAGCGGCGCTTCGATGCGCCAGGTGATTTTGCGCAAGCCTATGTGATCGCGCACGAGGTTGGCCATCACGTACAAATGCAGCTCGGCATTGCCGACAAGGTGCAGCAGCTCAAGTCTGGCATGGACGAACGATCAGCCAATGCTTTGCAAGTGCGCATGGAATTGCAGGCCGACTGTTTGGCCGGTGTCTGGGCCAACCTGAATGATCAGTTGAAGGATCGATTGCAGCCGGGGGACGTCAAGGAAGGCCTCAATGCGGCAAGCCAGATCGGCGACGACATGATGCAGCGCCGTGTTCAGGGCCGCGTCGTTCCCGACGCCTTTACGCACGGTAGCTCTGAGCAACGTGTTAGGTGGTTCCGGGCCGGTCTCAATAGTGGCGACATTGGCGTGTGTGATACGTTTAACGCGACAAATCTCTAATCGATTTGTTTGCGTGAAGAGCAGAGGTGAGCGACGCGCGGAGGTGCAAAGCAGGAGGTTCCGGCCATGAGGCAGACCAACCTCGTGTTGAGTGTGACAATCGCAGCCCTCCTAGGGGCAGCCCTAGGCAATGCGTTGGCATGGTGCGCGAAGGCTCAGGCCGCAGTAATTTCAGTTGCAGGCGTCGGCGAGCAAAGCGTGGTGCAGGGAGTATCACTGCATGGGAAGGTCGCTCCGACCGCCGCCACATTGGACCTTCGCACCGTCGTGTCGCGTGCGCTGGACGATGCAGTTGCGACATGGAAGCGCCGCTTGCGTTTGAGAGCGGAAGAGATCGGCATGGTCCAGCTCTCATTTGTTGGAAAGCTGTCTCCGAACAATTGCTACGGCCTCTACGCCGGCGAAGGGCCCGTTTACTGCAGCGGCAATCACACGGTGTTCGTCGGCACGAGGGCCGCGAGCAGCCTCATGGCGCGGTTTGGAGAGCATGGTGAGGCTGGCATCAGCTTTCTGATCGGTCATGAGGTGGGGCACCACATCCAGAATCTTCACGGACGGTTCCGGTGGTTGCGGCGAACGGTTAGAAGTGCACCTTCGAACGCGGTCAATCTCATTCGCCGATTCGAACTTGAAGCCGATTGCCTTGCAGGCGTTTGGGTGCACGACAGCCGGGCGTGGGTCGGGTCCAGAGGATTTCGATCGGATCTGCTTTCGGCCGTCAAGGCCATGGGCGATGAGAGCGTCTTGGGAGATGCGGCTCGCTCATCGTCGACGCAGCGCGCGCTGCACGGCACATCAGAACAGAGGGTGCGTTGGTTCTCGCGAGGCCTGACGAGTGGCAGCGTGAAAGCCTGCAATACGTTCGCAGGCGCCAAGCTCTAAGCTGAGCCGTCTGCCTCTCCTAACAGGATACGTCTTAAATCGGTGGCGGCAGGGCGCTGCCCGAATAGGTTCCGACCTTGCAGGGATAACCTCTTTGGCTCAGGACACTGCAAACGATCTCGGCCTGGACCTCAGTTCCAATCGGCCCGGCTACAAGTTCATAGGTCTTATTATTGGACGGCCCGCTCACAGTGTAGCGTGGCTTAAGGTGTCCGATCGCATCCTTGTTGCGATCGCTGAGTAACCTCCAGTTCAGCTGGAGGGCAGCAATCGATGGTCCAATAGCCAAGCGCACGCCTGTTGCGGATGTCGGTGCAGGCACTGAAGCAGCGGCGAGTTGGGTGGGAACCTTAGGCTTTCTTACCGGCGTTGGGACGACAACGGTCTCGACCTGCTTTTGCGTGATAGCTGCCGTTTCGATGACATCAGTGGCGGTCGCGTTCGCTGTCGATCCGGATCGCGAAATGCTGCTTGTCTCCAAGGAGTCCTGGTTCTGTTGCTGAGCGTTGAGTACGGTCGGTTGTACAGATGCGCTCTTCTGAGGCGAATTGGATCCAGGTGCCTCCCCAGTCGTTTGCTCGGCCGGGTTCTGGATCGAAATCGTTTGCTCGACGACGGAGAGCCGCTGTTCGACGATCTTGTCGCCTTTGAAATTCTCTTCCACGACCGATTTGATCTTCGCAACGTCCATACGGAGTTGACCAACGGTCTGACGCATCGGCTCGATGTCGGCGACCGCCCTCGTAAGATCGCGTTGTTGTGAATTGTCGACCCTTTCCGTTGAGGCCTGTTGGCTTAGGCGCGCCATGAGTTCTGGCTGCGTTCCCAGAAGCACAAGGTAGGCCAGAGCAGCTGTACCCACCGAGACCCAAATCCAAACATAGGGGGTAAGCGAGCGCCGACGGGCGGGGCGAAGGTCTTGCGGAACCGGCATGTTCTGGCTTCCAAAGGTTAGCAGTGAGTACGCTTCACGAATGGGCGTTAGCGCCGCCCTGCCGGATCAAATTACGTACCCCGGGCAATGGGCGAAGCCGAGACGGGATCGGACCGAATGGTGATTGAGTCTGGTACGAAGGGTCAACGCGCGATCCGGCGAATCAGTGGACGATCTGTGGACGAGCGCGCGCGCCTCACCGCCGGAGCCCTTGCAGACCGGCCAAAGGAGTTAATGCGTGCTCGGCCTGTGTTTTGCGGGCAACACGCTGCAAAACGTGGTGACGTGAGGTTGGCCCCGCAGAAGTCGTCTTGTAGTCGACGCAGTGGGGGAGCTATGAAGCGCCTTGCGGTGCGTGGTTTATTTCCACTCCGCCAGAATGTTCGTTAGCCACCCGTCTTGGGTCAATTCACTCAACGATAGAGGCCGGATGACTCGCCGCCCGTTGGTCACGGTAATCCTTGCCGCCGGCAAGGGTACCCGAATGAAGTCGGAAAAGCCCAAGGTACTCCATGCGATCGGGGGGCGGTCCATGCTGGGCCATGTGCTGGCCGTGACGGAGCAACTCGGTGCGCAAAGCACCGCAGTTGTGATCGGACCGGAAATGGAAGCGGTTCGCGATGAAGCGCTCCGACAGGCGCCAGGTGCGGGTATCTGGATTCAATCCGCTCAAGATGGGACTGCGCGTGCGGTGTTGACCGCTCGTGACGCCCTTGCCGGGCACTCGGGTGACGTCTTGGTTCTCTACGCGGATACGCCCCTGCTGACTGCCGATACGCTGGAACGAATGCGGGCACGACTGGATGAAGGGGCCGGGATCGTCGTCCTCGGCTTTGAGGCGGTTGATCCGGCAGGCTATGGGCGGCTCCTGATAGACGAGAGCGGGTGGTTAGGCGCGATCCGTGAGGACAAGGATGCAAGCGATGGGGAACGTTGCATCAGACTTTGCAATTCGGGCGTCATGGCTTTCCGGGTCGATGATTTGCCCGCGCTTCTCGATCGCGTCGGCAACAACAATGCAAAGGGCGAATTCTATCTTACAGATGTGGTGGAGATCGCAAGTAAGAATGGCTTGCGCGCGGCCGTCGTCGAATGCACCGAAGATGAGGTGCTGGGTGTTAACGCGCGCAATCAACTCGCTGAGGCGGAGGCCATCTTCCAGAATCGAGCGCGTCTATCAGCAATGCGAGACGGGGCAACACTGATTGCACCAGAAACCGTCTGGTTCTCCTACGACACAAAGATCGGTAGGGACGTGGTGGTGGAACCGAACGTATTCTTTGGTCCTGGTGTCTCGGTCGAGGACGGTGTTGAGATCAAGGCCAACTGCTATATCGAGGGCACCCGCATCGGGCGCGGGGCACGTATTGGACCATTTGCGCGGTTGAGGCCTGGGGCGGACGTTGGGCTTAAGGCCCACATTGGCAACTTCGTTGAGATCAAGAACGCGGTGATCGGCGTCGGTGCCAAAGTGAACCACCTGACATATATGGGTGACGCGGACGTCGGGGCAGGGGCCAATATCGGTGCCGGCACGATTGCCTGCAACTACGACGGATTCTTCAAGCACCGCACCCAAATCGGTAACAATGCTTTTGTAGGCTCGAACTCATCGCTTGTTGCACCGGTCACAATTGGTGACGGCGCTTACATTGGGTCAGGTAGCGTCATCACGAAGAACGTGTCCGCTGACGCGTTGGCGCTGGAGCGCTCGGCCCAAGAGGAACGGACCGGCTGGGCAGCGAAGTTCCGCGCCATCATGACGCGGCGCAAGGCCAAAGCGGGCTAAGTAGCTTGGTGTTGCACTGCGCAAGTAGCAGAAACATAGTGTGATTTGAGGGCCATAGCGAGGGCCCGATAGCATGACTCGCGGGACCGGACTTGGGACGATCGAGGGCTAGAACGCATGTGCGGCATCGTCGGTATCATCGGGGGAAAACCGGTTGCGACCGAGCTGGTCGACGCACTGCGCCGGCTTGAGTATCGCGGCTACGATTCAGCAGGCATTGCTACGGTGGAGAACGGTCATCTCGAGCGACGTCGCGCCGAAGGCAAGTTGCGCAACCTTGAGGCCCGTCTCCTAAGCGAGCCGCTTCGCGGACACACTGGTATCGGTCACACGCGCTGGGCCACGCACGGTCGCCCGACAGAAACCAACGCGCACCCGCACATGAATGCTCAGGTGTCGGTCGTGCACAATGGGATCATTGAAAATTTTCGGGAGTTGAAGGCCGAACTGACAGAAAAGGGCCACACGTTCGAGACGGACACGGACACTGAAGCCATTGTGCATGTCATCACGGACGAACTCTCCCAAGGTCTCACGCCGCAGGAGGCCGTAAGGGCGGCGCTTGCTCGGCTGCAAGGCGCGTTTGCACTCGCGATCATATTTGCCGGACACGATGATCTGATGGTTGCTGCGCGCCAGGGAAGTCCTCTCGCAATCGGTCACGGCAATGGCGAAATGTATCTGGGCTCGGATGCCATCGCGCTCGCTCCGTTTACCGACGCAATCACGTATCTGGAGGAGGGGGATTGGGCGGTTCTGCACCGCAATGGTGTCGAGATTTTTGACCGCGCAGGGATGGGCGTTGACCGCCATCGCGTGAAATCCGTCGCCAGCTCACTTCTGGTTGACAAAGGCAATCACCGCCACTTCATGGCGAAGGAAATCCACGAACAGCCTGACGTCATCAGCCATACGCTTGCCAACTATATCGACATGGGCGCAGGCACCATTGATTTTCCCGATTTGGGCATCGATCTCGCGAAAATTCCCCGTGTGACGTTGTCTGCCTGCGGCACGGCCTATTACGCCGCGCTCGTCGGCAAGTATTGGATCGAACGGTACGCTCGCGTGCCAATTGAGATCGATGTTGCATCTGAGATGCGCTACCGCGAGCCGCCGCTTCCCGAAGGCGGCCTTTCGATCTTCGTCTCTCAGTCGGGCGAGACGGCCGATACGCTGGCGACGCTGCGTCATGCCAAGACGCAGGGCCAAAAGATTGCCTCGATCGTTAATGTGCATACGTCTTCGATTGCGCGCGAGTCAGATGCCATTCTGCCGACGCTTGCCGGGCCGGAGATCGGTGTGGCTTCGACAAAGGCGTTCACCTGCCAGCTTAGCGTTCTTGCCTGCTTGGCGATCGCGCTGGGCAGGGCGCGCGGAACCGTGAGCAGCGAAGAGGAGCGCGCCATGGTGCAAGCTCTGATCGAGGTGCCGCGGCACATCTCGACGATCCTTCGCAACGAGCAGCAGTTTGAAGAAATCGCGCATCAACTTTCGAAGTCCCGTGATGTGCTCTACCTCGGCCGTGGGACTAGCTATCCGCTCGCCTTGGAGGGCGCGCTGAAACTGAAGGAAATTTCCTACATTCATGCTGAAGGGTATGCGGCTGGCGAACTGAAACACGGGCCAATCGCACTGATCGACGAGAATGTTCCCGTCGTCGTTGTGGCGCCCCAGGACGATCTCTTCGACAAGACGGTTTCAAACATGCAGGAGGTCGCTGCGCGTGGCGGCCAGATCATTCTCATTTCGGATGCGGATCAGGAAATGGTTGGCTGCAAGGTTGCGGCCCACATCGCCATGCCGGAGGCAACGGGGTTCTCCAACCCGCTGATCTGCGCAGTGCCGGTCCAACTTCTCGCCTACCATACCGCCGTCGTTATGGGGACGGACGTCGATCAACCACGTAATCTGGCCAAATCCGTAACTGTGGAATAGGGGAAAACCTAAGATTCTCAATGGCCCAGGATTTGCCTCTATGTCGTGTTTGACATAGGCTGCGCCGCGAGGGACGTGTGCGGCACCGCTGCAAAAAGACCAGGGAAAAAGATGGGGCTCGTTCCGCGAATTCTCGCATCGTTGCTGATTCTGGGCGTAGCTGCGCCTTCGGCCGCGTGGGCCTTTGACGGCCCCACTCAGGTGCAGAGCGGGGCGAAAAACCCGACCCAGTCATCCAAGAAAGGCAAAGACGGCGCCGCCTCGTCACAGAACTCAGCCTCAAAGGGTAAGAAGTCATTGGACGCAGGAAAAAAGGCATACCAGGCGGGGGATGCGAAACGGGCCGTCAAATTGATCAACACTGCGATGGCGAGCAAAGAATTGTCGAGTCAAGAGATCGCTCAGGCTCTCTACTACCGCGGCCTCGCCTACAAGAAAGCCGGCGTCCCAGGGCGCGCAATCTCCGACCTATCGGGTGCGATCTGGATGAAAGGTGGGCTCACCTCAAGCGAGAGGGCCCAGGCGACGAAGGTTCGAGATGCGGCCTACCGCGCGGCCGGTATCAACAACCCGCCAGGAACGTCCCAATCGAAGCTTGCGGTCGCGTCACCGGCAAGCAATGCCGCCGCAGATGCATTCAGCGGTTGGGAGACGGCAACCAAAGACATCGGCGTTCCCGATTCTCCGAAGCCAACAACGACTGCCGCGGCATCACCGACGCCAGCACCCAGCGCGAGTCAGACATCGGCACCCACATCGACATCAAGCACATCAAGCTCCGGTGGGGGAATCGGCGGCTTCTTTAGCAACGTTACGAACTTCTTCAGCGGTGGATCGTCCAGCGATCAACCCGCCCCGCAAAGCCCGACTCCGGTCACGACCGCCTCGACCAAGTCGCCACCAGTTGAGTCATCCAGCTGGACCCAAAGCACACAGGTTTCTGCAGCACCTTCCGCGGCCGCGCCAAAGCCGCCCCCACAAGTGACGACACCCTTTAAGACGCAAGTCGCTGTCGCGCCGTCGGGCACCAACGCTGCCGAACGCACGGCGACTGGAAAGTACCGCGTGCAGGTTGCCTCGGTGCGGTCCCGAAGTGAAGCGAATGCCGTCGCGGCACAGGTCATCGCGAAATATGGTTCTCAGCTTGGATCGCGGCGACCGGTCATTGACGAAGCGGTTGTCGGCAGCATGGGGACGTTCTATCGGGTGCGCCTGGGACCCTACGCCAGTGCAAATGAGCCAGAAAAACTTTGTGGCTCGTTGCGCTCAAGCGGTTTCGATTGCTTGGTTGTGACGCAGTAGGCAGCGTCGTCACGCCGCGATAGACCTCTGGTGGGGAGCCCTTTGGCTCAGTGCATCACATAGCACCTCGATCCCCCTTCAGCTCTGCTACAATACGTGTGAGACTATGATGCCAGCGCCGGACGGGTGGATCCGGCGATAACCTCAGATCGTGGACGGGGACATGAGCGCGAATGCGCCCAAATCGAATGATGGTGGCTTAAACCAGAGAGTGTCCGAGTTTCGGGCCGGCTTGGAAAGGCTTGCCAAGGAAGAGGACCCCTCTGGGTGGCACATTGGCGCGCGTGTCAGGAACTACTTCCTTACGGGCCTGGTGATCGTCGGGCCGGTGACAATCACCATCTACATTGCCTGGTGGTTCATCAACGTCATCGACGCATGGATCAAGCCGTTTATTCCTGCTGCCTATTTGCCCGACACGTATCTGCCGTTCTCGATTCCTGGGCTCGGCGTCATCATCGCGTTTGCAGCATTGACGCTCATTGGCGCGCTTGCAGCCAATCTCTTGGGTCGCACGTTGATCAGCTTCGGCGAGATGATGCTGAGCGGCATGCCGATTGTTCGCAACGTCTACCGTGCCCTCAAGCACATCTTTGAATCGGTCATTTCCGCAACGGGCCCAGGCCAAGCATTCCAAAAAGTTGGCCTGATCGAGTTCCCCTCAAAAGGGTTGTGGTCGATTGTATTTGTAACGGGTGACACAACGGGGGAGGTCGGTACGTCGAAACCGGGCGGCGAAGAAGACCTTGTCACGGTTTTCATGCCGACCGGCATTGTGCCGCCCACCGGATTCGTGTGCTTCTTGCCCAGACGCAACGTGACGTTCCTGGACATGAACATCGAAGATGCCGCCAAGGTGATCATCTCGGCTGGCATGGTCACGCCTGAGTCGCAGGCAAAGATGCAAGAGCTTGCTGAGCAGTCGCGCAAGCAGGATCTAACGCCCTCACCGAAGGCCTAAGCGGCGCGAAACAGCCTTACCGCTTCGTCACACTCGAAAACGTACAGTAATGTACGCAGCGCTTGGCCGCGCGGACTGGCAAGGTGAGGGTCATTGTGGAGGACGAGCCGCGCATCATCTCTTGCGGCCGAAAGTAGTTCGACAAAACCCGTAACCTCCGCGACCCGAAAGCCCGGTGTGCCGCTTTGGCGGGCGCCCAGAACTTCACCACCCCCCCTGAGTTCCAGATCCTTTTCTGCGATTAGGAATCCGTCCTCGGTTGCCTCCATCATCTCCAGCCGTTGACGCGCCGTCTCCCCGAGCGGTGACTTGTACAACAGCATACAGAAACTCTCGCGCGAACCGCGCCCGACGCGACCGCGCAACTGATGGAGTTGCGCAAGCCCGAAGCGCTCTGCGTGCTCGATCACCATGATGTTTGCATTGGGCACATTGACGCCGACTTCGATCACAGTCGTTGCGACGAGGATCTTCAATCGGTTTTCCGCGAAGGCCTCCATGGCGGCATCTTTTGCTTTGTCGGGCATGGCTCCGTGTAGAAGCCCGACACTGTCTTGGCCGAAAATCTGGGCCAAGTGGGCATGGCGTTCCTCGGCTGCGGCAAGTTCGGAGACCTCCGAGCTTTCGATCAGCGGGCAGACCCAATAGATCTGTGCACCCTCTGCCAGTTGCGCGCGCAGGCGCGCGACGAGCTTCTCGATCGCGTCTGTCGGGATTTTCTTGGTGACGACCGGTTTGCGGCCAGGAGGCTTCTCGGTGAGCCTCGATACGTCGAGGTCACCGTAGTGCGTCATCAGGAGCGTTCGCGGTATGGGTGTCGCCGTCATGACGAGGACGTCGGTGGCGGCGCCGGCCCCCTTCGACTGTAACGACAACCTTTGGTGCACGCCAAATCGATGCTGCTCATCGATGACGGCAAGGGCAAGATCACGAAATGCAACATCGGGTTGGAAGAGTGCGTGCGTCCCGATCAGGATGTCGACATCACCATTGGCGATCGCTGTAAGAATGTCGTTGCGGGCACGTCCCTTCTCCCGGCCCGTCAAGAGAGCAACACGAAGCCTGGCCTTCTCGGCCAGCGGACCAATCGATTCCATGTGCTGGCGGGCGAGCACTTCCGTCGGTGCCATCAATGCGGCTTGGCCACCCGCTTCAACGGCTATGGCCATGGCCAGGAAGGCGACGACGGTTTTGCCCGACCCTACATCGCCCTGCAGGAGGCGTAACATTGGATGGGGCGCGGCCATGTCCGCTTCTATCTCACGGACCGCTTCGCGTTGCGCGTTTGTCAGCGTGAAGGGAAGTGCATCGGCGATAGAATCTCGAAGCTTTCCGGTGCCCTTGATGCTTCGGCCAGTTCGCTTCTTGAGGTTCTCGCGCACAAGCGCAAGCGCGAGCTGCCCCGCAAGAAGTTCATCATAAGCAAGCCTCTGGCGTGCTGCGCCACCGGTTGAAACATCGTCTGCTTCAACGGGTCGGTGGAGACGCTGCAGTGCTTCTATGAAGCTCGGCCAGCTGCGCGCTTTGATCCATTTGGGATCCTGCCACTCGGGCATGGGCCGGATACGCTCGAGCGCTTGGCGCGTGGCTTTCTGTACG
>Ga0315534_1002993_pt1 | contig 11056 bp, 8 predicted proteins | sample SalMarSW160240MG_FD_203094 | JGI IMG/M metagenome (GOLD analysis project Ga0315534, IMG submission 203094) | Salt marsh sediment microbial communities from the Plum Island Ecosystem LTER, Massachusetts, United States - Salt Marsh Sediment SW1602-40 ... | reverse complement strand
TCTGGGCCATTAGCATACGGTCCAGTTTCACCAATAGATTGTCCGGGAGGGCATTGGCAAGATCAATATACTGCATACGTGACAGGCGCGACCAGCTAGATGGCGCCGCTTGCCATGCCTCCATAGTCGGGTGGCGCCACGCCTGTTCCGCCTGTTGCAAACGAGGGCTAAACAATGCCTGCACCTGTCGATGTGAAAAATTCCCGCGCGTACGGAACCCCCCCGAGCCCGGTGCTATCAGGGATTTCAACCAGCGTCCCAGGGCTGGAACCCGATACCTGCCGTAACCGGCGAATATTTCATCACCACCCTCGCCGGAAAACACCACCTTGAGCTCGTGACCGGCCTCTTCTGCCAGCATCAGGGTCGGCATCGTGGCAAAATCGCGCATCAGGTCATCGGCCGCCCAGATACTCCTTACCAATCGTGTCAGCATGTCATCGCTGTGAGGTTGTATCAAGGTGTGTCGACTTTTGAAATGTTTGGCCAAAGCGGTGGCGGTTGTCAGCTCATCATTGCGAGGAGCGTCAGAAAAACTCACCGAAAACGTCCGTATAGGCTCATCACTGTATCGGCTCAACAACGCCAGCAGAATGGATGAATCAACCCCGCCGGAGAGAAACAGTCCGAAGGGCACGTCCGTACGCATATGCTGCCGCATCACCGTCGCCATCAAATCATCAAATCGGGAGGCGGCTTCGTCGTAGGTGATATCTGCAGGCTTTACCGCGGCAGCCGACCAGTAGCGCCACTGACGGACATCCTGATCGGGCCCAATACACATCACCTCGCCCGGTAACAAACGCTCGATACCATTGAAAATTGTCTGTCGCCCGGTACTGAATTGAATTTGCAGAAACTGGGCGAATGCTGTCGGATTTATTTCAGGCACTGTATTACATACAGGTAACAGTGCCTTGATCTCCGATGCAAAGACCAGACGTTTACTATCATGGAAAAAAAACAGCGGCTTGATACCCAGACGGTCACGTGCCAGGATCAGGCGGCGTTCCTGCCTGTCATAAAGGGCAAAAGCAAACATGCCTTGTAATACATGCAGGAACTCCAGTCCGTATTCGAGATACGCGTATATAATACTTTCGCTGTCGGAATGCGTAGTAAACACATGGCCGAGGTCTTCCAGTTTTTCACGTAACTCGACATGATTATAGATCTCACCGTTTGCAACCAGCGCAATCCGGTTATCGCGTGAAAACAGCGGCTGGTGACCGTGTGCCACATCAATGATCGATAAACGGGTATGGCCGAACCCCACGGGTCGATCGACATGCACACCACGATCATCAGGGCCTCGATGGGCGAGGCATGAGGTCATGCCGGTTATCAAATCCTTGTCCACATCTCCATGCCAGGCATAGATTCCAGCAATACCGCACATAGGACGCTAATTCCCTTGGGTCTCGTATGAGAGGAACATTTGAATTTCAGCCGTTCACGTTATGTGAACAAATTATGAATGTCATGGTACAGGGTGGTTGCAATGCCGGAGCGAGAGTAGCAAGTTCACAAAATTACCGATGTTAAGATTTATTTCCATTATCATACAAACTGCAGGATAATACCACGCTGTTTGTGAACCACATATCCATTTGAAGTGATTTTGACGGGGAACCTGACAGAGGTGCAGCAACATCAGCGCCTATTACCGACTGTGTTTAAAACATGCCACTTAATCTTTCGCTCAGTTATCAAGACACACTAAGATCCGTTGCAATATTATTACTGATATTTTCCTTTTCGCTGGGTGAACTATACCGACACCTGATTGTTATTCTTGCAATCTGCGGCATATACGCATGGAGCAGGTATTTCAAACCATTGAACCGCGAACCGGCGACACGATTGCTGATAGCGTTGTTTCTTTGCATATGGTTACCCATGCTGATATCCCTTTTTGACGCAGGTCTGATAACCCGATCGGCAAGCGTCACTGCCCGCTTTCTGATATTCCCCCTCGCAGGCGTAATTATCATGTATTGGCTGTTATGGCCCTCCATGGCAAGAATTCTGCTGTGGGGAACCATGGGCATCATGCTGTTCTGGACCTTCGACGGGCTGATACAATTCAGCTTTGGCCACGATATATTCGGCCATCCAGCCTACATTAGCGGCAGGCTGACGGGGACCTTCGCCAACTGGCCTCATCTCGGTGTCATACTCGCGATTTTTTTACCTGTCTACCTGGAGGCCCTCTATAGGCTGTCGCAAAAATCGTACTGGACATGGTTGTTGATCATCCCAGTCATTGCGGTGATCCTGCTAGGCGGCAGTCGTTCATCCTGGATCTTGACGGGCGTGGCCTTGATCGCGTATTTCATTTGTTTCCACCGAGCCGGGCGTGTATTTTCATGGCGCCGCGGTTTTTTGCTGGTCGTCATCGCTGCGTTTACTGTCGGCGCTATCATCTGGAACGTCGACTGGTTATCACAGAGGGTCCAAAACACCATGGGGCTCTTCTCCGGTGATTATACCGAGATCCGTCAGGCCACTTCCATCAGAACGCCGGTATGGGCAACCGCCTTGAACATGACCACCGATCACTGGTTCAACGGTGTTGGTCCGCGCAGCTTTCAGTCATTCTATCCACAATATACGGTGATGCCTGATGATCCCTTTATCGATCAACCCGCCGGCCATCCTCATCTATTTGCACTGGAGGTTTCTGCAGAAACAGGCCTGGTGGGCCTGGCCGGTTACATGATCTTTTTCATCCTGTTGATAAGGCAGTTTCGGAACTCACTGACGTTACACCACATGGATGCCATCCCATGGGGAATTGCGGGACTCGTTGCTGCATTCCCCTTGAGCTCAACCATGTCGTTTTACGCCTATTTTTCCTCCTCACTGATGTGGACACTGATAATCATATATATTGCGCTTGATAACCCCCGGGGTCACTCTGGGCCGCGTTTTGCGAATAATGGGGGTGCCTGACGTGCCAACCCCCCAGGAATCATGGCTACGCACCGCCTAAACAGGGTTATCCCGATAACAGTCACAGATGAATAATTCACCACGCATAGCGGTTTTTATGGCTACCTCCGGACACAGTGGAGTGGATCGTGCCATGCAACACCTGATCCCTGAGATTGCCCGCCGTGGTTACAGGGTTGATCTGTTGAAAGTTCGCAGACACGGCCCGGAACTGGACGATATCCACCCCGGGATACGCATCATTGATCTCGGTACAAATCATGTCTATCCCAGCCTGCCCGCACTGGTACATTATCTGCGTCACGAACAACCCGCGGTAATGCTCTCCGACAAGGACAGGGTGAACCGGACCGCTTTACTGGCCCGGATACTGGCACGGGTACCGACACGCCTCATATTCAGTTCAGGTACGACTATCTCGATCGATCTGAAAAATCGTGGTGCAATCGAACGTTGGCTGCAACGAAATTCCATGGGTAAACTTTACCGCTATGCTGACAAGGTCATCGTGACCTCCATAGGCGTCGCCGAGGATATGAGCCGTTATACAGGTCTTGCACGTGAGTTGATTCATGTCGTACCTAGCCCCGTCGTTGCCACGGATGTATTCACAAGTGCATATCGATGTCCCGATCATCCCTGGCTGCAGGACAAGCAATCACCTGTCATCCTCGGCGTCGGCGCATTGTCCTACGTCAAGGACTTTCAATCACTCATCCGTGCATTTGCTGAAGTTCACAGTACACGGCCATGCAGACTCATCATCCTTGGCAAGGGCAAGCTACGTGATGAATTACTCAGGCTTGCCTCGCGGCTGGGAGTACATGAGGACGTATCGCTGCCGGGATTCATCCACAAGCCTTACGCCTATATGGCGCATGCCAGCCTGTTTGCGCTCACTTCGCGCTGGGAAGGATTGGGGTTTGTCCTGATAGAGGCACTTGCGGTCGGCACACCGGTGGTGGCTACGGACTGTCAAAGCGGTCCACGTGAAATCCTGCAGGAAGGTAAATATGGTCCACTTGTACCCGTGGGTAATGTCAACGCGCTCGCGGACGCCATAAACAACACGCTCGATAATCCACCGGCAAAGGAGTTTCTGCAACAGGCGGCCAGATCCTATGAAATCGGTGTAAGCGCCACCGCATACCTTAAGATCATGGGACTGGCACCCTATGCTACGTAAAAAATACAACGCTACAGATACATTACAATTACCATCTTCCAGCTGTAATAGCTGTCATAAGGAAACGATTCATATCCCGGTAAACAGTACGTTTATCCCCGTCACACACTACTGACTGACATGACTTTACATATGACCGGTGAACACAAGAAAATCTCGATATTCATGTCTTTTTCCGGAGACGGAGGCGTGGAGCGCATGATGATCAACCTGATGAAGGGTTTTATAGATAACCATTATGCGATTGATCTGGTTCTCGCCAAGGCAAGGGGGAGCTATATCGACATGATTCCCGCTGGAGTCAATATCATTAAAACGGGCACGTCACACACATACACCAGTATGCTGGCATTGATGGCTTACTGCAGGAAATCGAGACCTGATGTGTTGCTGGTCGCAAAACACCGGGCAGGACTGGTTGCCGCCATGGTGCGCCGCCTCACCGGTGTACCCGGACGACTGGTGCTGCGATTGGGTACCACACTTTCCGCCGCTATGGTGGGGAAAAACCGCATGCAACGCTGGTTGTGGTACAAGACCATGAGGACATTCTATCCGCAGATGGACAAGATTATTGCTGTTTCACAGGGGGTTGCAGACGACATTGCAGACATCACGGGTATCCCGGCAGATCAGATCGAGGTGATTCACAATCCCGTCGTAACACCTGATCTCGCAAGCCAGGCACGTCAACCGGTAACACATCCTTGGTTTAAACCAGGCTCGCCCGGGGTGATTATGGGAATCGGCAGGTTAACACGCCAAAAGGATTTCCCAACCCTGCTACGGGCCTTTGCCAAGGTGCGCCAACATCTGTCATGTCGTCTCATGATCCTCGGTGAAGGCCACGAGCGCGAACATTGCAAGTCTCTCGCCGGCGAACTCGGTATCGCCGAGCATGTTGAACTTCCGGGTTTTGTCACCAATCCATATGCCTACCTCAGCAAGGCCTGTTTATTTGTGCTGTCATCCCGCTGGGAAGGTTCGCCCAATGCGCTCACGGAGGCGATGGCCCTTGGGATTCCCGTCGTCGCTACGGATTGCCAGAGCGGTCCACGGGAAATATTGCAGAACGGGCGTATTGGAAGGCTGGTTCCCGTAGGTAACGCCGAGGACCTTGCAGAGGCGATGCTGGAAACGATCCGGCATCCTCAGTTACCAGATAAACTGCAATCCGCCGTCTCATCGTATACTATCGAGGCAAGCACCCTGCGATATTTACAGGCAATGGGAATAAAATCCGTCGGGTAATCCTGCATGCTTCTTTCGCTGAAATATAACTTCTTGTTCGTGCACATCGCAAAAACGGGGGGCACCAGTGTGCGCTCGGCCCTGAATCCCCTACGCTGGCGGGATCCATACTATGTACCGATTTTTATCTGCAGCAAGCTCAGCCAACTGACCGGTCATCGTATCGGTGTAAAATTTCCCCGCCATGCCAAGGTAATTGCAGCCAGGGAAATGCTCCCCCGGGAATTGTTTGATCGATTGTTCAAATTCGCCTTTGTGCGTAACCCCTGGGATCTGCAAATCAGCTCGTATCATCATCTGCGCCGTGAACGCCCCAGGCTACTGGATGGCATAGGAGATTTCTCTGCCTTTTTGCGCTGGAAACTGGATCCGGAGAGACCCTATCAATACCATATCGATACCTCGATCGATATTCAGTCGGATTACCTGATAGACCTTGATGGCAGGATAATCGTTGACTTTATCGGCAAGTACGAACAGCTGCAGCAGGACTTTAATGATGTATGTGGCCGTATCGGCATCACACCAAAAACATTACCGCATAAGCGCAGGGCAAACGACCGCAGCGACTATCGCAAATACTACAGCGATGACACGGCACAACTCGTTGCCGATTTTTTCAAACGGGATATCGAGAACTTCGGCTATACGTTCTAGGCAAGATCCTGCTGTAACTGCAGTTGTGTCGTGGCATCGAAGCTAGTCTTTCAAGATGTATTCAGCACCGCAATACGGGCACTTAGCCTGCCCTGTCCCCTCGACAGGCAGAAAGACCCGTGGATGTGAGTTCCACAAGCTCATTCCCTCCAACGGACAGTGGAGCGGCAGATCCGCCCGGGTGACCTCATAGCGGTTCTCGGCATTGGGCTCGATATAATTCTGTGGTTGTTCCGACGCGGAAACGGTTTCTGGGTCAGCCACGTTATTCTCCTTCTTCAGTTTCTTTAATAGCCTATTTAACGACCGTTAGCCATTGCGGATTGGCCGAAGCGCGCCCGTGAACGTGATCGAAGTAGAGCGATTGCAATTTTTCAGTCACCGGCCCACGTGCGCCACTGCCGATGATCCGGCCATCGACTTCCCGGATCGGAGTAACCTCAGCCGCCGTCCCTGTAAAAAACGCCTCATCGGCGATATAAACCTCATCGCGGGTGATGCGTCGTTCATGGACGGGAATGCCCAGAGCGGCGGCCAGTACAAAGATTGTATCACGCGTAATCCCGTCCAGCGCTGATGTCAGTTCGGGGGTATAAAGCATACCGTCACGTACGATAAAGATATTTTCCCCGCTGCCCTCGGCAACATAGCCCTCGGTATCCAGCAACATGGCTTCGTCACATCCACACGACAGGGCTTCGTTCAAGGCCAGCATGGAATTGATATAGTTGCCGTTTGCCTTGGCCTTGCACATGGTGATATTGACATGATGGCGGGTATATGAGGATGTCTTGACGCGGATCCCCTTATTCATGTTGTCCTCTCCCAGGTATGACCCCCATGACCAGGCGGCGACCATCACATGTGCCTTGAGTGCATCGGCGCGCAACCCCATTCCCTCCGAACCCAGAAAGACCATCGGCCGGATATAACCGAATTCCATATCGTTTTCTCGCACCGATGTGCACACGGCTTCATTGATTGTATCCTTGTCATACGGAATTTTTATTCCAAGAATATGGGCCGAACGAAACAACCGGTCGGTATGGGCCTGAAGGCGGAAGATCGCCGTACCCTGTTCCGCCTTGTAGGCGCGTACACCTTCAAATACTCCCAAACCATAATGCAGTGTGTGGGTCAACACATGGACCTTGGCGTCACGCCAGGGAACCAGCCTACCATCCAGCCATATCATGCCGTCGCGGTCATCCATACTCATCGATGTATATCTCTTTATGTGAAGATCAAAGATTGGGATTGTAGCTAAAATACCAACTATTTTCACCGGCTAACTGTCGTCGACCATGTTTATTACCGGGGTCTGGTCTCAGTATACGCTTCAATTACCCAGCAACTGATGCCAGATTCCGGATACTGTGTCGCGTTCAGCGGTAAACTGTCCGTCATCGACAACGGCCTCTTCACCCTGCAATGCCATGCGATGTACGCAGGAACGATAGGTCCGGTAACAGTCGCTCAGTTGCTGGACATCCCCCTTCGCCAACAGTTCCGCCACGGCGAATTCCTCCAGCAAGCGGATATTATCTGTCCAACGCAACAACCCGGCATGACGAGAGGCCCACAGCAACACGCCATACTGGACAATAAATTCAATATCGGCTATCCCGCCCCTATCCTGCTTGATGTCAAAGTATCCCGGGCCGGATTGCGAGAGCTCTTTCCTCATCCGTTCCCGCATCTCACGTACTTCTCGACGCAGGATCTCCTGATCCCTTTTCTTAGAGAGCATCTCCCGGCGAACGGCCTCGAAGCGTCGCTTGATTTCATTGTCACCCGTGATGACGCGGGCGCGCACCAGGGCCTGCATTTCCCATGTCCAGGCATCATGACGCTGATAGTCCTCGAAGGCATCGATACTGCTGACCAGCAACCCCGATGTGCCACTTGGTCGCAGACGCATATCAACCTCATACAGAACACCGGCAGGCGTATGCGTATTAAGTATATGTATAATACGTTGTCCCAGACGGGCAAAAAATACACTCAGTTCCGTAGCATCAGGATCCGGTTGTTCATGCAGGAAGACCAGGTCCAGATCAGAACCGTAGCCGAGCTCGATACCTCCCAGCTTGCCGTAGCCGACTATCGCAAACCCTACGGCGGTTTTTTTTCGGCTGCGGGTCTTGCCGCTTCGCGTCACAAGATGAGTAATGCCAATATCCATCACCTTGTCCAGAATCACCTCTGCGATCTCCGTCAAGTGGTCACTCACCACCATTAACGGCATGATGCCCATAACATCCGCGGCGGCAACCCGTAACACATTGGCCTGTTTGTAATGACGCAAGGTATCCATCTCCGCCTCCAGATCCCCTGCGTTGATATGGCCCAATTGTATCTGTAACTGACGCTCAAGCGCCTCGCGGTCCAGCGGTGCATACAACGCACGTGGATCCAGTAATTCATCCAGCAGAATCGGATGACTGGCCAGCAGTTCGGAGATCCATGGGCTTGCAGCGCATAGTTTGACCAGCTGTGACAAGGCCATGGGATTTTCCACAAGCAGGGCCAGATATACTTCACGGCTGGCGATTGATTCGATCAGGTCGAGCAGACGAATCAATACCCGGTCCCGGTGTTCGGCCTCGGCAACGGCACCCAGCAACAATGGGATAAGGTGATCCATGCGCTCGCGGCCGCGAGCGCTCAATGACCGGTATGCATAGCTGTCACGTAGTGACTCCAATGCCTGCAATGCATCATCGGGTAACTCAAAACCGCTGGACCCAAGGATCTCCAGCAGTCCTTTATTATCCATCTCTTCCGATACGCATTCGGCCCATATGGTTGTTATGTCCGACGACTCGGCAGTGGAAGACAATTCACCGCCTTGCCCGTTATGACTAATTTGCGGTGACAGAAACACCTGCTCGAAGTGATTGCTGACATGCCGCCGGTGCCTTGTCAGTTGACGTGAGAATGACTCCCAGTCCGGAAAGCCCATGGCATAAGCCACCCGGGTCCGGTCAGCCTCGTCCACGGGCAGGTTGTGTACCTGTTCATCGGCAAAGGCCTGGAGGCGATTCTCTAGACGTCTTAGAAAGATATAAGCTGAAGTCAGATTACGTGCTACGTATTCCGGCAGGTAACCGAGTTCTGACAGGCGTTGCAGGACAGGCAAGATACTCCGTTCCTGTAACTGCGGATTGCGGCCGCCCCAGATCAGTTGCAAGGCCTGGCCGATGAACTCCACTTCACGGATCCCACCGGAGCCCAGTTTGATATTATCCTGTAATCCCTTGCGTTCGACCTCATGGCTGATCATGGCCTTCATCTCGCGTAATGATTCGAAGGTACCGAAATCAAGATAACGACGATAAACAAACGGACGTAACATCGCGATAAAACGCTCGCCCTCAGCCCTGTCGCCGGCTACGGGCCGTGCCTTGATCATGGCGTAGCGCTCCCATTCCCTGCCTTGTGACTGGTAGTAATCTTCGGCTGCATCGAAACCGGTGACCAACGGGCCGCTTTCACCAAAGGGCCTGAGACGCATGTCGACGCGGAACACAAACCCTTTTTCGGTCATCGTATGCAAGGTATTCACAAGCCGCCGGCCTAATTCGTTGAAATATTCCTCGTTACTGACCGGCGTCCGGGTCCGCCGGGTATCACCCTCTTCGGGATAGACAAAGATCAGGTCCACATCGGATGAAAAATTCAGTTCCCTTGCTCCGAGCTTGCCCATGGCGATGATAATCAATGACTGGGGTGTTCCACTACGCTCCCCTGTCGGCACACCCGTCTCCCGGCAATGCCAGTGATGCAGGAGCCTGGCAGTGTGATCGAGGCATGCATCCGCAAGTGCCGAAAGATCGCGCATGGTCTCTTCAAGGGAAGCCCAGCCGGCAAGGTCTCGCCATGCGATACGTATCATCTCCCGTCGCCGGAATTCCCTTAATGTATCTTCGAGGGACTGCTGGTCATTGACGTTATCCAGCAAAGCTTGCAATTTGATCCGGTATTCATCCAGACGATAATCGCCAAGCAAATCACCGCTATCCAGAAAATCAACCACCAGTTCCGGATAACGTGCACTGTTCTGCGCGACAAAATCACTCATGGACCACACCCTGAACAAGGACTTGATGAAATCCGGATGGCCGGGGACCCGCAGACCGTTCTGGCGCGCAGCATCGATATAGGTTTCCCATGTCTGCTCAACGCCAAGTCGTAATGATGATGGGATATCATTGAGGGTCTTGGCGATTATCGTACTTCGTGCTGCTTTTTTTGTGTTTCCCATTCGTAAAAGCTTAACGTGAATACAGCGGTAAAAACAGCTAACAACAGTCCGTCCCTATTATCTGCCCGTAAGCTAACTATTTCATTTGCATGGATTCTCAAGTTGTCCCAGATCCGGTCGATATGCAAGAGGGTAATTATTCATATGACCGGTTTTCAGGGGGACAGATGGAATTCAAGGATTATCTCAAACTCATGGTCGCCAAAGAGGCATCGGACCTGTATCTGACCACAGGCGCCATGCCGAGCCTGAAGATTCAGGGTGAACTCAGAATAATAGAAAATCAGCCCGTCCATCCCGGTCGTGTCAAGGATATCGCCTACAAATTAATGAATAAGGAACAGATCGCGGACTTCGAGAAAAATCCCGAGATGAATCTTGCCATTTCCGAGTCCGGCATAGGACGTTTTCGTGTCAATATATTCATGCAGCGCAACCAGATCGGAATGGTCGTTCGCAGCATCAAGTTGAAAATCCCAGGGTTGGAGGAGCTTGGTTTGCCGCCGATCCTGACAAAGTTGATCATGCAAAAACGCGGACTCATCCTGTTCGTCGGGGCAACCGGGTCCGGTAAATCAACATCGCTGGCCGCGCTCATTGATTACCGCAACACCCATAGTGCAGGGCACATCATCACGATCGAGGATCCGATCGAGTTCATACACAACCATAAAAAATCCATTGTCAACCAGCGCGAGGTGGGAGTAGACACGTTGACATATGAAGAAGCGTTAAAGAAC
>Ga0315534_1002989_pt1 | contig 11065 bp, 12 predicted proteins | sample SalMarSW160240MG_FD_203094 | JGI IMG/M metagenome (GOLD analysis project Ga0315534, IMG submission 203094) | Salt marsh sediment microbial communities from the Plum Island Ecosystem LTER, Massachusetts, United States - Salt Marsh Sediment SW1602-40 ... | reverse complement strand
GGGCAGCTGCAGGAACCATTTTTGTTCTCGACCGAGATTCGGTCGGGCTTTTGAAATTCGAACGTAGATGAACAGGAGAGACGCCAGCAGAACGAGCATGGCGACCAGTGTGAGCGGGAAATACTCGTAGTGCCACAGGAGAATCCAGGCGGAATTAACAAGGCTTCCCAGCCAGTATACTGGTGCGATTTCTTTCAACAGAGCGTTATCTCGCTGGGCAGGCAGGATCTGGTAGATGGCAAAGGCAATCAGGCCGAGATAGATCAGCCCCCAAATAGAGAATACGTATCCGGCCGGAACGAAGTAAATTGCGAAGCGATCTGAAATCTCGCCCGTCGTCTGCCCGTTGATCGGCAGGGCGTTGGCCAATCCGTTCACCGTCAGGGTGAGTACGGTCGCCAGCAGTGTGACGATCGGAAATAAGGTTACTATTTTCATCAATTTACTCCATATATGGTAAATATGATCGGATAGTGGTGATCCAATTGTCTTGATTTATCGAAAATATCCTTGCGGTTCGTTGAGCGAGGTTCCCTTCTCTCATTGCAGCCCGCCTTTCGAAACAAGGGAGAGAACATCACCAGGCGAAAATATTCACCCTCCATTTTATCAGCTAAAAACGGAAAGTTCCAAAGAAACGACGATTCTGATTTAAAATATACATTTGATCCGGGATGAAATTTGGCTGACAAACGTAAAGGGCTGGCCCACGTCAAATGGGGCGGTGGTTCCACATCAGTGCCGATCATGTCTTCATCGGCTAGCGCTACAACCTTACTGTGGCAGCGAAGGAACTACGAATCGTTGAGCTCATGAGCCGCCAACTGGAGTGTGAACATGAATGTGAAAATGATAGCCTGGCTGTTGGAAGGGGACGTATCGATTCAATATCAGGTCTATCGGGATCTCATGGGCGAACGGTGCCCGGATATCCAGGCGCGCATCGCTCACCAGGGTTGGGGGGCGGCATTCATGAAGGAAAGGAACCCGGATGGCTATTGGGGACGTGGTTTCTACCAACCGAAATGGACGAGCTCGCACTACACGCTTCTCGATCTGAAAACGCTGCAAATCTCCCCGGACAACGAACTGATACGGCGCAGCATCGACATCATCCTCGAGAGGCGCAAATCCGCGGACGGCGGGATTAATCCGGCCAAGACGATCGAAGCGAGCGACGTGTGTGTCAACGGCATGTTCCTCAACTATGCCTGTTATTTTGGCACGGATGAGGATGGGCTGAGATCCATCGTCGATTACGTCATCAATGAACGTATGGAAGATGGTGGTTTCAACTGCGAAAGGACTCGCTGGGGAGCGAGACACAGCTCGCTGCACTCGACGATCTGCGTACTGGAAGGCATCCAGGAATATGCCCGCCAGGGATATTCCTACCGGCTTGACGAGTTAGAAGCCGCGGCCGATACGTCGCCGGAATTCATTCTCATGCATCAGCTCTATAAATCCGATCATACGGGTGAGATCATACACAAGGATTTCCTGCGCCTCAGTTTCCCGGGTCGCTGGCACTATGATATCCTGCGCGCCCTCGATTATTTCCAGGACGCCGGTGTGCCCTGGGACGAGCGCATGCGCCCGGCTTGTGAGGTGCTGCTGAAAAAACGCCGTGCCGACGGCCGCTGGCCGCTGCAGGCGAACTATCCCGGGGCGCTGCACTTCGAGATGGAAAAGCCCGGTCAGCCCAGCCGCTGGAACACGCTGCGGGCGCTGCGAGTCCTCAATCACTACGAAATGATCGATTAAGCAGAATTGCGTTTGAAGACAATGACGGCTGAACCGTGAATGTAGATGTTCCGAGGAATCTAGCCTTTTCCGGCTAGAAAGACTTTCTTTGATAACTCAGCGGCACTTACTGCGGCATGTTCGCGATTCCGGATCGTATGAACTACGGCCTCCGGCCAGCGCTCCTCAGCAAAATGCAGCAATTCCGTTCTGACGACGACCAGCGCGGCTCGATATTGACCCGAATCCAGGGCAGTCAGACCCTCCCGAAAACCTTCGTCCCGCTCGAATTCCAGCGGGCCGAGTTCGTCCACGACGAGCAAATCACATGGTGTAGACTTGCGCAGGACTTGATTGCACCAATCGATCGTACCTCGATCCATTGACCACCGCTGCGTGCGGATACCTGCAGACGAGTCCGTCAGCCGCTGCGCCAATCGCCGCCGCTCGCCCGAGGTGAGATCGAGTGCATCGATGCCGATCTTCGTATCCTCTGCGAGCACGGCCGGGGCGAGGATGCCCGTTATGGTCCATGTTCCTTGCGCCGTGTCTTTGATCGCCTCGATCACGCTATTGCAGAACGTGGTTTTACCCGAACCCACGCTTCCGCTGACGATGGAGATATCGCCGCGGCGTTTCAAGAATCCTGATCCTTTCGCATGACGATAAAGCGGCCATCTACCCGGCGCACCTCGATGGGCAGTCCGTAGGCGCGTGAGAGATTTTTCCCGTCGAGCACTTTTTCCACGGGGCCGAATGCCAGCGCAGCGGATCTGTGCATTAGCAGCGCTTGCCCGGCGATGGCGAAAGCCGCATCGGGGTCGTGGGTGGTGAAAATCACGGTGGTGCGGTCGTCGAGCAGGGATCGCAGCACCTCGAGCACACGGTACTTGTTGCCCAGGTCCAGGTGGGCGGTGGGTTCGTCCAGCAACAGGATTTGGGGTTCCTGGACCATGGCGCGGGCAACACGCACCAACTGCGATTCTCCCCCGCTGAGTTCTTGCACCGAACGCTGCCTTAACGTTTGCAGATTGAGCAAACCGAGCACCTGATCGACACGGTATTGGTCTTCCTGCGTGGGCGTCCCCAGCAGGCTGATGTGCGGTGCCCGGCCCATGGCGACGTATTCGCTGACGGTGAAGGGGAAGGGGATGCGTTCCAACTGCGGCACGAGTCCGACGAGGCGGCTCATTTCCCCGCGCGTGTAGGAATCCAGCGATCGACCCACAAGCCGGACCGAGCCGGTTTGAACGGGCAGCAGTCCGATGAGAATGTGCAGCAGCGTGGTTTTTCCCACGCCGTTGGGGCCGAGGATGGCCGTAATCTCTCCCCCGGGGATCGCTGCGGATAAATGCTCGAAGATCCAGGCCTGGTTGGAGTCGTAACGGAAATGAAGGTCTTCGATCTGCAGCAGCGTGGTGTCGTTCATGGGCGTTGTTTCCGTTTTATCGTGACCATCAGGGCGATGAAAGTCGTTCCGCCGAGTAACGAAGTCAGGATGCCTAAGGGGATTTCTCCCGCCATTAAGCTGCGGGCGATATCGTCGCACAAAATGGTAAAGATTCCCCCGAGCAGCATGGCGCCCGGCAGATTGTAGCGCGAGTCGGCGCCAAACAGACGCCGGGAGAGATGGGGAATGATGAGCCCTACCCAGCCCACGATTCCTGCCACGGAAGTCAGCGAAGCCGTGGCGGCGACCCCGCCGAAAAGCAGCAGGCTGCGTTCGCGCGCCGGGGCTGCGCCCAGCGACCAGGCCGTCTCATCGTCGAGGGAAAGCAGATTCAAGCGCCAGCGCAGTAAGTACACCAATGTCAGCCCCGGAAGGGCGAACGGCAGGACGTGAAGCACGTCCTGCCAGGTCACCGACCACAAACCGCCCAAAAGCCAGAACGTGATCTCGGGCAGTTGGGTCAGGGGATCGGCCATGGTTTTCAAGATTCCCGTTCCGGCGGAAAACAAGGCCGAGACGACGATGCCCGCCAGCACCAGCCGCAGCACCCAGCCGCCGAAGCGCATGCGTTGGGCGAGGATGTACGAAGCGAAGAGACCTGCCATGGCAAAAAGGATGGCCATGCCGTGCATGCTCCAGGACGATCCGATCCAGAGGATGCTGAGGGCTGCACCGAAGGTGGCTCCCTGGGACACGCCGAGGAAACCGGGTTCGACCAGGGGATTGCGGAAGATCATCTGCATCACCGCGCCCGTCGCCGAAAGCGTGATTCCGAGCAGCAGACCCAAACACAAGCGGGGGAGACGCAGGGAGAGCACGAGTTGGCGCGCCAACTCATCTTCACCGAACAGCCGCATAGGCATCCAGAACGGTCGCGGATAACGCCCGACGAAAGCCGATAGGAGGAAAGTGGCAAGCAGCGTCACGCCGAGGGTGGTAAACAGCAGCCTGCGTCGATCGAGGCGCATAATATACCCCCGATGCACTCAGTCGAGTCCGGATTGGATCAAGGGCAAGATCTCCGCTTCTATAACTTCGGGCGCCAGGCCGTACATCTGCGTGTAGAAATCCATGACTTCCTGACGGACATCGATGTCTGTCGTGAGTTCGGGATACATTTTCGTGGTTATCCAGGTCAATCCCAAGATCCAGCGTGGATCGGGCTGATCCCAGCTCCAGAAATCACCCGGGAAGCCGTAGATCTCTCCTTGCTGGACAGCGTCCAACGCCATCCAATTGGGATTCTGCTTCAGACTTTCGACGGCCGCAGCCGAATCCTCGGCGTAATTAATGACGAAGATCTTCTCGGGATTCCAGACCGCGATTTGTTCGAACCCAACGACCGTCCAGCCACCGGCTTCTGCTGCGTCGGACCAGACCGGGATGCCGCCGGCAAGCGTGACGAGTTCAGTCTGTAGCCAGTCAACGGAAGGCACTTCAAAGGCGATTTCGCCTTCTTCGTCGCTGTACTGCATGAGCAAGACTTCAGGCCGATCTGCTTCCGGGATGTTCTCGAGTTTTGTATCGATCCTTTCAAGTTGAGCGTTGTAAAAATCGTTGATTTCTTGTGCTCGATCTGTGTCTCCCAGCGCGCTTCCGATAATGTTGATATCGCGTTCGAATTGCTCGGGTGTCTCCAAATCCACATAAATTACGGGAATATCGATTTCTTCTAACGCCGCGCCCAGGCTGTCCGTCATGAAACTCTTCAGCAGGACCAGATCCGGCCGGAGGGGAGCGATCTGCTCCGGTCCTGCGTTGCGCTCGAGCAGGTCGAGTTCCTCGAACCGAGGTTGTATGATGGGATAGAAATCAAGACCTCGTTGGCTGCGGCTTTCGAACGACACCAGCCGTTCCTGTGCTTCGGGAAACAGATAGACGGCGTTGACCACCAGCGTGGTGGCTCGTCCGGCGACGACGATGCGCTCGGGTGGAGAGGTGAACGTCACCTCCCGGCCGAGGGCGTCTACTACGGTTATCGGTTCGATTTCCTGCACGTCCGATGCCGATTCGGGTTCTGGCTGCACCTCCGCCTGTGTTGGAGTCGGGGGTGGGGATGTCGGACTTGCCTCGCTTTGGCAGGAAGCCAAGGCCAGCGCGAGTAGAATGATTAAGCCGGCAACGATGTGATGGCGATTCATGTTTCTCTCTCCGGTGTAAAAGGGATGTCGGTGATCGTTTCTTCGAACCAGGTCTGCAGCGATTCCAGCTGCTTGATGCGCAGTTGCAGCCCCATGCGATTGATGATTTGTGCTCTGGGGATTGAGGTGAATTGCGCATCAAGTCGTTCGAGTTGGGTTTCGATCGCCGAGCGCTGGCTCTCGATCAATTCTGCGAATGCGGGTTGTCCGAGATGATGGGCGAAGTACAGCTTGGCGATGAAGGCCATGCGGATCGCCCGCACGCTGGGTCCGACGGGTGTTTGCATCCAGGATGCGAAATGCCGCTCGCCCGCCGCTGTGATGCGGTAGCGTACTCGATCCGTTTGTGCCTCCGCGGGTGGGCTCTTCGTTGGTTGGATGAACCCCAAGTTTTCCAGCCTGTGCAGGACGTTGTACACCTGGCTGAGACTAATTCGCCACACGTGACTCAAATCCGATTCAATGCGTTGATGCAACGCGTAGCCGTGGCTGGGTTCAAGCTTCAGCAAGCCCAGCACGACGTACTCCGGTGACAGCGATTGCGTGATCGTGTGCGTTCTTGGCATGAATACTCACTGAGTGAGTATATCCGATATCGAACTGTCTGTCACGGTCGTGGCTGATTCTAACTCGAAACGATTGTCCCCCGTCGCTGGATTGATCCTATGCTTTCGAACGCTGGTAGTGTCTTTGGACTTTCGCTCGATTGCCACAGCTTTCCATGCTGCACCAGCGCCGGCTGTGGTTGCGGCTGCTGTCGTAGAAAAGATAGCCGCAGCCGCGGTCGTCGGCGCATTCTCCCACTCGCTTCAGGTCGTCCGAGGTGAGCAACTCGGCACTCTCCCAAAGAATGGGCCACAGTATGGTTTCCAGATTCTGATCTTCATTGGACCAGTCCCAGGAGAATCCTGCTCCTGAAGTGTCGAGTTTAACGCGATGCAGCGCTTCACCCAGCGCAGCGTTGAACAAGGCCAGGTCTTCTTTCGAAATCTCGGTTCCCGCGGCGCGATGCGAGAAGATGCGGTAGAGCGCCTCGCGCAGTTCAATGGCGCGGTCGAGTGCTCGACGTGCGTCCTGCGGTCGATGCTCGGCCGTATCCAGCAAGCCTTGCGCCGCTTCCTTTGTCAGCAAGCCGGCCTTCCAGGACCAGCTCACCAGGTCTGCATACGACTTGATTTGTTCGATCGGATCGGCTCTGGCATGCCATTCTGCCGTGTTGGCGAAGTCCAGAGGCAACAATCCGGCGTCGAAATCCCAGTCTTTCTCTCGATTCAAGCTCGCCATTGCCCGTCGCAGCTCCTTTGCAAGTGTAACCACCAATTAGCACTTGACAGGTTATGTGATCTGTGTTAATCTATAACCACTATAGACATTATAGCAGGTTATAAGCGGCGGGTCAAATTTGAAAGATGTGCGGGAGGTGCAAGATGCTACCGTGGGTTTATACGGAATACCTGATGGTTGAGCGACAAAAGGAACTGCAGGAGTATATAAAACAACGAAGCTTGATTAATCAGCTGGGAAAAGCATCCAACACGAGTGGGCTTGTCGGATTCATTCGAGCGGCGCGGTCGATCCTGCGCACACCATTGGTTTTTTTTCGCAACCTGCGCATGGCACCGCGAAAGCAAGCATTATTGTCCGATAAGGGCTATGAAGTCGAACAGTCACGAGACGAGATGGATCATTTCTGCAGCTGCGAACGCGTCAATCTACACACGTTGTAATTTAATTCACTTCAATTTTGGAGGTTTAGTAGCATGAACGAAGCGAGGCACGTTGAAAATGGCCTGCCGTGTACCAAAGCGGAATTGTTCGAACGCATCGATAGCGAGTGGAAGTTGCTGGCGGATGTAATATCCGGGTTCGACAGCGAGCGGATGCAGATCCAGGAATTCGGCGGCTGGTCCGTGAAAGACATTCTGGCCCACATCACGGCTTGGGAGCGGTTCATGTGTTCGCACTATTTGCAGTATCGAGCCGCCCACGAGGCTTTCGGATTGGAATTAAAAGCGTTCGAAGCTTTGGAAGAAGACGGTTTCAACGCGATTTTATACGAGCGCAATCGGGATCGCCCACTGGCGGACGTCCGCAGCGAGTTTCATGCGTATCACGAGCAGGTGAGGCACGATTTACGCGAAATGTCGTTCGAAGACATGATCGGAGAGCGTCTGGTTGGCGATCGAGCCGGTGAACCGATGTTGGTGGCGATAGCAGCCAACACGTACGAGCATTACCGCGAACATCGCAAGTCGATAGAAACGCTTGGCGATTCGGGCGGGTAAGTCAACCCGAAGGCCGGGCACATTTAGCTCCCGTTGCGAATCAAGCCGCCCGGCATCGGCCTTAACTACATGCAGCCATCCCATTGCATCGATGCAGAGGGATGGCTGATTTCGTGTCATCTAACGTACATCTAAGACAATGCGGATAATATGGGTATAAGCATGTCGACCATGATTGTGGCGGACATCAAAGATAAATATGCCCCTCAACACATGGCCGCTGACAAGTGAATAGAGGGACGAGTAATCGGCAGCAGCATGCGATCGAGTGGATACGCGACGATCGAACCAACTGCATCCTGGCCAAACTCGTCCTGCGAGCAAGGTAGCCGTCAGATGGAATACAAAGACTATTACAAGGTACTGGGTGTAAATAAGAACGCCTCGGAAAGTGAAATCCGAAGCGCTTTCCGCCGGCTCGCCCGGAAACACCACCCGGATGTAAATCCGGGCGACGAGTCCGCCTCGAGCCGCTTCAAGGAGATCAACGAAGCGTACGAAGTCTTATCCGACCCGGAAAAACGACAGAAGTACGATCGATTTGGCGCGCAGTGGAAGCAGTATCAGCAAGCCGGCGGGAGTGCGGAGGACTTCGACTGGGGTCAGTGGTCGGCTCGACCGGGCGCTCAGCGAGTGTATACCCGCAAAGTAAGCCCGGAGGAATTTGAGGATATGTTTGCGGGCGGGTTGGGGGGATTCTCAGATTTCTTCGAGACGCTTTTTGGCAGTATGGGCGGCGGGGTGTCCGCAGGATCCACGGCGCATGCGTACGCGCCCGGGCCGCAGCGTGGGCGTGATGTCGAACACAGCATACGCATACCGTTGGAGCAGGCTTTTTACGGAACGACGCGCATCCTCGAGTGGGAGGATGGTCGCCGGATCGAAGCGAAAATCCCACCCGGCGTACAAACCGGATCACGGGTTCGATTGAGCGGTCAGGGTCAACGCGGCGCGAACGGCGCCCAATCTGGCGATCTGTTCGTTCGAATCGAAGTTGAACCCCACGCTCGCTTCGAGCGTCAGGGCGATGATCTACGCTTGACGGTTCCAGTGGACCTGTACACGGCACTGCTTGGAGGCGAGGTGCGCGTGGATGGCATCGATCGATCTGTAGATCTGACCATCCCGCCCGAGACGCAGAATGGGAAGGTTTTTCGACTCAAAGGATTGGGAATGCCCAAACTTCGCCGTCCCGATCGCCACGGGGATTTATTCGTGACCGTCGAAGTCGAACTGCCCAGGAATTTAAGCGGCAGAGAGAAAGAACTCGTGCGTGAATGGAATGATCTACGCAAAGTTTAAATTTGGTATCAGCTGGGGGTTTTTCACGTTGAGTAGATTTCCCGCACGCTAACGCCAAGCGCTTAAATCGTCTACGGCCGTGGTGCCAGCACGACGCGGATTTCCAATTCCGAGCCAGCGCGCAGCACGGTCAATACCACCTCGTCGCCCGGGTGCTTGTATGCGATGCTGACCAACAAGTCGCTGAAACTGCTGACCGTCTCTTCATCGACGGCGATGACGACATCTCCGCCAATCGGCAACTCCAATGAGTTGACCAATCGTGTTCCTTTGCTTCCCTGCAGGCCGGCCCCGCCGGTCGGTCCCTCCGGGTCGACATTCAGGATGTAGGCACCCAACTGCGTCTCGATATCGTTGGCCTCACGCAATGCGAGGGAAAGATCCGTTCCCGTAACGCCCAACCACGGCCACACGTATTGGTTGTTGTCGATCAGCGAGGGAGCGACGAGACGGACGATATTGGAGGGGATTGCAAATCCCACACCGGCGTTGGCGCTGATGCCTCCTGTGGCAATCTGGGCGTTGACACCGACAACCTGTCCATCGAGATTCAGCAGCGGTCCTCCGGAATTCCCCGGGTTGATCGCCGCGTCGGTTTGGATTGCCTGCGGGATCGAGAAGGGTGTTGCCCCCGAGCTGATGGTTCGACCTACTGCACTGACGATACCTATCGTCATGCTGCTTTGCTGTCCGAAGGGATTTCCGATGGCGACGACCCACTCGCCAACTTCGACGGTATCAGAATCCTCCAATGCCAGCGGTATCACGCCTTCCGGCAGGTATTCGGCCTGGATGACCGCCAGGTCGCTGTAGGGGTCAGTGCCTACGGTCTCAGCCGGAACTTCGAAACCGTTATAGAAGATGACGGAAATCACATCGGCGTCAGCGACAACATGATTGTTGGTGATGATGTGCCCCGCTTCGTCTAGAACGAATCCCGATCCTGCGCCTTCTCCAACGACTCCTCCCTGGGTGGTGAAGACGCGGATATTAACGACGCCCGGGCCGAATGCATCATAGAATCCCGCCAACGATGGAGCTGCGAATTCGGGGTGCGCTCCGCCAGCGTTTGTGTCTGGCATTTTAGTGAAAGTCGGTGCGGCGATGGGCCCCTGCGGCGTCGTTTGCAGCAACAAACCTTGGATTCGGTTGGCGAGGGTATTATATAGTCCGGGTCCAACTGTGAACGGAATGATAAGGGCGGCAAGAAGTAAAACAATACATCCACATCCCCCGATTGCGAGTAAAGCGATTCTTCCGTTTGTGTTGTTTTGGCGCTTCGCGTCGTTCATGTTTCACCTCAGTGTACGCTTAATTCTCGTCGGTTAAAATAAACGTTTCGTTAACATTTCGGGCGAACGATGTTTGAATCCCGCAAGGAACGGTTTGATAATTCGAGACCGATTTCTAGATACAAATGCGACAAACGCAAAGGGCCGACTCGTTTGGACGAACGCGCGGCCCTTCGTCAGGTATTCTAAGCGGGCAGTGGGAATCGGTTTCCTTCTCACCATCCGTTTGTTTTCACTTGCTTAGCCACTGCTGGCTTCGGTTACCGTCAGGATCCCTTTCATTCCTCGGGCGAGATGACCTGGGAAAGTGCATACCACTTGATACTCCCCTGGAACGGAGGGTGCTGTGAACGTGAACGTCTCGTTTTCCCCCGGGCGGAGAACGAAGTTGAACAATTCATGCGCCTCATCTTCGTTGCTGTATGGGGCTTCCGCAATGTATTCGAATTCCATGAGAACCCAATTGTGATTGGCCCTGCCGTCGTTTGATAGTTCCAGCGTGACCTGCGACCCCGCCGGGACGCTGTAGGTATTTGGCGTGAATTTGAATTCGGTCATGCTGACCGTTAGGACGATCCCCGAGCCCGTTTCCATTTCAGTATCTCCCTTATTCACCTCAACGGGAGTTGGAGTAGCGGCTTGGCCACATGCCGTAAGAAATAACAGGAGGATGCTTGCGATTGCAATCTGTTGCAGCGTTTTGAATTTCATTTGTCGTCTCCTTTGTTTGATACCCTGGATTCAACTACCAAGTGCAACAACGGATGAATGATTGAAAAATACTTGTTTCGGCGATCTGAAGTCAAGGCATTTTCTTGGTCGATTGTTGAGTCTCTCCATGACAAACTCGAT
>Ga0315534_1002988_pt1 | contig 11065 bp, 9 predicted proteins | sample SalMarSW160240MG_FD_203094 | JGI IMG/M metagenome (GOLD analysis project Ga0315534, IMG submission 203094) | Salt marsh sediment microbial communities from the Plum Island Ecosystem LTER, Massachusetts, United States - Salt Marsh Sediment SW1602-40 ... | reverse complement strand
GCCATCCTTGTCTGGGGGAGTGACCTGGATCAGGGCCACGTCCAGGTACGTGCTCCCATTGGCGAAGAGGCGGGGCACCTCAGACAGGAACACCGGGGTGTAGTCGGCTCGGCCCTGGCAGACGGCGTCCCTCATGTCGGCTCCGATGAAGAGCGTGTCGTGGCGAAATAGCTCTCCGTAGTCGGACTCGGTGTACGGGATCAGCGCCAGGGTCAGGCCGTGGATGAGCCTGACATTGGCCAGTTCCGCCGACATCCTGGAGAGCTCGCTAACCAGACGCTGAGGAACCGCTGCGCCGGACCCGATGAAGACCGTGCAGCCCCTCCTGACCAGCCTCAGAGCATCCTGCGGTGTGGTAAGCTTCTGTCTGTACCGCTCCTGCCAGCCGCGCGATCCCATCAAGCACCCTCCTCCTCAAGGACACAACGGTTGCGCGTCGGTGCCCAGAATGACCCTGATGGACACTCCACTCAACCAGTCTGGCTCGTAGCGCACGTTGTCTGCGCTGACACCGAAGTACTCTTGTAGGCGTTCGAGAGTCGAGTTGGTGCCCACGTGACTGATGATACTGGTCTCCACGGCATCCAGTCTGTCGTCCTTCCCCACCTCCACCACGCTGTAGCCGCTGGCGACAAGCCTATCGGCAATCTGAGAGGCGAAGCCCTCTATCGCGGTCCCGTTGTCGACGGCAATCCTTGTCCCTTCCGCCGCCAGAGTCTCCTCCTCCCACGTAGAAGGCACTAACCGTTCCGCCATCGATTGCTTGATCAGTTGCCTATCAGGCAGCATCACCCAGGCCCCTTCCGACGTAGTCCACTCCGGCGCTAGAGACAGGTCTATCATGCTCTGGCTGAAGTTGTGCAGGGGAATCTGGGTCAGGAGTTGTGCCAGGGCCACTATCTCCCCAGCCTCCAGATCCGTCTGCATGTGGAGATCCATACTCTCCAGTAGCTCGAAAAGCCTGGGCAGTAGCCCCGGCACACCCAGTTCCAGCACCCGGTTGCGGATGGCAAGGAGCACCTCCCTCTGCCTGCGGTCGCGGTCGAACACCGGCGTGTGCGCGCGGCAACGGCAGTAGATGAGGGCCAGATCGCCGTCCATGTGCAGCATTCCAGCAGGTATGGTGCGATACAGCAGATACTCGCCTGGATCCTTCATGTTGGGAACCCATAGCTCGGTGGGGCAACGCACGTCGACGTCGATGCCGCCCAGGATGTTTACGACGTCGGCGAATGCCTGGAAATCGATGCGCACGAACCGATCAAAGGTCAGGCCGAGGTTCTTTTCGAGCGTGTCCTTCAAGAGATCTGGTCCCCCTCCTGGGTAGTCCTCGGCTTCTCCTATGTTGTCGGCCAGATTGAGGCGCGTCTTGCCAAACCCTGGGATAGCCACGTAGAGGTCCCGCGGTATGGAGACCATGCTCACCAGCTTCTCATCAGGGTCTACGGAGACGAGGATCATGGTGTCCGTCCGCCAACCCTCCGCCGGCGGACGGAAATCTGTCCCTAATAGAATGATGTGTGTGACCCCATCCAGCAGGGAAGTGGACGTCGGCATCGTGCTCCCGACCTGAGGTTCCGACGCCGAAGCGGATCCGGGGGCGAGGCTGGCCTGGACGGGAGCGAGCCCAGCGTGCGCGACCAGGGACAGGGAGCAAACGACCAGAAGAGCCCACCCTGTCTTCCGGACAAATGGCTCGACCACTTTCAGGGAGCCGCACAGCGCAGACAGGGTCCCACGCCTCCTATGTCCGTCCCCTCCGGGCTCCGCACTCGTTGTGACGTGGCGTTTCGCTACACATCCGCCACATAGGGGCGCTCTCACTAAGGACAGACTGTATGGAAGTCATCGCCCAGGATGACCACGACATCCACCTCGTTGGATCCGTTGGGCTCGTGTCGTACGTTCTCATCCTTTGCTTCCAGATAGGTTTGTAGATTCTGCACGGTGTAGGGCTTTTCGGCGTAGCTGAAGATCAGTGTCTCCGCGTAGTCGGTCCTGTCGGCAGGGCTGAACTCGACGATGTCGAAGCCCCGCTGCTGAAGGCGGTCCGCGATCTGTCGTCCCCAGCCCGCCGCTGGGGTACCATTCCGCACCACGATCCTGGCAGCCTCCTGCCTGAGCAGGTTCACCTTCTCCGACGGAGGATCCAGCATGCTCATAATCACGGGAGCGATCTTCTCGCGATCGGGGACCAACACCCAGGCACCTTCGGGGGTGGTCCACTGTGGGGCCATGTTGAGATCGATGTTGGCCCTGTTCATGTTGGAGAGCGGCACCTCCGGCACGAGTTGTGCCAGGCTGGTGATACCCGTAGGACCCAGATCAGTCTGAACCATCTCCCTCATGGTGACCAACAACTCCAGTGCACGAGGAATCAGCCCGGCGATGCCCAACTCCATGACCCTGTTTCGGACGGCGAAGAGCACCTTCTGCTGCCGGCGATCACGATCAAATACCGGGGTGTTGTAGCGACATTGCGCATAGCGGAGTCCCGTCTGGCCATCCAGGTGCTGCATGCCCGCTGGGACGTAGCCTATCTGTGTCCACTCGCCAGGGTTCTCAGGGTCCGCACCCCACAGTTCCACCGCACATTCCACATCGACGTCTATGCCACCCAGAATATCGATGACCTGCTTGAAGCCGTCGAAGTTGATCCTGATGTAGTGGTCGAAGCTGATGCCCAGGTTGTGGAGCAGGGTCTCGTTGAGCAGTGCCGGCCCGCCGCCTGGGTAGCCCTCGCTCTCTCCAAGATAGTCCGCGGTATTGAGGCGGTTGTAGCCATGGCCCGGGATGTAGACCCACAGGTCGCGGGGTATGGACAACATGCCCACGATCTTGTTGGCCGGGTCTATACGCACGTAGATCATGGTGTCCGTGCGCCAGTCCACCTGGCCCGGCAATCTGTCACAGCCGAGGAGCATGACGCTGATCACCCCCTCGGGGACCGGCAAGGGCGTGGGCACCGGCGTCGGGCTGGCTGTGGCAGTAGCCGTCGCAGTGGGCGAAGGGGACGGCGTCGCAGACGAGGCTACCGATGTTCCAGCCATCTCTATCGTGCCTGCGGTCGTCGCCGATGGCGCCGGTGTATCCGTGGGCGAATTCACCGGCTGGGAGCTTCCGCCGCACGCTGGTAACAAGCTGGTGACTACCACAACGGCGCACAGACAAATCAAAACTCTCTTCATGTCTCCTCGTGCACTATCAAGGTCTGTTTCAGTGAGGCCACTTCGTGCGAGCATTATACCACTCCCATTCTGGCAACACAATGACTGACGCCAGGGTGCGGGCCAGGCGACTCCTCCATGAAGAGCCTCACCTCGCCAGGCCCATCATCGCCGCAGCAACGCCGGACTCCGCGACAACGGTCACTGCCCCAACCTCTCTCCACACCACCCGCTGCGTCCAACAGTCCAAGCCCGAGGAACAGAGAAAGCCCCAGACGAGTGGTCCAGGGCTTCAGGAGAGACGGGGTAAGCGCGGTGGCCTCTGCCCCACCACGCACTAGATCTCTCGGTCGGTCACCACCACTGGGCAGGGTTGAGCGCCACCAGCCAGGGCCGGCCTGCGCCCGAAACCAAGGAACCGCTTCACCATACACAGGATCCATTTCCAGTGGAGAGCCAGGTGTACGACGATCCCTGCCATCATGCCCAGGCTGCTCCATACGTGCAGATTGTTCCACTCACCTCGGGCCAGAGAGAACACGGTGGCGTTGTAATCTGGATTCCTTCCCCCCTGATAGCCTCCGTGGGGCATGGTCATGAGCACCACTCCCGAGACCGCGGCGACGAGGAATGCGATCAGAATTATCGCATCCACTACGAAGTTCAGCTTGGCTTTGCTCACCATCAATACCTCCGATTGTTTTCTGCCCTGATTGTACCAGCCAGGTGTGAACCGACTGTTAAGGTTCCATGAAGAAACTGTGAAGCACGGCGCGGACACGGATTCTCCCTCCCTGCCGCCCATCTTTGGCCGCCATACTCACTGAGCCAAGAGGGCGCAGGTATGGTATAATGGCCTCTCGGAGGCTGCCCATGACTGAGCCAGGCAAGTACATCCGAGACTCACGAGCGATCATCAGCCAGGTGATGCTCCCTACCGACGCCAACGTCACCGGCAATGTCCACGGCGGCATGATCATGAAGATGGCCGACGATGCGGGGGCCATCGTGGCGGTCAGACATAGTCGCAGGATCGTCGTCACGGTCGCTGTGGACTCGATAACGTTCCTGTCACCGATATACGTGGGGAACTTGGTGACCTTCACGGCCACGCTGAGCTACGTCGGTCGCACGTCGATGGAGGTAGAGGTGCTGGTGGAGGCTGAGGATCTCCTGACTGGAGAAAAGACCCACACCAACACCGCGTACCTGGTGTACGTCGCCCTGGATGAGCATGGACGGCCCTCTGAAGTGCCACCCTTGATTCCGGAGACCGACGAGGAGAGGGAGCGCATAGCCAACGGGAGGAAGCGGCAAGAGGCCCGTCTGTCCAGGCGGCGTGAAGGCATCTGAGGCAGGGTCACCCCTACCGGGGGCACAGGGACCTGCGCGCTACGGGTGGCGGTCCTAGAGGCCCGACACTGTTGCGTCCGAATTAGATCAGCTTGTCCCCTGCAGCTTCGTCTTTTCCCAGTCGCCGGAGGAACCGGCGACGCAGTTCGCGCACCAGGTCGCGCGGCGAGCTTTCCCGCAAGGGCACCCGCCCACCTGCCATCAGGCTGTGGCCCCCGCCCGTCCCTAGCCCTTCCACCACGTCCTGTACGACGCGACCCGCACTAGCATCGAAGTCGTTGGTGCGCACCGAGATCACGACTTCGTCGTCGAACACCCCCATGCAGACTATCCAGCGGGCGCCCTCCCAGCGCAGGAGGAAGTCGGCCATCTCGGCTGCCAGGTCCGGCCAGTCCATGGCACCCAGGTTGCAGATCACCACGTCATCGTAGATGAAGGTACGCTCGAGAGCGCGTTCAAAGGCTTGGAAGTAGGCGAGCGGAACCTGAGCTTGCTCGATCTGCGCCAGTATCCTCGTGTCCGCGAGAGGCAGCAAGTCCAGATAGGCCTGCACATCGGCCTCGCTCGCCCCCCTGGCTAAACCCATCGTATCGGCCTTGATGCCGTAGAATAGAGCTGTCGCCACCCGGTGGTCGGGCACGAGCTCCGCAGCCCGGAGGTAGCCAACGAGGATGGTGGAAGTGGCACCACACGCCGAACGGATGTCCACAAACGGCACTCCTCCTAGTTCAGAGCGCACGTTAGAATGGTGATCGACGACGATAGTGGGAGTCACGTCCGGAGGCAGACTGACGTTGCCGGCCCCAGGCTGGGCGTCCGCCAGGGCGATGGCGTCGTACTCCCTGACATCGAGCTCATGGAGAGGTCTCAAACGGATGGACAGGAGCCTCACCATGGCCTTGTTCTCGGCTCGTCCGATGATACCACCGTGCGCCAAGGTCGTCGTGAGACCCAGCCGCTTCTCCAGCAGAAATGCCAGGGCCATGGCGCTGGCAATGGAGTCGGGGTCGGGATCGTCGTGAGTGACGATCAGACAGGTCCTCGCACCCTGCAACGCTTCAAAGAGCGCTTCGATGGCCTCAGTGCTACTCGTGAAGGCACTCCCGCCTCCAGGTTCACACTCGTCGACTCGTCTCTCCACCCCCACGCTCCCAGGCTGCCGTTGGTCCCGGCGTCATATGCGCATCCCTCTGTGCTCCGCCTTCACCAGACTCTTGTTGGACACACGCATCCCATAGCCTGCTACCCCCGACGGCCAAGCCCCGCCCAGTGCTCCTTCCGGGCGCAGGCATCGTGCAGAGAGCGGCCTCTGGCCCGAGAGCCGCTGGCCCTGGAAAGAGGCTCCACGAGGCATTCTCCCAGGAGGCAGTCTAATGGCAGCCCTTATCATGCTGATGCCAGCAGATCCCTTCTCGCAAGACCAGGGATTGCCTCCAACGAGAGAAAGATTAGCACTGGCGCAGACGACCGGCTTCTCGAACCGGCAGGGCGACGCGTCGGAGGAATCAGACGCCCAGCTCTCCCTTGAGTTTGATGAAAGAGACGATGTTGTCGCGGCGCAGCATGCCCAGCAACTGACCATCGTCCATCACGGGCAACTGATTGACGCCCTCCTCCGTCATGTGGCGCATAGCCGTCCACAGTTCGGCGTCGGGGCTGACCCACTTCAAACCATCCAGAGGGGTCATCACCTGGGCCACGGTGGTCATGGCCCAACGGTCCTGGGACACACCCTTGATGTTGTGCAGAGTGAGCAGGCCCTTCACCAGACCGCCCTCGATCACCGGGAAGCAGCGGGTGCCACTCCGCAGCATGTGCTCACTGACCAGCCTGTCCAGGGTCACATCCGAGCTCACCTTCGGACAGTCGAGGCTCATGACCTCTCTCACGGTGTGTCCCGCCAGGAGGTTCCTTACCGTGAGTTGGCGGTAGCTGCTGCTCGCGGCATTGTCCAGGAACCAGCCGATGAAGGCTATCCACAGGCCGCCTACCCAGTCGCCGGTGAAGATGCGCCATATACCTGCCAGGATGAAGAGATAGGCCACCGCCTGGCCGACCAGTGAGGCCCAGCGGGTCGCCCTTTGCAGGTTTCCGGTAGCCTGCCAGAGGATGGAACGCAAGACCCTGCCGCCATCCAGAGGGAACCCAGGGATGAGGTTGAAGATTCCGAGCCACACATTGATGCCAGCGAGGTAGAACCCCAAGGCGGCCAAAGGTTCATTCACCCCGCTCGCCGTCAGGTACACGCCGCCGAAACAGGCGCCGAGGATGATGCTGGTCAGCGGTCCCACCAAGGCCATCACGAACTCTGTACCAGCGGTCTCCGGCTCATCCTCTAACTGTGAGACGCCGCCAAAGATGAAGAGGGTGATGTCGTGCACAGGAAGGCCGCGTGCCCTGGCCACGACGGAGTGTGCCAGCTCGTGCAAGAGGACGGACACGAAGAAGAGAATGCTGGTGATCACACCCACCGTCCAGGACAACGGCAGCGACCAGTTGGGGTAGGTCTGGGGAAAATAGCCAGCCGCCAGGGTCCACGTAACCAGGAGAAAGATCAGTATCCAGCTCACGTGGATGTTGATGGAGATACCGCCGATACTGGCGATGCGAATCGAGTTCTTGAGCATGTTTCCTCCTTTTCACCAAGGGCCGGGATCGCCAACGCCGAAACCCGTGGCCCCTTGGCAGGCCTAGTCCACCAAGAGGTGGCGAAATCACCGTCTGATGCCAAGAGAGAGAATCTCTTAGGCCGCCGCAGGTATGGTGTCTAGGCCAGCCATGTAGGGACGCAGCACCTCAGGGACGACGATGCTGCCATCGCCCTGCTGGTAGTTCTCCAAGACAGCGATCATGACACGCGGCAAGCCCAGCCCAGACCCATTCAATGTATGGACAAAGCGGGGTTTCGCGCCCTGCTCGGGTCGATACCGGATGTTGGCCCGCCGAGCCTGGAAATCGCCGAAGTTGCTGCAACTAGAGACCTCCAGCCACTCCTGTACCCCTGGCGCCCACATCTCCACATCGTACTTCTTCATGGCCGAGAAGGCCAGGTCGCCGGTGCACATCTCCACCACTCGGTGGGGTATCTCCAGCAGTTCAGCTACGCGCTCGGCGTTTCGAACCAGTTCCTCCAGATGATCGTGAGAGGTCTGGGGCTCCACGAAGCGTACCATCTCCACCTTATCGAACTGGTGGCCGCGCTTGATGCCCCTGGTATCCCGCCCCGCCGACATCTGCTCGCGACGGAAACAAGCGGTATAGGAGACATACTTGATGGGCAAAGAGCCAGGAGGAAGGATCTCCTCACGGTGCAGATTGGTGACCGGCACCTCCGCCGTGGGGATCATCCACAGATCGTCTGGCTCGTACCGGTAGAGGTTGTCGGCGAACTTGGGTAGGTTGCCCGTGCCCACCAAACACTTGCTCTGCACCAGAAAGGGGGGATAGACCTCGGTGTAGCCATGCTCCGCGATGTGCACGTCGATCATCCAGGTGGTGAGCGCCCTCTGAAGCCTCGCGCCCAGACCCTTGAGTACGTAGAAACGTGTACCCGAGATCTTGACTCCACGCTCGAAGTCGATGATGTCCAGCATCGGCCCCAGATCCCAGTGAGGGAGAGGCTCGAAATCGAACTGGTGCGGCTCTCCCAACGTGCGCACCAGCACGTTCTCGCTTTCGTCCTTGCCCACGGGTACCGAAGGATCGGGCATGTTGGGCACGAGCAGAAGCAGATCCTGAAGCTCCGACTCCACCGCGCGCAGCTCTTCATCCAGGTCACTAATCCGGGCACCCACGTCACGCATCTCCTCGATGAGGCCCTGATCCTTCTCCTTCATGCGCCCGATCTTCTTAGAGACGACGTTCCGTTGGTGTTTCAGGGTGTCCGCCGTGGCTAGCAAGTCGCGTCGCCTGGCGTCCAACGCCAGGATCTCGTCGATGGGCGCCGTCGCGTTCAGCTTCACCAGGGCATCACGGACCTCGTCCGGCTTCTCGCGAATGAACTTCAGATCGAGCATGTTCTACGCCAAACCTTCTCAGTCCACCCTACTCGGCCACTCCACACGCCTCTAGGCAGGAAAGACTCGGGGACAACACTTGCCTCGGATTATACGGCAGCGAGGCTCGAAATTCAAAACCTCGCCGGTCCCAGTGGCAGTCTTCTGCGCCCTCGTCAACTGTGCAGAACAGGTGTGAGACCCGCACCTACGATGCACTCACCTACCGCAACCCGCCCCGCAGGTCTAGGGCAGGCTGAACACACCCCTGGTAACCACGAGGCGCGAAGGACAACGGGGAGAAACGTCAGGAAGTGGTATCTTTGGTCCGGAGGTGGGGAAAGAGGATCACCTCACGGATGGAGGACTGGTCGGTGAGGAGCATCACCATGCGGTCTATACCCCAGCCCATGCCGCCCGTGGGAGGCATGCCGTATTCGAGAGCCCGGACGTAGTCCTCGTCCATGGGATGAGCCTCCTCGTCGCCTGCCTCCCGCTGCTTCATCTGCTCGAGAAAGCGCTCCCTCTGATCGACGGGATCGTTGAGCTCGCTGAAGGCGTTGCCCATCTCCAGGCCGCCGATGAAGAACTCGAACCGCTCCACCAGATCCGGGTTATCGGGCTTCTTCTTCGCGAAGGGCGAGATCTCCAAAGGGAAGTCGATGATGAAAGTGGGTTGGATCAGCTTGGGCTCGACGTATTCGCTGAAGATCTCATCGACGAGCATCCCTCGCGTAGGCTGAGGATCCACCTCCAGCCCCTTCTCATCGACGTGCTGTCGCAGCGTTTCCACGGTCGGGGCATCGTAGATGTCCAGCCCCGTTTGCTCCAGGATAGCGTCGCGCATGGGCAGGCGACGCCAGGGCGGGCTCAGATCGATCTCCTGCCCCTGGTACGTGATCTGCGCCGTCCCCAACACCTCCCGAGACACGCTGGAGAAGGCGTCCTCGGCCAGGGTCATCATGTCAGTGTAGTCCGCGTAGGCCTGGTAGACCTCCAACTGGGTGAACTCCGGATTGTGCTGGGAAGAGACACCCTCGTTGCGGAAGTCCTTGCAGATCTCATACACACGATCCAGACCGCCCACGATGAGCCGCTTGAGGTACAGTTCGTCGGCGATACGCAGGAAGACTTCCTGATCCAGAGCAAAATAGTAAGTGGTGAAGGGACGAGCCAACGCACCGCCGTAGATGGGTTGGAGAACGGGTGTCTCCACCTCGATGAACCCCCGGGCATCCATGAAGCGACGCAACGCGGCCACGATTTGGCTGCGCGCGATGAAGACGCGACGTGCCTCCTCATTGACGATGAGGTCCAGGTATCTCTGGCGGTAGCGGGTCTCCACGTCCTTCAGACCATGCCACTTCTCAGGAAGCGGTCTCAGGGACTTGGCCAGCAGTGTCAGCCTGATCACCTTCAGGCTGGGCTCGCCGGTTTTGGTGAAGAAGAGCGTGCCCTGGGCTTGGACGATGTCACCGATGTCCAGATCCCGCCTGAACAGCTCGTACGTCTCCTCGTCCACACCGTCGTCAGCCAGTCGAAGATACACCTGGATAGAGCCACTGCCGTCGGCGATGTGGGCGAAGGAAGCCTTGCCCATAACCCGCACACTCATAACGCGCCCGCAGAGTGTCACGATATCACGGGGCCCTCCCTGGCCCCCCTTCTGCTTCCACTCCTGAAGCATCTGAAGCGCTTGAGCCGTCGAATGGGAGCACTCCGCGCGAAGTGGATAGAGATCCACACCGCGTTCTCTCAACCTGGCGGCCTTATGTCTTCGCTGCGCGAACAGGTCGCTGGCCTCTTGTGTCTGTTCCTCGCTCATTCGATGTCCAGTATCTTGAATTGCAGGGCCCCGTCTGGCGCTTCCACGGTCACTTCGTCCCCCACCTTGTGATTCAGGAGCGCTCGCCCGAGAGGGGACGCATTGGAAATGCGTCCCTCGCGGGCATCGGCCTCTGCCGAGCCAACGATCCGGTACCTCTCCTCTGCGCCGTCCCGCTCCTTGACCGTCACCAGACAGCCGAAGGTCACCGATTCCGAAGCCTGCGCATCCTCTACCACCACAGCTCGCTTGAGGAGCGTCTCCAGGGTCAAGATGCGCCCCTCCACGAAGGACTGCTCGTGCTTGGCGTCCTCGTAGCCGACGTTCTCGGTGAGATCGCCTCCGTCTATGGACAGTCGCAATTGCTCGGCCACCTGGGGTCGTCTCACCGTAAGCAGGTATTCCAACTCCGCCTTCAGCTTGGCCATGCCCTCCGGCGTCAGCAGGATGTCTTCCTCGGCAGTGCCCTGATCCATGACGAAGATTCTAGCACAGCGCGGGACGTGGTTCAAGCCGGAAACGCGAGCGTCTCGTAAGACGGGTACAGGGACTCCGCTGCACGCCTGGGCTAACCCCCAGATCGAGGCGTACCCCAGCCTGGATCGCCTGGAACTCACCGGCCAGTGCGCAGCGCAGGCCACCGTTTCTCATTGGCGCCGCACTGTCGAGCGAGTATAATGCCCGTGCCTGAAGTGGAGCTGTGCCCGGCTCCGGAGATCTGTGAC